>PJUE01000753.1_pt1 | contig 15086 bp, 14 predicted proteins | sample 1512171 | NCBI WGS metagenome assembly PJUE01 (sample SAMN08177674, study PRJNA422409) | Feces metagenome, whole genome shotgun sequencing project. | isolation source: Chicken feces (3) enriched on wood chips: alkali lignin treatment | host: Gallus gallus | place: USA: Madison | collected 2015-01-15
CGCCCGTCTCGATCCGAGCTTCCGTAACGGCAAAGAGGTGTTCGACCGCGACCTGCTCGACATGCGCATCGTCACCGAAGAGATCGTGGTCAAGAACCACAACGCCGTGGGCCGCCGCCTGGCCCAGCTCAAGCTGACCGACCACGGTTGCTTCCTCAACCGGGTGATCCGCAGCCAGATTGAGATGCCTATCGACGACAACATCGTCCTGAACAAGGGTGATGTGCTCCAGGTGAGCGGCGACACGCGCCGCGTGAAAACCGTCGCCGACCGCATCGGCTTTATCTCCATTCACAGCCAGGTGACCGACCTGCTGGCGTTCTGCGCCTTCTTTATCGTCGGCCTGATGATCGGGATGATCACCTTCCAGTTCAGCAACTTTAGCTTCGGCATCGGCAACGCCGCAGGCCTGCTGTTCGCCGGGATCATGCTCGGCTTCCTGCGTGCCAACCATCCAACCTTCGGCTATATCCCTCAGGGCGCGCTGAACATGGTGAAAGAGTTTGGCCTGATGGTATTTATGGCGGGCGTCGGGCTGAGCGCGGGCAGCGGTATCAGCCACAGCCTGGGCGCAGTGGGCTGGCAGATGCTGGTGGCCGGGTTAATCGTCAGCCTGGTGCCGGTGGTGATCTGTTTCCTGTTCGGCGCCTACGTGCTGCGCATGAACCGCGCCATGCTGTTCGGCGCGATGATGGGTGCCCGTACGTGTGCCCCTGCAATGGAAATTATCAGCGATACCGCCCGCAGCAACATCCCGGCGCTGGGCTATGCCGGCACCTACGCCATTGCTAACGTGCTGTTAACCCTTGCGGGGACCTTGATCATCATCATCTGGCCGGGGCTGGGATAAGAGAGAAATTTGCGCAATGGCGAAAAAATTTTCGCTATGCGCAGAACTTTTCTGTCATCCGTCAGTCATAACTATTGCCACTGCTTTTCTTTGATGTCCCCAATTTGTGGAGCCCATCAACCCCGCCGTTTTGGTTCAAGGTTGATGGGTTTTTTGTTGGGTGAAATTCATGATCTTCTTACTCAACCACCTACAAACTTTTCATTTAAGTCTACAGAAACCCCTCATCAACAAGCGTTCGTTACTGTGGCTTTCGAAACTGATACTGTTGGCAAAACAAAAGCCGTCCACATCCTGAAAAAGTGTGAACTGCCTGATATCAAATAAATTCTCCAGCATGAACAAACATTGCTGTTTAAGTTCAGGCGTAAGAGCAATCAGGTTGAGATAATTCGGTTCTCCCCAAAGACCTAACTGCCAGTCCGGGCATCGCTGACTCGACTGTAAAGAAACTGTGCACTCTGAGCTGCGATTCTTTTCATCACGATAGGAGGCTGCCAAAGTCTCGGAAAGTTTTCCAGCTCGTCGGCTTAAGGATCTCCGGTTCCGAAAATATCATTGTAAGCACGAGATTCAGACCTTCCCTCAAAGCCATGAGCGCTTGCCCAATATTTTGTTCAGCTCGACTAGTGGCGAGCCGTAATCTAGCGTAATCAGAGGTAACGCCTCAGAAGCACTTCTAACTTAGCCTTAAGATCTCAAAAAAAGATAAGCGAAAGGATCTGGAAGGATTAATTCTACCATTATAATCTTATTGTACAGAAATCAAACACTCATAATTTAAAATTTCTTGACTATAAAATTCTGGATTGACGAAAGCACGAAATATTAGGGATAATATTTCTATCACTGTTAAAGAAAGATGTTTCATTAATTCAATCTTGACAGTTACATTTCTGATTCGGGAGGTAAAAATTGGGAATTAAAAATTTCGAATGGAGCTGGTGTGAAGGTATAGATTATTTAGATGAGTATTTACCTGCTGACACATTAGATCGGGAAAAATATGCAAAATTTCTATATGAGATATGTGCTGCGCGAGGTGAAAATTCAAACCTTGTGGTGAACATTAATGCAGAATGGGGGGCTGGCAAAACATACTTTACTAAACGCCTCGCGCAAACAATTTCTCTTGCTCACCCAACCGTGTATATTGATGCATGGAAAGAGGATTTTTCCGACGATCCTTTACTTACTGTTTTTAGTGCAATAAAAGATCAACTTACTGGGCAATCAGACAAATTCACAGATTTACTAAATAAAACAATTGAAAATATTGGCCCCCTATTAAAAACCGCCGCTCCATTATTACTTGATGGTGTAATAAAAAAATTACTGGTTTAGAAGACTTCACAGATTTAACTAAGGACTTATCTTCGAAATTATTAGAGTTACATTCTCAAAAATCTACGAAAATCGCTACAGTAAAAAAAGGAATAAATACGTGGGTTCATTATGTTAAACAAACGGATAGCATTGATAAAAACCTTCCGTTATTTATAATAATTGATGAATTAGATAGATGTAGACCTAACTTTGCCATTAGTTTACTCGAAATCACTAAACATATTTTCAATATTCCTGGCGTTGTTTTTATTATTTCAACTGATACTGAACAGTTGCAGCATTCGATAAAGGTCATTTATGGAAATGAATTTTCGGCCAGCCATTATTTGAGCAGGTTTTTTGATCGTAGATTTTTACTACCCTCTCCAAAGCTACAAGATTTTTTAATAACCATAACAGGGAACAACGTTATTGATGATTTCGATAATATCCGAAAAAAAATGTCTCCAACCCCTTCGGATTATGAAATGTTCATAAATAACTGCGCATCTACGCTAGAAGCGCTAAAAATAAACTTGCGAGACTCCATAAAATTATTTGAACGTTTAATCGACGTAATTATAACAACTAACAAAAATTTTGACCCCATTTTCTTTTTAATTTTATCCTCTGTAAATATTAAAAATAACGAAGTTTATGCGAAGCTTAAATCTATGACTACAGAAAAAGCAATCGCACCATTTTTAGCAGCCCATTTCACATTAAGTTTTAATCTGTCACGTGCTAATACGGGCGTTCCTTGTCTTCGCGATGGGCAATATCGTCGCCCCAACCACTATGAAATAAAAACCATTGAATTAAATTTGGAACAATATATAAGCTCAGCACAAGCGGTGATATTAATAGCAAATCCATTAACCAAGATATACCGAGAAAACTACTCAGAACCATGGACAGACGGAGGATTATCTATGGATGAATCTTTAGACAATTATTTAAAAATAGGATGGGCATCAACCAAAACTTATGATTTGTCACTAACTTTAAAGCAATATCATGATCTGATTGAACTCAGTACAACTTTCGAATAGCCATAGTTAAAAACCAATGAATTTACCATTATTTCTATTCAAATGAGCATTAAATTCTGCCCTCAGTCGTGAGGGCTTTTTAATGTCAGTATGGAAACTCCATTCAGATTATGGATTTTTAAATATTTCCATGCTGGACTCTGCGAACGACCAACGTTCATAACATATTTTATGATGTCCGGCGGGAACATCATTATCTCTTAAAAACTAGGCCTTCTCGACATCAAAATGATAATGCATCATGTGCACTCAGCACTTGACCACCTCAAAACAAGGTGACTTTTTAAACGACTTACAACTATGCGAAAGGCGCAAAAGATCTTTGTTCTAACTTAGGTAAAGAGTGCGAACCCGGTAGCAAGTAATTAAAAATAAGTTTCGTAATCATTGAGCCCATTAGAGCGTGATCAATATCACGCAATTTAGTTCGATCAATAATCATTGCTCACAATCCAGAGAGACTGAGAAATGAAATTCAAAAGATTAATGATGATCGGCTTTACCGTAGCAGTGTTAGCAGGGTGTACTACTGGCGAAAAAATTCATAATGTTCAGGTAGGTATGACCAAACAACAAGTGATTGACTTACTTGGAACGCCTGATGGTGATGCCGTTAAAGGTAATGCTGAACAAATCCAATATAGCAATCGGTTAGCATCTGGTTGGGGATGGGATAAGGGTGATTACTACGTTACCTTTGAAAACGGAAAAGTTGTTTCTTACGGAAGCGGCGAAATCCGTGGTGCAGGCGCTCCTGTTAAAGGAGTCGTTGTTTTTTAATACATTCACTATCATGACAGCAATTTATTAAAACATTCGTGGCGACAGAGGTTTGCTTTCCCCTTAAATCGCCACTCATTCACCCACCTTAACTTATTGAATTTAATTCAATAAATTGTTTACATTACCCCGTTTACATTAATTTTCCTGTTATCTGCCGTTTAGGCAATAAATCAAGCCTCCCGCCCCCCACCCATCCCCCATTTAAGTGTTACGCTTAATAAGTCACCTAAATTTTCCCCCGAGCCCAAGGAGTACCAATGCTCGCGCTATACAACACAGCGATCGTGCTTTTAACCGTTGCCGCCATGGAACTCATCGCCGCTCTTGCACACAAGTACATCATGCACGGCTGGGGTTGGGGATGGCATGAGTCGCATCACGAGCCGCGCACCAGCTGGTTTGAGGTCAACGACCTGTACGCGGTGGTGTTCGCCGTGCTGGCGATTGTGCTGATTGCGCTGGGGACCTGGGGGATATGGCCGCTACAGTGGATTGGGGCCGGGATGACGCTCTACGGCGCGCTCTATTTTATGGTGCATGACGGGCTGGTGCATCAGCGCTGGCCGTTTCGCTATATCCCGCGTCGGGGTTACCTCAAGCGCCTCTATCTGGCGCACCGTCTGCACCACGCAGTACGGGGCAAAGAGGACTGCGTCTCCTTTGGTTTTCTCTATGCCCCGCCGATTGAAAAATTGCAGGCCACCTTACGCCAGCGCAAGGCGCGCCGTGGGGCTAGCGCGGGCGCTGCCAGAGCTGAGGCGGGCGCGGTGACAGCGTCGCAAAACGAGAAGTGAGCGAAAGCAAGGCCCCTTTTAGCAGTAATCCCGACTTCTCCAGACCGCTGGTCCCCTGCCGTGTATCCCAGGCACGGGGGCCCGCCGCGCCGACCTTCACGCCAATCTCACGATATACCCCGTGCGCCGAGGCTATCGCCCAGGCGGATCGCAGCGGCAGCCCGGCCAGACCTTCCCGGGCAGAGGCATAGTAAGGCTCGGCTTCTGCCACCAGCCGTCGGGCAATATCCGCGAGGGGCGCGCGCATTTTGGGCTGTGCTATCGCCCCCGGGGGAATGTCCGCCTCTGCCAGCCACTGGGCGGGGAGATAACAGCGGCCCACCCGGGCATCCTCGACAATATCCCTGGCGATATTGGTCAGTTGAAAGGCGAGGCCTAAATCACAGGCGCGATCGAGCACGGCTTCATCGCGTACCCCCATCACCCTCGCCATCATTAACCCCACCACCCCCGCCACGCGATAGCAGTATTGCAGGGTGTCATCGAAAGTCTCGTAATGCGTCTCGCGTACGTCCATGGCAAAACCGTCAAGGTGATCGTAAGCCAGCTGGAGCGGGATGTTGTGGCCCAGCGCCACCTCCTGAAAGGCGGCAAAGGCGGGTTCACGCATCTCTCCCCCTTCCCACGCGCGCAGAGTCTGGCGTTTGAGCATCTCCAGGCGCAGCTCTGCCTGGGCGCTGTCTACGGGACTGGCGTTAAATCCCAGCTCCTGGCCGTCGATAACGTCATCGCAGTAGCGGCACCAGGCGTAGAGCATCAGCACGCTACGCCGGGTGGCCGGATCGAAGAGTTTCGCAGCGGTGGCAAAGCTTTTCGAGCCCACGGCTATGGTGTCGGTCGCGTGATCCATCAGTGTGGTGTTCATCGGGAAAGCGCCTCCAGCATCAGCCCTGCCGTGGCTTTGGCCGAACCGATCACCCCGGGAATACCGGCGCCCGGATGGGTGCCCGCCCCGACCAGGTAAAGATTGGGGATCCGGCTGTCGCGATTGTGCGGCCGGAACCAGGCGCTCTGGCGCAGGATCGGTTCGACCGAAAAGGCGGAGCCCAGATGAGCGCCAAGCTGGTCGCGAAAATCGAAGGGAGTGAACATGCGGTGGGTCACCAGCTGGCTGCGCAGCCCCGGCATGTAGTGGGCTTCAAGATAATCGAAAATCCTGTCGCGCAGGCGCGGCCCTTCCACAACCCAGTCGAGATCCGCGGTGCCTAAATGGGGCACCGGGGCTAACACGTAATAACTGCCGCAGCCCGGCGGCGCGAGGGAGGGATCGGTGACGCAGGGGGCGTGCAGGTAGAGGGAGAAATCCTCCGCCAGCGCGTTTTTATTAAAGATATCGTCGATCAGCTCTTTATAGCGCGGCCCGAAACACACCGTGTGGTGCGCAAGATCGTGCTGCTTGTTCAGGCCAAAATAGAGCACAAACAGGGAATTACTCATGCGTTTGCGCTTGAGCGATGTCGCGCGCGCCGCCCCCGCCGGATGATGCCCCAGCAGCTTTTCATAGGTATGCACCACGTCGGCATTGGAGGCCACCGCCGCGGTCGGGATCGTCTGGCCGTCTTTCAGCTCCACGGCGCGAATGCGATCGCCCTCGGCCACCAGCCGGGTCACCTCCGCATTCAGCTGCAACTCCCCGCCGAGATCCTGATAAAGCTTCACCAGCCCCTGCACCAGCGCCCCGGTGCCACCGCGGGCAAACCAGACGCCCCACTCGCGCTCCAGGGCGTGGATCAGGGTATAAATGGACGAGGTGGCAAACGGGTTGCCCCCCACCAGCAGGGAATGAAACGAGAACGCCTGACGCAGCTGTTCATTCTCGATAAAGCGCGAAACCATGCCGTAGACGCTGCGCCAGGCGTGCAATCGGGCAAGCTGCGGCCCGGCGCGGAGCATATCGCGAAAAGAGAGGAACGGCACCGTGCCGAGCTTGAGATACCCCTCGTTAAACACCGCCCGCGAGTAGGCGTGAAATTTGCGGTAACCCTCCACGTCACGGGGGTTAAAACGTCTTATCTGTTCTTCCAGCCGGGCCTGCACATTGTCGTAATCAAAGACCTCGCCCGTCTCCCAGCACAGGCGATAGAAAGGAGTTACCGGCAGGAGATCGACATAATCCGCCATCCGTTTTCCGGCCAGGGTGAACAGCTCTTCGATGGCGCTGGGATCGGTTATCACCGTCGGCCCGGCGTCAAAGGTGAACCCTTGATCGTGATAAACGTACGCCCGCCCGCCGGGCTTATCCCGCTGCTCCAGCAGGAGTGTGGCAATGCCCTGGGCCTGTAGTCGAATGGCCAGCGCTAATCCGCCAAACCCGGCACCAATAATGACTGTTTTATTCATGGTGAAACGCTCGCATCCGGGGAGTGAGTTTCAGTATGGCGAGCATCGCTTCGCCGACGGGAACCGGGGGCTTACCTGCCAGGATCCGCGCTTTATCGGCCAGGGTCAGTTGCCCGGCGTAAAAGCGGGCAATCAGCCCTTCGTTAAGAGAGTAAAAACGTTGCATCACCTGCCAGCGTTTATCGGCATCCCCCGCCAGAAACAGCATGCGGTTGAGAGTGCGGAAAAAACGCTGCTCCTGCCACTGGCGCAGGGCATAGCGATGAATCACAGAAAAGATCGTGGCCGCGCTGATATCCGCGGTGCCGGCGATGGCCTCGGCCAGCGCCACCGCGTGTGGCAACGAATAGCCGGTGGTGGCATGAAACAGCCCGGCGCGCAGGCCGCTGCACGGCTGCTTATCCCGCGCCTGCCAGTAGGCAGGGAAATCACCCGCCAGCATAATCGGCAGATGGCCCCGCTCTTCGCGGATCAGGCGGTCCAGGCACCAGCCCTGCTGGCGGGCGTAGTCAGCAATGTTTTGCCGCGCGGCGCTGAGGTGCAGCCGGGCGGCGTCAATGTAGTGGGTATCTTCGATCAGCAGTTCGGTGGCGGAAAGCGGCAGGGTATAGACAAAACGATACCCGCCCTGTTGGTTGACCGTGGCGTCCATCAGTATCGGCCGGGTCAGGCCGTGCGGCTGGCGGAGATGCCACTCCTGGCCAAGAAATGACTGGCTGCCGGTGTTGAGGTGCCTGTCCGGCGTGTAGCCCCGGCCATCGATCACCGCGCGGGCCCGGAGCGTGGTGCCGTCGGCGAGCGTCACCGTCTGCGGAGTGAGCGCGGTGACGGCGGCGTCAGTTTGCAGGCTCTCGCCACAGGCGTCGGCCAGCACGGCGGCAAAACGCGCGGAGGTGATGCTGAGGTAGTCCCCGGTAAGGGTCCGGTTCAGGTCGGGAAAGCGCACGTCGTATCCCTGCCAGCGATGTGCCACCAGGGGGGCAATCCACCGGTGCTGCCCGGGGGTAATGTCGCCTTCATGAAACGACCAGGTGTGATTCCCCCCCGGCTGGCTATCGGCCTCGAGAAGCAGCACGCGCAGCCCGGGGCGCTGTTGACGCAACCGTAACGCGATCAGCCCGTTCGCCAGCCCACCGCCTGCTAAGATGATGTCCCACTCGTGCGCCATTACGTCTGCGCCACCAGCGTGGCCTGACGCAGCTGGGCCAGGTTGGCGCTCCCGGTGCAGAAACAGGCGACGCGCAGCTGGTCGATGATCACCTGAAAATGGTCAATGACCGCCTCGCTGGAGAGTAACGCGCTTTGCAGCACCCCGGCCGCCTGCCCCACCAGGCTTGCGCCCAGGCGGATCGCTTTTGCCACCTCGATGCCGTTGGCGATCCCGCCCGAGGCCACAAGCGGCATGTCGGGCAGCGCCTGATGCAGATCCTGTAATGCCGTCGCGGTCGGGATCCCCCAGTCGGCAAAGGCCATCGCCACCGCCCGGCCATGAGCGGTGACGGCGCGTTCGCCCTCAACCGCCGCCCAGCTGGTACCACCGGCTCCGGCGACATCCAGCATCGCCACGCCCGCCGCGGCCAGCTGACGGGCAACCGGTACCGAAAGCCCGCTGCCCACCTCTTTGACCACCACCGGCACATGCAGCGCCTCGACGGTCTGATGAATGGCGTCGATAACCCCGCACCAGTTGCGATCCCCGCCGTGCTGCAGCGCCTCCTGAAGCGGGTTGAGGTGGATAATCAGCGCATCTGCCGCGAGGGCCTCTACGGCGCGTCTGGCATAGTCGATGCCCTGCCGTCCCGCGATTTGCGCGGCACCGAGGTTGGCCATCAGCACCACGTCCGGGGCAAAGGCGCGCAGTTCACGCGTCAGGCCGTAGTTAGCCTCGCTCTCCAGCGCCACGCGCTGGGAGCCAACCCCCATCGCCAGCCCCAGGGCCTGCGCGGCGAGGGCAAGATGTTGATTGATCTGGCTCGCCCGACGGGTACCCCCGGTCATAGAACTGATCAGCAGCGGCGCCTTCAGGGCGCGGCCAAACAGCGAGGTCGAGAGATCAATATCATCAAGATGCAGTTCAGGCAGTGCACAGTGGCCGAACCGCCATTTTTCAAAGCCGCTGGTACACTTTTTTACCCCGGGCGTGCTGTTCAGTACGATATCGAGATGATCGCTTTTACGTTGCGACAGGTTGCTCATTGACACTCCGACAGGGATAACGACAGGCTCTGACTGATAAGCGTCAGCTGTTTTTCAAACCAGACGTGAACATAGTGCCGGGCGGTAGTTCCCGGCTGACAGGCGGTAGCAATATGCTGGTCGGCGCTGCGCACGTGCTCACGCAGGCGCAGGAAAACGCTCTCTGTCCCGAGCACGGCGACCAGCGTCGATTTATCTTTATCCTGATGGGGATCTTTGCCGGTGGCGTGTGAGCCGTCCGTCAGGTCATCTATTAGCTGGAAAGCCTGACCGAGATCGCGGGCGAAAAAGCGCAGACGTTCGCTGACCTGAGGCGGAGCTTCGGCCGCAATGGCCGCCAGTTGCAGGGTGGCATTGAACAGGCTGCTGGTTTTCAACTCATTGGTCAGCTGTATTTCATCCGCATTACGGCTCTGCCGGGCCTCGTTCAGATCGCGAAATTGCCCCTGTACCAGCCCCATATGCCCCACCGATGCTGAAAGCTCAGCAATCGCCCGCGCTTTGGCCTCGTGCGACAGCGAAGGCGCGCGTGAGATGACGCAAAATGCATGACTCAGCAGCGCCACTGCCGCCAGTATCGCGACGCTTTCGCCATACTGACAGTGAACCGTCGGCCGCCCGCGTCTGAGCATGGCATTGTCCATGCAGGGCATGTCATCCAGAATCAGGGAGGCCACGTGAACCATTTCAATGGCGCAGGCCAGATCCAGAAGGCCTGTCCGCTCAGCTTTGTAGCCCATGTCGGTCGCCGCCAGCAGCAGCAACAGAGGGCGCATGCGCTTGCCGGCGACAAGCGTTGCTTCGCGCATGGCCGCGTAGACCTGGCCCTCCTGCTCTCCCGCAGGCAGCAGTTGTTCCAGACGTTGTTCAAACGCAGACAGCAGCATTTTTACATCATCTTCATGACTAAGGGTCATAGGGGCTTCCCCGGTATATGGTGGCGACTTCCGCAGAAGAGGTAAAAACGCTTGCCGCAGGATGATTTACAAAGCGTAGCGTATCCTTCTGCGTTTTGTTGCCCGCCGGGGTAAGAGAAAACGAAAATAGTTATTAATTATATTAAAATCAATAACTTAAAATCATAGACATGAAGTAAGTTGCACAAAAATTTACATTTGTAGAGATATTAGAACCCCCTTCCCGTCACCCCTGCTGGTGATCCTCTTCTTTGCCAAACGCCAGCCGTAACGCGTACTGGCGAATATCCTGCGGCCAGTTTTTGATACCCGCGGTAAACGCGACCTCATCGTCAGCAAAGAGCGCACGCAGGCTGGCTTCGTAATCAGGCAGATCCCCGGCTATCTCATACATAAAGTGGTAGGCGCGGTCGTGTCGCTGGCGCTTGCTATCCGCCGCGTCACTGGATTTTCGCGCCTGATCGATAAGCCTGCGCAAGGTAGCGGAAGCCCCGCCGGGCTGGGAGGCTAGCCACTCCCAGTGACGCGGCAGCAGCGTCACCTCTTTTGCCGAGACGCCAAGCTTTGGCCTGCCCCGGGTTCTGACGACGCTGCTTTCTGCCAGCTCCGGGTACACCGCCAGAGTGCTGGCAATATCCCCGTGAAGGTGAATATCGAGACGCTTGCCGCTACGATCGTTAAAAATGAAAACGGTTTCATCCTGAATATTAGCGGACTGGATCTGCTGGATAAGCGCGCTCAGCGTACCGTGCGCAATCTGTTGCTGTCGCCAGAAGGCGGTAAGGGTGATGTTCGCCATGCTGCTACCTTTTCTATCCGGGTAAAAATAGCAACGTACGCGCAGTCGCGTTCCCTGTCAATTATACCCGGATAAAAAAACGGGTCCGTAGCCTCTGCTGAAACGGGTAAATTTGACGCGCTGGGGGCAAGAATAACGGCGGCAGATATCTGTACGGCTTAAAAATAATTGGCAGATAAAAGAGTAGATCATTTTTCTGTTAAAAATGGACTCTGACCGCATATATCTTCTCGCGGCGGAAAAATTAACTCCCTGCGGTATTTCACTGCCTGCTCTGCTGTATCCCCTTTCGAAGAACTACCAGAAATGGAGATTGACTGATTATTTCAACATGTTAAATTTTTTGAGATTTTTCTCATGGATGAGCATCACGCTTTCTCAAGAGCAGTGGACATATAAATTTTTCCTCCATCAGAATTTGTTTTCGTGGTTTATCGGGCCTTAAGTCAAATTTATAAGCGATCGCGGAAATCCTCCTCATCAATTATCAATGGCAACATTGATAACGTTGCGCATTGATAAAATAACGTACCAAAACGGAATTAACAGATGACTATGTCACGACACAACTTAACCCTACGTAGCTTACTGGTTCTGGCGTTAATTCTTGGGTTAAGTGGCTGCTCTGTTCGTTACGATAAAAACGGCAAAATTCTTTTTAATACCGATCTGGCGAGCGTTCTGGGGAACGAAGTCGGACAGTTCACGCTGGCGGATGGCTCGACAGGGGCATTAAGGGAGCTGAATGGTCGTTATAGCCTGAAGTGGAGCAATCTGATGATTGAGCGCCCGCTGGAGGGCATCAGCTGGGCGAGGATCATCAATCAGTATCACATCGAAGGACATACGTTACTGCTGCTGAAAGTGGCGACGCCGTCCTGCCCGGCACAGTATCGCCTGGTCGATCTGCAAAATACGCGATCCCAGGAGTGGGCCTTCACCGGCGTATGCGATAAAGGGCCTGAGATCAACGCCAGCGCGGACAAGCTGCAACTGAATTTCACCACCGACAATTGGGTGGAGCAGTTCAACTGGCAGCATGGCGAGGTTTACCACAGTCGATTCCCCGTTCAGAAACAAAAAACGGTCGTCAGCAACAGCCCTGATAACGTGAGATCGTCCCGTAAAACCAAAGCGCAGCCCGTAGCGAAGCCGGTTAAACGCACGCCGACCAAAACCGTGGAGCCACTGCCGCCTAAAGTTGCCCAGCCGGAGCTGAACAATTCAGTGCCTACCGAGATCTATGCTCCAACCAAAACCCGTCAGACCAGCCTGGAGCTTAAGTCATGACCGAGCAGGTTCAGGAAAAGCACTGGCCGCAGGACGGGATCAAGCGTTCGGTCCTCCCCGCCTGGCAAAACTGGCTGGTGACGGGCATTACCCTCACCTATCTCATTTGTGAGCTGGCGTTCAACTCCCGCCTGCTGGACCTGGTCGGCAGCGTCTCGACCGCCGATGAAGTTCACAATATGGAGCGCTACGGCCGGACATTAACCGCCATCGCGGCGGCGCTGCTGGCGTTACAGTTCTCGCTGATGGGTATTGTCCGGCTGAAGAAAAAAGGCGTCTGGCTGACGGCGAAAGCCAGCACGGCGCTGGTGCTGTTGATCTGCCTGATCACCGGCACATTAACCTGGCATGCGGTGGAATGGGTGATTGAACGTCAGGTGACGAAGAGCACGGGTGAATTTCGTCAGATGTCCCTGCTGGCACAGCTCTATCAGCATGCATTAATTGAAGGACAGCAGACGCTGGAAGGCATCCCGTTGGATAGCGGCGGTGGACAGGCACAGACGTGGAACAGTCCCTCAGGGAAGGCGTTTCTGGCAACCTTACCGGTCCTGCTAAGTTCGTCCGATCGCTACCGTAAATTACTGGAACGCGATGCGGAACAGAATTTACGCGACAACATCAGCGCACAAGAAGGCGGCGTTCGCGGCTACTACGAGGCCTGGATCAAGGCGCGTGGCGAGGTGCATAAACAATTTGTTGCCTATTACAACGATGACATGGATATCAGCGAAACGGTGCGGCTTGAGCAGGCCAGGGCCTGGCAACGGTACGAACGCTCCTTAGAGGCGAAACGCCTGAAAACCTGGAACGTCCCGAGACGTTATTACGCCACAGTAAGAAATCAGGTTCGCGGGCAAGGCGTTCCCGTCGCCAATGACTGGTCGCCGTCAGATCGCACCGGGTTTAATGCCGCGGTGGCGAAAGCCGCCAGGCAGAAATATCTCGCCCAGCGAACCGTGGTCTACCAGGGCGTGACCATCCCTAAACGGCTCGACTGGGGCGTCTTTTTCCGCCTTGACGTAGTGCAGAAAGCGTTACGCGAAAAGCTGCTTCTCCCGGCGAATACGCTTGTTCGTGAGGAGTATCCGCTGAACGATAAGCTGAAGCAGTTCGCCCTTGAGCTTCACACGCCACATCTTAACGAGGCGGTAAAGCAACAATTGCCTGAACTGCGCGCGGCAGTATCGAGCTATAGCGCGGGAGGGGTTAATCAAAAGCTGGGTGAAGATGCCGCGCGTGCCGTTATTGTGCCGCCCATTGCGCTGATTTTCTCTCTGGTGGGTGCACTTACGCACCTGGCAAAACTGCTCTATTTAGTGCTCGTTCCCCTGACGGCGACGCTATTAACCCGCCGTTCCTGGCGCCCGGTGCGGTTCCTGAATCACCATCCTTTAGCCTTCCCGATCGCGTTAATTGCCGTTCTGGTGGTCACGTTCAGCCTCATCAATAACAGCATCACTGAATCAGTGGCCTATAAAAATCTGAAAGATGGGCTGGCGGGCGCGAAAATTACCATCACCGATGAACCCTTACCGCTGAGCGGGGGAGCGGTATTGCGTGTGATGCATGCCGTCAGTATCGGACAAAGCTACAGTTACCCGATCAATCAATATTTGCGTGAACATGTGCTGCAGGGCTTTGATTTCGGGTATGTCACGCGCGAAGAGTGATTCCCGACTGGGAATAAATAATCAATATAAACAAGGTATAATATGAAAAAGTTCATTTTTGTCGCACTTGCCATTCTTCCTCTTGCAAGCTGTACGGTGTATGGCAATAAATCCATCAAAGAGGAAAGCCAGCAAACGGTGGCGGCCAATATCATTAAAGGCAAAACCACCCAGCAAGAAATTATTAACAAATATGGTGAGCCGCAGACACGTGCAATGATTGATGGCAAAGAGACGTGGAGCTACTCGGTAACATCAGGAAAAAGCAGCATCACCAGTTATATCCCGATTGTCTCTATGTTTACCAATGGCGCAACGGCGAACATTAAATCCATGGATATCTGGTTTAAAGGTAACGTGGTCGAAGGCTATAACTTCGTCCAGACTTCCAGCACCGCGTCTACCGGCTTACTGGATTAACCGGCCGAAAGACATGAAGGCCAGCGCAAGCTGGCCTGTTGGTTGATGTTATACCCCCGCAATTCGCCCCACCATAACCCTTAACGCCTCCCGCGAGAGCGGCTGCCTGTCAGTGACAAAATGCAGCGTCATCCCTTCAATAAACGCGTCCAGGGCACGGGCGGTGACCGGATCAAACCACTGCTCCAGCGTCGTCTGGCTGGTTTTCATCCAGTCCTGCATCACGGTTTTTAACGATGCGCTGCGGTTCATAAAGGCATAAAGCTGGTACATCAGCTCCATATTGTGCGGCGTGGTGACCTGGGAGCTGTAAATCAGGGTGACGATCGACTCGCAGGCCATCTCCGGCCCCGTCACCCCGGCAAAGAACTCGCGATACTGCACCGACATCTGCTGCGTAAACCAGGTGAAGGCCTCCTCGAGCAGCGCATCCATTCCGGCAAAATAGTAGGTCATCGACCCCAGCGGCACCCCGGCGCAGCTGGCGATTTTGCGATGAGTGACGGCGTTCAGGCCATGCTCTGCGATGGTGTCCAGGGTGGCCTGCAATATCCGTTCCCGCCGTTGCGGATCGTTGGGTCGTCTGTTCATTTTTACCTCAGCGCATTTATGTACAAATGTACACAAACTTGCTAGTGTTGTCTTC
>PJUE01000757.1_pt1 | contig 14941 bp, 11 predicted proteins | sample 1512171 | NCBI WGS metagenome assembly PJUE01 (sample SAMN08177674, study PRJNA422409) | Feces metagenome, whole genome shotgun sequencing project. | isolation source: Chicken feces (3) enriched on wood chips: alkali lignin treatment | host: Gallus gallus | place: USA: Madison | collected 2015-01-15
GCCGCCGCGGCAACGATGACGTCATGGTCCGCGGCACCTTCGCCAACATCCGCATCAAGAACCTGATGTTTGGTGGCGAGGAAGGCGGCAATACCCTGTACTACCCGGCCAACGGTGGCCAGCCGGAAAAGCTGGCGATCTACGACGCGGCCATGAAGTACAAGGCCGACAACGTGCCGCTGGTGGTGCTGGCCGGCAAGGAATATGGCACCGGCTCCTCGCGTGACTGGGCCGCCAAGGGCACCCTGCTGCTGGGCGTGAAGGCCGTGGTGGCCGAGAGCTTCGAGCGCATCCACCGCTCCAACCTGGTCGGCATGGGCGTGCTGCCGCTGCAGTTCCGCAACGGTGAGAACGCGCAGTCGCTGGGCCTGGATGGGTCGGAGACGATCGACATCACTGGTCTGGAAGACGGTGCCAGCAAGCGTGCCACGGTGACCGCGACCAAGGCCGATGGCACGAAGAAGACCTTCGAGGTCTCGGTGATGCTGCTGACCCCGAAGGAAGTGGAGTACTTCCGCCACGGCGGCCTGCTGCAGTACGTGCTGCGCCAGCTGGCCAGCAAATGACGCGAACTCATTCGCTTCTGTAGAGTCGAGCCATGCTCGACTGATCCCGACGTGCCAACCAAGGTTGGCACCTACCGGGGTCTGGCGTGCCAACCAAGGTTGGCATCTTCCAGGGCAATGGCTGCTACGGCTGCACGCCGTAGATCCGCCACGGGGCCGCGCTCGGTCCCACGTAGTACACCAGCCCACGCAGACCCTCTTCCATGAGGGTCTCGCCATCTGCGGCGCCGGTATTGACCACGGTCACCACCATCCCGAACGCCGGGTGCGCTGCCTGGCCAATGCGCGAACACACCACGCCGCGGTTCTCGTAATGCACCACCGGGGTGAACCCGGGGTCTTCGCAGTGCACGGCCACGAACCGGTAGCCGCGGTCCTCGCTGCTGCCCGGCATCAGCGCATGTGCCGCGTACGACACCCGGCCCTGACCGCCTGCATACGCCGGTACCTGCACCCGGAACTGCCCCGTGTCGCCCATCGCCAGCACGGGGTAATCCAACTGCCGCATCGGTGGCGACGTCTGCGCCACGGCGACAGCGCAACTGCAGAACAGCAGGCAACTTACTGCAATGCGCATCGCGCGCTCCCTTGCTTCACAGCCTGTGATGGTGCAGTACGGATGCGTACGGTGTCTTTAGGGATGGCACGAAATGCCAATATCCACATTTCATATTTCGTATGTTTTTCACTATTCATGAAATTCATCCGCATCCGGTGTAGGCTGGCGCCAAAGGTCCCCCTGGAGCCCCGCCATGCTTCACCTGCCCGTCCGCTTCGACCCCATCAACGAGCTGACCCACACCACCGCATCGTCGGTGAAGGAGCACTGGCGCAAGGTCATGCAGGAGGTCCGCGACCAGCGCATGGTGGTGGTCACCAACCACAACGAGCCGCAGGCGGTCATCGTCTCCATCGAGCAGTACCGCGCGCTGCAGGCCCGGGTGGAAGCGCTGGAATCCTCGCTGGAAGCCCTGCGCGGGCAGGACCCGGGCCTGGCCGAACTGCGTGCCGGCTTCGACCAGCGCCTGGCCGTGCTGCAGCAGGCCCAGGCCGGTGACACCGCGCGCGCCCTGCTGCGCCGCCCGGCCCGCCTGAAGGGACAGGTCAAGGCCGGCACGGGGCACTGATGTCGCGACCGTTCCTGTACGTCCTTGCCGGCGTCAACGGCGCCGGCAAGAGTTCGGTGGGCGGCCACGTGCTGCGCGAGGCCGGGCTGGACTGGTTCAATCCGGACTCCTTCGCCCGTGGCCTGCGCGGGCTGTCGGGCCTGTCCCAGGCCGAAGCCAATGCCCAGGCCTGGCAGGAAGGCGTCAACCGCATCCGCGATGCCCTCGATCAGGGCCGCAACCACGCTTTCGAGACCACGCTGGGCGGCAATTCCATCGCCGCCCTGCTGCACGAAGCCAGCCACAGCCACGACGTGCTGATGTGGTTCTGCGGGCTGTCCAGCCCGGAGCAGCACATCGCACGCGTGCAGGCGCGGGTACGCCACGGTGGGCACCCCATCAACGAGGCCGATATCCGCCGGCGCTGGCCGCTGGCCCAGCAGAACCTGATACGGCTGATGCCGGTGCTGGCCCAGCTGCAGATCTACGACAACAGCGCCGATGCCGCGCCCGGCGAAGCCGTTCCCGATCCGCAGCTGCTGCTGCAGATGGATGCTGGCCAGGTGCTGTATCCCCAGGCCGATGACCTCGATACGCTCGCGGCCACCCCCGCCTGGGCCGCCCCGCTGCTGGAAGCCGCCCTGCGCCTGTAAACCCCCAGCGCCGGGCCCCATTGCCATCAGTCGAGCACGCTCGACGCTACGAAGCCGCCGAGGTCAATGCGGCGCGTCCGGATCACTGCGCAATGCCCGCAGCAACCCGATCATGTAGAAGGCCAGGATCACCGAGAAGGGCAGCCCACACAGCACCACGGCCGTCTGCATCGCGCCGAAATTGCCGGCGAGCAGCAGCCCCACCGATGCCACGGTAATGCCCGCGGCCCAGAACACGCGCAGCCAGATCGGCGCGTCATGGCCGTCTTCCACGCCATCATCCACGCGGCGGGTGCACAGGTTGGCGATCATCAGCGTGCCTGAATCAACCGGCGTCAGGAACAGTACGAAGCCGATCATCACCGCTGCGCCCGCCACATAGGGCGCCCCCGGCAGGTATTCCAGCAGCTTGAACAGCGTCATCGCCGCATCCTGCTGGGCAACCTGCCCCAGCACCGCCTGCCCGTGGTTCAGCACCAGATCAATGGCGGTATTGCCGAAGATCGACAACCACGCCAAGGTGAATCCCAAGGGGATCAGCAGCACGCCCAGAATCACCTCGCGGATGGTGCGGCCGCGTGAGATGCGGGCAACGAACAGGCCCACGAACGGCGCCCAGGCAATCCACCATGCCCAGTAGAACAGCGTCCACGAGCCAATCCAGGTCCGCCCCTTGGGATCGTTGAGGTACATGTCAAAGCTCTTGCGCACGAACGCGCCGAGGTAGTCACCGGTGTTCTGCACCAGCCCATCCAGCAGATGCAGGGTCGGCCCGGTCAGCAGCACGAACAGCAGCAGCGCACACAGCAGCCGCACATTGAGATTGGACAGCCAGGCAATGCCTTTTTCCACACCGGCCACCACGCCGATCGTGGCCACCGCCATCATCACCAGCACGATCACCACCAGCACGTGCGGCGTATCGGGCACATGGAACAGGTAGACCAGCCCGGACTGCACCACCAGCGCGCCGATGCCCAGGTTGGTGACCATCGAGATCAGCGTAGCGAGGATGCCGAAGCCATCCACCATGTCACCGATGCGGCCATGGATGCGCTCCCCGAAGATCGGATGCAGCGCCGAGCGCAGCGCCAGCGGCAGGTTGCGCCGATAGGCGAAGTAGCCCAGCGCAACGCCGACCAGGGCATACAGCGCCCACCCGTGCAGGCCCCAGTGCAGGAACGTCAGCACCATCGCTTCGCGGCCGGCAGCCACGGTACTGCCGGGCTGCCCGGGTGGATTCAGGAAATGATCCAGCGGCTCGTAGGCACCGTAGTACAGCAGCGCGATGCCGATGCCGGCCGAGAACAGCATCGACACCCATGGCACGTAGCCGAACGCCGGGGATTCCTCGTTATGGCCCAGCCGGATCCGCCCGTAGGACGAGAACGCCAGCCACAGCACGAAGCCCAGGCTGGCCACGAGCAGCAGCATGTACCACCAGCCGAAGGCGGCTGACACCTCCGCCTGCGCCCATTGCAGCCAGTGCTCGCTGGCCTCCGGGAAGAACACGGTCAACGCGCCGAGGACACCAATGGAAAGGGACGCGCTGAAGAACACGAAACGGTTCAAGCGCAGAGGCAGGCGCTTGGAATGAGCCAGGGCAGGCATGGGGTCGTCTCATCGGTCCGGGAAGGCACATGGGCGGGGCCGGACCGGTAGCCGGGCCCATGGCGTGGGGGCGCACCGGCATCCTATGGTTTATTGATTGAACGTTCAATCAATAAAAAGTATGATGAACACTCTGCCGATACCCGGGCCGCACCCGTTGGAGACACGATGCCGAAGAAAGGCATGGAACCTGTCCGCCGCGAACAGTTGATCCAGGCGACCTTCCAGACCATTGACGAGATCGGCATGGCGGACGCAACCGTCGCCACCATCGCGCGCAAGGCCGGCCTGTCCAGCGGCATCGTGGCCCACTATTTCGGCGACAAGGATGGCCTGCTCAATGCCGCCATGCGCCAGATCCTGCGCGAACTGAAGACCGCCGTTGCCCGCTACCGCGACGCCGCAGGCAGCGACCCGCGCGACCACCTGCGCGCGATCGTCGATGGCAACTTCGACGACAGCCAGACCAATGGCACGGCCATGCGCGTGTGGCTGACCTTCTGGGCCGCCAGCATGCACCAGCCGGAACTGGCCCGGCTGCAGCGCGCCAATGACCAGCGGCTGTTCTCCAACCTGTGCCACCAGTTCAACCGCGTGCTGCCGCACGACCACGCCCGCCTGGCCGCCCGTGGCCTGGCCGCGATGATCGACGGCCTGTGGCTGCGCGGCAGCCTGGTCGGCGGCCAGTTCAACGCCGACAAGGCCCGGCGCATCGCCTACGGCTACATCGACTTCCAGTTACAGGCCCACGCGCTATAAGCGCCTGAGCATCCGCCCCCTTCCCAGGAGTACGCCCATGACCGCCCTGCCCGTGCAACAGCTCTACATCCACGGCCAACGCGTCGACGCCACCAGTGGCAAGTCCTTCCAGAGCATCAACCCCGCCAACGGCCAGGTGCTGGCCGAGGTGCAGATCGCCAGCCAGGCCGACGTCGAGCGCGCGGTGCGCAGCGCAGCCGAAGGCCAGAAGGTGTGGGCGGCGATGACCGCGATGGAGCGCTCGCGCATCCTGCGCCGTGCGGTCGACCTCCTGCGCGAACGCAATGATGCGCTGGCCCGCCTGGAAACCCTGGATACCGGCAAGGCGCTGGCCGAGACCACCACGGTGGACATCGTCACCGGCGCGGACGTGCTGGAGTACTACGCCGGCCTGGCCACCGCCATCGAAGGCATCCAGCTGCCGCTGCGCGAATCGAGCTTCTTCTACACCCGCCGCGAACCGTTGGGTGTGGTCGCCGGCATCGGCGCCTGGAACTACCCCATCCAGATCGCCCTGTGGAAGTCGGCGCCCGCGCTGGCCGCCGGCAACGCGATGGTGTTCAAGCCCTCAGAGGTGACCCCGCTGACCGCCCTGGAGCTGGCCGCGATCTACAGCGAAGCCGGTGTACCGGACGGCGTGTTCAACGTCGTCCAGGGCCCGGGCGCCGAGATCGGCAACTGGCTCACCGAACACCCGGTGATCGAAAAGATCTCCTTCACCGGTGGCGTGACCACCGGCAAGAAGGTGATGGCCGCGGCCGCCTCGTCCTCGCTGAAGGAAGTGACCATGGAACTGGGTGGCAAGTCGCCGCTGGTCATCTGCGATGACGCCGACCTGGACCGCGCCGCCGACATCGCGGTGATGGCCAACTTCTTCAGCTCCGGCCAGGTCTGCACCAACGGCACCCGCGTGTTCGTGCCGCGCCGCATGCTGGCCGCATTCGAGGCCGCGGTGGTCGAGCGGGTCAAGCGCATCCGCATCGGCGATCCGCAGTCAGCCGACACCAACTTCGGGCCGATGGTCAGCTTCGCGCATATGGACAACGTGCTGCGCTACATCGACAGCGGCAAGGCCGAAGGCGCCCGCCTGCTGACCGGTGGCGGCCGTGCCAGCGAAGGCACGCTGGCCGAGGGTGCCTACGTGCTGCCCACCGTGTTCTCCGACTGCCGTGACGACATGACCATCGTGCGCGAAGAAATCTTCGGGCCGGTGATGAGCATCCTCGCCTACGACGACGAGGACGAAGTGATCCGTCGCGCCAACGACACCACGTTCGGTCTTGCCGCTGGCGTGGTCAGCAGGGACATCAGCCGCGCCCACCGCATCATCCATCGCCTGGAAGCCGGCATCTGCTGGATCAACACCTGGGGTGAATCGCCGGCCGAAATGCCGGTCGGTGGCTACAAGCAGTCCGGCGTCGGCCGCGAGAACGGCCTGTCCACCCTGGGCCATTACACCCGCATCAAGTCGGTGCAGGTCGAACTGGGCGACTACGCCAGCGTGTTCTGAACCCGCAGGAGAACAACCATGAGCACCCCCAACGAGTACGACTACATCATCATCGGCGCCGGTTCGGCCGGCAACGTGCTGGCCACCCGCCTCACCGAGGATGCCGACGTCAGCGTGCTGCTGCTGGAAGCCGGCGGCCCCGACTACCGCCTCGACTTCCGCACACAGATGCCGGCCGCACTGGCCTATCCGCTGCAGGGCACGCGCTACAACTGGGCGTACAAGACCGACCCGGAGCCCTTCATGAACAACCGGCGCATGGACTGCGGCCGCGGCAAGGGCCTGGGCGGCTCGTCGCTCATCAACGGCATGTGCTACATCCGCGGCAACGCCATGGACTATGACCACTGGGCCAGCCTGCCGGGCCTGGAAGACTGGACCTATCTGGACTGCCTGCCCTACTTCCGCAAGGCCGAGACCCGTGACATCGGCGCCAACGACTACCACGGCGGCGACGGCCCGTTGCGGGTGACCACGCCCAAGGCCGGCAACAACGAACTGTTCGCCGCGATGGTCGAAGCCGGCGTGCAGGCCGGTTACCCGGGCACCGACGATCTCAACGGCTACCAGCAGGAAGGCTTCGGCCCGATGGACCGCACGGTCACGCCGAAGGGCCGCCGCTCCAGCACCGCCCGTGGCTACCTGGACCTGGCAAAACCGCGCCCGAACCTGACCATCGCCACCCATGCCCTCACCGACCGCATCCTGTTCTCGGGCAAGCGCGCGGTGGGCGTGCAGTGGCTGCACAACGACCAGCCCCAGCGTGCCACCGCGCGCCGCGAGGTGCTGCTGTGTGGCGGCGCCATCGCCTCGCCGCAGATCCTGCAGCGCTCCGGTGTCGGCCCGGCCGATCTGCTGCGCAGCCTGGACATCGACCTGGTGCATCACCTGCCCGGCGTCGGCGCCAACCTGCAGGATCACCTGGAGATGTACCTGCAGTACGAATGCAAAAAGCCGGTATCGCTGGCGCCGGCCCTGAAGCTGTACAACCAGCCGGCCATCGGCGCCGAATGGCTGTTCCTGGGCACCGGCATCGGCGCCAGCAACCAGTTCGAAGCCGGCGGCTTCATCCGCAGCGACGAATCCTTCGACTGGCCGAATCTGCAGTACCACTTCCTGCCGGTGGCCATCAACTACAACGGCTCCAACCCGATCAAGGCGCACAGCTTCCAGATGCACGTCGGCTCGATGCGCTCGCCCAGCCGCGGCCGCGTCCACGTGGTGTCCAAGGATCCGCGCGTGCACCCCAGCATCCTGTTCAACTACATGTCGCACGAGCAGGACTGGCGCGAGTTCCGCGCGGCCATCCGCATCACCCGCGAGATCTTCGCGCAGCCGGCGCTGGCGCCCTACAGTGGCCGCGAGATCTCGCCCGGCCGCGAGCTGCAGACCGATGCGCAGATCGATGGCTTCGTGCGCGAGCACGCCGAGACGGCCTACCACCCGTCCTGCACCAACAAAATGGGGCACGCCGATGACCCGATGGCAGTGGTCGACGGCCAGGGCCGCGTGCACGGCCTGGAGGCCCTGCGCATTGTCGATGCCTCGATCATGCCGCAGGTGGTCACCGGCAACCTCAACGCGCCGACCATCATGATGGCCGAGAAGCTGGCCGACGTGATCCGTGGCCGCACGCCGCTGCCGCGCAGCAGCGCGCCCTACTACAGGGCCAACGGCGCCCCGGCACGCAACCGCAGCTGACGCGAATGCCACGCCCCGACCCCCGGCAGGTGCCCACCTTGGTGGGCACACGCCAACCCGCGCCGAACGACCGGTAGGTGCCCACCTTGGTGGGCACACGCCAACCCGCGCCGAACGACCGGTAGGTGCCCACCTTGGTGGGCACACGCCAGCCCATCCTACCAACCACCGGCGCACTGACCGCGACGCCCCCTTCGCGTTTTCCCTACGGAACGGTATGCTGCCCGCAGCGGTTCCGGCGGATACTGTCCGCGCCGCACCCATCAAAAACGATTCCTGGAGGGGGAATATGAGTCTGGATCGTCCCTGGCTGCAGAGCTATCCGAAAGGCGTTCCCGCCGAGATCGACATCAACGAGTTCCATTCGGTAGCTTCGGTCTTCGACGCCTCGGTCGCCAAGTACCGCGACCGCCCTGCCTACTCCAGCTTCGGCAAGATCCTCACCTACGGGCAGACCGACGCCCTGGTCGAGCAGTTCGCCGCCTATCTGCTGGGTGAGCTGAAGCTCAAGAAGGGCGACCGCGTCGCCCTGATGATGCCCAACTGCCTGCAGTACCCGATAGCCACCTTCGGCGTGCTGCGCGCGGGCCTCACCGTGGTCAACGTCAACCCGCTGTACACCGCGCGCGAGCTGAAGCACCAGCTGGTCGACGCAGGCGTCAGCGCACTGGTGGTGGTCGACAACTTCGGCGATACCGTCGAACAGGTCATCGCTGATACCCCGGTCAAGCACGTCGTCACCACCGGCCTGGGCGACCTGCTCGGCCTGAAGGGTACGATCGTCAACTTCGTGCTGAAGTACATCAAGAAGATGGTGCCCAACTACCATCTGAAGGGCGCGGTGCGCTTCCGCCAGGCCCTGGCGCTGGGCAGCCGCCACACACTGCCCAAGGTCGAGATCGACCACGACGACGTCGCCTTCCTGCAGTACACCGGCGGTACCACGGGCGTGGCCAAGGGCGCGATGCTGACCAACCGCAACCTGATCGCCAACATGCAGCAGGCCTCGGCCTGGATCGGCGCGTCGGGCATCGAGCCGGGCAAGGAGTGGATCATCACCGCTCTGCCGCTGTACCACATCTTCGCGTTGACGGCGAACGGCCTGGTCTTCATGAAGTTCGGTGGCTGCAACCACCTCATCACCAACCCGCGCGACATGAAGGGCTTCGTCAAGGAACTGAAGTCGGTGCGCTTCACCGCCATCACCGGCGTCAACACCCTGTTCAACGGCCTGCTCAACACCCCCGGTTTCGACACCGTCGACTTCTCCTCGCTGAAGGTGACCCTGGGCGGTGGCATGGCCGTGCAGCGTGCGGTGGCCGAGCGCTGGAAGAAGGTCACCGGGGTGACCCTGGTCGAGGCTTACGGCCTGACCGAGACCTCGCCGGCGGCCTGCATCAATCCGTTGGACCTGAAGGAATACAACGGCGCCATCGGCCTGCCGATTCCGTCCACCGATGCGTGCATAAAGGACGACAACGGCAACACCCTGGCCATGGGCGAGGTGGGTGAACTGTGCATCCGCGGCCCGCAGGTGATGAAGGGTTACTGGCAGCGCCCCGACGAAACCGCCACCGCCATCGATGCCGACCAGTGGCTGCACACCGGCGACATGGCGAAGATGGACGAACAGGGCTTCTTCTACATCGTCGACCGCAAGAAGGACATGATCCTGGTGTCCGGCTTCAACGTGTACCCGAACGAAGTCGAGGACGTCATCGCGATGATGCCGGGCGTACTGGAAGTGGCCGCCGTCGGCGTGCCGGACGAGAAATCCGGCGAGGTGGTGAAGGTGGTCATCGTGAAGAAGGACCCGAACCTGACCGCCGAAATGGTCAAGGAACACGCGCGTGCCAACCTCACCGGCTACAAGCACCCCAGAATCGTAGAATTCCGAAAAGAGCTGCCGAAGACCAATGTCGGCAAGATCCTGCGTCGCGAACTCCGCGATACGCCCGCCCCGTAAGGGTTTGCGGGCAGAGGTAACGGACAGGCCCGGGTCGGCGACGACCCGGGCCTTCTGTTTGCGCGGCCGGCGGGGGCCTGGCCGCTTGCGGGCGGTTCACAGGGAGTGCATAGAATCACTCGCCGCCGCACGTTCAGCTTGCCCCCTCACTCTTCTCCGTCCGCTCTGCGGTCGGCCGGACGGTCATACGGAGAACACCCATGTCTGCAGTCCATCCCTTCATTTCCCGCGCCTCGCGCCACCCCACCCTGCGCCTGACCGAGGAGCAGGAAAGAAACGTCTACTGGATCCACATGCATGCCCACCTAGCCGAACAGCCGGGCCGGCCCTGCTTCGCCTCCCGGCTGGTGGACGATATCGTCGACTACCAGCGCGACCTGGGCGAACGCCTCTCGGCCTCCCATGCACTGTCGCCCCATGTCGTACTGGCTTCGGACAGCGATGTCTTCAATCTGGGCGGAGACCTGGAGCTGTTCTGCCGCCTGATCCGCGAAGGTGACCGTGCCCGCCTGCTCGACTACGCGCAGCGCTGCGTCCGTGGCGTGCACGCCTTCCACGCCGGGCTGGGCACGCGCGCGCACAGCATCGCCCTGGTGCAGGGCAATGCCCTGGGCGGCGGCTTCGAAGCCGCGTTGAGCTGCCACACCATCGTCGCCGAGGAAGGCGTGCTGATGGGCCTGCCGGAGGTCTTGTTCGACCTGTTCCCCGGCATGGGCGCCTATTCCTTCCTGTGCCAGCGCATCAGCCCGCGCCTGGCCGAGAAGATCATGCTGGAGGGCAACCTCTACACGGCCAGCGAACTGAAGCAGATGGGCCTGGTCGACGTGGTGGTACCGGTCGGCGAAGGCGTGGCCGCGGTGGAACAGGTCATCAAGGACAGCAAGCGCATCCCGCACGCCTGGGCCGCCATGCGCCAGGTCAACGAGATCGCCACCCAGGTGCCGCTGCACGAAATGATGCGGATCACCGAAATCTGGGTGGACACCGCCATGCAGCTCGGCGAGAAGTCCCTGCGCACGATGGACCGACTGGTGCGGGCGCAGGCACGCCGCAATGGGGATGGGGCCTGAACCCCGCGCGGATCAGGAAGGCGACCGCTCGCCATCGTCCTGCCGGACAACGCCGGCAATACGTGCGTCGAGCGCCTTCCTGCCGCTGCGCAATGCAGCGGCCAGGCTGGAGACACGGACGCTCCACTCGGCCTTGAGCTGCCAATCAGCCATCCGCATCAGTTCACCACTGGTGGCCGCCACCTGCACCAGGCCCAGGTTGCTGGTGACCCCGCGCAGGGCGTGGGCACGCTCACGGAACTCTTCCCAGTCCTGCTGCTCGGCACTGCTCTGGATATGCTTCATGCACAGATCGACGTCGGCCAGGCACTGGTCGATGAACTTGCGCTCGAAGCCATCGCCCATGCCCAGTGAAGCGAGTTCGTCCAGCACGGCCGGATCGAACACGCCGTTGCTGACCACCTGCGGCGGCACTGCTTCCAGGCTGGTACCGGCGCGGACGTTGGCGGCAACGTCCGCCAGCACGTCCAACAGGCGCGTGGCCACCACCGGCTTGGCCAGGAAGGCCCGCGCGCCGGCCTGCTCGCAGCTGCGGATGGATTCGGGCGTGACATCGGCACTGAGCACCATCACCGGCACATAGGGCATGCCGCTGGCATGCATCACCCGCAGCTGCTTGAGCAGATCCAGGCCGCTCATGCCGGGCATGTGCAGATCGACGATCGCCGCATCGAAACTGGCCTGTTCCAGCGTGTCCAGCACCTGTTCGCCGCCATTCACGCAGGTCACCTTGTGCCCGGCTTTCTCCAGCAGGCGCTGCAGGACCATGCGGTTGGCTTCGTGGTCATCGGCCACCAGCACGCGCAGGCTGCGCACCCGTGCACGGTGGCGCAGGAACGGATTGGAGAAGGCGATGACATTGCCACCCTCCTCGGCAGGCGCGGCCACCTCCTCGGTCACGCTGGCCGGTTCCAGCTCCAGTTCCACCCAGAACAGGCTGCCGCGCGGCAGGTTGGGCGCATAGCCCACCTGGCCCCCCATCGATTCCACCAGGCCCTTGGCAATGGTCGTGCCCAGCCCGGTGCCCTCGTGGCGCCGGGCCAGGCCGACGTCGGCCTGCTCGAAGGGCTCGAACAAGCGGCTGCGCATCGCGGCCGGCACGCCAATGCCGCTGTCGAGGATCTCAAAGCGCAGGCGCATGCGGTTGCCGCTACCGGACGCCGGTTGCCCCGACACCCGCAGATGAACGAAACCGCTGTCGGTGAACTTGACCGCATTGCCCATCAGATTGAGCAGGATCTGCTGCAGATGGCCCGCATCGCCGTACAGGCGCGGCGGCACGTTCTCGTCCACCATCACCCGGTACTCCAGCGACTTGGAGCGGGTCTGCGGAGCCAGGATCAGATTGATCGCCTGCAGCACATTGGCCAGTTCGAACTCGTTGCGCTCCACGCGCACCTTGCCCGCCTCGATGGCCGAAATATCCAGCACCTCTTCCACCAGCACCAGCAGGCTGCGGGTCGAGGCCTGGATCGTGCTCAGGCATTCGCGCTGCTCATCGTCCAGTCGGGTGGTGGCCAGCACTTCGGTCATGCCGGCCAGGCCGTTCAGCGGCGTACGGAATTCATGGCTCATGTTGGCCAGGAACCGGCTCTTGGCCTCATTGGCCTGGCGTGCCTCTGCCACCGCACGGGTCAGCGCGCGCAGCAGCGAATCGAAGTACAGCGGAATGGCCCCCAGGCCCAGCAGCAGGCCCCAGCCCAGGTACTCATGGGCGCGCCAGTACGGCGACAGCACCACCGTGCACAGGAAGGCGACAAAGCCCATCGCCGTGGCCACGCGCAGATAGGTGCTGCCATAGCGCATGCCGTTGCCGATGGTCACCCACAGCATCACGGCATACAGGGGCGCAGCAGGCTCACCCTGGATGGTCATGATCCAGGCCATGCAGGTGTAGTCGGTCAGCATGCCGATCACCCGGCGCACATGCGATGCGCGCGGCTGCAGCAGGATCGCCGCCAGCAGGCCGGCGGAGATCGTCAGCTCGAACGCCAGGATCAGCCAGGTCGCCGTCAAGGTGTCGCCGCCCCCGCTGAAGGAGCGCCAGCCGAGATAGCTGATGAACAACGCGGTGATGACGATGCGGATCAGGTTCTGCGCATGCTCGCTGTCCTCGCGGCCGGCCAGGCGCTGTTTCAGCCGGCGCAGCAGCGAAGGGGATGGCAGGGGGGACGTTGCGGAGGTATCCATGGGCGTGAGGGGGCATCCGTCGGCACATCAGGGGAAAACGGCACCGGGCAGCCGCTGCCGTACCTGCCACGTGCGTGGCATGCGGTACTGGCACGCGGCCCCCGCAGGTTCCCGCGCCGGCCGGTGTATCAACCGTGGACGCAGGTCCTGCATGTCAACCGACCGGTCGCGTGGATGCCGTCGAGTGCTGGGCGCAGATGTCCGCCAGCTGCTTGCGCCCGCGCATCAGCGCGTCAACACAGCGCGGGTCGAACAGACGACCGCGCTGGGCGTACAGATAAGCCAGGGTAGCTTCCATGGTCCATGCTTCCTTGTAGGGACGTGGTGAGATGAGCGCGTCGAACACATCGGCGACCGCCACGATCCGCGCTTCCAGCGGGATCGCGTCGCCCACCAGGCCATCGGGGTAGCCGCTGCCGTCGTAACGCTCGTGATGGCGCAGGGCGATCAGCGCCCCCACCTGGATGAAACGGTTCTGGCTGCCACTGAGCAGTTCATGGCCGATGCGCGGGTGCCGGCGCATGATCGCCAGCTCCTCGTCGTTGAGCTTGCCCTGCTTGAGCAGCACCGCGTCGGGGATGGCGATCTTGCCCATGTCGTGCAGCGGCGCGGCCATCTCGATCAGTTTGGCGTCCTCTTCAGGCAGCCCCAGCTGTTCGGCGATCAGCCCCGCCACCCGCGCCATGCGCTCCAGGTACGCACTGGTACCCGCATCACGGAACTCGATGGCGCGCGCCAGCCGCGAAAGGGTCTCGCGTTCGCGCTCCTCCACCTCGTGCATGCTGGCCAGCAGGCGCTGTTCCAGTGAAAGCGCACGTTGCTTCACGTTCTCGGCCTGCTGGCGCAGCTGCAGCAGGTTGTAGCAGCGCGCCCGCAGCTCGCGCGGGCGGATCGGCTTGACCAGGAAATCAATGACGCCCGATTCCAGCGCCGCCTGCCGGATCGGCTCATCGCCGACCACAGTGATCAGGATCACCGGAATATCGCGGTGCTTGGGCAGGCGGCGGAAACGACGGGCGAATTCCAGCCCGTCCATCTCCGGCATGCGGTAATCCAGCAGCAGCAGATCGACCGCGTAGGACTCGCACCACGCCAGGGCGGTAAGCGGGTCGCCGAAGTCGTGCACGCTCAATTCGGGCGCGATGTCTTCAATGACATGGCGCAGCATCGTCCTTGCGGACGTCTGGTCGTCGACGATGACGATGTTCAAGGCGTTCTCTGCCTGCCTTCTCGACCACGCTGGAATATCAGCCAGCGAGGATACCCCGCCGCTGTGCACACTGGCACCCTGCATCGGCACGACTCCCGTCACGCGCTCCCCGGTTCATGATCGTCGTCACAATGTGAAGCGGGTTCTACACATTGCACACTCCCCGACGCCATCAAGCCACAGCGAGCGTCAAGGCCGTGCAACAACCATACGCCGAGTGCGGAAGGCGTCAATGGCGCCGGCCCGATCCGGGACGGCGCGCACAGTCGTGACCGGTACTGCGTCTTACTGCTCGGGGCGCATGTAGGGGAACAGCAGCACGTCGCGGATGGAGCTGCTGCCGGTCAGCAGCATCACCAGCCGGTCCACGCCGATGCCCAGGCCGCCGGTCGGGGCCATGCCGTACTCCAGCGCACGGATGTAATCGGCGTCGTAATGCATGGCCTCGTCGTCGCCGCCTTCCTTCGCCGCCACCTGGGCCTGGAAGCGCTGCGCCTGGTCTTCCGGGTCATTCAGCTCGGAGAAGCCGTTGGCCAGCTCCTTGCCGTTGACAAACAGCTCGAAACGGTCGGTGTAGCCCGGATCGTTGTCGTTGGCAC
>PJUE01000758.1_pt1 | contig 14940 bp, 14 predicted proteins | sample 1512171 | NCBI WGS metagenome assembly PJUE01 (sample SAMN08177674, study PRJNA422409) | Feces metagenome, whole genome shotgun sequencing project. | isolation source: Chicken feces (3) enriched on wood chips: alkali lignin treatment | host: Gallus gallus | place: USA: Madison | collected 2015-01-15
ACCTCGACCCGCAACTTCCCGAACCGTCTGGGCCGCAACACCAACGTGTACCTGGGTTCGGCCGAACTGGCCGCGATCTGCTCGCGTCTGGGTCGCATCCCGACCAAGGAAGAGTACATGGCCGATGTGGGCGTGATCGCCCAGAGCGGTGCGGAGATCTACCGCTACATGAACTTCGACCAGATCGAGGAATACCAGGACGTGGCCAGGACGGTCGCGGCCTGAGGGTAGTGCCGGCCGCTGGCCGGCAGTGCGTTGAAGCGAAGAACCCCCGGTGTGAACCGGGGGTTTTTTCTGGCCGATCCACTTTGTGCTGGGGATTGGACCGGTGAGACGGAATGTCGTACGCCGGGCAGGGCGGCAAGTAGCATTGACCGTGGTCGGGACTGCCGACGAGGCTGCTGGAGCTGCACATGAACGCTGTGTTGACGGAGAAGGCAAAGACGACCACCACCCCGCTGCAGAACTATCTGGCTGCTCTCAAGGCAGCAGGAGGGCTTTCACTCAACCTCAGCGTCATCGCCGTGGGAACCGACAGCAGCGCCTATTCCGGCGCAGATCAGTTGTGTACGGGAGTGATGTCACTGGTCAAGGCATCGGTCGATGGGAAGGTGGTGCCCAATTGCCTGTCCTGGGGCCTGGAAGGTGAGTGGACCCAGGACAAGAAAACACATGGATTGACGCTGCGCTGAACCTTGGGAGCGGTGCACTGCCCCCGGAGTGCTGTTACGTCTTCCACACCAAGATCAACAAGGCACTCAATGCGGCCAAGAAAAACGGGGCTGTGGATGTTGCGGTATTCGACAGCAAGTTCGTGCAGTTCAACGGCAACGTGGATGGGCCCAGCTACAAGGAGGTGAAAAGAATCCTCGAGGCTGGATTCGTCGTCATTGACCTGAGTATGCATGGGGGGGTGAAGCTCAAGAAGAAAGCGCCATGATCCGCAAGCGCGAAACGCATGACCAGCTCCAGCAGGCGCCAGGCAATCCGTTCCAGCAGCACCTGTTCCTCGGCCGCACCCAGTTTGAACGCTGAACCGGGCATTCCCCAGACCACGCTGGTGGCCTCGTTCACCATCACCATCGGCGCTCCGGCCTGACGCTCTTCCAGCAGGCTGCTTGCAGCGCTCTGCCTCAGCGGTAGCGGAACGGCCAGGCGTCCGGCCCATCGCCGCTGCGCTCGGCGCAGACGTCGCGGAAGGTCTGCAGGAAAGCCTGCTGCGGCCGGGTGGGGTGCCAGTCGGCGCGGGTGGTCAGGCCGATGCGGCGACGCAGTGCGCGGCCGGCCAGGCCCAGATCGGCCAGCAGGCCGGCCTGGCGTTCGATCAGGAACTGGTCCCGCGACATCAGGGTCAGCCAGTCGTCCTCCAGCAGCAGGCCGCGGGTGATGACCAGCGAGCCACACTCGATGCGCAGCACGGGTGGCTCATGGCCGTTGTCGCGGAACATCTTTTCCCAGCGTGCCCGCACCGGTGCGCCGGTGGTGGGGATCACCCAGGGGTAATCCAGCAGCTGCTCGAAGCGCCACGGCTGCTGCGCGGCCAAGGGATGATCGGCGCGACCGACGATGACCGGGTCATCGTCGAACAGGCCTTCCTGCACAACGTCAGGCACCGCACTGAGATCGCGCATGGCACCGACCAGCAGGTCCAGGCTGCCTTCGCGCAGGTCAGACAACAATTCCGAGAAGGGGCCCTCCACCACGTTCACCGTGGCGGCCGGCCACGCACGCGCGAAGCGTGCCAGCGCCTGCGGCAGCAACAGGGCACGCGCCAGCGGCATCACCCCGATGGCCAGGCGGCCGCCGTGCTGGTCGCGGGTCGCGGCCAGTTCATCCAGCCCGGTGGCCAGCTCGGACAGGGCCAGCCGCACCCAGCGCAGCAGGCGGGTGGCGGCAGGGGTGGCCAGCAGGGCCTTGCCACGCCGCTGCAGCAGCGGCACTTCGATCACCGCTTCCAGTTCGCGTACGGCACGGTGCATCGCCGGCTGCGAAACCCCGGCGCGCGCTGCGGCAAGCGTGAAGCTGCCCGCGCTGTCCACCGCGTTGAGGGCGCGCAGCTGGCTGAGTGTCAGTCGCCGCTCGATGCTTGCCAGTGCAGGCAGGCGCGCGGCGCGGCGGGCTGCGCGCACGCCACGGGCGAGGTAGGCGAGGGCGCGTTCGATGCGAGGTGCCAGCAGGCGCGTGGCCTCGGTCGCCACCATGCCACCGGGTTGGCGGTCGAACAGCGGCGCATCCAGCTGCCGTTCCAGCCGTGCGATGGCCTGGGTGAGGGCGGGCTGGGACAGATTGATGTGGGGCGCCGCGGCACTGATGCCCCCGTGCGCGTGCACGGCCACCAGGGCGTGCAGGTGTTTCAGGTTCAGTTCGGCAAGCGCTTCCATGGCACAACTATAACCATATTGAATGGGGCGCACGAAAAACGATCTTGAGGGGCGGTAGGGCGCGGAACAGACTGCGCCATCGCCAACGAAGGATGGATGGATGTCCCGCGTCATCACCCGCATCGAGCGCGCCGCACCGGCGCTGATCCAGTCACTGGCTGAAGCCGGCGTGGCCACCGTGCACGAGGCGCAGGGCCGCAGCGGCCTGCTGCACCCGCGCCTGCGCCCGATCTACAGCGGCGCGCGCATTGCCGGTAGTGCGGTCACCGTGTCGGTGCCGCCGGGCGACAACTGGATGATGCACGTGGCCATCGAGCAGCTCGGCGAGGGCGACATCCTGGTGGTGGCACCGACCAGCGACTGCACCGATGGCTACTTCGGCGATCTGCTGGCGACCTCGGCGCAGGCCCGCGGCTGCCGCGGCCTGGTCATCGACGCGGGTGTGCGCGATGTGCGCGAGCTGACCGCGATGGGCTTCCCGGTGTGGAGCCGGGCGGTGCACGCGCAGGGTACGGTGAAGGAGACCCTGGGTTCGGTGAACGTGCCCCTGGTCTGTGGCGGTGCCCTGGTCAATGCGGGCGACGTGGTGATTGCCGACGACGACGGCGTCTGCATCGTGCCGCGCGCCGATGTCGCGCGGGTGGCCGCCGAAGCGCAGGCGCGCGAGGCACGCGAGGCCGACAAGCGCGAGCGCCTCGCCCGGGGTGAGCTTGGCCTGGACATCTATGCGATGCGCGAGCGCCTGGCTGCCAAGGGCCTGCGCTATGAGTAAGGGCGTGCGCGCGATGTGGATGCGTGGCGGCACGTCCAAGGGCGGATTCTTCCTCGCCCAGGACCTGCCCGCCGACGCGGCCGCGCGTGACGCGTTCCTGCTGCGTGCCTACGGTTCGCCGGACGTGCGCCAGATCGACGGCATGGGCGGCGGCGACCCGCTGACCTCCAAGGTCGCGGTCATCTCGCCCTCGCAGCGCGGGGACGCCGATGTCGATTACCTGTTCCTGCAGGTCTTCGTCGACCAGGCGCTGGTAAGCGATGCGCAGAACTGCGGCAACATGCTGGCCGGCGTCGGACCGTTCGCGATCGAGCGTGGCCTGGTGGCGGCGGGCGATGGGGTGACCGAGGTGCGCATCTTCATGGCCAACACCGGCACCCTGGCCACGGCCAGCGTGCAGACGCCGGGTGGGCAGGTGAGCTATGCCGGTGAGGCGCGCATCGATGGCGTGCCGGGCAGTGCCGCACCGGTACCGCTGGCGTTCGAGGACACCGCCGGTTCCAGCTGCGGCGCGCTGTTGCCGACCGGCAACGCGGTGGACCAGATTGACGGTGTGCCGATGACCCTGATCGACAACGGCATGCCCTGCGTGGTGCTGCGGGCCTCCGATCTGGGCATCAGCGGGCATGAGGACCGCGCCACGCTGGATGCCGACGACGCACTGAAAGCGCGGCTGGAGGCGATCCGCCTGCAGGCGGGGCCGAAGATGAACCTGGGCGAGGTGGCGGAAAAGTCGGTGCCCAAGATGATGCTGGTGGCCGCACCGGCTGACGGCGGCGCGATCTGCGTGCGCTCGTTCATCCCGCACCGCTGTCATGCCTCCATCGGCGTGCTGGGGGCGGTGACCGTGGCCACGGCCTGCCTGTTACCGAAATCACCAGCCCATGCCCTGGCCCGCCTGCCGGGTGGGCAGGTGCAGACGCTGGCGGTGGAGCACCCCAGCGGGGCCACCACCTGCGTGATTGAACTGGACGAGGACGGCCAGGTGGCCCGCACGGCCATGCTGCGCACCGCACGGAAGCTGTTCGACGGCGAACTGTTCGACTGAACAGGCACCGCCTTTCTATTCTCTGCGACCTGGGAGGGTTGTTATGACCGTGGTAGGGAAGCGGCCGGGCCGCTTTGGAATCTTTGGCCAGTTGTGGTTCCAGGTGTTGGCCGGCACCGTGATCGGCGTTCTGCTGGGCTGGCTGCAGCCGGACCTGGGCTCGGCGATGAAGCCGCTCGGTGATGGCTTCATCAAGCTGATCCGGATGATGATCGGACCGGTCATCTTCGTCACCGTGGTGCACGGCATTGCCGGCATGCGTGACATGCGCAGCGTGGGCCGCCTGGCGCTGAAGTCGCTGATCTACTTCGAGGTGATCACCATCCTCGCCCTGGTCGTCGGCCTGGTGGCGGTGGATCTGTGGCAGCCCGGTGCGGGCATGAACATCGATGCGGCGACCATCGACATGGCCAGCATCCAGGGCTATGTACACACGGCGCATGACCAGTCGATCGTGGCCTACATCATGGCCATCATCCCCAATACCCTGGTCAGCGCCTTCACCGAGGCCCATGTGCTGCAGGTGCTGTTCGTGGCCGTGCTGTTCGGCGTGGCGCTGGCTGCCATCGGCGAGCGCGGCAAGCCAGTGATGGATGTGATCGAGAGTGCCTCCGGCGCGCTGTTCAAGATCATCGGCTACATCATGTACGTGGCACCCATCGGTGCATTCGGTGCGATCGCCTTCACCGTGGGCCAGTTCGGTGCGGCCTCGCTGCTGTCGCTGGGCGAGCTGATCATCGAATTCTTCGTGGTCTGCGGCCTGTTCACCGTGCTGGTGCTGGGCACCGTGTGCTGGTGGACCGGTGCCAGCCTGTGGCGCCTGCTGGGCTATCTGCGCGATGAGATCATCATCGTGGCGGCGACCACCTCCACCGAAACCGTGCTGCCGCGCCTGATCGAGAAAATGAAGAAGCTGGGCTGCGAGGAAGGCGTGGTCGGTTTCGTGATTCCCGCCGGCTACTCGTTCAACCTTGATGGCACCTGCCTGTATCTGACCACGGTCGCGATTTTCCTGGCCCAGGCCACCAATACCGAGCTGACCGTGTGGCACCAGCTCGGCCTGATCGCCGTGCTGCTGCTGACCTCCAAAGGTGCTGCGGGCGTGGCCGGTGCGGCGTTCGTGGTACTGGCGGCGACCCTCGGCACCACCGGCACCATTCCGGTGGCCAGCATTGCCTTGATTCTGGGCATCCACCGCATCCTGGCCGAAGGGCTGACGTTCGTGAACCTGATCGGCAATGCGATTGCCGTGCTGGTGATTGCCAAGTGGGAAGGCAAGCTGGACGAGAAGACGATGGCGGCGCAGATCGGTACCCGCCGCACCCGCCAGCGTCTGCTCGGCGCGCAGCCTGCCTGAGCGGTGGCCTGAATCCTGACGGCCGCCGCGCGTGGCCTCCATTGAATGCATCACCCTGGCGCCGGCGGCGCCGGGAAGGGAGAGAACATGTCGCAGTTCCTGCGTACCCCGCTGTACCTGCTGCTTGCCAGCGTTCTGGCAGCGCCCGCTTTCGCCGCTGAACACAGCGTGCCCGAGGGCATCGACCTGACCCTGGACCTGGTCGGCAACGTGGCCCACAACCCGGTCGGCGGTGTCGAACAGGGCACCGAAGGCTCGTACTGGGTGATGGCCCAGTCGAAGTTCGACCTGGACAAGCTGTTCGGCGTGCACGGCACCGATGTGGACGCACAGTGGGCCTGGTTTGCCGGGCGCAACCTGGCGCGCGAGAAGATCGGCAATTCGATCAGCGCGCAGCAGACCTGGCGGCCCGTGGCCGGCGGCCGCCTGACCCGGCTGACGATCCGTCACCGTTTCGACAACGGCCTGAGCATCACTGCCGGCCGCGCGCCGGTGAACAGCTATTTCAACAACTCGCCGCTCAACTGCGTGTTCATGAGCAATGCGATGTGCCTGACGCCTTACGGTGCGATCACCGATCTGGGCATCACCGCTTATCCGAATTCGTCCTGGGCCGGCATCGTCCGCTATGACGTCGATGATCGCTGGTACGCACAGGCCGGTGTGTTCGACTACAACAACGACCTGAACAAGGCCGGCAAGAATGGTCTGGACTTCTCTGTGGGCGAGGGCACCGGCACCATCAGTGCCTACGAAGTGGGTTACCAGACCAGTTTCGCCAACGACCGGCTGCCGCGGACGTACCGTGTGGGCATGTATCGCAACAGCGACGGTGGCAGGAGCCCGTACTTCGATGCCAACGGCAACTCGGCCGCGCTGAGCGGCAAGCCGACGGCTGCACAGGACGGCGCGCGCATGGGCTGGTATGCCATGGGCGACCAGACGGTCTGGCGTGGCCAGGGCAAACGCAACCTGGCCGTGTTCGGGCGTGTGTACGTCAATACCGGCAACGAGGCGCCGGTCGATCACTTCGTGTCGGCCGGCTTCGTCAAGACCGGCACCTTTGCGGGCCGCGACCAGGACACCCTGGCCCTGTTCGTCTCCAACACGCATTTCAGCGATCAGCAGATCGACTTCCTGCGTGACCGTCGCAGCCGCTACGGCGGAACGGGCGCACCCCATGCCGATGAAATCATCGCTGAGTTGAGCTACGGCTGGGCGGTGAAGAAGGGGATCCGCCTGATGCCGAACCTGCAGTACGTCATCAACCCCGACCCGATCTACGCGCCCACGCGTACCACCAACATCCCCGATGCGCTGATTGTCGGCCTGCGCGTGGATGTGCACTTCGCCCAGCTGTTCGGCTGGTGATCCATCGCCCCAGGAGATCCCCCATGATCATCGATTGCCACGGCCACTACACCACGGCCCCTGCGGGCCACGATGCCTTCCGCAAGGCGCAGGTGGCCCACTTCAACGACCGCTCGCTGCCGGCGGCGGTCTATCCCGTAATCAGCGACGATGAGCTGCGCGACAGCGTGGAAGCCAACCAGCTGCGCCTGCTGCGCGAGCGCGGTGCGGACATGACCATCTTCTCGCCGCGTGCCAGCACCATGGCGCACCACATCGGCGATGAGCAGGTCAGCGCCGAATGGACGCGCCACTGCAACGACCTGATCGCGCGCGTGGTGCAGCTGTACCCGGATCAGTTCATCGGGGTCTGCCAGTTGCCGCAGTCGCCGGGTGTGCCGATTTCGCATTCGGTGGCCGAGCTGGAGCGCTGCGTGAACGAACTGGGCTTCGTCGGCTGCAACCTCAACCCTGACCCCTCCGGTGGTCATTGGGACGGCCTGCCGCTGACCGATCGGTCCTGGTACCCGTTCTTCGAGAAGATGGTCGAACTGGATGTGCCGGCCATGGTGCACGTGTCGGGCAGCTGCAATACGAACTTCCACGCCACCGGCGCCCACTACCTGAATGCTGATACCACCGCCTTCATGCAGTTCCTGCAGGGCGATCTGTTCCGTGATTTCCCGGAGCTGCGTTTCATCATCCCGCATGGCGGCGGCGCGGTGCCGTACCATTGGGGGCGCTTCCGGGGCCTGGCGGACATGCTGGGCAAGCCGCCGCTGGCCGAGCATGTGATGAAGAACGTCTACTTCGATACCTGCGTGTACCATCAGCCCGGCATCGACCTGCTGTTCGAGGTGATCGACATCGACAACATCCTGTTCGGTTCGGAAATGGTGGGTGCGGTGCGTGGCATCGATCCGCAGACCGGCCACTTCTTCGATGACACCCGCCGCTACGTCGATGCGTTGCCGCTGTCCGAGGCTGACCGCTGCAAGGTGTTCGAAGGCAACGCACGCCGCGTCTACCCGCGGCTGGATGCCCAGCTGAAGGCGAGGGGGCTGTAATGGCCGCGTTCCAGAAGGATGCCGACTGGCTGGACTACTGTGCCGAGCCGAGCCGCCCGCGGTTCGTGCCGCCGCCGGGCGCAGTGGACGCGCACTGCCATGTGTTCGGTCCGGGCGAGGTGTTCCCGTACGCGCCCGAGCGCAAGTACACGCCCTGCGACGCGGGCAAGGCAGAGCTGTTCGCGCTGCGTGACTTTCTCGGGTTCAGCCGCAACGTGATCGTGCAGGCGACCTGCCACGGTGCCGACAACCGCGCCCTGGTCGATGCGCTGCAGGCCAGCGGCGACCTGGCCCGTGGCGTGGCTACCGTGCGTGACACGGTGAGCGACGAGGAGCTGCAGCAGCTGCATGCGGCCGGTGTGCGCGGCGTGCGCTTCAACTTCGTGCGCCGCCTGGTCGACCCCAAGCCGGATGCCTACTACCACGCGATCATCGACCGTATCGCGCCGCTGGGCTGGCACGTGGTGGTCTACTTTGAAGCGGCCGATCTGGCTGAGCGCTGGAAATTCTTCACCTCGCTGCCGACCACCGTGGTGGTGGACCACATGGGCCGGCCGGATGTCAGCCAGCCGGTGGAGGGGCCGGAGTTCCAGCGCTTCGTGCAGTTGATGGCCGAGCACGGCAACGTGTGGAGCAAGGTCAGCTGCCCCGAGCGCCTGTCGCGGGTGGGGCCGCCCGGGTATGCCGACGTGGTGCCGTTCGCCCGGCACCTGGTGGAGCGGTTCCCGGATCGTGTGCTGTGGGGCACCGATTGGCCGCACCCGAACATGAAGGATCACATGCCCGATGACGGGCATCTGGTGGATGTGATTCCGCATATCGCGCCGACGCCTGGGTTGCAGCAGAAGCTGCTGGTGGACAACCCGATGCGGTTGTATTGGGGCGTGTAGAGCCGAGCCCATGCTCGGCTCCGCAGAGGCATCCACGCATGGCGTGGATCTACTGGATGCGCGAACCCTCGCGATCAACCGCGTGCCAGCGCCAGCAATCGTTCGGCGATCCGCTCCAGCGGCACTTGTTCCTCTGCCGCGCCCAGCTTGAACGCCGAACCTGGCATGCCCCAGACCACGCTGGTGGCCTCGTCCTGCACCAGGGTCGGCGCGCCGGCCTGGCGCATTTCCAGCAGGCCGCGTGCGCCGTCGTCGCCCATGCCGGTAAGGATGGCGCCGATGGCATTGCCACCCGCAGCCTGCGCCACCGAACGGAACAGCACATCCACCGCCGGCTTGTGCCGGTTCACCGCCGGGCCGTCATCAACACGGCAGCGCCAGCGCGCACCGTCGCGGATGATGCGCAGGTGCTTGCCGCCCGGCGGCAGGTAGGCGTGCCCCGGCAGCACGGCTTCGCCATCACTGGCTTCGCGCACCGCCATCGCCGAGTGGCGGTCCAGGCGTTCGGCGAAGGCCGTGCTGAAGCTGGCGGGCAGGTGCTGGGTCATCACCACCGCCGGGGCGTCGGCCGGCAGGCCTTCCAGCACCACGCGCAGTGCCTCGGTGCCGCCGGCTGACGAGCCGATGGCAATGAGCCGATCGGTGGTGCGGAACTGTGGCGCAGCGGGGCGAAGCGACGGGCTGGTATCGAGGATGAGCTTGGGTGCCGTGGTACGCATCAACGGCCGCACGCGCGAGCGCGCGGCCATCTTCACCTTGGCGATGATTTCCTCGGCGTAGCCCTGCAGCCCGCGGGCGACGTCCAGCTTGGGCTTGGAGACGAAGTCGACCGCGCCCAACGCCAGTGCCTGCAGCGTGGTATCCGCGCCGCGCTCAGTCAGTGAGGAAATCATCACCACCGGCAGTGGGTGCAGGCGCATCAGGTTTTCCAGGAACGCCAGGCCGTCCATGCGCGGCATTTCCACGTCCAGCGTGATCACGTCCGGGGCGAGGCGCTTGATCTTCTCCCGCGCCAGCAACGGGTCGGCGGCGGTGCCGACCACGTCGATGCCCGGATCGCTGGACAGGATCTCGGTGAGCATCTGCCGCACGACGGCAGAGTCGTCGACGATCAGCACCCGGCAGGGGGCGTTGCCGGGGACGTTCATTCGAACAACTCCACGCCGCCGGTGACCGGGGCCTTGGACAGGCGGGCCCGCACGGCCGATTCGGTGGCAGCCACTTCGGCTTCGTGCGCATGCGGCAGGCGCTGCACCACCACGCGCCCACTGTCGGCGAAGAACCAGATCTTGCGCGGGTGGATGCCGCACAGGTCTTCGGCAATGATGGGGATATGCTCGGCCTGCAGGTACTGGCGCACGAACTCGGCGTTGCGCGTGCCCACCGGATTGCTGGTGAAGCCCTTGAGCACGTTGGCGCCGCCGAACACCTTGGCTTCGATGCGCTTGCGATGCGCGCCGCGCTTGAGCATGTCGTTGATCAGCAGTTCCATGGCGTAGCTGCCGTAACGCGCCGGTGCTCCATCGCCGGCATTGCCTTCGGGCAGCAGGAAATGGTTCATGCCGCCGATCTTCAGCACCGGGTCGCGCAGGCAGGCGGCCACGCAGGAGCCCAGCGTGGTGGTCAGCGCGGTGGTGTCATCGACTACCAGGTACTGGGTCGGCAGCAGCTTGGCGGCGACGGTCTTGAAGCGCGCATCCTGGTAGCGCATCACCTCGTCGGTGCGCAGCGAGGCATTCATGCGCCGGCCCCCTGCGCCCGGCGGTACAGGGTGCGGCCGCAGGGCTGGATCAGGTCGGCGGCGTGCAGGTAGTTCTCCGAATGGCCGGTGTACAGCAGGCCATCTTCATTGAGGTGGTGCACCAGGCGGCCGAGGATGGCGCGCTGGGTGGGCTTGTCGAAATAGATCATCACGTTGCGGCAGAACAGTGCATCGAACGGGCCGCCGACGTCGTAGCGCGGGGCCAGCAGGTTCAGCGGGCGGAAGTCGATCAGCTCGCGCAGCGCGGGCAGCACGCGGCACTGGCCCTCGTTGGGGCCGCTGCCACGCTGGAAGTAGCGGCGTCGCAGGTCCGGGTCCAGGTTGCTGACGCGGTCGATGTTGTAGACGCCGCGGCTGGCGGTGGCCAGCACCTGGGTGTCCACGTCGGTGGCGACGATGCGCACGGGCGGCTTCAGCGTACCGAAGGCCTCGCAGGCGGTGATGGCCATGGAGTAGGGCTCTTCACCGGTGGACGCGGCACACGACCACAGCAGCAGCGGGCTGCGGCCGGAGCGCTGCTGCAGTTCCTCGCGCAGCTTGTCGAAGTGGTGCGGTTCGCGGAAGAAGGAGGTCAGGTTGGTGGTCAGGGCATTGGTGAAAGCCTGCCATTCATCGCCGCCCTCCTGTTCCAGATGGTCCAGGTACTGCTGGAAACTGCGCATGCCCAGCGTACGCAGGCGGCGCGACAGGCGGCCGTACACCATGTCGCGCTTTGCGGGCGCGAGCGCAATGCCCACGCGCTGGTAGATCAGATCGCAGACGCGGCGGAAATCACGGTCGGCGAACTCGAATTCGCGGGGGGCGGTGACGATGGGAGTGGGACTTTGCACGGGGGACAGGTCCATCGGCGGGGACGGCGGCCGGAGCCGCCGCCGGGATCAGAATTCCTGCCAGTCGCCGTCGCTGGGGGCGACGAAGCTGGTGCTGGTGCTGGGACGGCGGGCAGGTGCCGGCGACTGCGGACGGCGCGCTGCACTGGCAGGCGGCACAGGCTCGACACGCGCGGCCACGGCCTTGACCGCAGCGGCCACCTGGTTGTCCAGCCGGAAGATGGCCACGGCATCGGCCAGCTGCGCGGCCTGGTTTTCCATCGCACGTGCGGCGGCGGTGGCTTCTTCCACCAGTGCAGCATTCTGCTGGGTGGTTTCGTCCATCTGCACCACGGTCTGGTTGACCTGCTCGATGCCGGCGCTCTGCTCCTGCGATGCCGCCGAGATTTCCGACATGATGTCGGTCACGCGCTGCACCGACGCGACGATCTCGCCCATGGTGGTGCCAGCCTGGTGCACCAGGATCGAGCCCTCGGCGACCTTGCCGACCGAATCGTCGATCAGGCCCTTGATCTCCTTGGCCGCTGCGGCCGAGCGCTGGGCGAGGGTACGTACTTCGCTGGCGACCACGGCGAAACCGCGACCCTGCTCACCGGCGCGAGCGGCTTCCACCGCAGCGTTCAGGGCCAGGATGTTGGTCTGGAAGGCGATGCCGTCGATGACCGAGAGGATCTCGGCAATCTTCTTCGACGAGGCTTCGATGGCCGACATGGTGGTGACCACCTGGTTGACCACGCTGCCGCCCTGCGCCGCCACGCCCTGCGCACCGATGGCCAGCTGGTTGGCCTGGCGGGCATGCTCGGCGTTCTGGCGCACGGTGGAGGTCAGCTCCTCCATCGAGGCGGCGGTTTCTTCCAGGTTGGCGGCCTGCTGCTCGGTACGGCGCGACAGATCGCTGTTGCCCGATGCGATCTCGCCTGCAGCCAGCGTGATGCTGGACGTGCTGGCCTGGATCTGACCGACGATCTGGGTCAGCTGGCTGACGGTGCTGTTGGCATCGTCACGCATGCGGGCGAACACGCCCTGGTAATCGCCGTGCATGCGCGTGGTCAGGTCACCTTCGGCGATGGCCGACAGCAGCTGCGAGAGCTTGCCGAGGTTGTCATCGCTGACCGCCATCATGGCGTTGAGGTTGTCCAGCATCAGGCGGAAGTCGTGATGGAAGCGCTGGGCATCGCCACGGCGGCTGAAATCGCCGGCGGCGGCGGCAGCGGCCAGCTGCTTGATCTCGGTATTGATGTGGCCGAGGTTGGCCTTGACCGTGTCCACGGTGGTGGTCATGGCGGCCTTCTCGCCCGGGTAGCGGGCGACGTCGCGGCTCAGGTCACCAACAGCGTACTGCTGCACCACGTCCAGCACGTCGTGCAGGGTCTGCACGTGGCTGCCGACCAGGGCATTGGTTTCCTGCACCATCAGGCCGTACTCGCCGGGGAAGGCGCTGGCGTCGATGCGGTGGCTGAGTTCGCCGGCATCATGGCGGCGGGCCATTTCGCGCTGGGCGCTGATGACCGCATGCAGCTGCTGCTGCATGCCGGACATGGCGTGCAGGAGGCGGCCGGTTTCATCGTGCGGCTGCGGGCCGATGTGGCTGTCCAGTCTGCCCCTGGCGATGCCCTCGGCAATGGCGGTGGCCTGCTTCAGCGGGCGGGCGATGCGGTTGCCGATGATCCAGCTCAGGGCCAGCACGATCAGCACCAGCACGCCGCCGGCCAGGGTCATCACGCCAGTGAAGGCCCAGGCTTCATGCTGCACGTCGTCCATGTAGACGCCGGTGGTGACCACCCACTGCCAGGGCGCGTACATGCCGGCGTAGGTGACCTTGTCGATGAGACCCTCGCTGCCGGGCTTGCCGGTCCTGTAATAGGTGAAGCCGCCGCCGAGGCGGGCCATGCCGACCTGCAGGTAGTAGATCGGCACGCCGTCGTCGGAGGTGTAGTCCTTCTGCACGGTACCCACGCGCTTGGGTGCGAACGGGTGCATCAGCACGCGGTACTGGGTGTCCAGCACGTTGTAGTAGTCGGCATCGTGGTTGGCGCGCATCACGTTCAGCGCCTGCAGGGCAGAAGCCTTGGCAACGTCTTCGCTGAGTTCACCGCTGTCGGCCAGGCGCTTGTAGTGGTCCAGGACGCCGTAGGTCAGTTCGACCTGGGTCTTCAGGCCGTCCTTGCGGGTCTGGGTGAGGTCCAGGTACTGCATGCGGGCGGCGATCACCGACAGCGCGATCACGCCGATCGCGATGAGCAGCGTCAGCAGGTTGAGCTTGCGCCGGACGGAGAGATTGCTGAAGTAGTGTTGCCAGCGATGCAGGAGGTTCATGAAGCGGACCAGGTCGAGACGGGCGGGCGGCGCCAGTACCGGTCAGGGCGCGACAGGCCGTGACAGAACGGTTATCGGCCGGGGGCGGGGAGATTTGAGGGTGATGCGCTTTGCGTATTCAGGGTTCCTTGCAGCGGCGGCTGCGGCGCTGCCTGCGGCAGGCTTTTGAAGCAACAGCAACAGCAACAGCAACAGCGGTCTGTCGGCGTTTCGTTACATCGAGGGAGGCGGGCCGGGGTGGGCAGGCGGGACACGCCGTTAACCCATCCATGGGGGCTCGTAGGCGCCTTGCTCGTGTGCGCTGTCCTGCGCACACGGCAAGACCGGGGTTGGGCGTCCTGCCCAACCCGCCCGAGGCATGCCTCGGGCCCATGGCGCCTGCGGTCCCGCCTGCCCACCCCGACCCGCCTCTTCATGCATCGCGGCGGCGGACGGCAGAAGCGGTTGTTGTCGGGGGACGGAATTAGGGACAGAGCCGTTTTCCTGCGGAAAACGGCTCTGTCCCCGGGAGAGGTGCAGCTGTTGCTCTTGCTCTTCTTTCTTCAATCGGGGGTGGACGCGCGGGAAACTGTCCGTGGCCGGGCGGGTGGGTTGCGCAGGGGTGTCCGCGGCATGGATGCCGCGGACAAGCCCCCATGGACGGGTTAACGGCGTCCCCTGCGCATCCCACCCGCCCGGCCAACCCACAAAATTCCAGCACAAAGAGCGCATCCACCCCGAGGGGCTTCGCCGTTGGCTGCTGACCCGGAAGCCCCGGAAACGAAAACGCCCCGGCACGGAGCCAGGGCGTCTTCGAAGCTTGCGGCAGCAGGAATCAGAACTCCTGCCAGTCTCCGTCTGCCAGCTCTGCGGCCAGCGAGCGGCCACCGGTGCTGCGGCGGGCTGCGGGAGCCGCCGGTGCCGGTGCCGGGGCGGCCACGCGCGGGGCCGGGGCGCGCGGGGCAACCACGGTCTCGGCTTCGTCCACCACGAAGATCGACACGGCCTCGCTGAGGTGGCCGGCCTGTTCTTCCATCGCACGGGCGGCAGCAGTGGCCTCTTCCACCAGCGCAGCATTCTGCTGGGTGGTCTCGTCCATCTGCACCACGGTCTGGTTGACCTGTTCGATGCCGGCGCTCTGTTCCTGCGAGGCCGCCGAGATCTCGGCCATGATGTCGGTCACGCGCT
>PJUE01000760.1_pt1 | contig 14905 bp, 10 predicted proteins | sample 1512171 | NCBI WGS metagenome assembly PJUE01 (sample SAMN08177674, study PRJNA422409) | Feces metagenome, whole genome shotgun sequencing project. | isolation source: Chicken feces (3) enriched on wood chips: alkali lignin treatment | host: Gallus gallus | place: USA: Madison | collected 2015-01-15
CCAGAACTGGCGCGAAACCTCGAACGACTCGGCGATGCCGACTGCGCGCTTGGTCTCGATGCTGCCATCGGGCAGTTCCGGGGTGTAGTTCAGTTCGGCGAAGGCCGAATGGCCGGTGCCGGCGTTGTTCCAGCCGTCCGAGCTTTCGTTGGCCACGCCGTCCAGGCGTTCATAGACCTGGATGTTCCAGTCCGGCTGCAGTTCCTGCAGGTAGGTGGCCAGGGTGATGCTCATGATGCCGCCGCCGACCAGGACGACGTCGACGGGCTTGTCGTTGCTGGCGGCGGGCACCGAACGCTGGGTCAGCGGCCAGTACAGGAACAGCGCGGCCACCAGCAACAGCAGCACGAGCAGGGCGAGAAGAGCCTTGCCAAATTTCTTCATGGGAATAGTGGGGGCGTGGGGAAGGGGGCAGGATGCGCGCTGGGTCAGCAAATGGCGTGAAGAAACAATGCCTTGCAGCAGCCTGGCGCGATTTTAACCCGATATGGTCCCATTTTGATGCAATGCAGCATCCCGGTCCCCGGCTTCGCGCCCTCAGACCAGTTCCAGGATCTCGTCGCCTGCCTCGTCCACCTCGCCGGTGGCCTGCCAGCCCAGGTGGCGGTAGAAACCGTGCGAACGCGAGCGCGGATCGGCCGAGCAGGCCAGGAACAGGCGGCCATGGCCGGTGGCGCGGGCGAGATCGACCACCTCCTGCAGCAGCCGCCGGCCGATGCCGCGGCCTTCGTAGTCCGGCAGCAGCGCCAGCACCAATACCTCGCCACTGTCGCGGTCGGCGAAGCCGTAGCCGACCACCGTGCCGTCGTGCTCGGCGATGCGGCCGATGAAGTCGCCCTCGGCGATACCTGCCGCCCAGCTCTCCTCGGTGATGCCCAGTTCGGCCAGCTGCGCGGCACTGAAGGCGTTCTCGCGGGTGCGTCCGCGCAGGTCGATGCAGGCGGCGGCATCAGCGGCAAGGGCGGGGCGGTAGTGGATCGTCATGGGTGTTCCCTGGGGAGCGCCAGGCCCTGCCTGGTGGAGGTTTTTGGAAGCCAACCAAGGTTGGCAGCTACCGGTGCGCTGGTGGCGTTCAATCACTGCCGATGGTGAAGTACTCCGCAGCGAAATAGCCCACCTGGTAAGCCAGCGCGACCCCGGCCAGCACCACCTGCGCGCGCGCGGTGCGCAGCTTCCAGCCCAGCACGCAGACCACCAGCATCAGCGCGGTGTGCAGCGGATACGCCTGGCCCAGCAGGTGCCAGCGACTCTGCCCCTTGATCGCCGTATCGACAAGATCCAGAAGCGTCAATGCCGCAATGACGCTGAAGATCCAGCGGCGGCGCTGCATCAGGTACGTACCGTAGCTGCCGAACTCGCGCAGGTCATCGGGGAACAGCAGCGCGCACAGCAGGAACCACGCGGCGCAGTAAGCGATCACGAACAGATAGGTCTCGAACGTCCAGCGATGCACTTCAATCAGCCGGAACTCCCACCACCAGAACGTCACCAGCGAAACCAGCGTCCACGCCACCCAGCACAGATGCAGGGCCGAACAGCCACGCCGCTGCGGGTGCTCGATGATCTGCGCCAGGCCCTTCAGCAACGTGGTGATCGACAGGCCCAGGATGATGCCCATCACCACGCGGATATGCAGGAATACCGGATCGGTCTGCATCGCCCAGCCCCAGAAGGTCGGTTGCCGCGATGCTGACACAGATGCAGGCCACGAAAAATGGGGGTGTTGGTAGGTGTCGACCTTGGTCGACACATCTGTCAGATATCGAATGAATTCAGCCATGCATGGCGTGGCTCTACTGTGTCGACCAAGGTCGACACCCACCAGAGCAGGACGCCGTTCTGCCAGATCGCGGCCAACCACCTGGCCACAGGAAGCCCGCTTTTGACGTTGACGTTGACGTTGCCGGCCAGCGGCCAGCGGCCAGCGGCCGGCACTACCGCTTCCGCCGCACCAGCGTGCTCGATGCCTCCAGCACCGCCCGGGTCAGCAGTGCCATCGTCTGCACATCGCCCTTCCAGTGCTGCCAGTACAGCGGCACGTCCTCCCACGCGCGCTGGCGCACGTAGACCAGGCGCCCGGCATCCAGATGGCGCTTGACCAGCGGCAACGGATTCATCGTCCAGCCGAGCCCGCCCAGGTTGGCCTGCACGAACGCCCGCGTGGAGGGAATCCACCACGTCGGCGCCGTGCCCGGCAGGTCATCACCGGCCATCCGCCGGGCGAAGCGCGACTGCATGTCGTCCTTGCGGTTGAACACCAGCACCGGGGCCTGCGCCAGTGCCTGCGCGGTTACCCCCTTGGCGAAATGGCGCTCGCGGAACGCCGGCGTACAGGTGGCCGCATAGCGGATGCTGCCCAGCGCGTGGATCTGGCAGCCCTGTACCGGCTCGTCCAGCGTGGTCACCGCGCCCAGCACCGTGCCCTGGCGCAGCAGCTCCACGGTGTGGTCCTGGTCTTCCACGCGCAGGTCCAGCGTGGTGCCGGTGTTCTGCGCGAACTGCTGTGCGGCCTGCGGGAACCAGGTTTCCAGACTGTCGTGGTTCACCGCGACCGGAATGCTGGCCTGCGGCAGGTCTTCATCGGCCAGGCCCATGCGGTGCAGGGCATCGTGTTCCAGCAGGGCGGTCTGTTCGGCCAGCTGCACCAGCAGCTGGCCTTCCGCGGTGGCCGTGGCCGGGGTGCCGCGCTTGACCAGCAGGCGGCCGATCCGGTCTTCCAGCGCCTTCACCCGCTGGGAGATGGCCGAGGGGGTCACATTGAGCGCCTGCGCGGCGCGGTCGAAGCTGCCTTCGCGGATCACTGCGGCCAGGGCACGCAGCTGGGCATGATCGATGCGCATCGAATTAAGTTCCACTAATGCTGTTGGGCGCAGTTTAGCTCCACTTTCACGTGGTACTCCGGATGCACGCCGCCACGCCGACGGCGAAGTGACGTTTTTGACGCCACGTCGCACCTAATCAATGTCGCGCATCGCACTTGCTCCGACCGATTCGAAAGCTCGCGTATCGCCTGCGCTGCCAAGCATTTGAACCGCCAGGCCAGGCGCTTGTCGCGAGGGCCGTGCCGCTTCCCGCGCTGCCGGTGGATTGCGCAGTGCATGGAATCCGTCGCGCGGATACCGCTCAATCAAAGGAATGCAGATGAAGCACACAGTGAAGCGATGGGTGGTGGTGGCGATGGCCTGTGGCGTGCTGGCTACCGGCAGCCTCGGCGTGGCCGCCGCTGACAACAAGGACCGCCGGCTGGGCCCATGCCAGAACCTCAAGCTGAGGCTGTTCTACCAGTCCAAGCGCATGCGGACCCTCAACGATGACATGCAGTCCTGGATCGATTCCCCGCTGCGCGAAGTGGTCGGCAAGTGGGGGCCGCCACAGGGCATGTTCGACAACGGCGATGGCAGCCGCATCGCCTCCTGGAAAGGAACGGGCCCACATTGGGGCGTCTGCACCAAGACCTTCCAGACCGATTCCAACGACGTCCTGAAGTTGTGGAGCGTGAGTGGAGATTGCGGCTGCACGGTGTCCGGCTCCGTGCCCAAGTCGGAGCCTGTTCCGTTGATGACGCTCTGACCGATCAGGGGTATTCCCGGCCGTAAGGTGGCGATGGCACCAGCGCGGTGCCATCCCGCTGACGAATGAATTAAGTTTCGCTAATGTTGGTTTAGTAAGTTTAGCTCGTCTTTTTTGTGTTGCGGCGCGACAATTGAGCCTGTCCCGGTGCTGTCCGCCTTCGCGAGGCACCGTCCCCCCAGCAAGAAAAGGCAGTTCCCCCATGTTCTCGGTCATCTCCGCCAGCACCGGCCTCGGTGCCTGGTTCTCTGGTGCAGCCACCGGCATCGGCCTGTTCGCCGTGGTCGGTGCCCAGAGCGCCTTCATCCTGCGCCAGGGCATCCTGCGCAAGCACATCGTGCCGGTGGTTGCCACCTGCGCGGCCATCGATGCGTTCTTCATCTTCGCCAGCGTGGCCGGTCTGCGCACGCTCACCTCGGCACTGCCGTGGCTGACCAGTGCCGTGCTGTGGACCGGTGTGGCCTTCCTCGCCTGGTACGCGATGAAGTCCGCGCGCCGTGCCTTTGCCGGTGGCGGTGGCATGGGCGAGGCGGACAGCGATGATGGCAGCCGTCGTGCGGTGCTGCTGGCCGCCGTCGGCTTCTCGCTCATCAACCCGCATTTCTGGCTGGACATGATGGTCATCGGCTCGATCGCCGAGAACTTCGGCCATGCGCGCATGGCATTCGCGGCCGGTGTGGTCACCGCCAGCTGCCTGTGGCTGACCGCGCAGGGCCTGGGCGCACGCCTGCTGGCGCCGCTGTTCACCAAGCCCAGCACCTGGCGCGTGCTGGACGGCACCATCGCCGTCATCCTCAGCATCCTGGCGCTTACCCTGGCCGTGCGCGGCGTGCACTGAGCGCTGCCCCTACACCACACTCTCTCCAAGGTCGTGGCTGCGGCGGCACCGGTAACGGTGCCGCCGTTCTTTTTTCTGCGTGGCGCTGGCGGCCCGGGGGGGGCTTGCCTAGAATCTCCCGCAGGCGGACAAGGTGTCCGCAATGAAGGGGATGGATGCGCAGTATGTTTCTGGCCACCGGGCTGGCCCTGGCCTTGGCCGCGATGCCCGTTGCCGCCGCAACGATCGACCTGGAGCGCTTCCTGCAGGAAGACGCCTTCTCCGAAATCAAGATCTCGCCCGCGGGCGACTACGTGGCCGCGACCGCGCCGGTGGATGGCGGCACCCTGGTGGCGATCTACCGGATCGCTGACATGCAGCTGGTGGGGTCGTTCCGGCCGACGCGCAACAACCACGCCAGCAGCTTCGACTGGGTCAGCCGCGATCGGCTGCTGGTGGGCCTGGCCATCTCCGATGGCCCGCTGGATCGCCCGCAGCTGACCGGCGAGCTTTACGCGGTCAATGCCGATGGCAAGGACGGCAAGCTTCTGGTCGGCTTCCGCTCACCCGGCCGCGGCCGCGACAGATCGGTGATGCCGGCAGATTCGGTGGTGGCGTTCCTCACCGACGAACTGCGCGATGACGAACAGAACGTGCTGCTGTCGGTCACCCCGTTCTCCCGTGATGCCTCCACCCAGGTCGAGCGCATGGACGTGGTCAGCGGGCGCCGCACCGCGGTTGCGCAGGCGCCGATGGCCGGTGCCGTGTTCACTACGGACAACCACGGCAATGTGCGGTTTGCCCGCGCGTCAGGTGATGACAACAAGGTTCGCCTCCACTACCGCAAGGGCGAAGGCAGCCCTTGGGTACTGGTGAACGACGAAGCGACCAGTGGCCACCTGGAAGTGGCGTTGGGCTTCGACCAAAGCGACGGCATCGCTTATCTGCAGGTGGAGCAGGCCGAGGGACCAGACGCCATCGTTGCGTGGAACCCGGTCAGCGGTGAGCGCCGCGACGTGCTGCGCGACCCGGTGCTTGATCCGGCGCGGATCCTGGTGCGTCCCGGCACCCGCCAGCCGGTGGGGGCGTTGTTCCTGGGCGAAACGCCGCGGACCCGCTTCTTCGATGAGGCATCGCCCGAGGCACGCCTCTACCGCAGCCTCGAAGCGGGCATTGGCAGCACGGTGTATGTCACCTCCAGTACCTACGATGGCCGCACGCTGCTGGTCGAGTCGTGGTCGGGCAGCAACCCCGGCGATGTCTATCTCTACGACACCACCGGCAAGGCCGCCCGCCACCTGATCGCGCGCAGTGACTGGATCGATCCGGCCGCCAGCGCCAGCGTCCGGCCGGTGCAGTTGAAGGCCCGCGACGGCCGCGCGCTGCATGGCTTCATCACCGTGCCGCACGGCCATGAACTGCGCGGCCTGCCGATGGTAGTGATGCCGCACGGCGGACCCTTCGGCGAGTTCGACAACGGCAATTACGATGCCGAGACGCAGATGCTGGCAGCGGCCGGCTACGCCGTGCTGCAGATCAATTTCCGTGGATCGTCCGGCTATGGGCACGACCATCTACTGGCCGGCCAGAAGCAGTGGGGCAGGGCGATGCAGGACGACGTCACCGATGCCACCCGCTGGGCCATCGCACAGGGTTGGGCCGATGCGGGCCGCATCTGCATCTATGGCGCCAGCTATGGTGCCTATGCGGCAATGATGGGCGCCGCGCGTGAGCCCGGGCTTTACCGTTGTGCCGCCGGCTTTGCAGGCGTCTACGACCTGCCATTGATGTATGTCCGCGGTGACATCCGCACCGATGTCTCCGGCAAGACCTACCTGCGCGAGTGGCTGGGTGACGCAGATGACCTGGCCCGCTGGTCGCCGGTGAACCTCGCCGCGCAGATCAAGGTGCCGGTCCTGCTGGCTGCGGGGCGCGACGATCAGCGTGCGCCGCTGGTCCACAGCGAGCGTATGGCCGCCGCGCTGCACAAGGCCGGGGTGCCGGTGGAAACGCACTACTACTGGAAGGAAGGGCATGGCCTGTACCGTGAGGCCAACCGGCGCGATTACTACACCCAGTTGCTGGCGTTCCTGTCGCGCAGTCTGGGCGGCGCCACCGCCAGTCCGGCGGCGGCACCTGCAGGTCGGGGCAGGCGGGCGCCCTGAGTGGGGCAGGGAATCCGGCACTGGCAGGCGCGTTGCCTGCCTGCCTACAATCCAGAAGCGGACAAGGTGTCCGCCGTATAGGGGGAAGGATGCGCAAGACAATGATGGCCGCGCTGCTGGCGCTGGCCTGCACCGTGCCGACCGTGGCCGGTGCCGTGGACCTGGAAAAGTTCGTACGCCAGGAGACGTTCAAGGACGTCAAGATCTCGCCGGGGGGCGACTACTTCGCGGCCACCGTGCCGATGGAGGACAGCACCGCCGTGGTCATCATGCGGACCTCGGACAACAAGATCACCGGCAGTTTCCGGCCGCCGCGCAACAATCACGCCACCCGCTTTGACTGGGTCAGCAACGAACGCCTGCTGATCGAGCTGTCGCAGAAGTTCGGGTCGCTGGACACGCCGCAGCGTACCGGTGAGCTGTACGCCATCGACGCCAACGGCGGTCGCGGCGAACTGCTGGTCGGCTACCGCGTGGAAAGCAACGGCCCCGGCACCCGCATCCAGCCGAAGAAGGTGGAAGCGGTCGCGGCGTTCCTCACCGACGAACTGGTCGGCGACGACCGCAACGTGCTGGTTGCGATATGGCCCTTCAACGATGATCCGTTCACCCGCGTGGAGCGCCTGGACGTCCGTTCCGGCCATCGCGTGCCGGTGGCACGTTCGCCGGTGCGTCGTGCCGATTTCGCCACTGACAACAAGGGCGAGGTCCGGTTTGCGCATGGCGCGGGCAGCGACAACGTCAACAAGCTCTATTACCGCGAATCGGGCAGCAGCCAATGGGCACTGATCAACGATGAAGCCGTCACCGGCCGCATCGAGACAGTGATCGGCTTTTCCGACGACAACAGCCTGGCCTACCTGAAGGTGCAGGAGCCAAAGGGACCGGACCAGCTGGTCAGCTGGAACCCGGCCACCAAGGAGCGCCGCACCGTGCTGGTGGACGAGGTGGTCGATCCCTACCGCATCATCTACCGCAACGGCACCAGCGTGCCGGTGGGCGCGCTGTACGTGGGTGACACCACGCGCAGCCGTTTCTTCGACGAGGCATCGGCCGACGCGCGGCTGTACCACAGCCTGGAAGCGGCCTTCAAACAACCGGTGCTGATCACCTCCAGCACGCGCGATGGGAAGACCGTGCTGGTGGAGACCTGGACCGGCAACGACCCGGGTTCGTTCTACGTGTTCGACACCGTGGCCAAGTCGGCCCAGCACCTGATCAGCCGCAGCGACTGGTTGGACGTGGAGACCACCGCGCCGGTGCGCGCGGTGTCCCTGAAGGCCCGCGACGGCCTGCCGCTGCATGGCTACCTGACGCTGCCGCATGGCAGTGACGGCCGCAACCTGCCGATGGTGGTCCTGCCGCACGGTGGCCCGTACGACATCTTCGACGACGGTCGTTACGACATGGAATCGCAGATGCTGGCCGACGCCGGCTATGCCGTGCTGCAGATCAACTTCCGCGGCTCGGGCAACTACGGTCGCGCGCATACCCAGGCGGGTGCACGGCAGTGGGGCGGCACGATGCAGGACGACGTGACCGATGCCACGCGCTGGGCCATCGGGCAGGGCATCGCCAACAAGGACCGCATCTGCATCTACGGTGCCAGCTACGGCGCGTACTCGGCGATGATGGGTGCCGCACGCGAACAGGGCCTGTACAAGTGCGCCGCCGGCTACGTGGGTGTGTACGACCTGCCGATGATGTTCACCCGCGGTGACATCCAGAATCGTGGTTCCGGCGCGACCTACCTGCGCGAATGGCTGGGTGATCCGGCCACGCTGGGCACGCTCTCGCCGGTCAACCTTGCCGGGCAGATCAAGGTGCCGGTGTTCCTGGCCGCAGGCGGCGAAGACGAGCGTGCACCGATCGAGCACACCAGGCGCATGGAAGCGGCATTGAAGAAGGCGGGCACGCCGGTGGAAAGCCTCTACTACAGCACCGAAGGCCACGGCTTCTACCGTCCCGAGCACCGCCGCGAGTACTACTCGCGCCTGCTGGCGTTCCTGTCGCAGAGCCTTGGCGGAGCCACGGCCAGCGCCACGCCGCCGGCAGGCGGCAGCAAGGCACCGTAACGCCATCCAGCGCACGCGGTTGGTGCGCTTCAGCATGCCGGGCAGCCCAGGCTGCCCGGCATGGAGGGGGTCCCATGAAACATGTGTTCCTGCTCGCCGGGCTGCTCGCGCTGTGCGGCGCCAGCCCTGTCCAAGCGGCCGACGTCGCGCTGGACGACTACCTGCGCCGTGCCGAATTCAACGACATCCAGCTCTCGCCCACCGGTGAGTACCTGGCGATGACCGTGCCGCTGGAAGGGGCGACGGCGGTTGCCGTCCTGCGCACCAGCACCCTGGAACTGGTCGGCAATTTCCGCCCGCCGCGCAACAACCACGCCAACAGCGTCGACTGGGTCAGTGACAACCGCCTGCTGATCGGCCTGGCCGAGAAATGGGGGGCGCTCGACGCACCGCGGCCCACCGGCGAGCTGTACGCGATGGACGCCAACGGCAAGCGCGGCGACCTGCTGGTCGGTTACCGCGCGCGCCCGGATGAGCCCGGGCTGGTCAGCGGCCGCGTGGTCGAGCCGGTCGCCGCCTTCCTTGCCGATCCGCGGCTGGGAGATGAGCGCAACGTGCTGATCTCGCTGTGGCCGTTCGCCAACGACACCAGCGCGCGCCTGGAACGGATGGACGTCATCACCGGCCGGCGCGTGCTGGTATCGCGCTCGCCGGTGCAGCGGGCCACGTTCACCACCGACAACGGCGGTGTGCTGCGCTTCGCCCGTGGTGCCGCCGAGGACAACGTCAACAAGCTCTACTACCGGCAGGACGACGGTGGCTGGACCCTGCTCAACGACGAAGGCATCAGCCAGCGCATCGAACGGCCCATCGGTTTTTCCGCCGACAACCAGCTGGCCTACCTGGTGGTGGAACAGGCCCGCGGGCCCGATGCGGTGGTCAGCTGGAACCCGCGCAGCGGCGAGCGCCACATCGTGCTGCAGGACACCGTGGTCGACCCGACCTACATCATCCACCAGCCCGGCACGCGGGTGCCGGTGGGCGTGCAGTTCGTGGGCGCGGCGCCGCGCAGCGCATTCTTCGACGAACAATCGCCCACGGCGCGGATCCAGCACATGCTGGAGAAAGCGTTCCCCGGCCAGGTGGTCAGCCTGCTGTCGGCCACTGCGGACAATGCCCGGATCCTGGTCAAGGTCGGATCCGGGCGCAATCCCGGCGACTGGTTCCTGTTCAATACCGCGACCCGTGAAGCGGCATTCCTGACCGCACGCCATCGCTGGTTCGACCGTGACGGCGGTGCCAGCGTGCGCCCGGTCAGTCTTGCCGCGCGCGATGGCCTGCCGTTGCACGGTTATCTGACCGTGCCTGCGGAAAGCGACGGCCGTGGGTTGCCGATGGTCGTGATACCGCACGGTGGCCCGTTCGGCGAGTTCGATGAGGGCGGCTTCGAGCGCGACAACCAGCTGCTGGCGGCGGCCGGTTACGCCGTGCTGCAGGTCAATTTCCGCGGTTCGGGCAACTACGGTCGTGCCCACACCCAGGCCGGCGCGAAGCAGTGGGGACGTGCCATGCAGGATGACGTGACCGATGCCACGCGCTGGGCCATCGCCGAGGGCATCGCCGACCCGCAGCGCATCTGCATCTATGGTGCCAGCTATGGCGCGTACTCGGCCATGATGGGGGCGGCGCGCGAGCCGGCACTGTACAGGTGCGCCGCCGGCTACGTGGGTGTCTACGACCTGCCGATGATGTTCAAGCGCGGTGACATCCAGGACCGCACCTCGGGCCTGAACTACCTGCGTGACTGGCTGGGGGATCCGGCTGGCCTTGCGGCGGTATCGCCAGTGAACCTGGCTGCGTCCATCAAGGTGCCTGTGCTGCTGGGTGCGGGCCGCGAAGACCAGCGTGCGCCGGTGCAGCACACCGAACGCATGGAGGCGGCGCTGAAGCAGGCCGGCGTGCCGGTGGAAGCGGTGTACTACCCACGCGAAGGGCATGGCCTGTATGGCGATGCCAGCCAGCGCGACTACTACACCCGGCTGCTGGCGTTCCTCGCACGCAGTCTGGGTGGGGCGACTGCAGCGCCGGCTGCAACGGGCAAGGGCAAGGCGCCCTGAGCGGGCAACACTGCAACGGGGTCACTTGACCCCGTGCATCATCCGCTTCAGCAGGGGCGCGGCGATGAAGGCGGCCACCGCACAGCCCAGGCCGATCCACATCAGCAGCCAGAACAGGTGTGCATAGGCACCTGCGGCAGCCACCATGTCCAGTGATTCGCCTTCGGGTACCTCGATGGCCGCCAGCTTGCCGAACAGCGCGGCCAGCGTTTCGGAAAACGCGGTGGCCAGGAACCAGGTACCCATCATCAGGCTCATCACCCGCGGCACGGCCAGCTGGGTCACCGCTGACAGGCCCACCGGCGACAGGCACATCTCGCCGCTGGCCAGCAGGAAGTAGGCCAGCACCAGCCACCACACGCTGGCCATTTCGCCGGTGGCGCCCACCTGCTGCGCGGCCAGTGCCAGCGGCACGAACGACAGCGCACCGATGACCAGACCCCAGGCCGACTTCACCGGCTTGCCCGGCTCCCAGCCGCGGCGGTCCATCCAGGTCCACAGCGCGGCAAAGGCCGGGGCCAGCAGCACCAGGAACAGGCCGCCCAGATAGGTGAGCGAACCGGCGGTCTGCGGAATCACCAGGCAGTCGCGCACCAGCAGCACCAGCATCAGCGCGACGATGGCGATGAAGAATGCACGCGGCGCGTTCGAGCCCGGGCGACGCTCGGACAGGCGTGCGCTGACCACGAAGCCCAGCGGTGCCAGCAGCAGCGAGACGATCGACCACGGCAACGGGGTGCCGCCGGTGATGACCAGCGCCGGCACGATGTCCTTGGTCAGCAGGCGGTCGGTGAAGGTGACCCACGAGCCGTAGGACTGCTCGTACATCGTGAAGAACACCAGCGCCATGAAGATCAGCACCATCAGCGCGATCATCTGCTGGCGCTGCACCGGGGTGCACTTGCTGCCGGTGAACCAGGCGAACCAGACCAGCACGCCGCCCAGCACCACCAGCATCAGCATCAGCGCCAGGCTGATCTCGCCGCCGAGGGCGAAGGCACCGTTGCCGGCCGCCCACATCAGCCACGCCACCGGCAGCACGCCGACCACCGCGCACAGGTAGATCAGCCATTCGCGCGGCAGGCCCAGCACCTTCTGCTTCAGTGCGGCCGGCTGCGGCGGCTCGGCATGGCCCTGCAGGTACTTCTGGCCCCACAGGAACATCGCCAGGCCGGCGATCATGCCGATGCCGGCGGCGCCGAAGCCGTACTTCCAGCCATAGGCCTCACCGAGGAAGCCGCAGACCAGCGAGGAGAACAGCGCGCCGAGGTTGATGCCGGCGTAGAACAGCGAGAAGCCCGAGTCGCGGCGCGGGTCGTCCTGCGGGTAGAGCTTGCCGACGATGGTGGAGATGTTGGGCTTGAGGAAGCCGACGCCCATGATGATCAGCGCCAGCGAGAGGTAGGTCACTGCCAGGGCCGAGGTATCGCGCACCACCTCACCGTTGACCCGGTAGGCGGCGTGGCCCTCGAAGGCCATGCCGAGATGACCCAGCACCAGCAGGATGCCGCCGAACAGCACCGCCCGGCGCATGCCCAGCCAGCGGTCCGCCAACATGCCGCCGAACACGGGGATGCAGTAGACCAGGCCGCCGTAGGCGCCCAGCAGGTCCAGGCCGGCCTTGTCGCCGAACAGGTGGTACTTGGTGAGATACAGCAGCAGCAGCGCCTTCATCCCGTAGAAGGAGAAGCGCTCCCACATTTCGGTGAAGAAGCAGACGTAGACGCCTTTCGGGTGGCCGAGGAAGTCGTCGGAAGCAATCGCGGTGGAATTCATCGGCGGATTATAGAAAAAAGGGGACGGAGGGGATTAAGTCGTTTGTGCCGCAAACGACTTAATCCCCTCCGTCCCCTTTTTTCTACAGGTAGCGCAGCCAGGGCAGGTCGCGGCGGCAGGCCTTGAACCGGCCGAACAGCAGCGTCGGCGGGTACATCGCCACCGCCAGCGCGCAGGCCACCAGCAGCAGGCCGGCCACCGAATCCAGTGCGTACAGGCTGCCGTGGGTCGGCCCCCAGATCGCCAGTGCGGCCACGTACAACAGCTTCAGCACGTACAGGTGCAGCAGGTAGAAGAACATCGGCGCCGCACCGATGTCGGCCAGCGGTCGCAGGGCACGGGCCAGCGGCGGCCATTCGTACAGGCGCAGCAGCAACAGGCCGATGCCCAGGGTCAGCAGCAGGAACTGCAGCGACGGCGGGTACTTGGTCACGTTGAACACGCTCATCCAGGTGCGCAGGGCGCTGTCCTGGGGCTGCCACGGCGTCTCGCCATAGCCGTTGGCCAGGCGCAGCAGGGCGAAGGCGGCCAGTGCACCCAGCCCGGCCCACAGCAGCCAGCGCTGGCGTTGTGCCGGCGGGCGGTCGCGGGCGAACCACGGCCCCATCAGGTAGCCCAGCACGATCACCCCGATCCACGGCAGCACCGGGTAGGACGTACGCAGACGCAGCACGCCGGTCTCGATCCAGTCGCGCTGGTGCAGCACCTTCCACAGCACCGCCAGCACGCCGTTGCCGTCCACGCGCACGCCATCGAACAGGTTGTGGCCGGCCACCAGCAGCACGCCCAGCACGAGCAGCACCGGGTGCGGCAGCCACAGCAGGCCGGCCAGCGCGATCATGCTCAGGCCGATGGCCCAGATCACCTGCAGGTACAGCGTGTCCGGCGGGAACTGAAAGGTCCAGGCGAAGTTGACCAGGGTCAGTTCCAGCACCACCAGGAACAGGCCGCGCTTGAGCAGGAAGGCGGCGATGGCGCGCCGCGGGTCGGCCTGGCGCTGGCCGTACAGCCACGCCGACAGGCCGGTGAGCAGCACGAACACCGGGGCACACAGATGCGCCAGCAGGCGGCAGGCGAACAGGGCAGGGGAGACGCTGGCCGCGTCCATCGGGTCGCCGACCTGGTACTGAAGGAAGAAGGTCTCGCGCACGTGGTCCAGCAGCATCAGCAGCATCACGGTGCCGCGCAGCTGGTCGATGGAGGCCAGCCGTGGGGAGGGGGAAGGGGACATGCGCTGCAACCGCAGACTATCGATATAAAGATATAACATATCATTTGCAGGACGACCAGCCCGGCTTTGCGCCATCGGCCGGTTGCCCATGCCCGCACAGGCCCGTTGCACTGCAGCAGCCGGCCCCATCCTTTGGCACGCTGGACTTGCACTGCCCTGAACGCTAGCGTGGCAGGGATTTTTTGCCAGCAGGGGCTTCCATGAACCATGACGCTGCGCCCAAGCAGCTCACCTTCCGCGCAGTGGCCCTGGCCATCGTGCTGGCGGTGGTGCTGTCGGCGGCCAACGCCTATCTCGGTCTGTTCGCAGGCCTGACCATCGCCACCGCCATTCCCGCAGCGGTCATCTCCATGGGCGTGCTGCGCCTGCTGGGCGGTGGTTCCATCCTCGAAAACAACATCGTCCAGACCGGCGCCTCGGCCGGTTCGTCCATCGCCGCCGGTGTCATCTTCACCATCCCGGCGCTGGTCATCATGGGCTACTGGCCGGACTTCAAGTACTGGTGGGTGCTGGGCATCGCCGGTCTGGGCGGCCTGCTGGGCGTGCTGTTCTCGGTGCCGCTGCGCCGTTCGATGATCGTCGAAGATCCGCTGCCCTTCCCGGAAGGCAAGGCCGCGGCCGAAGTGCTCAAGGCCGGTGAGAACCCCGGCCCGGGCCTGAAGATCCTCGGCCTGTCGGCCGTGATCGGCGCCTTCGTCAAGCTCGCCGCCGAAAGCGGCCTGCGCCTGATCCCCGATGCCTGGTCGACCTCGGCCTACGTCGGCAGCTCCAAGATCACCGCCTTCATCGGTACCAACCTGTCGCCGGCCCTGCTGGGCGTGGGCTACATCGTCGGCCTGAACGTCGGCATCGTAGTCGTGTCCGGCTCGATCCTGACCTGGCACATCGCCATTCCGATCTACCAGGCGTTCTTCATGAACACCGATCCGGCCCTGGCCGCGTCGGTTGCCGCCGCCTCGTCCACCGAGGCTGCGTTCGCCATCTGGGGCGCGAAGATGCGCTACCTCGGCGTCGGCGCGATGCTGATCGGCGGCATCTGGACCCTGATCTCGCTGCGCAAGTCGCTGCTGAACGGCGTCAAGAGCGGCTTCGCCGCAGCACGCAAGAGTGGCGGCCCGGTGCTGGCGCATACCGAACGCGACCTGCCGATGAAGTGGATGCTGGTCGCCCTGGTGGTCTTCGTGCTGCCGCTGCTGGCCCTGTACCAGGCCATC
>PJUE01000763.1_pt1 | contig 14807 bp, 19 predicted proteins | sample 1512171 | NCBI WGS metagenome assembly PJUE01 (sample SAMN08177674, study PRJNA422409) | Feces metagenome, whole genome shotgun sequencing project. | isolation source: Chicken feces (3) enriched on wood chips: alkali lignin treatment | host: Gallus gallus | place: USA: Madison | collected 2015-01-15
GCAAATCCATAAATTAACCTGCGTCAAAACGAATTGCGAAGTTCTCCTGCAACAGATTTTGGGAACCATCCGTTGAAGATACGCGCGCCACTGCGCGCTGTCCTGACAACAGCATTGAAAAGGTCTCAATGTTTACGGATCGCTTTCTCAGATATAAGCGCGGCATGAGCCTCGATGGCAACGAGCGCCGTCGGCTTGAAGCCGCGATAGACGAAGTTCGAAACCTTGACGCACGAAAGATCGTCATTCGCTCCAGGACGCAACTTCACGAAAGCACTCTCCTGGTCGATGGTTTCATGTCACGGTACATCGATGACAGAAACGGGCTACGCCAGCTTGTTGCCATTCACGTTCCCGGTGATTTTGTCGATCTGCATGCCTATCCGCTGCAGACGCTCGACCATGATGTAGCGACCATGACGGCAGCCACGATAGCTATCGTGCGCCATGAAGAGCTGGATACGATTATCGCAGAGCAGCCGCAGATGGCCCGCAAGTTGTGGTTCTCGACATTGATCGATGCTGCGATCCATCGTGCCTGGTTGTTCCGGCTTGGAAGGCTCGACGCGATGGGAAGAATCGCTCACTTTCTCTGCGAGACCAATGCACGCCTTTTCTCGGCTGGGCTGAGCGATGGTCGTCGGTTTGCTCTCCCGCTGACACAGACTGATATCGCCGAGATCTGCGGTCTAACCAATGTCCACGTAAACCGGATCATGCGCCAACTTCGTGAAGCGAAAATCTGCGTGTTTCGCTCTTCTCTGGTTGAGATTTTGAATATCGAACAGCTCACAAAGCTGGGTCAGTTCGATCCCGATTACCTTTACCTAGAAGATCCTGACCCTGTCCTCCCCCCTCATTGAGAGCATCCATCATGATTCAAGCGCCCAATCCGCCGCAGCCACACGAAGTCCCAGGTATCGCCAGCGCAGAAGACGGCGTGGTGATCCTTGATGGGCCCAATGGGATAGCAGTGACGATGACGGCTGAGGCTGCTGCAAAAACCGGTGAGAGCCTGATGGAGGCTGCCGATGTTGCAAAGAAGCAGCGCTGTTTTGATCGCCCCCCGTGAATTTCGCGCGTTTTCGATATGGTGCGCCATTGCACCCTGGGTATCCGTCTTGGGTATCCGTCTAACGAACCCGCGGAACTCGAATAGTTTGGAGCCGTACAGGTGGGACACTCGACTATCATTCCGTTCGTGGCTACGGTCGCGATGGTTCCGTACCTTTTCGTCAGCGAATTCAGGGGATGGGTCTGAGCGAGATTCTTGAACTCCTCTTCGGTCATCGGTTCTTCTGTCTGTTACGACACGGCGTACAAGCGGATTTGAGCTGATCGCCCCCGCGTTGCTGCGAGCGCAACACCGCGACCTTCTGCTCCGCCGTAGATTTTGCGGCTATGTCCATTCTGGAATCGGTTGGACAGCAGTGATCAGCGCATAACCGCACCTGCAATTCGAGCTTGCCGACTCGGGTGATCGAGACCAACCGCCAGATCAGCCCGGAGGCGCTTAGGCTTGCGGAAGAGGAAAGATATCGCCGGGATCAAGGGATCGGGGCGTAATGGCCGCATTACCCATCAGGACGTGGTCAAGGCAATGCGCGGACCAGCGCTCGGTTGTAGCGGCCCGACCGACAGTCAGTCCGCCCCTCGTTCCGCTCGTTCTTCGAGCGCCAAGCGCCTCGGTCATCTCGCCTTCCAGCATATCCCGTAATATCGTACGAAACGTATCGTGCTTCGCCCACAGACGCTTCGACGTCGGCTATCGACGGCTTATTCTCACTCTTGGTCCTGGTGGGGCGTCATTGGACTTGGTGACTTTAGACATCACCAGCCTGCATGGCGCCGCCGCAGGTAACGTGATAGCCGGGCCGGATGTCACTGGACTTTCCTGCATTTGGCATGATCTCGGTTTCAACGCGGATCGGACCGGCTTGAACTGCAGCACCATGTGCCAGCCAAAGCGATTACATTGCGCATGCGGTCATGACAGGAAGTCACCCCCTTGAGCGCAATATCAAGCTTTTCTCAAGTCGGCCTGGGAGGATGCTGGGCCTTAGGGAAACCGGTCATCCTTGGCTGTTTCTGCGACGTGTGTCCCATCCCTTCCGGGCAGCAGCCGATCGTTGCTCCGCCGAGCCGGACTTATGCGCCTTGCCTCCCCGGGAGGACGCGCTCCGATTTTCTGTCTTCCCTCGGCCCGATCCGGATTTCTTACCGCCGCCGCTTTCTTTGTTAACAGTTGCCCAAGCGCGGCTTTCCGCCTCTTTCTTCGGGGTACCGCGCCTTTCATAGCTCTCTTCGATATGCTCGGCGCGGCGCTTCTGTTTGTCCGTGTAACTGGTCTTGTCGCCTTTAGGCATTTCCTTCCCTCCTTCGCGCTTTCATGATGCCCGCGGTGCGCGCGTCAAAGTTGCTTCAGGACTTGTCTGGCAATCGATCCGGAAACCTGGCAGATGTCGCGGCACCGCTTGGGCCGCGTTCCGGTCGGTCTGCGGTCGGTTCGGGAGCCCCCGGCTCGTCGATGTCGGTCGTGACGATGGCCGGGCTTCCATGCCCCTGCCCAGCGATCGTTCCGCTGCTATCTCCGGGCGAGACTTTTTCCTCGGCCTTCCGGTTGGTGCGCTCGCCAGCCCCAGTCTCATCAGGGCCTTCGGTCGTTTTGGGTGTCGAGGGCATGCTACGGTTCCTTTCATTTCGGGTTCCTCGAAATCAACACAGCGCGTGGACAATTGGTTTCAAGGCGATGCGAGATACATGGTTGGCGGGATCAGGCTCTTCAGGCGGCGGCAGCCGAACTGGCCAATCCATAAGGAGCACCGCCGTCGAGGACACCGATGTGAGCGAAGATAATTTGGCGCTCAATGACGCGCCGCTCGGCCGGCTGCTAGCTTCCCGGCAGCCGAGGCGTCGACTTTCAAAGCACCAATGCCGGGGCGGCGTCGCCGCTCCGTTTTCTTTGGCCAGGCTGTGGAGACTTGACGCCACATCATCGAGCCGAATGTGTTGGGTAGCATCGATCGTTGGCAGAAGTTATTCTGTGATACTATTCGGCGGAATAACGGCAAGATCCTCGTTACGGGCTCGAGGAATGCCCTTCTGGCGAATTCAAATGCCATGTACTACGACCCCAAGTTGAAGATCGCCGCCTGACGGAAGCTTCGAGCAACGACATCTGGAACGTGAAAGGTTCCCCCTTTTCCCCGCTGACGCCCGGCGCTGCGGACACTGAAGTCGGCCATCATCTGCATCAGGCCCATCCCGCCAAAGTGCCAACAATGGCGCACACGCGTACCTCGCGGACAAGGGCCAAATCGCTTCAGGTGTGTCGAACTAGCCCCGGGTCATGGCTACCGCACTGTTCCATGATCCGCCCTGGCCCAGCAGCATTGCAGATGTCTGAGCCAACGTTCTGCAAACCGAAGAATTCATGCCGTGTCTGCGTCAACGGAATAGGGCCACGATGTTCGCAAGATCGTTACGGATCGTCGTCGCCGCTACGCCGCCCTCGCCCATAGCATGGCTGATCTGGTCCAGCCCCTTGACGACGTCTCCTGCCGCATAGAGGCCCTCGATGTTCGTCCGTTGATGCTTATCGACGATGAGGCATCCTTCATCTGTTGCTTCCGCGCCAAGGGCCGTCGCAAGCCCCGACCGGATAACGGATCCGAGTGCCGGATAAGCGGTATCGAACCTCGCAGCACCGCTGGGTACCGTGATGAGGATTTGATCTCCGTCGATTTCCAGGCACTGGCAGGGCCCGTCCTGCAGCGCGACACCAGCATCCTTCAGCCTTTGTCGTTCGCCGTCACTCAGGGAGTGGCTGCCTACCGGAGAAATGAGTGTGACATCGGGGGAATACATCCGCATGAACAGGGCTTCATTGTGCCCATGGGTCCGTGTGCCGATGACGGCGATGCGTTTGTCCGTCACCTCATAGCCATCGCAGATCGGGCAATAGCGCAACAGGCCTCGCTGCACGGCAATATCATGGAGTTCACGTGTTATGGGCGGTCTGTTGTTTTCTACACCGGTCGCCAACAGCACCGAGCGCGCGCGCCACGGCCCTGTACCGCACTCCGCCACGAATACGTCCCTCTTTCGCGTGATGGCATTTATCGACTCCGAGAACACGTCGATGCCGAACTGGCTGGCCTGCGCGCGCATCCGGGCGAGCAGGTCAGGACCCGTAATACCGCCGGGAAATCCGGGAAGATTGTGGGTCCGCGGTATCATCGAGGCCCGGCTTTCGCCCGCATCGACGATCCGGACCGACAGGCGAAACCTTGCAAGATAGATGGCTGCCGTAAGCCCGGCTGGTCCTCCACCGATGATCAGACAATCGAGAGGCGGCGCATCATCCCGGGCTTGCGAAACCCGGACCGTCATGACGCGACCTCACAGAGGGCTTCCAGCAGATCGGCCACGCGTGCGGGTCGCTCCGCGTCGTCGGATGCTGTCTTGAGGAGCCACCGCCCGTCTTTCGCAATCAGTCCAAGCCCGCCGGGCGGGCGCCCTGGCTTGCCGTGCGGCGTGAGGGCGATGGCCGCCGGTCCGGCATCGACCCGCACAATGCCTGCCGTTCGGGCCAGCAGGGCGATCCGCGCGATCGCCATGAGCTGCTGAGCGTCCTGCGGAAGAGGTCCGAACCGGTCAAGGAGTTCCTGCTCGAGAGTTTCAATCTCCCGCGCCTCGCCCGCTCGGGCGATCCGCACATAAAGCCCCAGACGGATATCGTCGTCCGGGATCCACTCTCGAGGCAGCCCTCCGACACCCTGCAGGACGATGTCGGGCGTCCAATCACAATCCCGCTCCCCGCGCGCCCGCTTCAGGGCCGTCTCGAACAGATGCTGATAGAGATCGATGCCGACGAGCTTCATGTGGCCGGCCTGGGTATCGCTGAGCGGATCGCCCGCTCCGCGCTGGTCGAGGTCGGCAGCGGCAATCTCGAAACCCGCACCAAGACGGTCAAAGGTCGATAGCGTCCGCAGTCGCTTCGTCGTTCGGGCAGCGATATCCGCTCCTTCGGTTATCAAGAGCACCTGGCCGCGCCGATGCCCCCGACCCACGCGCCCACGCAGTTGATGAAGTTGTGCAAGTCCGAAGCGATCGGCCCGCCAGACAATCATGGTATTTGCGCGCGGCACATCCAGCCCCGCCTCGATGATGTTGGTTGCCAGTAATATATCGCCGTCGCCGCTGGCAAAGCGGACCATTGCTGTATCGATCTCCTTCGGCTGCAATTTGCCATGGGTTTCAATCCGGGAGAGATCTGGGACGAGGCGCTGAAGTCGTTGCGAGACAGGCCCGAGGTCGTCGATGCGCGGGACAACAACAAAGCTTTGGCCGCCGCGGGCTCGCTCGCGCAGCAAGGTGGTGCGAATGCGCACATCGTCGAGCTCGATCAAGCTGGTCCGGATGGGTTGTCGGCGGGCCGGCGGGGTGGCGATAATGGACATTTGCTGAAGGCCTATCATTGCACGGTGCAAGGTTCGCGGTATCGGCGTCGCGCTCATAGCTAGAAGATGAACTTCGGCTCGGCTGCGCAGCCGGACCTTGTCCGCAGCCCCGAAGCGCTGCTCTTCATCGATGATGACAAGACCGAGCTTGGCGAAGCGCACATCCTTGCCCATCACCGCTCCCGTTCCGACCACAATTGCGATCGAGCCGTCGGCGAGCCCGTCTCTGACCGATTTCTTCTCTGCCGCCGTCGAAAGGCGGGACAGCCCGGCTACCTTGATGCCGAGAGCGTCGAAGCGCTGTTCGAAAGTCTGCAGATGCTGACGCACCAGCACCGTAGTCGGTGCCGCCAGCGCGACCTGATAACCTGAAAGCGCGGAAAGGGCCGCCGCGCGCAAGGCGATCTCCGTCTTGCCGAACCCCACATCCCCGATCACCAGGCGGTCCATGGGGCGCCCGCTGGCCAGATCGTCCCGCACCGCCTGCGCGGCGCGCGCCTGATCGGCGGTCTCATTGAAAGGAAACGCGCTGACGAAGCGCTCATAGAGCGCAGGGTCGGGATCGAGGATTGGGGCAACGAGACGCGCACGTTCTTCAGCCAGGGCGAAAAGGGCCTTGGCATCAGCTGCCACTGCAGCTGCGATCTCGGCGCGCCGCTTCTGCCAGCTCGAGCCATCTAGCTTGTCCAGGGAGACGGCGTCGCGATCAGCGCCATAGCGCCAGATCCGGCCTGCCTCACGCGCCGGGACGAGACGGCGTGATCCTCCGGCATATTCGAGCGCGACCGTCTCTGCCCGCGGGTCGCTGGGATCTGCTTCGAAACCCGCAACCAGACCGACGCCATGATCCTCGTGGACGACGAGATCTCCTCGCCTGATGTCACCCCCACTGCGTGCCAACACTGCGTTTGCCGGCTCTGTAGCCGCGCCGACAATAGCGCGACTTCCCAGCAGATCGCCTGCGGCGACAAACACGAAAGCATCGGTCAGGGCGCCGCAGTCGATTGGCGCAATCAGTGCCGCTCCGCTGCCCGCCGGAAGCGCCTGGGCAGCGACGAGCCCCTCGGCGAGGGTGAACGAAATTCCAAGCCGCCTGGCTACGCGAGGTCGCAGGAAGCGAATGTCGCGCTCGCTGCCGACCAGCACAAGGCGGCGATCGTGCGGGAATCGCTTGAGGAAGTGCGCCAGCGCGCCAAGTGGCGACCGGTCCAGAGCAAAGCGGGGGATCGGCTCGACACCGTCAGCCTCGAACGGCCGCTCCACCCAGTCTGTCAGAGCCGCCGCCCAGTCTGTCTCGTCGATGGCATCGACGGTCTGGTCCTTGCTCTGGGCCGCACTCTGTGCAAGTCGGATGAAGCGCTGGCGACGTGCGTCCGCCTTGGGCGACAGAAACAGCCGACCGGGCACAAGATGCGTGAGTATGCATGTGCCTGTAACGACATCGGGTTCGAGCGCGCGTCCGATCGCCAACGATCTGGACGTCTCGGTGCTGAGTTGGGAGACGGGATCGTAAAGGCGGATTGCGCTGATCGCGCCGCCGGCAATCTCGATGCGCGCTGGCGAACCCGCGTCTGCCGCAAATATGTCTATGACATCGCCGCGAACCGCCACCTCGCCGGGTTCATCGACCCGGTCATCTTCGACGTAGCCCAGTGCTACGATGCCTTTCGCGAAGGTCGACTGGTCGATCCTGTCGCCGACCTCGAGGGACGGCGGTGCGACATCGAAGGATCCGGGATCGGCATATCGCCGCGCCGCGGCCTCCCCGCTCATAATCGTCGCAAGCGCAGGCCTGTCACAATCCTGTGCAGCTCGGCGAAGAGCATTGAGCGCCGCCACGCGGTGGCCGACATTCGCAGGCGACGCCGGAGCGGTATCGCCGGGGAGCGCGTCGCTGGATGGGAGGAAGATCACGGGATGGTCGGGCGCCAATGCCCTGAGCGCAGCCGCGGTTGCTTCTGCGGCCTGCTCATCATCCGCGAGATACAGAAGGTCGCCTTCGCTCAGCGCTTGCCACAGGATGAAGGCTGTCTCACCAAGGCCGCGCGGCTGCGTCATAGCGACCGCGCTCCGCGAAGACCGGCAGGCGCGGCAGGCCAATCACCGTCGCCCAGGGATGGCAGCGCTTCGAAGCGGTCGAGATCGCATAGCAACTCGAACCGTTCGCAAGAAAAGCGGAGATCCTCGCGCGCGACCGCGCGCAGGGTCTCGGCGATGCCTCCCAGGCCATCGGATGCCACAACGACATAGCTCACATATCCCGTCTCGCAAGCTACGAGGGCCTCGACCGCTTTGCCCGCTGGGCGACCGTCGGCGGTCACTACCGGCATGCCGCTGATGCCAGTAGCCGTGAACAGATTGGGATGACGCGACCCACGACTTGCGGCTTCAGCTGATTTGCCACCATCCTCATAGGCGCGCTGCCGACCAAGCCACCGCCAGACGCCGATGAGATTGACGAAGGTCAGGAAGACGTTGGTCGCCAGAAGGTTGGTCTGTCCGGTGGAGAAACCCAGGAGCGACCAGGCAAGGGACCCCACGACGAAAATCACAAACCCGCATCCGGTAACACGAGCCCCAAGATTGGCGGCTGTCATCATGGCAGCGATCATCGTAGCGACTGGAGCGACCCAGCCAGCAAACGTTTCCAAACTAAAATCCTTCCATCTCGGACGACCAGAGCATAGTCGATGGTGACGGTGAGCCTTTGCGGCACACGAAAAAGGGTATTGAGCGAGACACGGCGTCATCCGCCGGTCCGGCTGTACGGCGCAGACGCGGGTTTCGACGCTGGAGATTCCCGCTGACGCAAGAAGATCGACAGCACCACCGGCACCGTTGTCGAGAGAAGCTCACTCCGCCCCTTCTGAAAGGCTTCGAACCAGAAGCACGCATCGCGGAAACAGGCCCAAACCGGCGAGCCAGCTTCGCCATGGTCGATTGCATCTCCAGCTGCGATCTGGGCACTCCGGGTCCGGCGTATAACGAACGAGGCCAGGGACATATTTGCCAATGTGATTTCCAAGGACCGCGCGTAGATTGCCCGCCATAGCCGTCCCCACCGCAGAATTGCACGCACGCCTCGTTCGACCCCTTGCTTTTCGAGGTCGGCATCGTGCTTCGACCCGCCGGAATCTTTCGAATTCGGCGAGCCGCGTGAGAGAACAGTCCGAGGACGTTCTGGCCGCGGCGCCGTGTGGCTTCCATCATAACATGCCGACCTGGCAGCAATTCACCGAGGATCGCCCTGTGAGCAATGCCTGGCGAATGATTGCGAGCGGGTTATTCTTGACCAACCGCATATCGGGTTTCTCTCGTCCATCCCCTGCCGCGCCTTTGCTCCGCCCAAGCTCAGGCAAATCAAGTGTCTTTGCCCCCTTGCCGGAGCTGGCCGCGCGCGGTTTCGGCGGCAGACAGCAGGCTCTGGCCGGTTCCTGTCGCGGCATCGGGAGTCATCGTGACCGCAACCCCAGCGGGCCCTTCCAGGATCACTACGCCAGCCTCTGCCGAGGCGACGCCAGGTTGGGTTTCGGGCTGCGGAACAGTGTCTGGAAAGCTCATCATTACCCCTTCGATGCTTCGCTTGGCGCAGGCGTGAGATAGAGATAGGCAGGGTCAACTGGCCGCGACGAGCCAATCTTTCGGGATCGGAAATCTCGACGAGCGATGATCGAAACGTGCAGAGCCGCTCTTCGCGCAGCTGCCGCATGATCCGGTTCACATGGACGGTGGTGAGACCGCAAATCTCGGCGAGGTCGTTTTGAGTGAGCCCCAGCGCAAAGCGCCTACCATCGCTCAAGCCGGCTGATATGAGCCTGGCATTTGTTTCCGAAAGGAAATGGGCGACGCGGCCAAGCGCATCAAGCCTGCCCAGACGAAACAGCCAGGCCCTGTGAACAGGAGCGTCGACAAGGGTGGCAAACCACAGTTTGCCGATCAGCGTGGGCATCTCGTTCCTGATCCGATCGAGTGCTGCGTGCGGGACGATCGCCACAGTGGCGGCCGTCATCGTTGCGACATCATGATCGAGAATCTTCAAGGGATAGGCATGCAGATCGACAAAGTCGCCTGGGACATGGACCGCGACCAGCTGACGCAATCCGCGGCGATCGTCGATGTAGCGAGACATAAACCCTTCGACGAGGTATGTGCTTTGTTCGAGCCGCTCGCCGGCACGCACGATTGTCTCACGCGCCGTGAGCGTTCTCACCTCGGTGATGGCCGCTTCAAGCGCAGCGCGCTCTTCAGGTCCCAGGTGGACGCCGCGCCGGTCTTTTAGAAAGCGTTCTAGAAACATGATCGGCTTACTGGCTCCTCCGATCCGAGCAAGTTGTGCAGCTTGTAACGCCCCACAAAGCAGGGGAGCGCCAAGGGGTTCCCGGCGAAGGGCGATCTTCCCGGTTACTTTCCGGCCTGAGCCATCAGCGCGGCCTTGCGTTCGGCGAGATGGACGCCGAGCGCCTTGAGATCAAGGTCGCTTTCTCGAGCTTCAGGGAACATTTGGCCCTCTTCTTCCTCAATGTGGTGGGATACGTATTCGCCGAGCACTGTCACCTTTGCATCGTAGAGCGGCTCACTCGGCTCCATGGCCAGGATCTCGGCAATGAGCTGTTTGGCGCTGGCGTGCTCAACCTCGGCCTCGTCGAGCAAGTCATCATCGTCGATGCCCTCACGCGCTGCAGGCTAGAAAATCTCTTCCTCGATCTGGGTATGCACTGTGAGCGTCAGGCAGATGCGCTCCGCGAGCGTTTTCTTCTCGGCTTCCTCCTCGACCCTTTCATATTCCTTGAAATAGCTCTCCACCTCGCGGTGATCTGCTTTCAAAAGCTTGATCGCATCGGCGGGCTCGGCGGCAGCGCGCGGGCTCTTGCGGGTGGCCTTCGAGCCAGTCTTTGGCTTGGCTTGGCTTGCGGTCTTGATTTCAGCCATGAGACGCTCCTCGTCGATCGACCTCGTGCGGATCAATCCCGGCAAAGCAACGACCCAGCGTCCTGTTTGGAACAGCGCCGAGGCGAGAATTAATCTACATTAGGTCGATTTGGCGGTTTCAATGGGCTGCGCGCCTACCCGCGCCGGCAATCGACGTGACCGAGGTTAATTTTGCGATCCTACGCGCAACCCGCCGGCGACCTCGTCACTTGCTACTGCGAGGAAACAATATCGACATGACTTCCAGCCGATGTCCCGGGCGCGCCTCATGGAGCTTTCGTTCGACCGGCGCCCCCGCGAGGCCCGCTAGGCTCACGCCAGAACTGACCCAGAACGATCGGACCCAGAGTGATAAGGATCCTGCGAGGATGGCGAAAACCCCCGGCATGCCGAAAGCCGAAGGCGAGATGGCAAAGCACGCGCGCAAATGCCCCGCTCGCCGCGCAAGCTGGCGATCAAACTCGACGCGCAGCCCGATACCTGCATATGACAGACCTGTAACCGAGCGGGCGCGGCACTCACTTTCCTCGCCCAAGCGTTTGCCAGAGCTGTTGGTCGATACGGCGCGGATAAGGCACGGGGACATGATCCCGCTGGAGTCGAGCGCGGGAAACGATCTCGAAGCTCATAATCCTAAGGATCGCACCGCTTTTATCCTGACAAACTTCCATGGGTCGCAGGAAACCGCTCCGGCGCAACTTGACCCATACGCGAGGGACGACCCTCCCGATCTCGCGCGGCGACGCAACACTGCACTGATGGGGAGAGCATCTAAGGGATCTGGCGGAATCGCCCGCCGCCTTCTCACCGACAGCGCAGATTCCAACGGCCGCAACCGCGCAGGGCGGACCGCCCCGATGATGGCGGTGATAGTCGACCATGCAGGGCTCGTAAAGGAGCTCATAGCGGCTGGCGCAGGCATCGAAATTGCCGATATTTCCGGAGACGATCCAGTGTCGCTCGCTTACAGGCAGAACAAGGCGGCGCCGAAATGTTGCTCGATGCTGCGTTCCCATCGGCTAGTGAACGTCATGGTTAAGGCGGCCACTCTCGCCGAAGCCCCGCTAGCGTTGCCGAGTTTCATCGTCGAAGCCCCAGGTAGCCAGCCGGTCCGGGCTCTGCACAAAGCCATCGATCAGATCGATTTCACCATCCCGACCAGCGGAAGCGTGACAATCCGCTGAGCCGATGCAGGAGACAGAGCAATGAACGAGACAAGTGACGCACACACCGCCATGCCCGACCTTCAAGGTCGTGAGGCGATCATCTCCGGCGGCACCACCGGCATTGGACGCGCCATCGCAGTTCTACTCGCCACTAAAGGTGTCAAAGTGTTCATCTGTGGCCGCACGCCCGAACATCTCGACGATGCGCTCGCGCGTATCCGAGAGGTCGGCGAAGGCGACGGCATCGCGCTCGATCTCGCCGAGGCCGACGGGGTGAACCGGTTCTTCGCGGCAGCCCACGACTATCTGCCGCGGGCAGATATCATTGTGGTCAATGCCGCGGTTCCCGCCAAGGGTCTGTCGGAAATGACCGAGCAGGAGCTGCGCTATGCGCTCGCTACCGACTTCACGGCCTATGTCATGAGCGCCCATGCCGGAGCGGAGCTCCTCGAGGACAAAGGCGACATCGTGCTGATAGGGTCTATGTCCGCGCACATACTCGGGCCGGGCTCCACCGTCTACGCTGGAATGAAAGCTGGTATCGCGGGTTTTTCGGAGGCGCTGCGCAAGGAACTCGGCCCCAAGGGCATCAAGGTGGGGCTTGTGGAGCCCGGTAAGACCGGCGCCGACTTCCAGTACCCGGATATCCCCGCAGAAAAGCAACGGGAGATGATCGAGGAGGAAACAATGCTGCGGGCGGAGGATATTGCGGTTGGCGTTCACTATCTCCTGACCCAGCCGCGGCGGGCTGTCGTCCAGCAACTAACAATAGCTCCGCGCATGCAGGACAAGGAATGACATTCCCTACCCATACCTCCCGTCTGATGTCTTGGTGCCGAGACTTACGTGCTCCGCAGTTGGAACATCTTGGCGCTGACCCCATTATCGGGGTTACGCCTCTCGAACTGCGCGCATGCGGCCGGCAAGCAACTTGGGATCCCTCCCTGAGCCCGCGCGTTTCCGGTTGTCAAGGAGACCGCCCATGATCGTCCCGCTATCCCGCGCCGTACCAGATCATTGGCAGTTCTCGTTGCGTAATGGCCGCGAAATCGCGTCCGAACGGACGGTAAGCTTTCGCCTCTCGCGGCAAGGACTGGCCCTCAACACAGGAAACACGGGGCGATGACGTCACTTCATTGGCCCGCTAGACTCACCCTGGTTCGCCACGGTCAAAGCGCCGGGAATGTTGCGAGAGACAGAGCCTACCTTGCGCAGGATGCGCGCATTTTCCTTACCGCCCGCGATGCTGATGTGCCGCTCAGCGACCTGGGATGTCAGCAAGCGCAGGCCTTGGGTCAGTGGTTTGCGCGGCATCCTACCGGCGAGCGGCCGGAAGTTATTCTGTCTTCTCCATACACGCGCGCGCGCCAGACCGCTGATCTCTTTCGCCGCCATGGCGGTTGTCCGCCAGACACTCCGATATGTTTCGATGAGCGTCTCCGCGAAAAGGAATTTGGCATTCTCGACGGTCTGACCGGCAAGGGAATATCCGCTCTCCATCCAGATCAAGCGGAGTTTCGCAAACTGCTTGGCAAGTTCTATCACCGACCACCCGGCGGCGAGAGTTGGTGTGACGTCATCCTTCGACTCCGTTCGGTGATAGACACGATCTCGCTCCATCACGCTGGACGCCGAGTGATGATCTTTTCGCATCAAGTCGTCGTGCTCTGTCTCCGCTACATAATCGAGACATTGAGCGAGGCGGAAATCCTCGCGATCGACCGCGCAGGCGATGTCGCCAATTGCTCCATCACCGAATACCTCCTGCGAGCAGACGCCGGCGGCGGGGAACGTCTGGTTCTTGAACGCTATAACGTGACCAGCCCACTGGAGGAGCAGGCCGCTCCCGTCACAGAAGAACCCGATCAAATCGTCGGAGCGCGGGGATGAGCGAACTGCTCGATGAACGCTGGCTTGCGAGCAATCCCCTGCCCCTGCTATCCGGTGTGGAAGATAAGAATACACGTGGCCGCGTCCTCGTCGTTGGCGGAGCAGAGTTTGTTCCTGGAGCATTGCGGCTGACAGGAGAGGCGGCGCTGCGCGCGGGCGCGGGCAAGCTGCAATTGGCGACAGTCCATTCAGCGGCCACCGCCTTGGGCGTTCTCATGCCGGAAGCTGCGATGATCGCTCTTCCTGCCGACCGCGACGGCGAGATCGGTCTGGAAGCGGCCGAAGTCCTTCGTGCGCGCATTCCACGTTGCGATAGCCTCGTTCTTGGTCCAGGGATGACGGTGGGAAAGCGAACGGGCCGGTTTGTAGCCGAAATGCTTGCGGATCCCGATGAGGCACGGACGTTCGTTCTTGACGCCGCCGCGGCTAGTTCTGCAGGCGATCTGATGAAAGCGATCGGCACCCATAAGGGCCGGGTAGTGCTCACGCCACATTTCGGCGAAATGGCACGTCTCGCGGGGGTTTCAATCGAGGCGGTCGCTGCCGATCCGGAGCAAATTGCGGCCGATATGGCACGCCGCTATCAATGCATTATCGTACTCAAAGGGCAATCTACCCATATTGCTGCGCCATCCGGCGCCCTGCTAGGATTCGAAAGCGGATGCGTTGGCTTGGCCACCGGCGGGTCGGGTGATGTGCTGGCAGGCATCATTGGCGGCCTTTGTGCGCGTGGCGCTTCTCCATTAGTCGCCAGTGGGTGGGCTTGCTGGATTCATGGGCAGGCCGGTCGCATTCTTGCTGAGGAAATTGGCATGGTCGGCTTCCTCGCTCGCGAACTGCTTCCCTTGGTGCCCCGGCTACTCCAAGGTTCTGTAGAAAATGGACGCTCCAGATCCATCATCCCCAGCGCCAAACAAACCGATGGTTTCTCCAACAATCGATTGATCTGAGGCAAGCTTTCCAGCCGAAATCGCCGGGTCAAAGTCCCCCGGGAACGAGATCGCGTGCATTTCGCTTAATGAGGGATAAGCGAACAAGAAGGGTACCATGCGAGACGTGTTCACCGATGCCATTGCGCTGTTGAAGGCTGATCATCGTGCGATCAAAGATCTTTTTCGGCAGTTCGATCACACGAGATCCGTGTCCCGCAGGAAGAAGCTGGCCCAACAGATTTGCAGCGAAACGAAAATTCACCTGCTGGTCGAAGAAGACGCATTTTCCTCATTCGGTCACGGGAGCAAAAGTAAAAACTGCCATCGCGCAAAAATGTTGCTACGAGATATCGAAACTGCCTTGAAAAACGGTACTCCTTTCACGGCCATGGTTGCGGAGCTTTCCCGTCATTTCGAACACCACATCC
>PJUE01000764.1_pt1 | contig 14802 bp, 18 predicted proteins | sample 1512171 | NCBI WGS metagenome assembly PJUE01 (sample SAMN08177674, study PRJNA422409) | Feces metagenome, whole genome shotgun sequencing project. | isolation source: Chicken feces (3) enriched on wood chips: alkali lignin treatment | host: Gallus gallus | place: USA: Madison | collected 2015-01-15
ATCGGCCAGGATTTCAGCCTCCCGGCGGTCGTGGGTAACATAGACGGCGGTGGTGCCGAGCTGGCGCAGCAGCGTGGCCATCTCGTGACACAAGGTTCCACGCAGTTCGCTGTCGAGGTTGGAAAGCGGCTCGTCGAACAGCAGCACCCGCGGCTCGGCGACAATCGCCCGGGCCAGCGCCACGCGCTGTTGCTGCCCGCCGGAGAGCCCGGCGGGTTTGCGGTCGGCGAAATCGCTTAAGCCGACGCGGGCCAATGCCTGAGCCACGCGGCTGTCGCGTTCCTGACGCGGGATTTGGCGCATCTTCAGCGGGAACATCACATTCTGTGCCACGGTCATATGCGGCCAGAGGGCGTAATCCTGGAACACCATGCCGATGTCCCGGGCTTCCGGCGGCAAGGCCCAGCCGGTTTTCGCCACCAGCCGTTCGCCAAAATGGATCGCCCCCTGCGCGGGCTGGGTTAACCCTGCCAGCAGACGCAACAGCGTGCTTTTACCGCAGCCCGAGGGCCCCAGCAGCGCAACCACGCTACCCGGCTCGATATGCAGATCGATTTGATTCAAAACGGTATTCGCGCCAAAAGCGTAGGAGACGCCTTTGAGCGTTATGGAAGTGAGCATATTGTTATCCTCTTTGGGATTTGATGCTCGCCACTGTAGGCAGCTTATGTGACGTATACATGACGTAAATGTTGCGTATTGATTTCCGATGGCTTTCAGACGTTTAATGCTCTGATGCTATTTATGAGGAATTTCTATGAGCCACTTCCGCCCCGTTGAGTTAATGCACGCCAGCCGCCTGTTGAATCACGGCCCGACCGTTTTAATTACCAGCCGCGACGACACCCTTGATCGGCGCAATGTGATGGCCGCCGCCTGGTCAATGCCGGTGGAGTTCGAGCCGCCGCGGATCGCCATCGTGGTGGATAAAAGCGCCTGGTCACGGGAGCTGATTGAGCGCAGCGGCATGTTCGGGATCGTCATTCCCGGCGTGGCGGCGACCAACTGGACCTACGCGGTGGGTAGCGTCAGCGGCCGCGATGAGGATAAGTTCAACTGCTACGGTATTCCGGCCATCAACGGCCCGGTGCTGGGGCTGCCGGTGATTGAGGAGAAGTGTCTGGCGTGGCTGGAGTGCCGTCTGCTGCCCGCCACCTCGGCGGCGGAAAAGTATGACACCCTGTTTGGTGAGGTGGTCTCTGCCGCGGCGGATGAGCAGGCGTTTGTCGCCGGACGCTGGCAGTTTGATGACGATAAACGCAATACCCTGCATCACCTTGGCGCGGGGACCTTCGTCACCAGCGGCAGGCAGGTGAAAGCGCCGGGTCAGTAGGTCTTATAGGGGATGCGCATCCGGTCCAGCAGGTTGGTAAAATCCTGGACCGCGACGAACGCCACAGCCCCTTTGCCGGGGATGACGTTGGTGATGATGCCCACCGTCTCCCCGGTCAGGCTGTCGATGACCGGCCCGCCGGACATGCCGGACACCGCCCCCGCCCCGGTGATGATGCCGTAGTAGCAGCCGTCACGCTTCACGAAGCCGTCGATTCTTCCCATGCTGGATTTAGGCAGACTATTAATAGCGCTGTAGCCGAACAGGGTAACGTTGCGCCCGACCCTGGCCCAGGCCAGCTGATGCACGATCTTGCCCCGGTTGTTATCGGCAATCACCGCCACGTCGCAGGCCGGATGTTGCGCCCTGACGGGCTTCAGCAACGGCACCGCGACGTGGGCGGCGGTAAGAGAAAGCGTGCTTGAGACCGCAAAGGTGGTGCCCTGCATCCCGGCCGCAAGCCAGTTTAGCGGCGCAGGCAGGCCGATAAAGACGAGATCCGCCTGTTTCGTGGCGGTAAAGTCAGTGCGGCTGGTGCCGGACATTACCACACACCCCAGCAGTGTAAGGGGTGCCATGAGTGCGGCGAGAGCAAAATGCAGACGCTTCATGGTTCACCCCTCGGCCCTACCTTTTCGACCGCCCGGCGATGATCTCATCGGCCACGATACGCGGAGCCTCGGCGTAATGGTGGAACTCCATGCTGTAGGTTGCCCGCCCCTGGGACATGGAGCGCAGCGTGGTGGCGTAACCGAACATCTCCGCCAGCGGCACGTCGGCGCGGATAATCTGGCTGCCGAACTGCTCCTCCATCCCCTGCACCAGCCCGCGCCGGGAGGAGAGATCGCCCATAATATTCCCGGCATACTCTTCCGGAGTTTCAACCTCCACGTGCATCATCGGCTCGAGAATGACCGGATCGGCTTTGCGCGCCGCGTCCTTAAAGCCGAATATCGCCGCCATGCGAAAGGCCATCTCCGAGGAGTCGACGTCGTGATAGGAGCCAAAGGTCAGGGTCGCTTTGACATCGACCACCGGATATCCCGCCAGCACGCCGCTGTTCATCGCTTCGCGCAGCCCTTTCTCCACCGACGGGATATACTCCCGCGGCACCACCCCGCCTTTGGTGGCATCGACAAAGGCAAAACCGCTGCCCGGCGCCTGCGGCTCGAGGCTCAGCACCACGTGACCGTACTGCCCTTTCCCGCCGGACTGGCGGACAAACTTGCCTTCGATGTCGTTTACCGCCCTGCGGATGGTTTCCCGGTAGGTGACCTGTGGACGGCCGATATTGGCCTCAACGCCGAACTCGCGCCGCATGCGGTCAACGATGATCTCCAGGTGCAGTTCCCCCATCCCGGAGATAATGGTCTGGCCGGACTCTTCGTCGGTATGCAGGTGGAAGGAGGGATCTTCCGCCGCCAGCCGGTGCAGCGCGATGCCCATTTTCTCCTGGTCAGCTTTGGTTTTCGGCTCGATGGAGAGGGAGATCACCGGGTCCGGGAACTCCATCCGCTCGAGGGTGATCACCGCGTTGGGGTCGGTCAGGGTATCGCCGGTAGTGACGTCCTTCAGCCCGACGCAGGCGGCGATATCCCCGGTCCGCAGCTCCTCGACGTCATGCCGGTCGTTGGCATGCATCAGCACGATGCGCCCGATGCGCTCTTTTTTGCCCTTCACCGGGTTAAAGACCGCGTCGCCTTTTTTCAGCACCCCGGAGTAGACGCGGATAAAGGTCAGCTGCCCGACGTAGGGGTCGGACATCAGCTTGAACGCCAGCGCCGAGAAGGGTTCATCGTCGTTGGGGTGACGCTCGGCGTGCTGCCCTTTCTCATCCACCCCGTCGATGGCGGGAACGTCGAGGGGCGACGGCATCAGCTCAATCACCGCATCCAGCATCCGCTGCACCCCTTTATTTTTGAAGGCGCTGCCGCACAGCATCGGCTGGATCTCCCCGGCCACCGTGCGTTTGCGCAGGCCGCGAATAATCTCCGCCTCTTCGAGATCGTTGGTTTCGAGGTATTTATCCATCAGGTCGTCGCTGGCTTCCGCCGCCGCCGAGACCATCTTATCCCGCCAGGTTTGGGCGGTCGCCTGGAGCTCGCCCGGTACTGGGGCATAGTTGAAGGTCATCCCCTGGGTGGCGTCATCCCAGATAATGGCCCACATATGGATCAGATCCACCACCCCGGTGAAATGATCCTCGGCACCGATGGGGATCACAATCGGTACCGGGTGGGCTTTCAGCCGGTCGATCATCATCTGCACCACGTGGAAGAAATCGGCGCCCGGACGATCCATCTTGTTGACGAAGGCGATGCGCGGCACCCGGTACTTATTGGCCTGCCGCCAGACGGTTTCCGACTGCGGCTGCACCCCGCCCACCGAGTCGTAGACCATCACCGCCCCGTCCAGCACGCGCATGGAGCGTTCCACCTCAATGGTGAAATCGACGTGCCCGGGGGTGTCGATAATGTTGATCCGGTGCGGCTCAAAGCCGCGGTCCATGCCGGACCAGAAGCAGCTCACCGCCGCAGAGGTGATGGTAATGCCCCGCTCCTGCTCCTGCGCCATCCAGTCGGTGATCGCCGCGCCATCATGGACTTCCCCCATCTTGTGGCTCACCCCGGTATAAAACAGGATGCGCTCGGTGGTGGTGGTTTTTCCGGCATCGATGTGCGCCGAGATACCGATGTTGCGATAACGCTCGAGAGGAATGGGCCGGATCATGATGCATCCTTCTTTAATGGACATGACAATCACGCGCCGGGTGAGCGCGTGCAGGTATGTAGATCAGTGTAGTGCCCTGTCAAAGTGGGGACGGGTGATTTACGGTGAGGGAAGCAGACCGCGCTGCAACGCCGGGTGGCGGCTGCGCCTTACCCGGCCTACGGGACCGGTGTCGTTGTAGGCCGGGCAAAGCGAAGCTGCCGCCCGGCATCCGCGCCAGGACTTAATCCATATGGCCAATTATTTAACCGGGAGCCCCTTAAGTAAGGCCTCCGCTGTAGAGACATTGCCGTCTGCCTTGTTAGCCTGCCAGTAACAGCGGTTACGTCTTCTTTGTCTACCTGAATTGATTTCATATCGCCCTGCTCTGTCCGCAGCCAGCGAGGGGCTTTTAGCCTGTCGCTAAAATAACTCACCAGTTCAAACAGCAAATCTTCAATCACACGCTGCTGCTCGCTTGTCAGCATGCCACTCATTGTCAGTTGAGTAAGTTCCTGACAGTACCGGCACAGAGTATCGGTTTCCGGCTCGAACACGGGGAGATGAGTGGGCGACGTATCAATGGTCACCATATCCACCATTGAGGCATTCCGGAGGGGTTAAACATTTTGACCTCCGCACCCATCGCAGTCAGCAGACGGCCCGCCTCTTCGCGGCAAAACGGCTGTTCCATTTTTTCTCCTCCAGAGAGAACAGGTGATTTCAAACTTTACACATATGGTTTAGCATATGTGTATTCTAAGCGTATCGGAGTGGGAAATGCTACAACCTGTCCAGCTGTACAAAATACTGTCGGATGAGACCCGGCTGGCGATCGTTATGCTACTCAGGGAATCCGGGGAAATGTGCGTCTGTGATATCTGTGGGGCGACCACTGAATCGCAGCCAAAAATATCGCGACACATGGCGATTTTACGCGAGGCTGAGCTGGTTCTCGATCGCCGGGAAGGGAAATGGATCCACTATCGTTTGTCACCCCACATGCCGGCATGGGCAGCAGAGACCATTGCCACTGCCTGGCATTGCATGCGGGATGAGGTTCGCGGATGGCCGGCACAGTCAACCTGCTCATCCTGTTAAAACGCAAATCACATACACTGAAACATATGTAATGGAGTTAGGGATGTTACTGGCAGGGATAATCTTTCTACTGACGCTGATACTGGTCATCTGGCAGCCCAAAGGGCTCAGCATTGGCTGGAGCGCGAGCATTGGCGCGGTGCTGGCGCTGGCGTTCGGCGTTATTCATGTTGATGATATTCCGGTGGTCTGGAATATCGTCTGGAACGCGACGGCGACCTTTATCGCAGTGATCATCATCAGCCTGTTACTCGATGAATCCGGGTTCTTTGAATGGGCTGCGCTGCATGTTGCTCGCTGGGGTAACGGGCGCGGGCGTTTGCTGTTCACCTGGATTGTGCTGCTAGGCGCAGTGGTCGCCGCGTTGTTTGCGAACGACGGTGCGGCGCTAATCCTGACCCCTATCGTCATTGCCATGCTCCTCGCGCTGGGGTTCAGTCCGGGCACAACCCTGGCCTTTGTGATGGCCGCAGGCTTTATCGCCGACACCGCCAGTTTGCCGCTTATTGTTTCCAACCTGGTGAATATTGTCTCTGCTGACTTCTTCGGTCTGGGCTTTACTGACTATGCGTCGGTCATGATCCCAGTCGATATCGCGGCTATTGCCGCCACGCTGACGATGCTGCATCTCTTCTTCCGTAAAGATATCCCGGCGACCTATGACGTTTCGCTGCTGAAAACCCCTGTCAGTGCGATTAAAGATCCGGCCACGTTCCGCGCCGGCTGGATTGTCCTGCTGTTGTTGCTTGCCGGTTTCTTTGTCCTTGAGCCGCTGGGGATCCCGGTGAGTGCAATTGCGGCGGCTGGCGCGGTAATTCTGTTTATCGTGGCGAAAAGGGGCCATGCCATTAATACCGGGAAAGTATTGCGTGGCGCCCCGTGGCAGATCGTTATTTTCTCGCTGGGGATGTATCTGGTGGTCTATGGCCTGCGCAATGCCGGGCTGACAGATTATCTTTCCGGCGTGCTGAACATGCTGGCAGAGCAAGGCTTATGGGCGGCAACCCTGGGCACTGGCTTCCTGACGGCATTTCTCTCATCAGTAATGAATAACATGCCGACGGTGCTGATTGGCGCATTGTCGATTGACGGGAGTACGGCTTCCGGCGTAATCAAAGAGGCGATGATCTATGCCAACGTCATCGGCTGCGATTTAGGGCCGAAGATTACCCCTATCGGTAGCCTGGCGACGCTGCTGTGGCTGCACGTTCTTTCTCAAAAAAATATGACCATCACCTGGGGATATTACTTCCGTACCGGCATTATCATGACCTTGCCTGTGCTGTTTATCACTCTGGCCGCGCTGGCGTTGCGGCTCTCTGTCACTTTGTAATGAGATCATGATATGAGCAACATTATCATCTATCACAACCCGGCCTGCGGTACGTCACGTAACACGCTGGAGATGATCCGCAATAGCGGCAACGAACCGACCATTATTTATTATCTTGAAACCCCGCCGTCACGGGATGAGCTGGTGAAACTCATTACCGATATGGGGATCGCCGTCCGGGCCTTGTTGCGTAAAAATGTTGAACCTTATGAGCAGCTGGGTTTGTCTGACGATCGGTTCACAGATGAACAGCTGATTGAATTTATGCTGCGACACCCGATTCTGATTAACCGACCTGTCGTTGTAACCCCGCGGGGTACCCGGTTGTGTCGCCCTTCGGAACTGGTGCTGGATATTCTTCCTGACCCGCAACAAGGTGAATTCATAAAAGAGGACGGTGAAAGAGTCGTTGATAGCACCGGGAAGCGACTGGGATAAAGCAAAAACGCCGGGTGGCGGCTTCGCCTTACCCGGCCTACGGGATCGGTGTTGTAGGCCGGGCAAAGCGAAGCTGCCGCCCGGCAAAACCCACATCAGGTAATCAACATCACCCGAATATCATTCACGTTGGTTAATGTCGGGCCGGTCACCACCAGATCGCCTGCGGCGGCAAAGTAGCTGTAGCTGTCATGCCCCCGCAGCATCGCCTTCGCGTCCAGTGAGGTGCGGCTCAGCGTATCCGGGGTGACAATTGCGCCCGCCGCATCCTCGGTGCCGTCAATCCCGTCGCTGTCTCCGGCGATGGCGTAAATCCCCTCCTCGCCCTTCAGCGCACAGGCCAGCGCCAGCAGAAATTCGGTGTTGCGCCCGCCGCGCCCGCAGCCCGTCTCGCCGATGGTGACCGTGGTTTCCCCACCGCTGAGTAATACTGCCGGGCCTTTCACCGGCAGGCCGTGCTGCTTCACCGATTTGGCGATCCCGGCCATCATAATACCCAGCTGGGCGCTTTCCCCCTCCAGGGCATCCCCCAGAATCAAGGGTGTGAAACCCATCCGCTGCGCCACGTCGGCGGCAGCGGCCAGCGCGCCGGAGGGTGTCCTGCCGGAGCGGCGTTCTCGCCCGCACAGCCACGATCTGACCATGAACCTGTTCCATAATGCGGGCATTGAAGTGACGGTGTCACAGATGGCGGACGAAAAGCAGACCATCATCAACCTGGTGGCGGCGGGTATTGGTCTGGCGATTGTCCCGGCGTGGAGCAGCCGCTATCTGATGCCGGGGGTAAAGTTTGTGCAGCTGAACGGCGCGGAGCAGATGGGGATGCCGCTGGAGGCGGTATGGATGGCCGGTGCGCAGGATGAGATACGGGATAATATGCTGGCGATGTTGCGGGAGCATCCGGAGCTGTATGGATAGAATTTTGACCCGTAGATACTCATGGAACTTATAAGAACGTGCAGCATGGGACGTGCTAACTCTATAAAAAGAGGTAACAACGTTCAGAGGTGAAATATTCCCGCTTTAATGTTGGGATGAGAGTTTAAGCCTGTTTATATCGCTAAAAGTCAAGATCGCGCGATCGGCTCATGGACTTTTAATATAGATAAAGGTTATACGGCCTGTAAAAAAGGGGCTGAATAATAAGCCATTCAACCCCTGTATTGACTACAACATTAATTCTTTAACTGCGTCGTTAATTTCAGCGGCTGCTCGCCATTATAATTAACATCCGCGCGGATCAGGACAGACTTGAGATGACCAGAATCATCGAGCTCATCGTTCAGTGCGAAATAAACCACACCATAGTTATTATGTCCATACTGGCTTTTTTCAGTCTGGAAGATGTCATTCCAGGCACGCGCTTCCGCTTCATCTTTAGGTTTGATCTGGCATGTTGTGAGTGAAGCTTCCGTATCCCAGGCCATCATGACATTCTGAGTATTAACCATGAGATTTTTAATGCTGGGTACATCAGGGCATCCGTCCAAAGTCAGAGTGTAAACCTGTTTTTCAAAGTTATACTTCTCAGGGAAAATACCGGGTAAAAATTTCACCATCACAGGCCCACCCGAAACTGTAGGGAATTGCCCCTTAGGGTCACGCTCTGCTGATATAAATTTTATATACTTGATTTTTTTATATTCTTCAAGTTTATCAACCATGGCCGGAATGGCGGTTTTTTCGATATCGCGCTTCTTAAACTCATCTTGCTCATTATAATATTTGGCATCAACAAGGTTAAGCATCTCTTTATTATCAATGTTTTTAGCTCGCGCCAGATACAGCCAGGTAAAATCCTCATCGCTGATGAATTTGTAATCTTCTGCTGGTACGGCAAGAACCTGTTTTTTGAAATCAGCCGCTTTCTTTTCTTGTTCTTCCTTTTGTTTCTTATAGGCATCAAGGGCTTCTTGTTGCTCTTTGGACGGTTTACCCCGTTCAGCAATGTCAGGATCTTCCATCAACGAATGCCCTAAATTAGACGCTGCGGAGATAACTTCCTTACCGTTATTATCAATTAAGACGCTGGCCTGATGGTTTCTGGATTCAAAACGGGTGGTTAAGGGGCCTACTGGCTGGATGCTAATGTCAAAAGAGCATACCTTCGACTGCGCTTTCTCATCTGCAGAAACCTCTTTTACGTTTCTTAATTCAATATGGTTACGGGCGATTAAGTCGTCCTTATCCTTAAATTTAACATCGGTATCATTGTAGTTGCGGAATAAGTTATCACCAACACGATCGACAATAGCTTTAGAAAAGGCCTCGGAAGTACATTCCGGTTGCTTATCGCCACACCCTACCAGAACAGCGGAAACCAACGTGAGTAACGTGGTAGCTAAAATTTTCTGTTTCATATGATCTGTATCATCCATTGGCAATTTTATAATAACTTTAATTTACTATTTTTTGATAATTTTTAGCGTGGACATTTTAATGCTTAGGAACCACATGTTGAAGTCTTTTTTCTTAGGCGCAGACTTATAAATCCACCATAAATGGTAGTTGCTCGACTTTTTATACTACTATTAAAAACCTAAAGTGGTCGGAGAATACTAATAAGCAAGAGGCATGGCTTTATCTCGCCCTAACTAAAATCAGAAGGGTATTTTTTTGATAATTGCAAAATTGGGATCTCGAGGTCAAATCAACGCTTTTTTTAGCATCCGAAACAGGATAAGTCACTTCGTGCGGCCTGTTTGCCAGGTGGCGGCTGCGCCTTACCCGGCCCCTACGCCTTATAAATAAATCGTTGTATAAAATCGGCAATATCGGCTTCGACCATCGCGCATTTTTCCGCCGAAGGCCTGACGCCCAGAAATTCGTCATAACCGCTCAGGAGAGAAATCAGCTGTCGCGTGGTGCGGCTGGGGTCGCACTCGCGGAAGGTTCCATTCCCCACACCTTCCTCAATAATGTCGCGAACCCGTTCGCTCCACGCTTGCATAATGGCCTCAACGAATTCGGCGTAAGCGTCATTATGCAGCGCTAACTGCCACGTGGCGCCATACAGCTGCCAGGCGGCATCCTGCTCAAAGGGCAGAAAATCGGCGACCAGGCGCTCCATTTTTTGCGCGGAGGATAACCCCGCGACTTCACGCGTAAATGTCTCCAGCTCGTCGCGCATAAAACGATCCAGCGCCGCAATACACAAGGCCTGCCAGTTGCTGAAGTAATGATAAATATGGCTGCGTGAGATCCCTAACGACTCGGTCAACTCACGCGTGGTAACGTTGGCGATCCCCTTCTCCAGAAATAGTGCGATAGCCCCGTCCAGAATCCTGGCTTTTAACGTCTCTTTTGCTTCTTTCATCTACACGCCCACATTGACTTTGAGCAAGTGCTCAAATAGACTCGCCCTACAAATTTGAGCAACCGCTCAAATTTATCTTAACAGAAAATTGTATGCTTACCTTAAAAAATGCGGCTCCTGCCGCAGTATCAAACAGCGCGGTCAAAACGCTCAAACTGCTGGGCCAACGACATAGCCGAAAACTCATTCTGACCTTCTTACTGGTGGCGGCTGAAAACGTCACCATGCTGCTCTATCCCCTGCTGGCGGGGTTTGCGATCAATGCCATCATCTCCGGCCAGGCGTTACATGCCGTCCTTTATGCGGTGATGGTTTTTGTGATGTGGGCGATTGGCGCGGCAAGACGCAGCATTGATACCCGGACATTTGCGCGCATTTATGCCGAACTGGCCGTTCCGGTCATCCTTGCCCAACGTGAAGAACAGCACAGCGCTTCAACGATTGCGGCCCGCGTGGCGCTGTCGCGGGAATTTGTCGATTTCTTCGAGAAACATCTGCCGGTACTGGTGACCTCTGTCGCTTCAATCATCGGTGCCGCAGTGATGCTGCTCCTGCTGCAGTTCTGGACCGGCGTCGCCTGTCTGTTCATTCTGATCTTTTTTGCCCTGTTTTTACCGGGCTTCACCCGCAGGAACGAAGCATTATTCCTGAGGCTGAACGATCGGCTGGAAAAAGAGGTGGCGTTCGTGAATAACGCGTCCAGAATGTCACTGTCCAGGCACTATGATGTGCTGGCGCGGCTCAGAATTAAACTGTCGGACCGGGAAGCATTTGGCTATTTAGCCATCGGTTCCGTGACGGCGATTTTATTCGCCAGCACCATAATGACCATGTCGTTCGAAGGCGGGCTGGATGCCGGGCATATCTATTCGGTCATGACCTATATGTGGATGTTTGCCATGAGTCTGGATGACGGACCGCAATTACTGGAAAAGTATTCTCAGCTAAAAGATATTGGCAAGCGGGTTAATACCAGTACCCTTTAATCAGCTTTTATCCCCTGCATCTTGCCGATGCGGGGGATACGTTTACTGCTTTTACATCGAATAGCCCGGCTTTTTAATCAACTCATCCAGCTTCGGACCAATCTCCGTATCCCAGACCTGCGCTTTCCAGTCGGCTTCCTGAACTTCGTTCAGCGCCACCGAAATAGAGCGATCTTTACTGTTCAGATGGCGAGTAATCACCTCGGCGATATCTGCCGCCAGCGCGGTTTTTTGCTCGTCGTTCAGGTCGCGGGGAAAACATTTGATATTGACGTGTGGCATGTGCAGGGCTCCTTTTGAGTAAGCGTTCCAGACTAGCAGAGTATCTCGTTGTCTTTTAGCACCTTGTGCAGTTTCGGGAGCCTGCACACGCTATCGGCAATGGCGGTAATGTTCGGCGTGTTGGCGGCAAACCACTCCGGACGAGGCCCCCAGATACGCATCACGCACAAATAGCAGTCGATAAGGGTGATCTGCTCGCCAAAGGCCCAGGGCGCGGCTTTCAGGTGATTATCCAGCCAAAGATAGAGCGATTTACGGTATTCACGGCAGTTTTGTTGCAGCTGCTCCGGGGCGTCGGGTGCCCAGCGTTCGGGGTAGTCTGCATAGGTAAAGGTGGGATAGACGTTGGCCACCAGCCAGATCAGCAGGCGTTGAAACTGCTGGCGATCCGGGTGCCCGACGGGCGGTGCCAGATCGGGACAGCGATCCAGCACCAGCAGCGCAATGGCTGCCGTTTCCGTCATGATCTCGCCGTTCTCCAGCTCGAGGGTCGGCACCTGACACAGGGGATTCAGTTTTTCGAGCAGTTCGCGCGTGGCACCCGGCTTATCGAACCCGTCGACGTTAATAAACTGATACGGAATATCGGCGAGGGTCAGCATCACTTCACTGATGGCTGAGCCCCAGCCGGGAACGCCATAGACTTTGATCATCGGCTATACCTCGGTCAAAGCCTTAAGTGTAGAGCAACCTCAGTAGGTTATCCCGGGCGGGTTAACCTCCGACTGCGCCACCGCCTCGCCCTGCTCGCCCCAGCGCGCCAGCACCTTCTGGTATTCGCCGCGCTGGATGGCCCCGTCGAGCGCCGCCTGGAGGGCATACACCAGCTCGTTACCCTTTTTGGTGGTGGTGGCGACATACGCTTTTTTCGGCCCTAAGCCCACTACCCGGGTTTTACCGGTCAGGGCCTCTTTATAAGCCGATACCGACTGCGGGCCAAAGAACACGTCCGCCCTGCCGGACTGGATATAAAGATTGCCTGAGGCGTCGTCGGTAAGGTAGACCGGCAGCGCAGGCTCGCGCCCGGCGGTTTTGTTCTCTTCGTTCCATCCCAACAGAATGCGCTCCTGGTTGGTGCCGGAGCCGACAATCACCTTTTTACCCGCCAGATCGGCTGCGCTCTTGATCGATTGCACCTCGCTGGTGGATTTCACTGAAAAGGCCAGGTTATCGACGCGATAGGTGGCGAAGTCAAACTTCTGTTTACGCTGCTCGGTCACCGCAATGTTGACCAGCGCCACGTCGTAGCGCCCGGAGGTGATGCCCAGCGGCCAGTCTTCCCACGCCGTCGGCACCAGCTTGAGTTTTAAACCGAGGCTGCCTGCCAGCAGCCGGGCGATATCCGGGTCACTGCCGATGCGGGTGCGGTTATCGCTGGCCAGCAGCGCCAGCGGCGGCGAGTTCAGCGCCGAAATGGCGACGGTTAAGGTGCCCGGTTCGACAAATTTATAGTTTGCGGGGATCTTCGCCACCGCCCGCTTATCCACCGTCACCGGCAGCGGCTGCTCGTTCGCCTGTAAATCAATGGCGGCGTGGCTTGTGGACGCCACCATTAACAACGCCAGTAATCCCTTTTTCATCTTCTCTCCTTACAGCACTTTGGACAGGAACTGCCGCGTTCGGGCGTGGGACGGACGGTTCAACACCTCGTCGCTGCTCCCCTGCTCGACGATTTTGCCGTCGACCATAAACACCACCTGGTCTGCCACTTCCCGGGCGAAGCCGATCTCATGGGTCACCACCACCAGGGTAGTGCCGGAGCGGGCCAGCTTTTTGATCACGTCCAGCACCTCGCCCACCAGCTCGGGGTCAAGGGCGGATGTCGGTTCATCAAACAGCATCACTCGTGGGCGTAATGCCAGGGCACGGGCAATGGCGATGCGCTGCTGCTGCCCGCCGGAAAGGTGCCGCGACCAGGCGTCGGCCTTATCGCGCAGCCCCACCACGTCCAGCAGATCGTAGGCCCGATCGACCGCTTCTTTTCGGCTCAGCTGTTTGTGGGCAATCGGCGCCTCAATCAGGTTCTCCAGCACCGTCAGGTGCGGGAACAGGTTGAAGTTCTGGAACACGTAGCCCACGTTGATGCGCTGTTTGAGGATCGCTTTCTCCTTCAGCTCGTACAGCGTGTTGCCCTCCCGGCGATAGCCGATGTAGTCCCCGTCTATCTGGATAAAGCCTTCATCAACGCGCTCGAGGTGGTTAATGGTGCGCAGCAGTGTGGATTTACCGGAGCCGGACGGGCCGAGGATCACCGTCACCGAGCCCGGCGGGATCTCCAGCGAGACGTTATCCAGCGCCTTGTGCCGGCCAAAAAACTTGCTGACGCCGGTAATGGAAATATGTCCTTCAGGAGAGGCTCGCATGGACAGGCTCCTGTGTGGTTGGAGTAGTAACGGAACGGGTGCGGGTAGCGCGGGAGGTGTTCACCGCCGAGCGGCGCTCGCTGCGGGCCAGAGCACGTTCAACCAGATGCTGAATGGCGGAGAGCACGGTGGTAATCACCAGATACCAGACGGCACCGACCATCAGCAGCGGGATCACCTCCTGGGTGCGGTTGTAGATCATCTGGATGGTATAGAACAGCTCCGGCATCGCCAGGACGTAAACCATCGCCGTGCCCTTGGCGAGGCTGATGATTTCGTTGAACCCGGACGGCAGAATGGTGCGCAGCGCCTGCGGCAGGATGATGCGCAGGGTGCGGCGCGAGGCCGGCAAACCCAGCGCGGCCGCCGCTTCATACTGGCCGTGATCGACCCCTAAGAAGCCGCCGCGAATGATCTCCGCGGTATAGGCGCTCTGCACCAGCGTCAATCCGACAACGGCGGTGGAGAACTGCCCCAGCACGTTGATGGTTTCAAAGCTGCCCCAGGTGATGCTGGTGAACGGCACGCCGAGCGACAGCGTGTCGTACAGATAGGAGAAGTTATAGAGGATAATCAGGACCACAATCAGCGGCAGGGAGCGGAACAGCCAGATATAGCCCCAGGCGAGGCTGCTCAGCAGCCACGAGGATGACAGTCGGGCCAGGGCTAACATGCCGCCGATCGCCACGCTGAGCGCGGTGCCGATCAGGGTCAGGAGCAGCGTCTGCCCCACCCCTTCAAGGATCACCGGATCGAAGAACCAGCGCGCGAACACGCTCCACTCCCAGCGCGGGTTAAAGGCCACCGACTGGATCACCACCGCCAGCACAAACAGCGCAACAATCGCCCCCACCGTGCGCAGCGGGTAGCGCGCCGGGACCACTTTGATGGTTTCAACGTTGTTCATCGTCGTTCCTCATGCCGATTTACTGAACGCTTCG
>PJUE01000765.1_pt1 | contig 14801 bp, 10 predicted proteins | sample 1512171 | NCBI WGS metagenome assembly PJUE01 (sample SAMN08177674, study PRJNA422409) | Feces metagenome, whole genome shotgun sequencing project. | isolation source: Chicken feces (3) enriched on wood chips: alkali lignin treatment | host: Gallus gallus | place: USA: Madison | collected 2015-01-15
ATCCCGAATCCTATTACTTTACCCCGGCGAGCTGGGCGCGCTTTTCACCCTGGCACAGGCGGGCGATCCAGGCGCGCAATACCTTTTGCGGTCGGCTGCTACTGGGGCCGCTGCTGGATATTGTCCAGACGCTCGGCAGTGCGCTGTCGGCGTTTCGCCAGCTACAGTATGCGGCGATGACCATGTGGCTGGTTCATGGAGTGCTGCTCGCTGCGCTTTTTTGGTGGATGACGCAGCGGGGATATTCGCCGCTCTGGTTTGTGCTGGCGGTGAGCTACCCGGCGCTGGCCCTGACCAAAGTGCGCTCGTTCCTGGAGCACTGGGCGGCGGACGATCCGCTGGCGCGGTCGGTGATTAACGAGGCCGGGGCGTTCTGGCAGGTGCTGTTTTTAAATCTCAACTACCATTCAGTTCACCACGATCTGCCCGGCGTGCCCTGGTACGGGCTAAAAGCCATCTACAGGCTCAATCGTGATGCCTATCAGCAGCGAAATAAGGGCTTTGTGGTCCAGGGCTATGGCCAGTGGCTGCGCCATTTCTGGCGTACCCCTGTGGATGTCACGGTACATCCCGGCATTGAGGAAGGTAAAGGCCATGAGTGAGACGCTGGCGTTTCCTATGTATAACATTAACCACGCGGACACAGAGGCTCTGTATCGGGCGGTGCAACAGCTGCTGGCGGACCACGGCGTGGCGGCAACGGGACAGAACCCCGCATTTGCCGGCGAAGGGCTGCTGGCGCACTGGCAGCATCCCAACCTGGTGCTGAGTCAGACCTGCGGCTTTCCGCTGATGACGCAACTGCCGGATGTGCAGGTTGTCGGTTGTTTTCACTACACTGCGCCAGGCTGCGAGGGGCCATTTTATCGCAGCCTGCTGGTGGCGCGGGCGCAGGACAGCGATAAAACGCTGGCCGATTTTCGCGGCCGGCGGGTGGTATGTAACGCTCCGGATTCGCAGTCCGGCTACAACGTGCTGCTGAAAATGTTGGCTCCGCTGGCGGAGCGGGGCCGTTTTTTCTCCGGCGTAGCGTTTAGCGGTAGCCATCGCCAGTCGCTGATCGATCTCCGGCGCGGTGAGGGGGATATTGCGGCCATCGACTGCGTGACCTGGGCCCTGTTGCAGCGCCATGAACCTGAGCTGCTGGCAGGGCTGGCGGTCATCGGCCGCAGCCCGCTGGCACCAGGTCTGCCTTTGATTACCGCTGCCGACATTACATCAGGCACGCTACAGGCCATACGCGACGCGCTTAAGGTGCTGGTGGGTGCACCGCAATACCAGGAGATCTGTTCGGCTCTGTTTATTGGTGGGTTTAGCGAGGCAACGCGCCAGTCATGGGAGGTAGTGCTGGACTGGCGCCAGGAGGCCGCTGAGGCGGGTTTGCATCGGCTTTGAGCGTGATAAAAAAAATCCACGCAAAGGCGTGGATTTTTTTGTCTGTTTAGCAGCGATTAGACGTTGAATTATGATTTATAAGTTAATTGTATGTTATCAAATGCTTTAATTCTTAGTTGATGTTTTTATACTCATAACGGTACTCATTGATATTGTTATTGATATCTTGGGCTAGTTACATCAACTTCGAACAATACTTATGCATTATGATTGGTTGCACTTTTTTTGTTTGTCAATGGTGATATGTCAATTGCAGGGGAGCAGGCCAAATTCACACTTCTTTAACAGACTATTATTGCGTTTTGCAATAATTAGAACTTGAATTATTTTGAGATTATTCTAATTGCCATCTTGATTTTATTTTTTTTTATATCAAAATTCACAGTTTCACCCTCTGTTCCCATCAAAAACGGCCGTAAAGGGATTACTGTGAACACGATATACATACCATTAGACAGCGGAGAGTCTGCGGTTCTTAAGGATCCAGATACCTTACTTCCTCGTAAAATTTACGAGCAACTCGCCCAGTTCATTGGAAAGGCTGTTAAGGCAGTTGATGACTTACCGAAAAATTCGCAATCGTTCAACGAAACGCGAAGTCATAAGGCGATATCGATTGATGGTGAAAGGGGGACAGGTAAAACATCAGTACTTGTGAATTTAAGAGATTATCTGGCGAGTAATCATAAAGAGTTTGCGGGAGATATTCATATTCTCGATCCTATCGACCCGACTCTGCTTGAGGATGGTGAATCGCTGTTCTTGCATATTATTGTGGCAGCCGTTCTTCAGGATAAGGACATCAAAGTTGCACAAAGTAGAGACATTAATAAATCCAGGACATTTACCCAGAATCTTGAAGAATTAGCTCACGGACTGGAATCCGTTGATTTGCAGCAAAGTCAGCGTGGGATGGATAAAATTCGCTCCCTATATGGCAGCAAGCATCTGGCAAATTGTGTTGAAGCATTTTTAATATCCGCGCTAGATTTGGTTGGAAAGAAACTATTAATATTACCGATCGATGATGTGGATACCTCGCTTAATCGGGCATTTGAAAACCTAGAAATATTACGTCGTTATCTTACATCTCCGTACGTATTGCCGATTGTGAGCGGCGATCGCGACCTTTACGATGAAGTCTGTTGGCGTGACTTTCATGGAAGGCTTAATAAAGACTCATCTTATAATCGTAAGAAGTCTTATGATATTGCCAAGGAATTGGCCATTGAGTATCAGCGAAAAATATTACCCTTACCGCGAAGATTGAGTATGCCAGCAGTAAGTGACTATTGGGTCCAAGACGATATCGACGTGACCTTGGGTAAGAATGGTTTTCCCCTGCGTAATTTCATGGCGTGGCTGAATATATTTATTACCGGTTCAGTGAATGGTCTTGAAGGCAGCGATATATCACTACCAATCCCGTCAATACGTGCCTTATCTCAATTTATTAGCCACTGCGGAGATTTAATTCCCAAGCTACCAGAAGAAATAAAAAATGCAAGTAGTACGCTGGCTGTACGTCAACAGTGGCAAATGCCTGATGTTCCGATTGAAGTGCTCGAACGCTTTACCGAAAAACACCGTGAAATAAGTAATGAGGCCAAGCGTGATTATAGTGAGGCATATAAAGTATTTAATGAAGAGTTAAAAAGTTACGACTTAAAAGAAAAAAATAAATGCCTGGGATCAGAAATGGAAATTATCTGGGCCAAAAGGCTGCTTGATTATTTTTGTTTTGAGCCGGAAGCAGGGGCGATATTTTTAACGCTTCAGGCTATGCAATATTGGGATGAGTGGAGAAAAGGAAAGCGTCGAAATCAATCCGTGCTAGCTACGCCTTTATTTCAGCCCTTGCTTCAGAATACGCAGGAGTATGACATTTTCGACAAAGAGGGTGATCTATCTGACTGGGAATCTCAGCTGAAAACAAGGCTTCCGGAGAGTTGGTTGAATTTAATTAAGGGGCAAAAAACCCTTTTACCTTATCCTGTGGCAGAGGCGGGCATTAATACCAGCCTGAAATGGAAGTTTTGGGAAGAAATTGAAAGTTATGGATTTGATAATGCTCTGACAAGTAAGTCAAAATTCCTTCTGTCCACATTGATGCAGAGGAATTTTTATACCAATTCAAAACAATCGATTGTGCTAAATATTGGTAGGGTCTTTGAGTTAATTATTGTTAGCCTTGTTTCGGATATAGAGTTATCTGACTTGCAAAGAATTAGACAGCGTTCGCCATTTTATTCTGCCAGTTCACTTGCACCTACCAAAACAATAGATTTGGAAGATGAACTTACAAAGGGTAATAAGCTATTTTTCAATAATAAAAATGAATCTGAAAAAGACAATTTTGATGATGCACCTGTAGATTTCCCAGATGAAAATGAGGAGATATGGAAAATATTATGTGATGAAATTAATCATTGGAGGAAAAAGTATAAAGTCGCCAATGCAAATATATCGCCTTGGCTAATTTACAAGGTTTTCAATAAAACATACAGTCAGGTTGCTAACAATGTGCATATCCCTAGCGGGATGCAAAGTATTGAGTCTGCTTTAAATGTTATCGGTAGGGTTTTTTACGCAACATGGTCTGCATTTGGTAGTTTTGAAAAAGGTGAGTTATTCGGTTTGCCTGACATTGTAGCGACCACTAATATTAATTCTGCGAAGAATTTTTATAACCATGATAATTTTCGTGTAAATGTGGGACCATTTACTCCTGAACAAAATCAACAATCTAACAGCGATCGCGAGGTATACCAGCACCGTAAAATTTATGGTGAAAAAACCAGAGCCGTCAGCTATGTATTGGCTACCCATCCGCTTAAAAAATGGGTCGATGATGTATTAAGCGTTGAGTTTAAACAAAAACAGTACACAAATTCTCAGAACGAGAAAAAAAACCTCACTCAGACTGAAAAAATTACAGATATCAGCCCGGCTAGAAAATTCATTACAAAAAAACTTTCAATTCATCCACAAGCCCGGCTGGTTAAAACACGTATTAAAACACAACTGGAAGTGATGTATCCGGGTTACGACAAAGCTAAAGACTTCATTGATGTAGTCATTAATCATTTCCCTGAAGCCGATCAAGCAGTTAAAGCACTTCTGGCTGCATTTAAGGAACTTTACCCTGAGGGTGACAAATAATGTTAACTCGCTCGCTGAGTGAACATGCTGCAGGGTGTTTTTTCACCGACGAGCCTCTTTCGCGACGCTTTTATGCGATCCTGTTATCGCCGCCAAAGGATTTTGATACGTGGCTGTCATTACAGGAAGAGTGCTACCAGTTGCTCGTTGAGAGTATTGATAGCCGTTATCCTCGCTCTTACCGATTGACTGACGTGCGTCAGCTAATGGGGAACATTTGTGACAATGGTTTATTGACCAGTCCGGTACTGCCTTGGCTTGATATCATTGCAGAACAGTTGCTGCTGCGTAATGGTGATTTGCTTTATTACCGCGAAAATAAGGTGCAGGACTACGTGCGGATAGCGGCAGAACTGGACCCGGCTTTGCTTGTAGGCTGGCGTCTTGGTGACTGGCTGCAGCAAAGTCCTCTTCCGCGACTGTCGGACATCACCCGGGTGGTGATGGCACAAAATCCGTTTTTCGCGCCGCCAGTCAGTGCGGGCAAGTCTTTTGCGGAGGGGCACATCCATCTGGGCGGGGTGACGGCGGGAGATACCATTCTGGATGGTTATCTTTTTGAAGAGATTGAACTGCCAAAAATCAGTAAAACGTCGTTGTGGGCGTATAAAGAGCACGACGATTTAACACCGTTATTAAATCGAGCAAAGTCTTTGCTTGCATTGTTACTTTCAGGTCCTCCTCAAACGGTTTCTGAACAATCTCAAAATATTGCGAGGCACCGTGAAACGGTTTCCGAGAAGTACGCGACCTTAAGTGACCCGATGAAGAAAAACCAGAATCTACCGGACTGGCTAATCCTCGCTAAAAAGAATCGTGAAAACGAAAACGTTAGCCCCAGCTGGCTATTAAGCCAGCTGGCGCATGCCTCAGACCGAAAAAATCCTTCACGCTGGCTGTGGCTTCAACTTTATCTTTGCCACTCTTACCAGCAGAAAGACACCCATCCGCTGGAACGCACGGCAATACTCTGTTTTTGGCTTACGGTTAATGCGCTTCGGCGTCGCATTATTATGGACGGGCAAGGTCTTACGCGTTTTACCGAACGCTATTTTGGAGGCGCGTTACGCTCGGGCAAGAAAACTGACAGCAGCAATATGCGTTATCTGTTTGCTGGCAAAGACGATTTGGCCGAAGTTAAGGCAACCCCGAATGCTTTCAGCCATGAAATGGTAGCAGGATTTTCCTCTACACTGCTTAACACCCTCGGTATACCGCCCGTTTCTCCGCCGTATGTTTTTGGTGAACATGAGATTAAGCCAGACGAACGCACGCTGCGCTATATTGAAGCACTGGAGCATTGGCAGTTTTGTGGACACTTTTCGCGCTCTAAAAGCACAAGCCGCGGCAAACGACCAAAGGCAGATTTGCAGAATAATTGGACACAAGCGGAGCAATTGCTGCAGAAGCTCTACAGCCACAATGGCTGGAATCATCCAGTTTTTTTAGGGGGGAAACGCAACCCGCACTTTCATTTTCAGCCGTCGAACTGGTTTCGGGGTCTGGATGTAGCAGGGGATGAAAATGCGCTGAAAATTGCGGGTTTTGCGCCGATGCTACGATGGCTGCGCAGCGGGCTATATCCAGTATCCGACGGACTTCGTGCTTGTACGGGCTTTCATTTCAGCATCCATGCCGGGGAGGATTACGCGCATCCGGCGTCGGGGTTGCGTCATATCGATGAAACGGTGCGCTTTTGCGAGATGCGAGAGGGGGACCGGTTGGGCCATGCTCTCGCGTTGGGAATTGAACCTGCGCTCTGGGCGAAGCGGCATGGAGAAATGATACTTCCGTTGGATGAGCATTTAGATAATCTTGTCTGGCAGTGGCACTATGCCACGATTTTATCGGGTTCATTGCCACTTGCTCAGGCGGTATTACCTCTTCTTGAGCGGCGCATTGCTCGTTTTGTCGCGCGGTGTGATTGGTGCAAGGAGAGACTGCCTCAAATAGTCAATAGCGTGGCGGAGAAACGAGCCGGCGTTGATGAACTACCTCTAAAAAGAATCACGCCTGATACGCTGTACCGGGCCTGGCTTTTGCGGCGTAACTGCTCGTATCGTCTCCAGCAGCTCCATGGTGGAGCACCGTTGACCTCGCAGGAGAAATGCGCGCTACCTGATTGGGTAACGTTAAGTGATAAATCCAATGTGGCGGCGCAGCTTTATCAGCAAAGACATTCCAGCCTGCTTGACGATCTTCCTCCGCAGCTGGTGGTTGTTCGGGTTGCGGACGAATGGAGCACGCAAGAGTTGATTGGACTGGGAACCCCCGGAAAACATCGCCAGCAGGCAAGCATTGTTAAAGATATCCTCCAGGATATTGACACGCCAGTAGAGCTAGAATTTATGCATGCATTGCAGGATTATTTGCTCGATCGCTACGATCGCAAAGGATTAATTATCGAAACAAACCCGACCTCAAACATCTATATCGCGCGGTTCAAAAAGCATCTAGAACATCCAATTTTTCGCTGGAACCCGCCGGATGAAGAACTCTTAAAATCAGGCGCTGAATTTAATCGCCATGGTTTGCGCAGAGGCCCTGTAAGGGTTCTGGTGAATACTGACGATCCCGGGATTATGCCAACGACATTACGGACGGAGTTTTTACTGCTGAGAGAGGCTGCGATTGAACGCGGCATAAGCCGAACGAAGGCTGAATATTGGCTGGAAAGGCTGCGCCTCTACGGTTTGGAGCAGTTTCAGCGTAATCATGTAAATGTATTTGAAGTTATTGAATAGAGGATTTATCGTGAGTGGGACATTACCTTACTTAAAATATTCGGATGATAATGGGCTACAGCCTAAGCTTAAAGAAGACTTGAAAAATCTACGGAAAAAAGAGTATCTGTCGTACTGGCCTCGTTTCCTTATTCGTAGGGTTTCGCTTTATGCTTTTCCGTTTCTCATGTTTTTTGCCTTTTTCTTTTGTCTGAGTTTGACGAAGAAAGTTGGGGCAGAGAACGTGAATACTATGCTTGGAACATTAAAAATATCTTTCAGAGGCTGCCTGTTATCTGGAGTTTTTATTTCTATTGTCGTTTTATTCTTGCAATGGGGAAGCTTCAACTGTAAATACAGTCCGCAGGATACGAATAAAGTTGTTGGATCTCGTAAGTTAAATTATAAATTACTTGCTCATGCTGTATTTGTTATTTCTTGCGTAATTTTATTTGTTCTTATTTATTGCTCCAATAATAAAGTATTTTATGGTTTTATTGTGTTTCTCCTTTTGACATTATCACCATTAATAATTGACCGAACATTGGGGGTGACTCGTCAAAACGAACGTTACAAACTTTATATCAGAAGGTTAGAACGTCTCGATGAATTGAATATTCTCCGCCAGAAAATAAATATTAAATTCGAAGAATACCATTTTATCGAGTATATGAAGCTTGTTGATGAGGCCGATCACAGCAAAAATCAAGATACAGTTAGCGATACTTCCTATTTTATGACGTTGATTGAAAATAAGCTTAAAGTATAATAGTTTGTAATATCATGCTATATAAAAAATCCACGCAACTGCGTGGATTTTTGTCAGAGCATCTTGGCAATGTTGCCCTAAAGCAGCGATTAAACGTTAAACAGGAAGTTCATCACATCGCCATCTTTAACGATGTAATCTTTCCCTTCAGCACGCATCTTGCCGGCTTCTTTCGCGCCTTGCTCACCCTTATAGGTGATGAAGTCTTCAAACGCGATTGTCTGCGCACGGATAAAGCCCTTCTCGAAGTCGGTGTGGATCTTACCCGCAGCCTGAGGAGCGGTCGCGCCAACAGGGATAGTCCATGCACGCACTTCTTTCACGCCAGCGGTGAAGTAGGTTTGCAGGTTCAGCAGTTCGTAACCGGCGCGGATCACACGGTTCAGACCTGGCTCTTCCAGACCCAGCTCGGCCATGAACTCTTCACGGTCGGCATCGTCCAGCTCGGCGATATCAGATTCCACCGCAGCACAGACAGCCACAACCACAGAGCCTTCGGCCGCCGCGATTTCGCGCACTTTGTCGAGGTATGGGTTGTTTTCGAAACCGTCTTCATTGACGTTAGCGATGTACATGGTTGGCTTCAGGGTCAGGAAGCTCAGGTATTTGATCGCCGCTTTGTCTTCTTCGGTCAGGTTTTTCAGCGCGCGCAGCATGCCGGCGTTTTCCAGCTGTGGCAGACATTTTTCCAGCGCAGCCTGTTCCGCTTTCGCGTCTTTGTCGCCGCCTTTGGCTTTCTTCTGCACGCGGTGCAGGGCGCGCTCGCAGGTGTCGAGGTCAGACAGCGCCAGCTCGGTGTTGATGACTTCGATATCGTCAGCCGGATCCACTTTGTTGTTCACGTGGATGATGTTGTCGTTTTCAAAACAACGCACCACGTGACCGATGGCTTCGGTTTCACGGATGTTGGTGAGGAACTGGTTGCCCAGGCCTTCACCTTTGGATGCGCCTTTAACCAGACCAGCGATGTCCACGAACTCCATGGTGGTTGGCAGAATGCGCTGCGGCTTAACGATCTCAGCCAGCTGGTCCAGACGCGGATCGGGCATTGGCACGACACCGGTGTTTGGCTCGATGGTGCAGAACGGGAAGTTAGCTGCTTCGATGCCCGCTTTAGTCAGCGCGTTAAACAGGGTGGATTTGCCAACGTTAGGCAGACCAACGATACCGCATTTGAATCCCATTTCTGAATCACCTTAATATCTTGATATTCAACACGTTAACATTAACGAGTCGAAGAAAAGTAAATAACTTTGCCTATTATACACGTAACCCGCAGCCTGCGGGGCAAAAAAGGCGTCTCGCGCCGGTTATTGCGCTTTGAAAGCGTGCAGACGGTTGGTGGCCTTGGTTAAGCCATCCTGCAGCCAAATTTCGGTACAACGCACCGCTTCGTCTACCGCCTCGTCGATCAGCTTCTGTTCTGAAGCTGGGGGTTTACCGAGGACAAAGCCGACAACTTTGTTTTTATCGCCCGGATGACCAATACCGACGCGCAAACGGTGAAAATTGGGGTTATTGCCCAGTTTGCTGATGATGTCTTTTAAGCCGTTATGCCCGCCGTGACCGCCGCCGAGTTTGAATTTCGCCACGCCCGGCGGCAAATCCAGCTCGTCGTGGGCCACCAGGATCTCATCCGGGTTAATACGGTAGAAGGTCGCCAGCGCGGCAACGGCTTTGCCGCTTAAGTTCATAAACGTGGTCGGCACCAGCAGACGCACATCGGCTCCGGCCAGATTCACGCGTGAGGTATAGCCGAAGAATTTCGGTTCCTCGCGCAGGGGAGCGCGCAACCGCTCGGCCAGCAGATCAACATACCAGGCGCCCGCATTGTGGCGGGTGGCCGCATATTCCGCGCCGGGGTTGGCCAGGCCGACAATCAGTTTAATCGTCACGTTTTGGTTCCTGAAAGTGCTAAGTCTGGCGCGTAGTGTACTGTCTGCCGCGTCGCTTGACAAAATTCTGCGCGCCGTCACGGTGAATCAGAATAATACCGTCTCTGAACCATTAGAATTTCATGCTACTCAAAGGCTTATTTGTAAAGTTTTGTTGCTCCGATGTGCGTAAATGTGATCCCTCACGCAATCAGCAAAAGGGGTGTTGTCTATACTTTACACACAAGGATTAGGGAGATTATTTCCCTGCAACCCAAAAGTTCCGGAGGTGACATATGAAACGCAGCAACGCTTCGTTACTCGGTAACGTGCTAATGGGGTTGGGATTGGTGGTCATGGTTGTTGGCGTCGGTTATTCCATTTTAAACCAGCTGCCGCAACTTGACCTGCCGCAATATTTTGCACATGGTGCGGTGCTGAGCATCTTTCTGGGTGCTGTATTGTGGCTGGCGGGTGCCCGCGTCAGCGGTCATGAGCAGGTCTGCGACAGATACTGGTGGGTACGCCACTACGATAAGCGCTGCCGTCGCGATCAGCATAAGCACAGTTAATGTGCGAACCCAATGAATACCGAAACGGCTCCCTCTGGAGTCGTTTTTTTTTGCATCATCTATTGACCCTCACGTAACGTAAGGCTCCAGAGTGACGCCACTGGCACAAGAAGGAGCCGTTATGTTAATTCAGGTCGGGGAACTGGCGAAACGCGCCGGGATCACCGTGCGCGCCTTGCACCATTATGAGCAAACAGGGTTGTTGCTGCCTTCTGCCAGAAGCGCGGCAGGGTACCGGCTCTACAATCTGGCCGATGTTCAGCGTCTGCATATGATTCAGGCGCTGGCAAAGGCAGGGCTGGAACTTGCTGAAATCAGGGACTTTCTGGAGAAAGATTCACTCTCGCTATCGGAACTGCTCGAGGCGCAAATCCACCTGCTGGACAAGCAGGTGCGCAGCATCACCACGCTGCGCGACCGGCTTGTGGCGTTGCGCACCGGGCTCGATGCCCATGAGGATCTCGATCTGGAGTCCTGGCTACAGACTCTGGAGTTGATGAATATGTACGATCGCTGGTTTAGCAAAGACGAGTTGCAGCAGTTACCGTTTGCGCAGCACAAGGAGGCGCTGGCGGATATCTGGGCCGCTCTGGTTGTGGAGGTGAAAAACCTGCTGGAGAACGACGTTACGGTTTCCGATCCCCGGGCGAGGGATCTGGCTACGCGTTGGATGGTTCGCCTCGAGCAGGATACGGCGGGCAGGCCGGAGTTTCTCACCCGTCTCAACGAGATGCACAGCGTTGAGCCGCAGATGCGCGAACAAACGGGCATCACGGCGGAGATGACGGATTACATTACGCGGGCGTTTGCCGAATCAAAGCTCATCATCTGGGAAAACTATCTCACGCCGGAGGAGATGGCCTTCACCCGGGCGCACTATTTTGATCGCATGATGGAGTGGCCACCGCTGGTGGCGAAGCTGCACCGGGCCCAGTCGGAGGCGTTAGATCCGGCATCCGACGCCGCGCAACAGCTGGCCGAAAACTGGCTGGCGCTGTTCCAGTCTTACGCCGGAACTGACCCAGTGACGCAGCAAAAATTCCGCCAGGCGATGCAGCAGGAGCCGCATCTGATGAAGGGCACCTGGATGACGCCTGCTGTGCTTGAGTGGCTCCAGCAGGCGATTGGCATCATGATGCAGCGGCGGATGTCACAGATCCGCTAACGCTGCCTCGCGGTTCGGATAGAACGCCAGACGACCGGCAATGGGTTGCACCCCTGCGCGCGCCATGGTGCGCAGGGGCTGGAACTCGAGATTGCTCACCCGCAGTTCACAGCCTTCCGGCAGGCGTTGCACAAACCGCTGGAAAGCGTCCAGCCCGCCCGCATCCAGTACCGGAACCGCATCCCATTTCAGGACCACAATTCGTTTCCCCGCGATGCGCGACTCGAGATCGCTGAACAGACCCTCGGCGGCGGCAAAGAACAGCGGGCCGATCACCCGCAATACCAGCACGTCGTCAGGCACCGTCACGTTGACCGTCGCCAGGCGGGTCATACGGGCAATGCGGCGCATAAACAGCAGCGAGGCCAGTACAATCCCGACGCTTATCGCAATTACCATGTCAAAGAGCACGGTCAGCGACATGCAGATGAGCATCACGATGATGTCGTCCTTCGGCGCGCGGCGCAGCAGGTTCACCACTTTATGCGCCTCGCTCATGTTCCATGCCACCATCAGCAGCAAGGCCGCCATCGCCGACAGCGGCAGCCACGAAAGCAGGGGAGCCAGCACCAGCAGGGCGAGGATCACCAGTATCGAGTGGATCACCGCCGAGACCGGGGAGGTTGCGCCGGCGCGCACGTTCGCCGCCGAGCGGGCGATGGCTGCGGTGGCGGTGATCCCGCCGAAGAACGGCGCGATGATATTGCCCAGCCCCTGGCCCACCAGCTCGCTGTTGGCTTTGTGTTTGGTGCCGGTCATGCCGTCCAGTACGACCGCGCAGAGCAGGGACTCAATCGCCCCCAGCATCGCCATCGAAAAGGCGGCAGGCAACAGGGCGCGCAGAGAGTCCCAGCTCAGGGTGAAGCTGGATCCGGGCATATCCCACGGTAGCACCAGCTGCGGCAGAAGCTGCGGGATACCGTTACCCTGCGAGCCATCTGCCAGCACATAGTGGAACTGCGAGCCGATGGTGGCGACGTGTCCGCCCAGCAGATTAACCACCCCCATCACCGCACAACCCAGCAGCAGGGCGGGCAGATGTCCCGGCAGGCGGATGCCCAGTCGCGGCCAGAGGATCAGCGTGCCCAGCGTCACCACGCCGATCGCCGCATCGCCCAGGTTTGCTGTCGGCAGCGCCATGATGAGCGCTCCCACTTTTTGCAGGTAATGCTCCGGCACGTGGGCCATCTGCAGGCCGAGGAAATCCTTGATCTGCATGGTACCGATGGTGATGCCGATCCCTGAGGTAAAGCCCAGGGTCACGGAAAGTGGAATGTACTCAATCAGCCTGCCAAAACGCGCCAGGCCGAACAAAATCAAAAATACCCCGGACATCAGGGTCGCCACCAGCAACCCGGCGAGGCCAAACTGCTGGGAAACCGGATAGAGGATCACCACAAAGGCGGCGGTCGGCCCGGAGACGCTGAAGCGCGACCCGCCGGTCAGGGCGATGACAATCCCGGCGACGGCAGCGGTGTACAGGCCGTATTGCGGTGCCACGCCGCTGCCAATCGCCAGCGCCATCGCCAGCGGAATGGCAATGATACCGACGGTGATCCCGGCAATCAGGTCACGGGTAAAGCGTGACAGGGTGTATTTCTCTTTCCAGCAGGCGTCGATGAGGGCGCGGAAGGGCAGAACATGAGAGGAAGCGTTTTTCACAATCATCATCCATGTGCGCATCATCTGTCATATCAATGGCAGGTGAAGGAGGCATTAATCATACAAATAAATACCACAGACAAAAAAACCCGCCGTAGCGGGTTTTCAGACTGCGTCCGATTAGTGTTCGAACATTGCAGAGATGGATTCTTCGTTGCTGATACGACGAATCGCTTCGGCCAGCATCCCGGACAGGGTCAAAGTACGCACGTTTGGCAGCGCTTTGATTTCGTCGCTCAGTGGGATGGTGTCACACACCACAACTTCATCAATGACGGAGTTGCGCAGGTTGTTCACTGCATTGCCGGAGAAGATCGGGTGAGTTGCGTAAGCGAATACGCGTTTTGCACCACGCTCTTTCAGCGCTTCGGCGGCTTTGCACAGAGTGCCGCCGGTGTCGATCATGTCGTCAACCAGCACGCAGTCACGGCCAGCGACGTCACCGATGATATGCATCACCTGAGAAACGTTAGCGCGTGGACGACGTTTGTCGATGATCGCCATGTCGGTATCGTTAAGCAGTTTGGCGATAGCGCGTGCGCGAACCACGCCGCCGATGTCCGGAGAAACCACAATCGGGTTGTCCAGGTTCAGCTGCAGCATGTCTTCCAGCAGGATTGGGCTGCCGAATACGTTATCAACCGGAACGTCAAAGAAGCCCTGGATCTGCTCGGCATGCAGGTCAACCGTCAGAACGCGGTCAACGCCCACACTGGAGAGGAAGTCAGCAACAACTTTAGCGGTAATTGGCACACGTGCGGAACGGACGCGACGGTCCTGACGGGCATAACCAAAGTAAGGAATAACAGCAGTGATACGGCCAGCGGAAGCACGGCGCAGGGCATCGACCATGACAACCAGTTCCATCAGGTTATCGTTAGTTGGAGCACAGGTGGACTGGATGATGAAAATATCACCACCGCGTACATTTTCGTTAATTTGTACGCTGACTTCGCCATCGCTAAAGCGACCTACGGCGGCGTCGCCAAGAGAAGTGTACAGGCGGTTGGCAATACGTTGTGCTAGTTCCGGGGTGGCGTTACCAGCAAAAAGCTTCATATCAGGCACGAGAAGAACCTCAGGCATGCGTCCAGTGGTGGATAGTTCGCCGTAAACTGTGCGGGCCAGGCGAATGCTATCCAGGCGGTGTATTAAAGAGCGCGATGCAACGTCTGGAACAGGGTGACGTTGTCACCGAAACTCAGATTGCGCCAGAATGGCCTGCTGCAGCGGGGAGATGTTCATACCACGCGCTACGAAACCATGCAGCCACTCTGGAGCCAGCTCGAGCACCTGACGTGCAGCGGATTCCGTATCAAATTCAGCAAAGACACAGGCCCCTGTGCCAGTCAGGCGCGACGGCGCGTATTCTAACAGCCAGGAAAGCGCGACATCAACCTCGCGAAAACGTTTTCTTGCGATATCCTCGCAATCGTTGCTGAATTCACAGTTTAATAACGTTTCTATTGACCTTATTGG
>PJUE01000769.1_pt1 | contig 14657 bp, 13 predicted proteins | sample 1512171 | NCBI WGS metagenome assembly PJUE01 (sample SAMN08177674, study PRJNA422409) | Feces metagenome, whole genome shotgun sequencing project. | isolation source: Chicken feces (3) enriched on wood chips: alkali lignin treatment | host: Gallus gallus | place: USA: Madison | collected 2015-01-15
CACCTCGCGTTCGGCCTCGGCGATCTTCCTGGCCATGCTGCTGGGCCTGAGCCGCCGCGCGGCTGCGGCCGAGTTCGTGTTCCTGCTGGGCATTCCCACCATGTTCGCCGCCAGCGCCTACACCTTCCTGGAACTGGCCAAGGAAGGAAACCTGGCCAGCGAGAACTGGACCGACGTCGGCGTGGCCTTCGTTGCCGCCGCCATCACCGGCTTCGTCGTAGTGAAGTGGCTGATGGGCTACATCAAGTCGCACAAATTCACCGCGTTTGCCGTCTACCGCATCGCCCTCGGCGCTGCATTGCTGCTGTGGTTGCCTGCCGGTAGCTGAACAACGCCGGGACCGGGCAACCCCATTCCCGGTCCCGACCCGTTTTTCCAGGTTCCTCAAGGAGACTCACCACCATGAACCGCACGCTCACCCTGCTCCTCCCGCTGGCCCTGCTGGCCGCCTGCAGCCAGCCCCCGGCACCCGCCGGTACCGGCGGCGACGACGTGGCCCCGGCCGCCACCAAGGCAGCGGACCAGCAGACGCTGGCGCACCTGGATGCGCAGCGCCTGCAGAGCCAGCACTGGTTGCTGAAGCAGGCCACCGCGGCCGACGGCACGCGCATCGATGCGCTGTTCGCCCGCGCTGACAAGCCCGTCACCCTGGACTTCGCCGATGGCCGCCTGTCGGTGAGCAACACCTGCAACCGCCTGGGCGGTGGTTACACGTTGGAGAACGGCACGCTGAAGGTGGGCGCGATGGCATCGACCATGATGGCCTGCACCGACAAGGCGCTGATGGCGCTGGATGAAGCGGTGTCCAGCCGCCTGCAGGGCGAACTGAAGGCCGCGCCGGATGCCGATGGCACGCTGAGCCTGACCACCGGCAAGGGCGACGTGCTGGTGTTCGCACCGGAACCGACCGCCGAAACCCGCTACGGCGGCCCGGGCGAAACCGTGTTCCTGGAAGTGGCCGCGAAGACCCAGAAGTGCTCGCACCCGCTGATTCCGGATTACCAGTGCCTGCAGGTGCGTGAGGTGAAGTTCGACGACAAGGGCCTGAAGCAGGGCGAGCCGGGCAAGTTCGAGAACTTCTACGGCAACATCGAGGGCTACACCCACGAAGACGGCGTGCGCAACGTGGTGCGGGTGAAGCGCTTCGCGGTGAAGAACCCGCCGGCCGACGCGCCGTCGCAGGCGTACGTGCTGGATATGGTGGTCGAGTCGGCGACCGGGAAGTAACGCCGATCACCGCGGGGTAGAGCCGGCTGTCAGTCGGCTCGCTTCTGTAGCGTCGAGCCCTGCTCGACTGTGCCGAAAGCAGTCGAGCATGGCTCGACGCTACAGAAAGCCCAGCCGAGCATGGCTCGGCTCTACAGATAAAGGGGCGCACGCCTGCGTGCTAGCCTTGCGGCGATGAAGATTCTCGCCATCTCCGGCAGCGTGCGCCGGCAATCCACCAACACCGCGCTGCTACGGGCGCTGCAGGCCATCGCACCGATAGGCATGGCGCTGGAGGTCTACATCGGCATCGGCGATCTGCCCGTGTTCTCGCCCGATCTCGAAGGCGCCGATGAGCCGTGCAGCGTCACCGCCTTCAAGGCGGCGATCGCGCAGAGCGACGGCGTGCTGGTGTGCAGCCCGGAGTACGTGCGCGGCATTCCCGGCGGCCTGAAGAACGCCATTGATTGGCTGGTCTCCGGCGACCAGATCGTGGGTCGGCCGATTGCGCTGGTGCATGCCTCGCATCGTGGCGAGGACATGCTGCAGGCACTGCGTGCGGTGCTGTCCACCGTAAGTTCGGGGTTCAGTGCCGAACTGTTCCTGCGTGTGCCGGTACTGGGCCTGGAGCCGCAGCAGGTGGCCGATGTGCTGGGCTCGGAGGCGCATCGGACTGAGGCCGATGCGTTTCTGGCGGGGTTTGCTGGGTATTGCCGTTCGCCTTTGTAGAGTCGAGCAAGCTCGACTCTACCTGGGGGTTACAGCGCCGGGTTCAGTGTGTAGGTGCCGTGCAGCGTGGCTTCGGCCAGCACGTGGCCGTGCATGGCGCGGTAGGCATCGGCGGCGGTGAAGCGCGGCGGCAGGTCCAGCGTCGCCACGTCCAGCGCGAACACGCGGAAGAAGTAACGGTGCACGCGCTCGTCGTTGAACGGCGGGTAGGGGCCGTCGTAGCCCAGGTAATCGCCGGCCATCTCCGGGTTGCCGGCAAACCAGCCGGTGAAATCGTTCACGCCCTGGCGGCTGCCGGCCGGGCCGGCCGGTGCCGGCTTGCCCTTGGCGACGAAACCATCACTGCAGCTGCCCGCCGCGATCTCCTGCACCGATGCCGGGATATCGGCCATCACCCAGTGCACGAAATCACAGCGCGGCTGGTCGCGCGGCACCGTCATGTCGCTGCGCCCGACCGTGTCAGGCACGGTCGGCACGTCCGGGTCCACGCACACCAGCAGGAACGAACGGGCACCCTCGGGCACCCCGCTCCACGCCAGCTGCGGGTTGCGGTTGGGGGCGAAACCCTGGGCATCACCGGCCGCGAATTCGCGGTCGATGGCTGCGGCAGGGGTGATGCTGTTGCTGCTCAACTGCATGCGCTGGCTCCTCAGGCTTCGGGATAGCCCAGCCGCACCGCGACCGGGGTCAACAGTTCGAACGCGGCACCCATCACGTCGGTGTAGCGGCGCCAGTGCCCGGCCGGGAGACGCGGCGGACCGATGCGCTCGGCCGGCGGGATCGGGGTATTGAACAGCTCCTGCAGCATGCCGGCGACCACGCGCGGATCATCGCGCACCTCGTCGATGCGCATCAGGATGTGCGGGTACAGGTCCTGCTCGTGCAGGGTCGCGACCTGGGCCATCGAACGCGCCAGCCACTCGGCCACTTCGGCCACGTTGTTGACCACGAACGGGGCCGGCGCGCCGTAGGCGATCCAGTCCAGCAGCATGTCGCGCGGGTCGCGCAGCACCACCAGCAGGCGCCCCTGCGGCAGATGCGGGCGCAGCGACCACAGCAGGGCGTTGTCCCACCACAGCAGCCAGTCGATGACGGTGTCGCTCTGCACGCCACGCGTGCGCAGCGCGTCACGCCAGCCACTCACCAGGCCTTCCGGACTGAGATCGCCCGAGGCCAGCTTCTGCAGGGTGAAATAGTTCTGGAAGGCGTCATCCGGCGGGGTCTGCGCGAAACGGTCGCTGCGCATCACCGGGCTGGCCCCGGTGAGGGTGACGGCCACGCGCTCGACGCCCGAGCCCGGCGCGCCCCACAGGAAGATCGGTGCGGATGCGGCGGCTTCGGCATCGACCTCACCCAGATCGGGCCAGTGCGGCGGTGCCTTTGCCTGCGGCGGCAGCGGCAGGCGCTGGGCGTTCTGCTCAGCATGCAGTTCCAGCCAGGTGCGCAGCGCTTCGCGCGGCTGGCCGGCCTGGTCCTGCACCTCGCCCAGCCAGGTGCGCAGCTCACGGCCAGCCGCCTCCGGCGCGGCGTCGATCAGCCCCTGCACGTGGGCAACGGCGGCGGCCGGGTCACGCGCCAGCAGGGCGGTGACCAGGCGGGTTTCGCCGCTGATACGGCCCGGCTCCAGTGCGATGATGCGACGGGCCATCGCCTCCACGGCATCGGCTTCGCCGGCGGCTTCATGCAGGCGCAGGCGTGCTTCCAGTGCCGGCACGAAGTCGGGCATGGCGTCGATCCAGCGGTCGGCCACGGCCACCGCGCCCGGGCTGCCGAAGCCCTCCGGCGCCAGTCGAGCCAGCCACAGATGCGGCAGCTGCGGGTGTTCGGCCAGCACCGCATCCAGTTCGGCGCGGGCTTCCTCTTCGCGGCCCAGGCACTGCCAGCAGGCCAGCAGCAGCTCGACCACGCGGCGGTCGTCCGGGTGGGTCTTCAGCATCGGCCGCAGCTGTTCCAGCGCCTGCATCGGCTGGTCGGCCTGCAGGGCGATCTCGGCACCGAGACGCTGCAGCGCTGGCGTATCCAGGCCAGGCACCTGCAGCGCCTGCTGCAGCTGCTGGTGGGCGGCCTCGACATTGCCCTGGCGCAGCGCCAGCTGCACCACCAGGCCATGCAGGCTGGTCATTGCCGGGTTGATCTCCAGGACACGACGGAAGGCCTGCTCGGCGAAAGCCAGCATGTCCTTGGCCAGGTAGGCCGAGCCCAGCGCGTACAGCACGCGCGGGTCATGGGTCATCTGCCGGGCGGCTTCGGACAGCAGCTGCAGGGCACGGTCGGCATCGTCGCGGCGCAGGGCCACCATGCCCTGCAGGGCCAGCACTTCCGGGTGCTCCGGTTCCAGCCTGGCCGCCATCGTGGTCTGGCGCGCGGCACTGTCGATGTCATTGCGGCCGATCGCCAGATGGGCCTGCATCAGGTAGGCCTCAAACGCGTTCGGGTTCAGATCGGTGGTGCGCAGCAGGGCTTCGTCGGCACCTTCGAAGTGGCGCAGGGCCAGCAGCAGGCCGGCCTGCTGCAGGTGCAGCTGTGCATCATCGGGGGCCAGCTGCAATGCCTGCTGCAGGGCCTCCATCGCGGCCTCGGCCTGGCCCTGCTGCTGCAGCGCAAGCGCCAGCCAGCGGTGGGCCTGGGCCTGGCCGGGTTCGTCGTGCGCCCACGCCTGTGCCAGCTGCACGGCCTGTGCGGTGTCGTTCTGGCGCAGGGCCTGGAGAATCTGGTCTTGCATGGCAGTCCGGTTCAATGGCAAACCCGCATTGTAGCGGCCTGCGCGCCGGTGCCGGTTCAGCCCGCCAGCACCCGCTGCAGGCGCTGGGCCACCCAGCGTTCGGAGAAGCCGTCGCCACGCCAGTTTTCAAGGAACCCGCAGTGGCCGCCCCAGCAGGCGGTTTCCAGCCGCGCCTGCTGCGGCAGCTGCCAGTCGTTGAAGGTCGAATAGGGAATCACCGGATCATCCTGGGCCATCAGGATATCGGCCGGCACCTGCAGGGTGGACAGGCGGTCGCCGGCAATCGAGTAGCCATCGAAATACGCCTGCAGCGAGCCGAAATCGGTATGCCGCTCGACCAGCCAGGTGGTCAGCGCGCGGATGTCCAGCTTCAGCACGCGGTCGTCGCAGTCGCTCAGTTCCGGGAACAGGTCGCGCTTGCGGCGCAGCGAACCGGCCCATTTGCGGCGGAAATACCAGTCGTACATCGCCGGGCCGCTCTGGATGCTGTCCATGGTCAGCGCCGGATCCAGCACCGGGCATACCGAGGCCACCCGCTGCAGCGGCACGCCGGCACCCGGCGCGCGCAGGGCCAGCCGCAGCACGAAGTTGCCGCCCAGCGAATAGCCTGCGGCCACCAGCGGCAGGTCCGGCCAGCGCCGCGCGATGTCACCGGCCGCCTGTACCACTTCATCGATGCGGTTGGAGTGGAAGATGCCGGGATTGAGGTGGTGGGTGTTGCCGTGGTCGCGGAAGTTAAGCCGCACCACGTCGAAGCCCTGGTCGATCATGCGCGCGGCCGCCATGCGCATGTAACTGGATTCGGCGCTGCCTTCCCAGCCGTGCAGCAGCAGGGCCATGCCCTTGGGCTCGCGGCCTTCGATATGGCTGTGCCAGCCCTGCAGGCGCACGCCGTCGCCGCCGTCGAGGATCAGCTCTTCGCTGACCGCACCGGTGGCGGCCAGCAGCAGCAGGCCGCGCTGCAGGCGCATGCGGCTGGAACTGAGCATGGACTGCAGGTGCGGATTGCGCAGCCAGCGCGGCGGCTGGTAGTCAGCCGCATGCAGCGTCGGCGCACCGGCGTCCAGCAGGGGTGGCGGGATCAGTGCCACCGCACGCTCACTGCCCGCTCATCGCCGCCACGATGCGCGCGCGCGAGGTTTCCGCGATGCGTCGGCGGCCTTCCAGGTCCTGGGCACCGATCGGTGCCAGGAAGTGCACTTCCGCACGTCGTGCCGGCTCGCCGAGCAGGCGCAGGAAATTGGCGAAGAAACTCTCGCCCGGGCCGAAGGCCACGATGGTCTGGGCGTCGCCATGGGTGCCGTAGACCAGCGCCACCGGCTGCACCGGCACGCCGGTTTCAACCGCGGCCTGGAAGATGCGCGCATGGAACGGGCCCACTTCGTGGCCGCCGCGGGTACGTCCTTCCGGGAACACGCCCACCGCCTTGCCATCACGCAGGCGGTCGGCCATCACCTGCATCACCCCACCGAGCGATTCGGTATTGCCACGCTGGTGGAAGATGGTCTGGCCACGCGCGGCCAGCCAGCCCACCAGCGGCCAGCTGGCGATCTCGCGCTTGGCGACGAAGCCCATCATGCGCTGGCTGTGCAGGATGCAGATATCCACCCAGCTGACGTGGTTGGCGACGAACAGCACCGCGCCCGGCAGCGCCGAACCGATCTGCACCAGGCGGAAGCCGAAGATCCACATCAGGCCGCCCTGCCACCAGTTGACGACCTTGGCGCCGAAGGTGGCATCACCCACGCGCAGTTCGCCCCACGGCGGAAGCATGCCGATGAGGATCAACGGCAGGAACACGGTGATGTGGACCAACAGCAGCGGTACGCGGTACAGGTAACGGCACACACGCGCCACGCCGCCACGGGGGGCCGGAGTGGGGGAAGTCATCCGCGCACGATACCGGACGGTTGCAGCCGCTGCCAGCCGATTCTGGCCATAAGTCCTATTGACCACGGCCATGGGCGGGAACACGGTGTCCTGTTGGCGGGGATGGTGGGGGGGTAGAGTCGAGCTTGCCCGACTGGCCGGGCCTGACAGCAGTCGAGCAAGCTCGACGCTACCGGGTGGCGGCGGGGCGCCATTGCCCGCAATGGGCCGGTACCAGCTGCAGGCCGGTCACCTGGCGCTGGATGTGCTGCAGCCGCTGCAGGGTCTGCCGGTAGCTGCCGGTGTGACCCAGCAGGGCGGTGACCAGCCTCGGTGGTGGCACGCCATCGGTGATGGCAGCACTGGACCAGGCCGCGTCGGCTACCAAAAACACCGGGCGGCCGTGGGCATCCTCGAACAACAGGCCATGCTGGCCCACCGCGTGGCCAGGCAGTGGCACCGCCAGCAGGCTGCGGTCGCCCAGCACGTCGCGGCCACGGCCGAAGGCATCGAACGGCCGCGGCAGGTCCACCTCCGGCAGGCTTTCCAGCCAGCCCATGCGCGGTGCCGCGTCGCGGGTCAACGCCGGCAGCAGGCCCACGCTGAGCGCACGCAGGCGCCCGCGCGCGGCCTGGTCCTGCCACGCGGCGCGCGAACACAGCAACGGCACATCGGGGAAATCGAGCACGCCACCCACATGGTCACCGTGCAGGTGCGAGAGCACCACCAGGCCGATGTCGGCCGCGCCGATGCCACGCTGCTGCAGCTGCGCGCGCACGCTCTGGCCCGGGCCCAGGTGCACCGGCGTGACCCAGCGGTACAGGCGCTCGGGGAAGCGCGCGGTGGCCTGCAGGAAGGCGTCCGAATAACCAGTGTCGAACAGGATGAGGCCGCGCTCCGGATGCCGCAGCAACGCCACCAGCGCCGGGAATTCGCAGCGATGCCAGCTGGCCCCTTGGCGCACGGCACGCTGCGGGTGCACGCAGTGGCCGGCCTCGATCAGGTCCCACTCAAGCCGTGCCATCGTTGCCTCCGTGCTGCTTCCAGTGGGTGGCGAAGGCCTGCAATGCGGCCTGCACGCCGGTGCGCGGGTCATAGCCGAGGTCGCGCCGCGCGGCGCTGATGTCCAGGGTCTGCGAGTACCCCAGCACGCCCACGCCATAGCGGGTGAGGCGCGGCTCGGGGCGGCCCGGGCGCAGGTTGGCCATGGCCTCGGCCACACCGGCCACAGCCAACGCCAACGTTCGCGGCACCGGCCGCAGGCGCACCTGCAGGTCCATCGCTTCGAACAGACCGTTGACCAATGCATGCACGTGCAGCGGGGTGCCAGCGCTGATGTTGTAGGCGCGCCCGCTGCAGCGCCCATCGGCCTGCAGCGCCAGGCTCACCGCCTGCACCGCATCGTCGATGGGGGTGACATCGATCAGCGCGCGGCCGCCATGGATCAGCGGGAAACGGCCGCTGGCCGCCACCGCCAGCAGGCGCGGCAGGATGGCACGGTCGCCCGGCCCGAACACCGCACGCGGGCGCAGCACCACGGTGTGCAGCCCCTGGCGCGCGGCTTCGGCCACGGCCAGTTCCGATTCCCATTTGCTGCGGGCGTAGTCGGTGATCCAGCGCCGTGGCGGCTGGAAGCGTTCATCCAGACCGTACTGGTCGGCGAAGCGGAAGTAGATGCTGGGCGAGCCCAGGTGGACCAGGCGGGCAACGCCAGCCGCCTGCGCGGCCTGCAGCAGGCGCGTGGTGGCCAGCACGTTGGCCCGCTGGAACGCCGCCGCCGTTCCCCAGGGCTGTGACATCGCCGCGCAGTGCACCACCGCGTCGCAGCCCTGCAGCAGCGGCGCCAGGGCATCCTCGGCAAGGTCTGCAGCAACCGTTTCGATGCCCTGCGCAGCCAGCATCTGCAGCCGGAGCGCATCGCGCCCGCTGCCACGCACCTGCCAGCCCTGCGCCGCCAGCGCGCGCGCGGCATGCTGGCCGATGAAGCCGCTGGCGCCGGTGACCAGGACCCTGCGCATCAGTAGCGCAGTACCGCGCCGCCCAGCGCCAGGCCGGCGCCGGTGCCGATCAGCAGGGCCTGGCCGCCACGCGGCAGGCGGCCGTCGACCAGCGCCTGGTGCAGGGCCATCGGCAACGAGGCCGCCAGCTGGTTGCCATGCTCGCGCAGGATGCGCACCAGCCGCTGCGGCGGCAGGCCCAGCACGCGTTGCAGGTGGTCCAGGGCCTGCCCGCTGGCCTGGTGGGGCACGATCACATCGCAGCCGGCCAGGGTGGTGCCGGCGCTGTCCAGCAGATCCTGCAGGAAACCGGGCAGGCGCCGCGCGGCTTCGCGGTACAGGGCCTTGCCCTGCATCTGGAAATGATGGGCGGCCCGGTAGGCATCGATATCGTCGAACAGGCGCATGCCGGTGCCACAGGTCGGCACCTGGCACAGTTCAGCACCGTCGCCATAGGTGCGCAGGCGGGTGGCCAGCAGCGCCGAAGCCTGGCCTGCGGCAGCGCGCTCGACCAGCATTGCCACTGCGCCATCGCCAAACAGCGGTGCGGTGAGCGGGTCATCCGGGTCGAGCCCGGCACTGGGAATGTCGCTGCAGACGATCAGCACGTGCCGGTAGCGGCCCAGCGCCAGCAGGCTGCCGGCCACTTCCAGTGCCACCACGAAGCCCAAGCAGGTGGCGTTGACGTCGAAGGACGGGATGCCGCTGTCGCCCAGCCCCAGGGCGCGCTGCACCAGCACGCCCTGGCAGGGAATGGCCTGCTCCATCACCCCGCAGGCAGAGATGATGCAGTCGATGTCGGCAGGTGCCAGGCCAGCGTGGTGCAGGGCCTGGCGCGCGGCCTGTGCGCCCATCCACGAGGCCCGCTCATCGGCCGAGGCATGGCCGCGGCTGGCCACGCCGCTGTGCCGTTCGACCCAACCGTCCGGTTTGTTCCAGCGCTGGTCGAACTGCTGCGAAGGCACGCGCAGGCGTGGCAAGTAGGCGCCGCTGGCGATGATCCGCAGGGGCAGCGCAGCGGGGGCAGGAAGGCCGGACATCGGCCTCAGCCGTGGCCTGCTGCCACCACCGCCAGGGTCAGCCGCGAGATGCATACCAGCCGGCCCTGCTCGTCTTCGATGCGGATCTCCCACAGCTGGGTGCTGCGGCCCACATGCACGGCGCGGGCGGTGCCGGTGACGGTGCCGCTGCGCACGGCGCGTACGTGGTTGGCGTTGATCTCCAGGCCCACGCAGACCTGCTTGCCGGTATCCACGCAGAGGTTGCCGGCGCTGCTGCCGAGGGTTTCGGCCAGTACCACCGAGGCGCCACCATGCAGGATGCCGTACGGCTGGCGGGTGCGTTCGTCCACCGGCATGGTCGCCTGCAGCCAGTCATCACCGGCGGCGGTGAAGACGATGCCCAGGGTATCGATGGCCGTGCCACGGCTGAGCGTGTTGAGCTGTTCGATGGAAACGGCTTCGCGGAACACCTGGGTCATGCAAGTACCTTCAGAGGATGGGGACGAGGCCGGCGCCGAATGCGGTCAGCATGCGCACCAGCAGCCATTTCGGGCCGACGTTCACTTCGGGGAAGTCACCGACGGGCACATAGCAGCGGTGGAAATCCGGGCTCTGCCGCGGCAGTGGCTGCGGGCAGTCCACGCCGGGCTGGAACTCGTAATCGGTGGCATAGCGCCACGGCCAGAAATCAAGGATGGGCAGGGCTTCAGAGGCCTTGCCCACGCTGTAGTTCAGCCCCGACAGCACCGGCGGCTTGGCGCGCGGCGCCACCGTCCAGGAATTCTGCGGGTGGGTGTCGCGCAGGATGCTCTGCGCCAGCTGCTCGGCGAACACCGGATCGTCGATGATCACCGCGCCTTCGGTGTTGTAGTTCTCGCTGCGCGGATCGAAGTTGTGGGTACCGACCACGCCGATGCGTCGATCGACCACCAGCGACTTGGCATGCAGGCCCATGCGCGCGCCCTTGCGGGTGACCGGCAGCGGCTTGTTGACCGCCTTGCTGCCCAGGAACGAGGGCCGCGTCTCGGTGCGCAGCAGGCGCGTTTCCACTTCGCTGCCGGCGGCACGCCGCCGGGCACGGCTGTTCTCGTAGGCACTGCCCAGGCGCGGATGCTGTACGGCCGGGCGCGTGTCCTGCGCTTCGGCATCGGCAGCTGCCTGCGTTGCCGGCGCATCGTCGCTGCCGCCACCGGCATTGCTGCCCGCCGCGCTGCCGCCGATCAACGGATTGCGCACGCCCGGATCGCCCCCGGCGCTGCCACCGCTGCCCAGCGGGTCGGGCAGCAGGTTGCGGTAATCCACTGGCGCATCCAGCGGGAACGGCTTGTATTCGAAGATGTTGAAGCCCAGTTCGCGCATGTTGCGCCGCTTGTACTTGTAGGACAGCGCATACACGATCGGGTTGTCGGTGGCCGCCAGGCTGTTGCTGGACACCACCACGCGCGGCGGCTCGGGCCGCTTGCGTAGTTCGCGGAAGAGCTTCTGCGCTGGCTTGGACAGCACCAGGTACGGCGTCTGCAGGATTACTTCCTTCTGCGCACCGGAAATGAGCGCATCCAGTTGCGGCTCGGTGACGTGCTGGCCGGCCAGCGGTGCATCGGCACGTTCGCGGCGGTGCTTGCGCGGCAGGTCAGCCACGTAGCGCACCGAATGCACCGGCAGCGCGGTGTCGACGAACGAGCGGGTGACGAAATCGCTGTCGTTGGCTTCCCCGCTGACCCGCTCTACCCGCTCGGGGCGGCGGAACTGCGCCGGCGGCAGGGCCGGCACGCCCTGCTTGAGCAGGGTGCGGCCAACATCATTGAGGCGTTCGGCGGGCACGCTGCGCGGCGCACGCCAGAACGCATCGAAGTTGGCGGCCATCGCCCGCGCTTCCGGGCCGGCGATCAGCACATCGCGGTCGCGGAAGTTGTACTCGCGGTCCCAGTCGTAATAGTCATCCTGGTAATTGCGGCCACCGACCACGCCGATCGCGTCATCAATGACCAGCAGCTTGTTGTGCATGCGCTGGTTGAAGCGGCGGAAGCAGCACAGCACGCTGCCGGCATAGTCGAAGTAGTTCAGCCGCGCCTTGCCGAAGGTGGGGTTGTAGACCCGCAGTTCGAAGTTCTGGTGGGCGCCGGACAGCGCCCCCAGGATCTCCAGGTCGGAAATCGCCGAGAGCTGGTCGATCAGCACCCGCACCTTCACCCCGCGGCGGGAAGCCGCCAGCAGTTCGTCGATGATGAGCCGGGCGCTGTCATCCTTGTCGAAGATGTAGGTCTGCAGGTCGATGCTGCGGGTGGCGCTGCGCAGCAGGTTCAGGCGGGCGACCAGCGCACCCTCGCCCTCGTCGAGCAGGGTGGCGTAGTGCTGCGGCTGCGCCTCGGTGGATTCGCTGAATGCACGCCCCGCCAGGGCCCGCAGCGGCGAATCCTGCGCGCAGCGGTCGGCGCGCTGGCAGTCCACCTCGGCCGAGCGGGCCTGCACGGCGATGGCCTGGGCACGGTCGCGCTCGGCGTTGGACAGCGACGCACAGCCGCTGCCCAGCAACACGGTTGCCAGCGCCAGTACACGCAGCAGGAGGTTCACGGTTTCGGCGCCTCGCTCATGCGGGCTCGTAGTACGAAGGTCACTCGGTCACTCAGGGCAAGCTGCCAGCTGTCCATGCCATACCGGCCTCGCTGCACGGTACCGCGGCTGACGACATCGCAATCATAGCCGGGTCGGGCGCATTCCGCCTTCTCCACCCGCAGGGTCTCCGGGTGGCTGACCCCGCGCAGGGTCAGCCGGCCCTGGATGTCGCCGCCCTGGCTGATGGTGTCGGGCCAGTACGGCAGCGAGTCGAATTCCACCGAGGGGTATCGGCCGGCATCGAAGAATTCCGGCCCGCGCATCCAGCCGGTGTAGCGCTCCTTGCCCGGGATCTCCACCGAACGGGTGAACATCTTCAGATGAACCTGGTGGCGGCCGTCGGACAGGATTTCCACGCGGCCCTCGAAGTGCGGGAACAGGCCTTCGATGCGCTGGCCGAAGCGGGTACGGACCTCGAAGCCGATCTGCGACCGGTGCACGTCCAGGTACAGCACGCGCGGCGACTCGGCCGACGCCAGCGCCACCACCGGTGGCAGCGGCGTGGGGGATGGAGGGGCAGCCCACGCCGGGCTGCAGGCCAGCAGCACCGGCAGCAGGCAGCGGCCGGGCCGTGCCAGGTTCATCGGTTCACGGCCACCAGAAGGCGTTCAGGCTGGCCACGCCGGGCTCGATCACCGCCTCGCGCGGGAACCCGAGCACGGCCACGGCCGCCGGCGGCATGCCGCGGTAGTCGCTGCTGGTGCCCTCGGTCATCAGCGCCACCAGCCGTTCCAGGCCGGGGTTGTGGCCAACGATCAATACCCGGTCCAGGTCGCGGCGCTCGTCCACCAGCGCGGCCAGGGTGCCCGGGGTGGCCTCGTAGATGCGGTCTTCCAGGCGCTTCTCGACGTAGCCGATGGTCGCCAGCACCGCTTCCAGGGTCTCGCGGGTGCGCCGCGACGGCGAGCACAGCACGCAGTCCGGCAGCAGGTTGTTTTCCTTCAGCCACTTGCCGGCCGCCTCGGCTTCGGCAAGACCCACCGGCGACAACGGCCGATCAAGGTCGGCCTGGCCGGGGGTGGCCGGTTCGGCATGGGCATGACGCAGCAGGATCAGTTCACGCATCGCGGGTTTCCATGAAGAGAGGATGCAGCACAGAGAGTGACGCAGGCGTCACAGCTTCAACCAGGCCAGCAGCGGTTCCCAGTCGGCCTGGTGCTCGCGCACCTGGGCCGAGCGGTAGTCGAACAGACTGCGGCCGAGGCCGGTCATGACCACATAGCTCTGGCTGTCACGCAGCTGGGCCACCACCGGGTAAGGCCACTCGCCCAGCATGTGCAGCGCCTGCTGCGATGTCTGGGTCCACGGCTTGGTGCGGTTGAGGACCAGGCCTACCGGTAGCTTGCGGCTGTGCACGCGCGGGTTCTGCGCCAGGCTGTTGAGGAAGCCGACGATGGCTTCGATGTCCAGCGCCGAGGGCAGCACCGGCACCACCACCGCATCGGCGGCGTCGAGGAAATGGGGGATATCGTCGGCCAGTGCGCCGGCCGGTGCATCGATGATGACGGTTTCGGTACCGTCGGGCAGTTTCTGCGCCCACTGCTTCTTCCGGTACACATCGATGGGCAGGACCGCGCTTTCCAGCCCGGCCCGGCGCTGGGCCCAGCGGGTGCTGGAGCCCTGCGGGTCGGCATCGGCGATCACCGTGGCCTTGCCCTGCAACGCCGCGTATGCGGCCAGGTGGGTGGCGACGGTGGTCTTGCCCACCCCGCCCTTGGAACCGGCCACCAGGATCGTCTTCATGCCAGCCTCGCTTCCGGGTACGTGCCCCGAGCGTACACCGCCGATGGTGACGGAAGGTAGAGACGGCCTGAATCAATCGGCATCGGCTTTGCTATCGTGGCGCTCCCGAAGGACCGAACCGGCATGAGCGAACTGCAGGACCTGAGCGCGTTGATCCGCGCCAATACCCCCCTGATCGTGATCGAGACCCAGGACGAGGCTCGCATCGTCGAACTGTTCCGGCAGACGCTGATGCATGTCTGGCGCGCCCTGCACCGCTGGTCGATCACCGAGGGCCTGCGCCGCATCGACCTGGAACGCGAGGACGATGCGATCGGCCCGCCCGATGCCAGCGCCGCCCTGCAGATGATCCGCCAGGCCGAACAGCGCGGCATCTACCTGCTGCTCGATTTCCATCCCTACCTGGGCTACGCCAGCCACCAGCGTGCGCTGCGCGACCTGATCCAGCGCCGCCACAGCCAGCCGCACGTGCTGGTGCTGATCGGCGCCAAGGTCGAGCTGCCGGCCGAACTGGAAGCCCTGGCGGTGCGCTTCAACCCGCGCCTGCCCGATGCCAACGCCCTGCTGAAGATGCTGCGCGAGGAGGCCGACGCCTATGCCCGCGAGCACGGCGGCCGCCGCGTGGAAGTGGACAGCGAGGCGGTCAAGAAGATCCTGAAGAACCTGCAGGGCCTGAGCCTGGTGGACGCCCGGCGCATTGCCCGGCAGCTGATCTACGCCGATGGCGCGCTGCGCGACGACGACCTGCCGCAGCTGGCGCGGCTGAAGTTCGAGCTG
>PJUE01000772.1_pt1 | contig 14592 bp, 15 predicted proteins | sample 1512171 | NCBI WGS metagenome assembly PJUE01 (sample SAMN08177674, study PRJNA422409) | Feces metagenome, whole genome shotgun sequencing project. | isolation source: Chicken feces (3) enriched on wood chips: alkali lignin treatment | host: Gallus gallus | place: USA: Madison | collected 2015-01-15
GCAAGCAGGCGCCGGTGAGGATCGGCGGCGTCACCGTCGGCCAGGTCGCCTCGATCGAACTGGACCCGGTCAAGTTCGACTCGATCGTGACCCTGCGCATGGACAGCAAGGTCAAGGACCTGCCGGCCGATACCTCCGCCGGCATCTTCACCAGCGGTTTGCTCGGCGAGAGCTATATCGGTCTGCAGCCCGGTGGTGATCCGGAGGTGCTCAAGCCCGGCGAAGAGATCGTCTTCACCCAGCCGGCGGTGGACCTGCTGCAGCTGGTCGGCAAGTACATGTTCAGTGGCAGCGCCGGTGGCGCCGGCCAGAAACCCAACGATGGCGAGCAGTCGCCTGCAACGGAACCGCAACCATGAAGATGAAACTGATCCCGGCCCTGCTGGCCTCCTCGCTGCTGCTGGCTTCTCCGTTCCTGGCCCAGGCGCAGTCCGCGCCCGCCGCTGCCGCCGCCCCGCAGGGCCAGGCCGGCAAGGTGGTGATCGACGCCAGCAGCCGCATCATGTCGACCCTGCAGCAGCGCCGCGCTGAGTTCACCAGCAACCCGGCCAGCCTGCGCAGCTACATCGACAGCGAACTGACCCGCACCTTCGACCGCGACTATGCCGCGCGCCTGGTGCTGGGCACGCACGCCCGCGGCGCCTCCGACGCCGACATCAAGCTGTTCGCCGATGCGATGGCCGACAGCCTGATGCAGCGCTACGGCTCGACCCTGCTGAACATCCAGGGCAAGCCGAGCTTCCGCCTGAAGGGCGAGAGCCCGCTGCCGGGCAACCGCGGCGTGCGCGTGGCCACCGAACTGGTGCGTGCCGGCAACGAGCCGACCCCGGTCGAGTACTGGATGCGCAACGTCAACGGCCAGTGGAAGATCTTCGACGTCAACATCGAAGGCATCTCCTACGTGCAGACCTTCCGCAACCAGTTCGATGCCCCGCTGCGCCAGAAGGGCATCAAGCAGGTGGCCAGCGAACTGCGCAGCGGCAGCATGCAGGCCGGGCCGGCCGGCAATGGCAAGTAAGCCACTGGCGCTGCTGGAAGGCGACACCCTGCGCCTGCGCGGGGTGCTCGACCGCGCTGCCGTGATTGCGCTCTGGCCGCAGCTGCAGGCTCTGCCGGCACAGCTGGCACGGCTGGAACTGGGCGAGGTCGAGCGCGTGGACAGCGCCGGCCTGGCCCTGCTGGCTGAACTGGCTGCGCGTGCACGCGCGCAGGGCCATCCGCTGGCGATCTCCGGCACGCCGGCTGGCTTCAACGAACTGAGCGCGGCCTACCGGCTGTCGCCCGATCTGGATTTCAATGCACCTTCTGCTGCGAGCTGACATGAACGTCGTACGCGCCATTCCCCTGATGATCCTGGCCCTGGCGCTGAGCGCCTGTGCCGGCAAGCCCGCGCGCAGCGATGCGCCGGTGGCCGACACCGTGGTTCCGGCCAGCACCCCCGCCGATGCATCCGCTGCCGACACCGGTGCGGTTGCAGCGGCACCGACCGCCGTCGTGGACGACACGCCGGCAGCGACCACGCCACCGCCAGCCGACGCCACCGCAAGCGATGCCGCAACTGCGGCCGCCGCGGCTGCGCCCGGTGGCGATGACGACTTCGACGCGCTGTACGGCACCACCGGCACGGCCGCCACCACCGCCGCCTATGACCCGTGGGAGCCGCTGAACCGCCGCGTGCACCGCTTCAACGTGGGCGTGGACAACGTCATCGCGCGCCCGCTGGCCACGGCCTACACCCATGTCGTGCCGCGTTTCGCACGTACCGGTGTGAGCAACTTCTTCAACAACCTCAAGTCGCCGGTGACCATCGTCAACCAGCTGCTGCAGGGGCGCCCCGATGATGCATGGGATACCTTCGGCCGCTTCCTGATGAACTCGACGCTGGGTGTCGGTGGCCTGTTCGACCCGGCCAGCAAGGCAATGGTGCCCAACCGCCGCGAGGACTTCGGGCAGACCCTGGGTGCCTGGGGCTGGCGCCGTTCGCGTTACGTCGAACTGCCGTTCTTCGGCCCGCGCACCGTGCGCGATGTGTTCGGCCTGGCCGGCGACATGCCGTTGTCACCGATCCGCACCATCGAGGAAGACAAGATCCGCATCGGCCTGCAGGGCCTGCAGCTGGTCGATACCCGCGCGCAGCTGATGGCGGTGGACGACCTGCGCAGCTCGGCCGTGGATGAGTACGCACTGGTGCGTGATGCCTGGCTGCAGCGTCGCAACTACCAGATCGAGAACGACCTGCGCGGCAAGCGCGAGCGTGGCAGTGACGACGCGAATTCGCCGATCCCGGTCGATGCCATGCCGATGCCGAACTGGAGCAACTGACCGCTGCGGTCGGTGCATGAAAAACCCCGCCTTGGCGGGGTTTTTTCTTGACTGCTGCCGGGGGTCGGAGCCCTTTCCGGGGGAAAGGGATCCGACCCTGATTGCGTCAGGCGGCCAGGGCGGCGTCGATCGCTTCACGCAGGCGTGCATCGTCCGGTGCCACGTCGGGGGCGAAACGGGCGATGACCTTGCCGTCGCGGCCGACCAGGAACTTCTCGAAGTTCCACAGCACCGCCGGTGCAGCGTGGATCGGGATGTCCTTGCTGGCCAGGCGCTCGCGCAGCGGGCCTTCGCCGATCGCCTGCGGCTGGGCCGCGGTCAGCTGCTGGTACAGCGGATGGGTGTCCTCACCGGCCACGCTGATCTTGGCGAACATCGGGAAGGTCACGTCGTAGGTCAGCTGGCAGAACTGCTGGATTTCCGCTTCGCTGCCCGGCTCCTGGCCGAGGAAGTTGTTGGCCGGGAAACCCAGCACTTCCAGGCCCTGTGCCTGCTTGTCCGCGTACAACGCCTGCAGGCCTTCGTACTGCGCGGTCAGGCCGCACTTGGAGGCGACGTTCACCACCAGCAAGACCTTGCCCTGGTAATCGCCCAGGGTGGACGGCTGGCCGTCGATGGTGGTGAGGGAAATGTCCTGGATCGGGGTGCTCACGCGGGGGCTCCGGCTATGCCGTGGAAAGGTCCACCAGCATAGCGCTGCGCGTATGCGTCAGGTGCGTTCAATCCACGCAGATCGTGCCCTGTGCCTTGCCGTCTTCGATGCGCTGGCGGCAGCCGAAGTTCTGGCTGGCATCGCGCTGGCAGGTACCGGTGGCCACCGCGCCCGCCTCGGTTTCGCCCGACGCCAGGCACTGGCCACTGCAGTCGCGCTTGCTGCTGCAGGTCTTGCCGGCATCGGCATAGGGAATCACGCACTGCACGCGCTGCAGCCGACCCAGTGGCTGCAGGGTGCCGCCGGCGGCGCGGCAATCCACGTCGCGCGCTTCCTGGTAGGCCTCGGTGGCTTCCGGTGTGTCAGGTGCGGCCGGTTGTGCGGCCGCATCGGCGGCCGGCGGCGTGCTGCTGCAGGCCGCCAACAGGACGGCCAGGGCCAGGCTGGCAAGGAAGCGAATGCGCATGGTCGGACCTGCAGGCGGTGATCGAGGCCGCCAGCATACGCATGGCGTGGTGCAGGTGGTGTGTCAGCGCACTCAGGCCTCTTCGCCCTCGCTGGCCTCATCCTCGCCGCCCTCTTCCTCGGCCTCGCCCAGATCGCCCAGCAGCTGCTGCACCTGTTCGTTGGCAAGGGTCTCTACGCCACGCAGGCGGCGCTCGATGGTGCGCGTCTTGCGGCTGGCCGCGCCGATGCTGCGGCCGACCGTGGTGATCTGCTTCTCGGCTTTCTCGAGAATGCCGGCGAACTTGCCGAACTCGCTCTTCACCGCGCCCAGCAGGCTCCACACTTCGCTGGAACGTTTCTCGATGGCCAGCGTGCGGAAGCCCATCTGCAGGCTGTTGAGCAGGGCGGTGATGGTGGTCGGGCCGGCCACCACCACGCGATGGTCGCGCTGCAGCAGATCAACCAGTCCGGGGCGGCGGATGACTTCGGCGTACAGGCCCTCGGTGGGCAGGAACATCACCGCGAAATCGGTGGTGTGTGGCGGCACGATGTATTTGTCGCAGATCGATTTGGCCTGCACCTTCACCGCACGCTCCAGCTGCGCACCCTGGATGCGGACCAGTTCGGCGTCGCCCTGCTCCTGCGCATCCAGCAGGCGTTCGTAGTCCTCGCGCGGGAACTTGGAATCGATCGGCAGCCAGACCGGCGCATCATCGCCTCGGCCGGGCAGGCGCACGGCGATGTCGACCATCTCGCCGCTGTCCGGGCGCACCTTCACGCCGCGCGCGTACTGCTCCTGGATCAGGGTCTGCTCCAGGATGTTCTCCAGCTGCACTTCGCCCCAGCTGCCGCGCGTCTTGACGTTGGTCAGCACGCGCTTGAGGTCGCCCACGCCGGTGGCCAGCTGCTGCATCTCGCCCAGCCCGCGCTGCACCTGTTCCAGGCGCTCGGAGACCAGCTTGAACGACTGGCCCAGGCGCGTTTCCAGCGTGGTCTGCAGCTTCTCATCCACCGTCACGCGCATCTGTTCCAGCTTCTGCGCGTTGTCGGTCTGCAGCGCGCGCAGCTGTTCTTCCAGCGTGGCGCGCATTTCAGCGATGCGCTGCTCGTTGCGCTGGGTCAGTTCCTGCAGGCGCAGGCCCAGGCTTTCGGTCAGGCGCTGCTGCGACTGCGCCCCTTCCTCGCGGCCCTTGCGCGCATCGTCCACCAGGGTCTGGCGCAGCGCGCCCAGCTGGGTGTCGGTGCGCGTGGTCAGTTCCTGCAGCTGCTGGCCGAAGGCGTGGATGCGCGCCTCCTGCTGCTGGCCGAACACTTCCAGCTGCGCGCGCAGTTCCTGCAGGCGCTGGCCCATCAATGCACCGCTGCGCTGCTGGCTCTCGGCCGCTTCAGCACGTGCCTTGCGCGCATCTTCGCCAAGCGCTTCGCGCAGCAGGTCCAGGCGCTGGTCGGTGCGGGTGGACAGGTCGGTCAGCGCGCGGGCAAACCCGTCGAGCTGTTCGCGCAGTTCGCTGCGGCCGGCCCGCGCCTCTTCGCGCACCGCCTGTTCCAGGCGGTCATGGGGCGGGCGGCGCAGCAGGGCGACCAGCTGCAGGACGAGGACGGCCAGCAGGAGGCCGCCGATGAGCAGGAATTCGGTTTGCATGCCACCAGTGTAGGCTGGCCCCGTCTCAAACGCTGCGTCTGACCATGCTCGAACTGTACGGGAAGCCGACCTCGATCAACGTGCGCAAGGTGCTGTGGCTGTGCACCGGGCTGGACCTGGCGGTGCAGCACCACGCCGCCCCCGATGCGGACCTGCTGCGTGGGCTGAACCCGAACGCACAGGTGCCGGTGCTGCGCGAGGGCGACTTCGTACTGTGGGAATCCAACAGCATCTGCCGCTACCTGGCCGCGCGCGCCGGGCGCCACAACCTGTTGCCGGCCGAGGCGCAGGCGCGGGCACGGGTGGAACAGTGGATGGACTGGCAGGCCACCGATCTGAACACGGCGTGGCGCCACGTGTTCATGGCGCGCGTGCGCGGGCATGCGGATTACCCGGACGACGCACGGGCAGAAGCAAGTCTGATGCAGTGGAACCGGCTGATGGCGATGCTGGATGCGCAGCTGGCGCGCCACGTGTACGTGGCCGGCGATGACTTCACTCTGGCTGACATCGTGCTGGGGCTGTCGACGCAGCGCTGGCGCAGCACGCCGGGCGGGAAGCCGGTACTGGCCAATGTAGATGCGTGGTTCGAACGGTTGCGGCGGCAGCCGGGGTTTGCGGCGCACGTCGACAACGGGGTTGCCTGAGGGTTTGGTTTGTTTGCAGGGCTTGCAGCCCTGCACGTGCTGCAATCAACGTCAACGTCAACTTCAGAAGCTGGCTATCCGTGGGATGGCGGGGTGGGTCCGGTTGAGGGGGACGCCGTAAACCCATCCATGGGGGCTTGGTCGCGGCATCCATGCCGCTCACACCCCCTCAACCGGACCCACCCCGCCTTCGACAGTTTCCCGCGATCTGTCGGAACGGCGTACGGCCTTGGTGGGTGCCGACCGTTGGTCGGCACGGGACCTGCTCTGGTAGGTGTCGACCTTGGTCGACACACGAGCGAAGCGACCGGCTTCTGCTCTTCTTTTTTCTTTTCCGTGGCTGGACGCGCATGGAAATTGTCAGAGGTCGGGCGGGTGGGTTGCGCGGGGGTGTCGGCCGCATGGATGCGGCTGACAAGCCTCCATGGACGGATTCACGGCGTCCCCCGCGCAACCCACCCGCCCGACCAAGCGCAGGGTTTTGCATTCCGCGACCAGCCACGAGGGGCTCAGCCGTTGGCGTGGATCCTTACCAGCCTTCCAGCACGATCTTGCCCTTGGCGCGATGGCTTTCCAGCAGCGCGTGCGCGCGCCGCAGGTTGGCGGCATTGATGCGCCCGAAGTGCTCGCCCAGCGTCGTCTGCAGCACACCGGCATCGATCAGCTCGGCCACGCGGTTCAGCAGGTCATGCTGGCGCTGCATGTCGGCGGTCTTGAACAGCGGGCGGGTGAACATCAGTTCCCAGTGCAGCGACAGCGCCTTGCGCTTCAGCGCCATCACGTCCAGCTGGCCGGGGTCGTCGATCAGGCCCAGCTGACCCTGCGGCGCCAGCACTTCCACGATCTGCGCGTAGTGCTGGTCGGTGTGGGTCAGGCTGGCCACGTGCTCGACCTGCGGGATGCCCAGCCGGGCCAGGCCTTCGGTGAGGGGCAGGCTGTGGTCGATCACGTGGTGCGCGCCCATCGCATAGACCCAATCCTGCGTGTCCGGGCGCGAGGCGGTGCCGATCACGGTCAGCTTGGTCAGCGTGCGTGCCAGCTGCACCAGGATCGAGCCGACCCCGCCGGCCGCGCCGATCACCAGCAGGGTCTGGCCCTCACCACCGCCCTCGGCGATGCGCAGGCGGTCGAACAGCAGTTCCCAGGCGGTGATCGCGGTCAGCGGCAGAGCCGCGGCGGCGGCATCGTCGAGGCTGGCCGGCTTGCGGCCGACGCTGCGCTCGTCCACCAGCTGGTATTCGGCATTACTGCCCGGGCGGTCGATCACACCGGCGTAGTAGACCGCGTCGCCGGGCTGGAACAGGGTCACTTCGCTGCCTACCGCATCGACCACGCCCACCGCATCCCAGCCCAGCACGCGCGGGCCCTCGGTGGCGGCATTGCGGCGGACCTTGGTATCGACCGGGTTCACCGCCACCGCGCGCACTGCCACCCGCAGGTCGCGCGGGCCGGGCTGGGGCAGGTCCAGGTCGATATCGATCAGGGACTGCGGGTCATCGATCGGCAGGCCGGCGTGGGTGTAGGCAATGGCGCGCATGGCAGCGGTCCAGGGGGGAAAGGAATCCACAGCGTGCGCCGCGCGCGGCTCCCCGGAAAGGCGCAGAATCGATCAGCACTTTCACTCGGGCAATGAAAATGATCCGTTTCGACGATCTGCAGCTGTTCGTCCGCACCGCCGCGCTGGGCAGCTTTTCGCAGGCCGCGCGAGAGGCCGACCTGCTGCCCGGCCAGGTGGCCGCCGCGGTGGCGCGGCTGGAACGCGAGCTGGATCTGCGCCTGTTCGTGCGTACCACCCGCAGCCTCCGCCTGACCGGCGAGGGCGCGCTGTACCTGCCTTACGCGCAGGACGTGCTGGCGACCCTGCGCGAGGGCCAGGCCCGCGTGCAGGGCGAGGACGCCGACCTGCACGGCACCCTGCAGCTGTCGGCGCCATCGGATTTCGGCCGCAACCTGCTGCTGCCGTGGCTGGCCACGTTCCGCGCCGCGCACCCGCGGCTGCGGCTGCACCTGCGCCTGTCCGACGAGGTGGCCGACGTGTTCCGCGACCCGGTGGACGTGGCGATCCGCCTGGGCCACTTCGACGATGCCAGCTACGTGGCCCTGCCGTTGCTGGAGGGCAACCGCCGCGTGCTGGCGGCGTCGCCCGCGTACCTGCAGCGGCGTGGCGTACCGGCGCGGCTGGAGGACCTGCGCGAGCACGACTGCCTGGCCTACCAGCTGGGCGGACGCACCCACGACCGCTGGGCGTTCGAGGTCGAGGGCCGGCGCGTGGTGGTGCCGGTGCGCGGCCCGCTGGTCTGCGACGACGCCGACGTGGTGCGGCGCTGGGCCGTGGCCGGTGAAGGCATCACCTACAAATCCTGGCTGGACCTGCGGCAGGACGTGCTGGAAGGCCGCCTGCAGGTGCTGCTGGACGGCGTCGGCAGCCACATCCCGCTGCAGCTGGTGTGCCCGCACCGCAAGCAGTTCTCGCCAGCGGTGCGGCAGCTGCACGCGCAGCTGCGCGGCCATCTGCAACCGCTGCTGTCCGGCCTGCCCGGTGGCGAGGGCGGCCCCCTGTCGCCGGCCGCAGCAGTGGCCGACAATGGCGCCCCCCCGCAACAACAATGAGCCATGCCATGCCGTGGATGGGCATCCAGGACCTGTGGACGTTCCTGCTCGCCGTGCTGGTGTTCCTCGCCCTGCCCGGGCCCGGCACCTTCACCCTGCTTACCGCCACCGGCCGCGGCGGCGTGCGTGGCGGCTATACCGCGCTGGCCGGCCTGCTGCTTGGTGACCAGATCCTGATGTGGCTGGCGCTGGCCGGCGTGGCCGCACTGCTGAAAGCCAACCCGCTGGTCTTCCACGCCGTGCAGTACCTCGGCGCGGCCTACCTGGTGTGGGTGGGCATCAGCCTGCTGCGCACGCCGAAGACCGAGGGCGGTGATGCCGGCCCGATCCGCATGCAGCCCGGCCGCTACTTCCAGCAGGCGATCCTGGTCAGCCTGCTCAACCCGAAGGCGATCCTGTTCTACATGGCCTTCCTGCCGTTGTTCATCGATCCGAAGGCGCACCACGGCATCGCGACCTTCGCGGCGCTGGCCGGCATCATCTTCGTGGTCAGCGTGGCCTACTGCTCGCTGCTGATCGGCGCGGGCAACCTGGCCCGTCGCCACCTGATCCAGCACCCGCGCATCAGCACCGTGCTGCGCCGCGTGGCCGGCCTGTTTCTGGTTGGCTTCGGCATCCGCCTGGGGTTGAACGGATGATCCGGCGGCTGGCAGTGCTGGTGTGCGCGGTGCTGTTGGCCAACACCGCGGCGGCGGCAACGGCGCAGGACCATCGCTGCCTGACCGGCGGCCGCAACGACCGCATCCACCTGCTGTGGCGCTGGCTGGACGATGGCAGCGCCGATGTGCAGTACGCCGGGCAGCGCGCGCGGCTGCACGTGCAGCAGCTTTCGCTGGACACCACGGTGCTGGCCGAAGACCGCCCCTACCAGTTCGACAGCGTGTGGGAAGAGCGCATCGAGGGCCGCCTCAACGGACGCTACTACCTGACCACGCAGGGTGCGCGCGTCTACGGGTTCAGCTACGAACGCGCGCGCGATGGGCGCCGCACGGAGTTCAGTGAAGACCTTGAGGCGTGGCAGGAAGACGGCTGCCATTGGCCGGGTGTCGAACCGCTCACCTTAGCGTCGAGCCTGCTCGACTGAAGCAAAGAGCAGTCGAGCATGGCTCGACTCTACAAAGGCGACGGAGCAGTCGAGCAAGCTCGACTCTACCGGTCGTGCAGTTCCGCGCGCAGGTGATCGATGAACACCCGCAGCTTGGGTGCCATCTGTTCGCGCGCCGGGTAATACAGATGGAAGCCCGGGAACGGCGGCTGCCAGTCCTGCAGCACGCTCTGCAGTCGCCCGGCGGCGATGTCGTCGGCCATCAGCGAAGCAAAGCCCTGGGCCATGCCCAGCCCGGCAAGCACGGCACGATGGGCGACGCCGGCATCGTTGAACACCAGCCGCCCGCTCACTTCCACGTCCAGCTCGTGGCCCTCGCGGCTGAACTCCCAGGGCATCGGCCGGCCGTTGGCCAGGCGGTGCACGATGCAGGCGTGGCCCTGCAGGTCATGCGGGGTCTGCGGCACGCCATGGCGTTCGAAGTAGGCCGGCGTCGCCACCACCACCTGCCGCTCGGGCGGCCCGACCGGCACCGCGATCATCCCCTGGGCCAGTGATTCGCCCAGACGGATGCCGGCGTCGAAGCCCTCGCCCACCAGATCGGTCAGTGCCGGGTCGACGCACAGTTCCACCTGCACCTGCGGGTAGCGCGCCAGGAAATCGGGCAGCCGCGGCAGCACCATGCGGTCGGCGACGATGCGCGGCAGGGTCACCCGCAGCCGCCCGGCCGGCACCGAGCGCGCGCTGTCCAGTTCGGCGAAGGCCTGGTCGATCTGGTCCAGGCCGCCCCGCACCCGCTGCAGGAAACGCGCGCCGTGTTCGGTCAGGCCCACCCGCCGCGTGGTCCGTTGCAGCAGGCGCACGCCCATCCGTGCTTCCAGCGCGCGCACGCTCTGCGACAACGCCGAGGTCGACACGCCCAGCGCATCGGCGGCGCGGGTGAAGCTGGCATGCTCGGCGACGTGGACAAACGCGACCACGGCGGTCAGCGGAGCGGAGGCATCCATTGTGAAGCCAGCCTTCAAGGTTAGTCAGGTTGTACGCAGTTTATCCACATGATCGACAGGAGGAAGCTAAGCCCCACGCCGCCGCCCATCCGGGCGAGGCGCTTCCCCCAAGGAGATCCGCATGAAGACCCGTACCCTCGGCCCCGCCGGCCCTACCGTGTCCGCCCTCGGCCTGGGCTGCATGGGCATGAGCGCCTACTACGGCGGCCGCAGCAGTGAGGAGGACGCCATTGCCGTCATCCAGCACGCGCTGGACCGTGGCCTGACCCTGCTCGACACCGCCGATGTGTATGGCCCGCACACCAACGAAGTACTGGTCGGCCGCGCGATCGCCGGCCGCCGCAACCAGGTGTTCCTGGCCAGCAAGTTCGGCATCGGCCTGGACCCTTCCGACCCGCAGGCACGGCAGGTCAACGGCCACCCGGACTATGTGCAGGCCGCCTGCGAGGCCAGCCTGCGCCGCCTGGGCGTGGACCACATCGACCTGTACTACCAGCATCGCGTCGACCCGACCGTGCCGATCGAGGACACCGTGGGTGCGATGGCGCGCCTGGTGGAACAGGGCAAGGTGCGCTGGCTGGGCCTGTCCGAGGCCTCGGCGGCCACCCTGCGCCGGGCCCACGCGGTGCACCCGATCACCGCCGTGCAGAGCGAGTACTCGCTGTGGTCGCGCGAACCCGAGCAGAACGGGGTGCTGGCCACCACGGCGGAACTGGGCATCGGCTTCGTGCCGTATTCGCCGCTGGGCCGTGGCTTCCTGACCGGTGCCATCCGCAGCCCGGATGATTTCGAGGCCGACGATTACCGGCGGACCTCGCCGCGCTTCGAAGGCGTGAACTTCCAGCGCAACCTGGCGCTGGTGGACACCGTGCAGGCGCTGGCCGCCGAACGCGGCATCGCCGCCTCGCAGCTGGCCCTGGCCTGGGTGCTGTCGCGCGGCGAGCACATCGTGCCGATCCCGGGCACGACGCGGCGGGCACGGCTGGACGAGAACCTCGGTGCGCTGCAGGTCGAACTCGATGCCGCCACGCTGGACGCGCTGGATGCGGCCTTCCCGTTGAACGCCGCGGCCGGCGAGCGCTATTCGGTCAGTGGCATGGCCAACATCGAGTCGTAGCCGCCGGATTGTGCCGATTCCGGCAGCCTGGTCGGGGCGCAGCGCGCGCCCGGCCAGGCATGACCCCCGTCAGTGGTAATGCTGCGCTGCGTTCGGTCACACTCGGGGACTTGTCGTTCCAAGTCATCCCCTTCCGAGGCCTGCATGTCCCTGCTCCGGCGCAAGTCACTAGATTCCGTCACTGTCCACGAAGCCGGCCGGCGCCTGGTGCCGACCCTCAGCTGGCCGCACCTGATCGCGCTGGGTATCGGCGCCATTGTCGGTACCGGCATCTACACGCTCATCGGCGTCGGCGCCAACCTGGCCGGTCCTGCGGTGCTGATCTCCTTCGCCATCGCCGGTGCGGTCTGCGCCTGCGCGGCGCTGTCCTATGCCGAGCTGTCGACGATGATGCCGGCGGCCGGCAGCGCCTACACCTACAGCTACAGCGCGCTGGGCGAGGTGTTCGCCTGGGTGGTGGGCTGGAGCCTGATCCTCGAATACTCGCTGGTGGTCAGTACGGTGGCGGTCGGCTGGTCCGGCTACTTCGTCGGCTTCCTCGAATGGGCGCATACGCAGTTCGGCTGGAACATCACCCTGCCGGCCGCACTCGCTGCGGGCCCGCATGTCGCCGGTGGCTTCATCAACCTGCCGGCGATCGTCATCACCTGGCTGGTCGCGCTGATGCTGATGGCCGGCACCAAGGAAAGCGCCACGCTCAACGCCATCCTGGTGGTGTTCAAGCTGATTGCGCTGGCGATCTTCGTGGCCGTGGCCCTGCCCGCGTTCGACAGCGCCAACCTGCAGCCGTTCATGCCGTACGGCTTTGCCAAGTCGATGGGTCCCGATGGCGTCGAACACGGCGTGATGGCGGCGGCGGCGATCATCTTCTTTGCCTTCTACGGCTTCGATGCGATCTCCACTGCGGCAGAAGAAACCAAGAACCCGGGCCGTGACCTGTCCATCGGCATCATCGGTTCGATGATCGGCTGCACCATCGTCTACGTGCTGGTGGCGCTGGCTGCGGTGGGTGCGATGAGCTACGCGGTGTTCGGCCACAGCGCTGAACCGCTCGCCCTGATCATGCGCCAGCTGGGCCATCCGACCGCCGCCATGGTGATCGGCGTGATCGCGATCATCGCCCTGCCGACCGTGCTGCTGGCCTTCCTGTACGGGCAGAGCCGCATCTTCTTCGTGATGAGCCGCGATGGCCTGCTGCCGCGTGGTCTGTCCAAGGTCAACGCACGCACCGGCACGCCGGTGGCCACCACGCTGTTCACCGCGGTGGTTGTATCGGCGCTGGCCGGCGTGGCGCGCCTGGACGAAATCGCCGCACTGGCCAACGCCGGTACCCTGGCCGCGTTCACCGCGGTGGGCATCTGCCTGGTGGTGCTGCGCCTGCGCGAACCGGACCGTGCACGTACCTTCCGCACGCCGCTGGCCTTCGTGGTCGGTCCGCTGGCCGCGCTGGGCTGCATCTACCTGTTCATCAGCCTGCCGCACACCACCCAGCTGTACTTCCTGGTGTGGAACGTGGTCGGCCTGGTGCTGTACTTCCTGTACAGCCGTCGCAATGCGTTGATCGCGAAATAAACGCATCACCGGTAGTGCCGGCCGCTGGCCGGCATTTCCTCAGGGCGGTCAGCCGCCCTGCTTTGCCGCGTAATCCTGCGCCTGGCGCATCACCCGCAGCAGGTTGCCGCCCCAGATGCCGGCAATCTGCTGCTCACTGTAGCCCTCGCGCAGCAGCCACGCAGTGATCTTCGGCAGCTGGCTGACATCGGGCAGATCGCTCAGGCCGCCGCCGCCATCCCAGTCCAGGCCGATGCCCACATGCTCGGGGCCGACCACCTTGAGGATGTGCTCGAAGTGGGCAAAGAAGTCGTCCAGGCTTGCGTGGCGCATCGGGTGTTCATGGTCCAGCGCCTGCTCGGCCTGCTGCAGGGCAACGCCCTGGGCGATGGTCATGCCTTCCCAGCCACCCAGCTGCCTGCTCAGCGTTTCTTCGGCCTGCTTGCGTTCGGGCGTCTTGGCGGTATCGATCAGGTAACCGCCATAGGCATTCACCTGGATCACGCCACCGGCCTTGGCCAGCTGGCGCAGGCGCGCATCGTCGAGGTTGCGCGGGTGGTTGTAGACCGCCTTGGCCGAGCTGTGCGAGAGCACGAACGGCACCGGCATCATCGCCAGCAGGTCATCGAACACTGCATCGGACGCATGCGACTGGTCGATGACGATGCCCAGCTTCACCGCGGCGCGCACCAGGTCCTTGCCGGCCGGGCTCAGGCCCTTCCACTCCGCGCCCTTGGGGTCGGTGGCCGAATCGGCGAACTCGTTGTTGGCGAAGTGCACCGTGCTCAGCAGGCGTAGGCCGGCGCGGTGGTAGAACGAGAGCAGGCTGGGATCTTCCACCAGCGGGCTGGCGTTTTCCATGCTGATGTAGACCACGCGCTTGCCGGCAGCCTTGATCCGCGCCGCATCATCGGCGGTCAGCGCCAGTTCGAAGCGCTCGGGGTTGGCCGCCAGCATTTGCCGGATCTCCAGCAGCCGCTGCAGGCCATGGTCGCGCTCGGCCAGGTGGGCGGCGGCGCTGCGGTCGCCCTGGTCGGTGTAGATCGCCCAGAAGCCACCGTCCAGCGCGCCCTCGACCATGCGCGGGTAATCCACCTGCGAAAGCGCGTTGTGGTCGTGCCGCTGTTCGATGTCGAAGCCGACGCGGCCGAAGTTGGCCGGCGTGTCGAGGTGGCTGTCCAGGGTCAGCAGGCGCTGCTGCAGGGCCTTGGCGCGGGCCAGCTCCTGCGCGCTGAACTCGATGGCATGGGCAGACAGCGGCGCACTCAGCGCCAGGGCAAGCAGCAGGGACAGGCGACGCAGCGACGGCATGGGCTCTCACCGGTTAGGAGAAGAGCCCGACCATAGCGCCGTGGCCAGCAGATTTGTAGAGCACCGCGAGCCGAGCGTGGGCTCGGCTCTACACGTTGGAATCAGTCCACCACGCGGCAGAACACGGCCTTCAGGTAACGCGATTCCTGCACGTGGGCCATGAACGGATGGTCCGGACCGGCGCCGGCCACCTTCAGGATCTGGATCGTGCGGCCGGAGAAATAGGCCGCGCGGCGCAGCA
>PJUE01000774.1_pt1 | contig 14548 bp, 10 predicted proteins | sample 1512171 | NCBI WGS metagenome assembly PJUE01 (sample SAMN08177674, study PRJNA422409) | Feces metagenome, whole genome shotgun sequencing project. | isolation source: Chicken feces (3) enriched on wood chips: alkali lignin treatment | host: Gallus gallus | place: USA: Madison | collected 2015-01-15
AGGACAGCACGATCGCGCTGCTCGATGCCGGCAAGCTGCGTTTTGCTTCGGCCTCGTCCATGACGCTGTCGGCGCCGGTCTACCAGAAGGTGCTCGGCGATATCGAGCGGTACAAGTCGCGCATCGTCCTGCGGCCGCAGGAGATCAGCAATCATCCGGAAGTCATTCGCCGGCTTGGGCTGATCACCATCAACACGGCACTCGAATGCGATATCTACGGCAACGTCAATTCGACGCACGTGATGGGCACGCGGATCATGAACGGCATCGGCGGTTCGGGTGACTTCGCCCGCAATGGCTTCCTGTCGGCGTTCCTCAGCCCGTCCACGGCGAAGAACGGCACGATCTCGGCGATCACCCCGATGGTGAGCCATGTCGACCACACCGAACACGACGTGTCGGTGATCGTGACCGAGCAGGGCCTGGCCGATCTGCGTGGCCTGACCCCGCGCAAGCGCGCGCAGGTGCTGATCGACAACTGCGCGCACCCGGATTTCCGTCCGCAGCTGCAGGATTACTTCGACCGCGCCAGCCGCGAAAGCTACGGCAAGCACACCCCGCACCTGCTGCCGGAAGCGCTGTCGTGGCACCAGCGTTGGCTGGATACCGGCACGATGAAGGGCTGAAACCCGGTTCCGGGGAGCCGAGCATGGGCTCGGCTCTACACGGCACGGATCACGCGATACGCAGCGCCGCCAGCGATTCGGCCTGCAGCCGCTCGTAGATCTCGAACTCATCGTTCACCGCCACGCCCATCGCCTGCTCGAACGCTTCGCGGTTGGCATGCGCGGCATACGCGCGCTGTTCTTCGCCACCCAGATTCGACTGGAAGATGCCAGCGGCGCTGACCGGCAGGAAATCCTCGTAGACGATCGGGTCGGCCGTGGCCAGGCCGGCGGCCACCAGCACTTCGGCCGGCAGATCGGCCACGCGCTCCGGCGCGGCACGGCCGGCATCGGTCAGCTGGTAACGGTAATAGCCCAGCCCTTCCTGGCGCAGGGTGTCGTGGTCATCGGGGAAGCTGGCGAACACCGCCTGCAGGCGCTGGCCGTAGTCGCCACCGGTACTGCCGGCGCCACCGGCATCGCGCGCCTGCGCCAGCAGCTGGTCGTACAGCGCCCGGCCCTTCGGGGTCAGGGCCAGCCCACGCTGTTCGATCTCGCCAAAGCGCGCGGTGTGCGTGCCAGCGGCACCGCCTTCGCCACCGGGGAAATGCACGGCCTCTTCCAGCGCCTTGAAGCTGGTCTGCCGCAGCAGGATCGGACAGGCGCGGCGTGGCGGGCCCTCGATCACCGCCTTGGCGGCCATGCCGTGCTCGATCATCGCCGCCTGCGCGGCATCGATATCCAGCGTGCGCGGGGTGAGGTGGTTGATGTGCGGGCCACGGAAGCTGACCACGTCGGCCACCAGCCGGTGCGCGTTGTGCAGGGCGTGGTAGGTGGGCAGGTCGACGGTGGCATCGCCGTGCCAGCGGAAGGTTTCCAGGGCCTCGGCAACGAAGCGCTCGGCATCGGCCTGCGACAGGCCACCGTCACGCTCGGCCTGGTCGATCAGCGCCAGCGCGCCGTCGGTGAAGATGCGGCGGCGTTCAAGGATGCGGGCGGATTCGGCGCGCAGGGCTTCGTCTTCGATCAGCTCCAGGCGCAGCAGCGAGGTGAACACGCGGAACGGATTTTGCGCCAGGGCGGCACCGGTGAGCGGGCGGAACGCGGTGGAATGCACCGGCACGCCGGCCACCGACAGATCGTAGTAGGCCACCGGGAACATGCCCATCACCGCGAACAGGCGGCGCAGCGTGGCCAGTTCCTGCGCGGTGCCGACACGGATCGCGCCGTGGCGCTCCTCGTCCAGGCGCGCGCGCTCGTCGTTGCGCTGCAGCTGCGCGGCCAGCGCCGGGTCCTGCGCAAGCACCTCCGCGTTGATCCGCTCTACCAGTTCCACCAGCGTGCCGTACAGCGGCACTTCGGTGCGGTACATGCGGGACATGGCCTGGGCGAACAGGCGGCGGATCACATCAGGCGAAACGAAAGAGGCGCTCATCAGTCACTCGAATGCGGGAACGGGGAACGGCGAGAACCGTATTGTCGCCGGAGTGCGCGATGGGGGCGATACGCACAGCAACATGAAGAATATCGGTAGCGCCGGGCCATGCCCGGCGGATAGCGCTGATTTGGTGGGTGCGAACCAAGGTTCGCACCTACCGGGTCCTCACCGGGCATGGCAGCAGCGGTGGACTGATTTGGTGGGTGCGAACCTTGGTTCGCACCTACCGGGCCCTCGCCGGGCATGGCAGCAGCGGTGGACTGCCTTGGTGGGTGCGAACCAAGGTTCGCACCTACCGGGCCCTCGCCGGGCATGGCAGCAGCAGTGGACTGCCTTGGTGGGTGCGAACCAAGGTTCGCACCGATCTGGCAGGGGCCGAGGCAAAGACGTGCGAACCAAGGTTCGCACCTACCAGGTCCTCTCCGGGCATGGCAGCAGCGGTGGACTGCCTTGGTGGGTGCGAACCTTGGTTCGCACCTACCGGGCCGCCGGGCATGGCCCGGCGCTACCGGTTGAGCTGGCGCTTCAGGGTGGCATCCAGGGTGATCGGCCGGTCCCAGTGCGCGAAGCTGGCCACGACGGCGTGGCGCACGGCGCGGACATGCCCGTTTTCCGGCTTCACCGCCATGCGCGTGACCACCGCCTCCCAGCCCCCTTCCGGGTTCTGGCTGAAGGCGCGCACGCTGTCGCGGCAGGTCTGGCCACTGGCCTTGGCCCAGAAGCAGGCGAAGTAGATATCCCCGGCCTGCCAGCCGTGGGTGGTGAACAGTGCGCTGATGTACCCGCGCGGCACGTCGGCGTAGCGCGCTACCTCGTCGAGGAAGGCATCGGGGTAGCGCTCGGCGTAGTGGTTGATGTCCTGCAGCTGGGCATCCAGCCAGCGGTCACCGGTTTCCACCGTATAGGCCGCCGAACGTTCGGCGGTCTGCTGGGCCAGCACGGTGGCCGGCGCCAGCAGCAGGAGCGACAGCAGCAGGAACGGGAAACGGTTCATGCCCCGATTCTGCCGCAGCCGCCGGGTCCTGTCAGGCTGCGGCAGCGGCCTTGGCCTCGATCGCGGCCAGGGCGGCCGGCCAATCCCAGGCGGTATCGGCGGTGACCAGGCGCGGTTCGTCATCGGCCACGCCATGCTGGGTTTCATGCGCCCAGGTGACGGCGTACGGGGTGTGGATGCCCCAGCCGCCCAGGGTGACCACCGGCTCGATGTCCGAGCGCAGCGAGTTGCCGACCATCACGAACTGCTGCATCGGCAGGTCGAACTCGGCCAGCACGCGGGCGTAGGTTTCCGGGTCCTTCTCCGAGACGATCTCGATGCGCGGGAACAGCTCGTGCAGCTTGGCCACCTTGATCTTGGCTTCCTGGTGGAACAGATCGCCCTTGGTGATCAGCACCACCGGGTAGTGCTCGGCGATGGCCGCCACCGATTCGCGCACGCCATCGATCAGCTCGACCGGGTGGCGCAGGGTGTCATGGCCGATGTCCAGCATGCGCTGGATGTCCTTGGCGTCGATGCGCTGGCCGGTGATGTCGATGGCCGCTTCGATCATCGACAGCACCATGCCCTTCACGCCGTAGCCGAACACGGCCAGGTTGCGCTGCTGCACTTCCAGCAGGTGGCGGGCGGTCTGGGTGTCGTGCACGTCGACGTAGCGCGAGAGCAGGTCCAGGTAATCCTGCTCGGCCTTGCGGTAGTAGTCCTCGCTCTTCCACAGCGTGTCGTCACCGTCAAAACCGACCAGGCCGATGGCGCGCAGGCGCGCAGGCATGGAGGTGTTCATGCGACAAGGATACAGGGGTGGCGCAGGCAACAAAAACCCGGGCGGCCTACGCCGCCCGGGTCCCATGCACCGGTTTTTCCCGAATCAGGCGGCGATCAGTTGCCGCCTGCGTTGCCTGCGCCTGCCCCGGCCTGCTGGGCAGCCACGAAGGCCTTGTACTCATCTGCGGTGAGCTGGCCGTCCTTGTTGGTATCGGCCTGGTCGAACACCTGGGCCAGGCCCGCGTTCACCTGCGCCTCGGACTTGCTGATGGTGCCGTTGCCATCGGTATCGATGCTGGCCCAGGTCTGGCCGCCGCCACTGGCCTGTGCCGACGCAGATGCAGCCGCACTGGAGGCCTGGTCAGCCGCCTGGCCTGCCTGGGCCGCCGACTGCTGCGCCTGCGCCGCCTGGGTCTGCGCCTGGGCGGCCTGCTGCTGGGCGCTCTGCGCCATGGCCGGGAGAGCCAGCACGCTACCGGCGGCAACGATCAGGGCGAGCACGGGCTTGCGGTTGCGAATAGTCATCAGGTGGATCTCCTTTGGGTGGTGGAGCGCGGGGTGTTGTCTCCGCACGGCACCTACCCTGCCACCGCGTTTCTGAATCGATTTTGCGCCGCGACCGGCCTGCACACACGCCATTAACCACTGGCCACCGCGCATGGTTTACCGCACTGGTTAGGGCAAAGTGAGGGGGCCATAAGGCAGGCATTCAGCGCGGCAGCATTTAACCGGAACGCAACGAAAAACCTGCGTCAATCGACGTTCTGCACCGATGACCGCGAACTGAACAACACCCACCCCAGTGCAACACCGGCGAGCGCACCGGCGATTTCCAGCACCACGCGGCTGCCCAGTTCGTTGGGGTCGTGGATGGTGGAGAGGAAGATGCGTGCATACAACGGCGATTCCAGCCGCACGATGCCCATGTAGAACAGCTTCCACATGTCGATGCCGGCGGAGATGGCGACGGAGAACACACACGCCCAGCCGATGGCATGGCCCATGGACCAGCGCAGCGCGCGGCACAGGTGATGCCAGAGGAAGTACACCAGCAGCCCGACCAGCAGGGCGATGGCACCGGCTTCGAGGGAGCCGAGCAGGCCGAAGTGCAGGGGAAGGTTCATGCAGGTGGGTCGTTGGGAGGCGGTAGTGAGTGTAAGGGTATCGGCAGGGCTTGCAGCCCTGCACCTGCTCAATGCAACGGCAACGGCAAAAGCCAGAGCGGGCATTCCGTGGGTTGGCGGGTTCACGCGGCTGTTGGCAACGGCGACTACTGGAACGCGCGGCTGTTGGTAGGTGTCGACCTTGGTCAACACACCTGTCAGATATCGAATGAATTCGTCCGTGTCGACCAAGGTCGACACCTACCAGAGCAGAACGCCGTTCCGACAGATCGCGGGAAACTGTCGAAGGCGGGGTGGGTCCGGTTGAGGGGGCGTGAGCCGCATGGATGCGGCGACCGAGCTTACAGGGACGTACTTGCAGCGTCCCCCTCAACCGGACCCACCCCGCCATCCCACGGAATGCACGCATTTGACGTCGAAGTTGACGTTGATTCAGCAGGTGCAGGGCTGCAAACCCTGCAAAAAATCACCTCACGGGGAAATCGTACGCGGTGCCCGCATCCGGCTCGGGCTGCAATGTGTAATGCCACCACTCCTGCGGGTAGTTGGCAAACCCGCGCCGCGCCATCGCCCGCAGCAACTGCTGCCGGTTTTCACGCTGCGCCGCCGTCAGCCCAGTGGCATCGGTATGCGCGCGCACGCCGAAGAAATCAAAATCCGTGCCCATGTCCATCACCACGCACGGGCCACGGCGGCAGTCCAGCAGCCCCAGGTCCACCGTCGCGCCACGGCTGTGGCCCGAGCGTTCGGCGATGTAGCCGTCGGCCAGCAGCCGCGGCTTGTCCAGGTCCGGATACTGCAGCGCCTTGCGCGACTGCTCGTGCGGGTCGTTCACCCAGGCCATGAATGCCTGCACCGATCGCACCGGCCGGTAGCAGTCGTAGATGCGCAGCGCATAGCCCTCGGCCCGCAGATCGCCCTCCACGGCGGCCAGCGCCTTGGCCACCGGCGCCAGCAGATAGCACGACGGCGCGTCGTAGCCCGGCACCCGGGCGCCGGTGAAGTTGTTGCGGCCGGCGTAGCGGATGTCCATCTCGATGCGCGGGGCCAGCGTGCGGATCTCCAGCAGACCGGCGCTGGCCGCATCGGTGGCCGGCGAGATGCGCGGTGGCTCAGCGGCGTGCGCGCTGCCCGCCAGGGCAATCGCCAGTACGAGTGAACTGCAGGTCCTGGAAGTCATAGCTGAAGTCGATGTCCGGATCGAGGGCGCGCAGCTGCAGCGTGGGTGGTGCACCGTCGCCGGCCTGCAGCCATGCCTGCGCGGATGCCTCCAGCGTATCCCAGTGCAGCAGCCAGCGACCCTGCAGCTGCATCACCTGCGCCTGCAGCTTGGGCGACTTGTCCACGCTGAAACGCAGGCCGTCCTTGCCCGGGCACAGCGAGGCAGGCCCCAGCCACGGATCGCGATAGCGTCCCTGCCACTGCGGCAGGCCATCACGTCCCACCGGCAGCGCACCCGCGGTTGACGGCCGCCCTTCCCCGCTGGCAGCCCGCTCGGCCTGGCCGGCCTTCAGTTCAGCCAGATATTCCATCGCCGGGGGTGCCGCGCCCGTGGCGGTGAAACGCTTCAGCGTCGACTGCATGAGTACCGTGCGTGCATCCTCGCCCTCGCCATTCATCAGCATCACCACGCCCACCTTGCGGTCGGGCAGCAGGGCCAGCGAGGAATACATGCCCGACAGCGTGCCGGTGTGTGCCACCTTCCACTGCCCGTCCATGTCCGAAACGCGCCAGCCGTAGCCGTAGCCCATGAAATGCGCGTTGTCCCAGCGACGCTGGCGCTCGCCCAGCGGCATCGGCATGTGCAGGGTCCACAGCGTGCGCCGCTGCTCACTGCCCAGCCAGCCGGGCACCAGCGCCGGGTCCAGCAGCACCTGCATCCAGCGTGTCATGTCGCGCAGCGAACAGCGGATGCCGCCCGCAGCCATCGAGGTCAGGTCGGGGCTGGTCGCACCATCGGCGTTGACCACCACGTTGCGGCCCCCGCGCCAGGCGTGCGGCTGGGCCACGTTGCCCACGCGCTGCACCGACCAGGCGCCCACCTGGCAGCGGTCCATGCCCAGCGGCACGAACACCTGCTCACGCATCAGCGCATCGTAGGGCTTGCCACCGGCAGCCGCTGCCACTTCACCGGCCACCACGTACATCAGGTTGTCGTAGGCATAACCGCTGCGGAAGCTGGTGACCGGCTTGAGGTGGGCCAGCACGGCGATGATGTCGGCGCGGGTGTAGGCGTTGGGCTCGGGCCACAGCATCAGATCGCCGGCGCCCAGGCCCAGCCCACTGTTGTGGATCAGCAGGTCGCGCACCTGCATGTGCTCGCCCACCCACGGGTCATGCATGGTGAAGCCGGGCAGGTGCTTCCGCACCGGATCATCCCAGCGCAGCTTTCCCTGCTCCACCAGCCGTGCCAGCAGCGCAGCGGTCATTGCCTTGCTGTTGGAGGCGATCTTGAACAGCGTGTCCTGGTCGATGCGGCCGCCATCACCGCGTGCGCCTTCAGTGTGCTGGTAGACCACCCTTCCCTGTTCGACCACGGCCATGGCCAGCCCGGGCAGGTGCGCGTGCTGGACCACGGCCGCGACATCGGCATCGATGGCGGTGGAGGCGTCTGATGCTGCTGCCACGGAGGGAAAGGCCATGAACGCGGCCATGCATACGTAACGTCGGCCACGCCCGTAGAGTCGAGCTTGCTCGACTGAGCGGGGTCCAAAAAACCGCGAAAGGCAGTCGAGCAAGCTCGACTCTACCGGGCTCCCGATCAGAAGTTCCACGTCACCACCAGCTGCGTGTAACGCGGCGCCTGCCAGCGCGTACCGGTGGCGAAGGTCGCTTCGCGGTACTGGCCCGGCTGTGCTTCGTAGCGCTGGTGCACGTTGATGGTCTTCTGGTTGTTGGTCAGGTTGTACACCGACAGCCGCGCGCTCAGGTCGATGCCCTCCACCGGCAGGCGCCAGGTCACGTTGGCACCCATCGTCCAGGTCCACGGCAGGCGACCGAACGCGCCGCGCGGGCTGTACTCGAACTGGCGCTGGTCATACGGCCCGGAGCAGTTGGCCACGCACAGCCAGCCGGTACCGCCGCCACTACCTTCGCTGGAGGTGCTGCCGCCGGCGATGGTGTCGTTCGGCCACATCACACCATAGGCGGTGATCGGCCCGCCCGACTGCACCTGCAGGGTGGTACCGAACGACCACTGCTTGTTCAGCGCGTAAGCGGCACGCAGCTTGATCTGGTGGCGGAAATCGTTGAACAGCACGCCGTAGCGTTCGTTGGTGGCCGGGTGATCCCAGTACTGCACCATGCCGGTGTCACCGTAGTTGGTATCGGAGTTCACCGGGCCTTCGAAGTTGCCATCACTGCGCGACCACAGGTAGGACGCGTTGAGCATCCACTTCTCGTCCCAGGCACGGTCGATCTGCAGTTCCAGGCCCTTGTAGGTGCGCTTGGGCTTGGAATAGCCGATGACCTCGCCACTGCCGCCCTTGCGGTAGCCGCTGTTGGCGGTATCGATGGTGATCCAGCCCTCCTGCGCGCAGCCGATGCTGGAATCGCCCCAGATCGTCAGCGACTCACCGGGGTTGCCGATCGGCCACAGCGTGCTCGGCGTCGGGCCGCACGGGGTGTAGTTGATGCGGATGTCATCCAGTGCGCGGGTCATGCGCCGGTAGGTGGCATTGACGCCCCACGACCAGGCCGCGTTGATCATGCTCTGGAAACCGAGGATGTACTCGTCCTGGTAAACCGCCTTCAGGTCACGGTCCACGCTCTGCCGCAGGTCGGCGCCACCGGTGTTCATGCGGGTATCGGTCGGCCCGATCTGCGCGCCGATGATCGGTGCCATGTAGGCCGCACCGGTCGGCGAGGTCTTCTGCTCCCAGCCTTCCAGCACGTAGTAGCTGTATTCGTCGGTGAGGCCACCGGCGAAGTTGACGTTGATGTTGTTGGTGACCGGCAGGTAGTAGCGGCCCGCGTTGCCGAACAGCTTGGTGCTGCCATCGCCGCGCATGTCCCACGAGAAGCCGACGCGCGGAGCGAACAGGTCGTCCATCTTGATGAAGGCGTCGCCCTGCGCGGTACGGTTCTCGAAGCGGTCCCAGCGGATGCCGAGGTTGAGCATCAGGTTCGGGGTGATGTTCCAGATGTCTTCCAGGTAGAAGGCATTGGCTTCGGTTTCGAACGTGCCGCCGGACTGGCGGTTGCGCGCGCGCAGCATCTCGGTGACGCCGGCCGGCACGTAGGCATTGGCGCCGTCCCACACTTCATCGCCGGGCCGCGCCACGTAGGCGGTGTAGCTCAGCGCGGTCGGCCCCGGGTAGCGGGTCGACTGGTCGGTGGTCATCAGCTCGCGGTCCAGGCCGAAGCGCAGCAGGTGGTCGCCCAGCTGCCATTCGAAATCCAGGCGCGCCACATCGCGGGTGTCATCGCGCTCGGCCACGGCGGTGCCGGTGGGGTGGCAGCCGGCCCGCAGGCCCTGCAGCTTGTACAGGCGGGTGCCATACGTGCTGTCGGTGAACACCGGGCTGCAGGCCTGGTCCAGCGAGGAATTGGTGAACGCACGCTGGTTGTTCTGGCCGACCATGGCGCGCGCGGTGAAGTTCTGCCCGAAGTGGCCGGTATAGGTGGCCGACCAGTTTTTACCGCCGGTCTCGGTCACCGAATCGCCGCCCCAGGCACCGATCTGGTCATCGTCCCAGTCATAGCCGTAGGACGCATTGGTGACATCGCCCTCATCGGAGAATGCCAGCAGGGCCAGGCTGTGGTTGTCGCTGATGTTCCAGTCCAGCTTGGTGCCCCAGAAGCCGTTGCCGGAATCATTCTTGAACCAGGTGCTGCCGTCGGACGAGGTGTTGTGGCCCTTATCACTGCGATCCTCGTACATCGCAAACAGGAACAGCTTGTCCTTGATGATCGGGCCCGAGCCCCAGACATTGGTCTTGAAGAACGAGTTGTTGTCACGGCTGCCGTAGGAATGCGCGGTGCCGTCGCGATGGAAGTGGTCGCGCCCGCTGGCACGCCACGCGCTGGGCTCGGCAGTCACTTCCACGCCACCCTCGAATTCGTTGCTGCCCGAGCGGGTGACCGCGTTGATGACACCGCCGGTGGAGCGGCCGAACTCCACCGAGTAGCCCCCGGTCTTGACCTGGAACTCGTTGAAGAAGGCGAACGGTGCGGTACTGAATCCGCGCCGGGTATACATGTCAGTGACATTGAGGCCGTTGATGAATACCGCATTCTCGGCCACCGACGAACCGGCAAAGGACAGGCCGCCGAAGGACGAGTTGCCACCGACCACGCCCGGCGCCATCAGCGCCACGGCGGACAGATCCTGCGCCACCGGCAGCCTCGAGATCTCCTGCCGGTTGATGTTGAACGAGGTTTCGGTGGAATAGACGTCCACGCGGTTGATCACCCGCGTGCCGGTCACCTGCAGCGCATCGAGGTTGGTCACCCCGCCGGCGCTGGCCAGGTTGACCGTGGTGGTGCCGCCCACCGCCACGCTGACGGCGACCTGCTCACCCAGCTTCTGCCCCTCGCGGCTGAGCTGCAGCTGGTAGTCGCCCACCGGCAGCTGGCCGAGGCGGTAGCTGCCGTCGGCGCCGACGGTGACGGTGCGGGTCAGGCCGGTGCTGCTGCTGACCACGGTGACCTGGTCACCCGCTGTTGCCCGGCCTGCCACTGCGCCACTCACGTTCTGGGCCATCGCCATGCCGGGCAGCATCGCGCCCAGACATGCCCCTAGAGCGACGCACAACGCCGCCCGCTTGATGCTGTAAGCCTTCATCCCCTGCTCTCTCCTGCAAGAATTGAATGGTGGTGGTGGAGGTAGCGCGCTAGCGTTGCCCGGCCGGCAGTACCTGCCACTGGAAGTCGTAGTTCCATTGGTCGAAGTACAGGTTGCCGCCCGCCCACTCGGCCTCGCCGCGCTGCGAGTCGACCGTTTCCGAGCGGTAATGCTGTTTGGCTGGCACGAAGGGCTGGCCGAAGTCATCGTTGAAGGCGATGCGGTAGCCATCCTGGCCACCGAGATAGAAGTCGCGCAGGGCAGGCGTGTCGCTGGCCAGTGCCCCGGTGGTCACGTCCATCGGCAGCCAGCCGTACGGCGCCAGGTAGACCTGGCCCCAGTCATGCAGGTTGTTGTAGCCGCTGCCGTCATCGGAAAACACCATGCCCGACTGCCAGCGCGCGGGAATGCCATTCATGCGCAGCAGGGCGATCAGCAGAAGCGTCTGCTGCCCGCAATCGGCATGGCCGGCGCGCAGCGCATGATCGCTGATGTTGCTGAGGGTGGAGTACTCGCGGGCACCCGCCCACGGAATGTGATCGACCGCGGCGTACAGCCGGCGCACTACTTCGTACGGGCGCGTCTCGCCCTGCAGTACCTGGTCGGAAAACAGCTTCAGCGCAGGCGTGAAGCGCACATGCGGCAGCTGCTCGGCAAGGAACGGCTGCAGCGCGGGGTCGGCCGGGGTGGGCCGCACGCGTGCCGGGTCAAGCGCTGTGTGCCGGGCGAAGATCGTGGCCGCGTAGCGGATCTCGAAGCGCGTGGGCTGCCCGGCCACGGCCTTCGCTTCCAGATAGGCGGTGCGCTGCAGGGTGCTGGCCGGGGCAATGCGTGCCGTGGCCGGCGTGCTGCCCAGCCACTGCACCTGCTCCTGCTGGCCGGCAATCTCGCGCGGGTACGGAATCCACGCACGAATGGTTTCGCCGGCCGGTACCGCATCGGCCTTCACGGTCAGCGACTGGGTGAAGGCAATGCGCTGCGGCAGCACCGACGTCCTGCCGCTCTGGCCAACGGAGTCAACCACGCGCGCGTGGTGCGCGTTGAGCACTTCGTTCGGACCCGGCGCCGGCATCGGCGCATCGGCGCGGCGGCGTGCGCGTGCTTCATTGCTGAGCCGGAACAGGTTGGACGGCGCACGCTTGAAGTACCAGCGCGTGCCGTCGATATCGAGGTGCTCGATCAGGCCGAGCTGATCCCAGCGCGCGAATTCGGCATCGGTCAGGTCCGGAATCCAACGGCGCACGGCGGCTTTCGCTGCAGCCTCGTCCAGGCTGAACTCCTGGCGGATGCGACGCATGCGTTCACGCTGCCAGGCCGCCGTGACCGGCAGGTCGCCGCGCGCCAGCAGGTCTTCGGCTTGCGCGAAGTGGCCGCTGTCGACCAGATCGATCAGTCGCGTCCCGGCTGCACCCGGCTCCCGCAGGTCCTGCGCCGCCACCGACCACGCCCATAGCAGCAGCGCGGCACACAGGCCGGCAGCGGCAGGCAGAGGCGGTTTGCGAACGGCGGGATCCACGGCGACACTTCCCCAGCGCGGGTGGTAACGGCTGTGTAACACGGGCTGGGTAGCGGGTCAATTATTTATTCTTGCTTTCGCAACCGAAAGGAATAAATATTCCACAAGGCATTGAGGAGGGTGTGCAGCGCATGATCCTGGCTTCCCGCGAACCGCGCCGGCACTGGCCGCGCCGGTTGACCCTGGCCCTGTGCCTGCTGGCGGCGCCGGCATTCGCACAGGCCGCACCATCGCCGGATCCCGGCGCTCCGCTGCCTTATGTCATTGGCCTGCACGAGGCCTACCTGACCCCGCAGTACTGGGCGGCGCGGCTGGACAATGCCGATGCGCCGATCCTGGACCGCACACAGATCGAGTCCCAGAACGCGCGCATGCGCACGCAGGACGCGCACATCCAGGACATCGCCGCCCTGCCCGCGCAGCTGGCCGCCGCGCAGGTGCGCGCCAGCATCACCGCGCTGTCGACCTGGCCGGCGCGGCCCCTGTATGACGAGCAGGGCCAGCCCATCGCGCCGGCGCTTCGTGCGTCCATCGAGTCCAACCTCGGCCTGCAGGCGATCGCTGCACAGGCGGCACCGCAGTACGGCCTGGTGGTGAAGCGCGCCGCACTGCGCACCTTCCCGACCCGCCAGCGCGTCTTCAGCAGCAGCGGCGATACCGATATCGACCGCTTCCAGGAATCGGCGCTGTTCCCCGGTGACAAGGTCGCGGTGGTCCATCGCAGCGCCGATGGCCGCTGGCTGTTCGTGCACAGCGAGCGCTACAGCGCGTGGATCGAAGCCGAGTCCGTGGCCACCGGCGAGAAGGCCAGCGTGATCGGCTACGGCGCGCAGGGGCCATACCGCATCGTCACCGGCGCGGTGGCGCACACCGCATTCACCCCGGAAGAACCGCGCGTGTCGCGCCTGCAGCTGGACATGGGCGTACGCCTGCCGGTGCTGGCCGACTGGCCCGCTGCCACGCCGGTGAACGGCCAGCAGGCACATGGGGCCTGGGTGGTGCAGCTGCCGGTGCGCGAAGCCGATGGCCAGCTGAAGCTGGTGCCGGCGCTGCTGCCACGTTCGCAGGACACTGCTGGCGACTATCTGCCGCTGACCCCACGCCTGCTGCTGCAGCAGGCCTTCAAGTTCCTCGGCGAGCGCTACGGCTGGGGCCACGACTACGACACCCGCGACTGCAGCGGTTTCGTTTCCGAGATCTACCGCAGCTTCGGCGTGCTGCTGCCGCGCAATACCAGTGCGCAGGCGGTCAGCCCGGCGCTGGACCGCCTGCCGTTCACCGAAAAGACCGGCAAGGCCGCGCGCGACCGCACCGTGACCCAGCTGCAGGTAGGCGACCTGGTCTACATCCCCGGCCACGTGATGATGGCCATCGGCCACGTCGACGGCCGCACCTGGGTCATCCACGATACGGCAGGCGGCAGCTGGTACGGTGCCGATGGAAAGCGCGTGCAGGCCCACCTCAATGGTGTCTCGGTCACCCCGCTGGAGCCGATGATGGCCAGCGATACCCTCCGCTACATCGACCGCATCACCAACATCCAGCGCCTGCGGGCCAGGACCGCCGAATGAAGATCACCGCTATCGAACTGGGCATGCTGCGCGTGCCGCTGAAGACCCCCTTCAAGACCGCCCTGCGCACGGTGGAAACCGTGGAAGACGTGGTGGTGCTGATCCGCACCGACAGCGGCCACACCGGCTACGGCGAAGCGCCGGCCACCGCGGTCATCACCGGCGATACCCACGGCTCGATCATCGAAGCGATCCGCCACTTCATCGCCCCGCGCCTGGTCGGCCAGGACGTGGCCAACCTCAACCACCTGTGCACGCTGGTGCAGACCGCCATGGAGCGCAACACCAGCGCCAAGGCGGCGGTGGAAATCGCCCTGTACGACCTGTGGGCACAGCTGCACGGCGCGCCGCTGTACCAGATGCTGGGCGGTGGCGATCCGGTCATCACCACCGACATCACCATCAGCGTGGACTACATCGACAAGATGGTGGCCGATTCGCTGTCGGCCATCGAGCGCGGTTTCGAGTCGCTGAAGATCAAGGTGGGCAAGGACATCGGCCTGGACATCGAGCGGGTCAAGGCGATCCATGCCGCCGTACAGGGCCGCGCCCTGCTGCGCCTGGATGCCAACCAGGGCTGGACCGCCAAGCAGGCCGTGCATGCCATGCGCACGCTGGAAGACGCCGGCGTGGTGCTGGAACTGCTGGAGCAGCCGGTGAAGGCCGCCGACATCACCGGCCTGAAGTACGTGACCGACCGCGTCAACACGCCGGTGATGGCCGACGAAAGCGTGTTCAGCCCGAGCCAGG
>PJUE01000775.1_pt1 | contig 14539 bp, 6 predicted proteins | sample 1512171 | NCBI WGS metagenome assembly PJUE01 (sample SAMN08177674, study PRJNA422409) | Feces metagenome, whole genome shotgun sequencing project. | isolation source: Chicken feces (3) enriched on wood chips: alkali lignin treatment | host: Gallus gallus | place: USA: Madison | collected 2015-01-15
AAGTGCGCTGGAAGCGGCGGCAACCATATTGGCGCTCCAACGACAGGAAGCACCATGGCCCGTTCAGTTCGGCACCGATGCTTCGGCCGAACGCGGCCCGGATCGCGGCAAGCCGTCCGCGATGCGGGCGCAGTATGCCCTGTCGAATTCATTCGCATTCGGCGGGCATTATGCTTCTATCGCCTTCAAGCGAATTGATGACGCGCCGTAATTTCCGACAATACCCCTTCTATCCGGGCTGCCATCAGGCTGGGCGCCAGATTATCCAGCGGAACCGAACCGATACCCACTGCCCGGCAAATATCCAGAGCCTCCAACATGAGGAGCAGCCTGGAAAGCTGAGGACCATCCCTGTCGGCGCCTCCCGGCATCATCCGCGAGCGGTGCAGGATGCGCAGGTGGCCACGAAGCGCCATAAGCTCCCCGGTCTCGCGTATCAGGAAAGTGCGAGCGTTCGCGTCGATTTCCTCAGGGCTTTCGCAAAGCTTCTCCAAAGCGGTCAGAAGATGGAGTGCAGGATTTTTAGGCCCTTCACCGCAGCCGAGAATCTCCCGTTCGAGCAGATCGGCAGCTTCACCTTCCCCCTCCTGCATCGCCATCACAATGGCCCTAGATTCTGTGTAGCACGATCGCAGCGCCAGAACGGCATTCGCAACGTCTGCTTCGGCATGACCATCCGCCAGAAGGCGGTGCGGAAGCACCTCTGCGTCGGGAGGCATGGACATATCCGTACCCAGAACCAGTAACGCGCAGACCGACGGGGACAATCCCCGCGTCTGGCCCAGACTGACGAGGCACCGATGCACATTCTCTCCTGCAACACGATGACGCCGATCCAATTCCGACAGATCCTGCTTTTGCAGCAAGGCTCGGTAAAATGCCTCGAACCTGCGCCCTGCCGCACGAACGGCTTGCTCAAGCATGGTGCCGTGCACAGGCATAGCCAGAAGATCGATACAGCCTTCCAGCAAGCGAGCCAGCTCTCCGGTCCGTGCCCGGTCGAGCGCCAGGGAACGCGCTTCGATCCGCCCCGCACCGCGAGCGGACTGAATGGCCCTCCATCTGAGAGCACCGAGACGCCCGTCCTTCGCAGCAGCCTTGGCAAGCCATAGCGAAGCACGGCCCATCGCATGGGTAATCTCCTGCGGAAAGCCGTCACCCTGCAGAAGCGCCATCAACCTGGCGTAGGAGATCAAGAGCGGCTGTTGCTTCGCCAGCACGACCGCATCGGGAGTAGATGCGGGCAAAAGGGCATCCGGCCTGCCCTCGCTGGAGGGATGCAGCCAGAGGCCCTCGACGAGACAAGACCGCATGCCGCCAGCGTCGGTCACGCAGATCGAACCATCCACGAATGCTATCGCAAAACGGCTCGGATCGAAATGACCGCAGTTAAGTTCCAGTTCGGCTGGAGCGCCGTCGTGGGGATCGGTGCCTGCAAAAAGAACCAGGCAGTTCTCTGGAGGCAACACAACGCGAGCCGGTTTTCGAACATCAAGCGAGAGGACGAGCGGCGGCAGCATCGCATCCGCCACCTTGCAAAGCGCCTCCTCGCCGACAAGTCCGGCGCTGCCGAGGAAATTTTCCACGGAATGGCAGGTTCGCTTCCGCCACCCCGTCGAGCGGATTCCAGAGAATCGTCGATTGAGACCCGCCCTCATGATCCGAGTCCAGGCATCGGCGCGATAGTCCTCCAGGTAGAGCGCCTGGCTTGCGAAACTGGCACCGATGATGCTGGATGCAGGAAGCATGTCGAGTACAGCAGAATACCCAGCGGACGACATCGCCTTCGGCGCCAGAAGAGCAGATAGGGTGCCGGATTGTCCGCTTTTCCAGATTTCGTGCCGACAGACTTGCTCCGCTTGCGCGCCTTCGTCTGCGGACAGGATCGGGCTGGCACGCCTCACCCAGGGTTCGCGGGCAAGGTGATCCATACCTTGCGCGAGAATAGTCCTGGTCTGCCCGACCGATCCGAAAACCTCGCGCAACGATCCAAGGAGATCTGCATTGACTTCGAAGACCTGAAAAAGAAGACCGCCGCAAGTGATCGAGCGAACGACGTGTGTTCCCATTTCGGCGAAATAGTCGACATATCTTTGCGCTTGCCGCGCTGTGACATCCCCGTGAAACTCGCTGCCGCAACGACGCATGTCCACCCGGAGGCGCGCCATCGCAGCGCGGCCTTCGGGCGTAAGCCATTCCTGGATCCGGGTCTTGCGGTTCGCTCCCTGCCACTCCGGCGTATAGTAACCGGTCGCGCGCGGCCCGGCGATACGGAGCAGGAGATGTGCCGGAGCCGGACGAACGGTGAGGTCCATACAGAGGCGCTGCTCCAGATTCCGTAGCGAAAACGGAGTCATCAGCCCCCCCGCCTTGACCTGTACCGGACCATCCAGCCCGGGCATAGGCGTTACGCTGTAGTCGAAAATATGGCTTAAAAGATCGCCCACGTCCTCGTGGAGAGACAAGGCAGGTTGCCCCCAACTGGCACAATCGCTCGGCAGGTGGAAGAGTTCCGTACGGGTCGGCCGCCCTGACACCGCTTTCCAGGGAAGCTCCGTGGATGGGAAGGCCGCCTTCAGGCCCGCCCACAAATCGAGTGCATCACCCAGTTGAACGGCAGCGTACTCCCCGGCTCCGTCTCTTTCGCTCATTTCGGTTGAAACGTCCCGACAATCAGCAAGTCGGTTGGAACCTGAACGACGCCCATGGCGATGAGGCTGGCAGGGAACAGGACACTTCGGAGTGCAAAGTAGCTCACCGGTGTGAACGATATGCCTGACATGGCCGTCTGGAATTCACCGGTCAGGATCGATTGCAACTGACTGTTGATGGTACCGGAAGCGCCCCCCGTGACGTTGATCGATGGAGGCTGCGGCGTGATCCCGATGGTCTGCCCTTCACCCGACCCCGAAAGAGAGACGGGATTGTTGGCCGAAACTGTGATCGTGTTTCCAACATTTCCGCTTGGGGTGATGGATTGATAGAGATAAAATCCATTCGTTGCAGTGCCGGTATACGTTCCTCCAAGGTATAGCGAATAAGTAACCGTGGTTCTATCGCAGCAGCTTCCGTAGCTGAAAGAGCCTGAAAAATGCATTTCTGGCGAGATGAATGCGCAGTACCCTTGGGTTCCGCTTTGAGCCTGTGGGTAAAGTTGAAACGATTTGCCCGCACTGTTAAAGCCCGCACACAGGATATCGCTGAAAACGATCCGGGAGTTGATCATGAGGGTGCAGGTATATCCATCCGCAGTCGGTATCGGCTCAAGGATGATCGGCACCCCTTGGGAAGGGGTTCCATCGGTCGTAATCAGTATCTGAACGATTATGTTACCCGAATTGGTCTGAAACACATGGAACTGGAACGAGGTCGGTGTCAGAGAGGTGATCGAACTTCCGTCCGAATAATCCAGCGAGGCAAGCTCATATCTCACGCCATGCGTCGCGAACCAGCTGAGCAGCTGGTCCGCCATCTGTCCGGGCGATACGCCGTGAAGCGTCAAGTTGTTCAGTGTAAAAGCGCCGTTCGCAAAATCCAGGACAAGAGTATGGGTTGTCGGATCGATCAGGCCGACGACGGAAGTAAGTTGAACTTGAGCAGAAATGGACGGGTGCGCAGAAAGATCAACATTCTCCAGCGGTCCCCATGTTACCTTGGGATCGTTAGCCACGCAGCCGCAGGCAGCGGGCACGAAATCAGGCCCCACCGCCATCGTGCCGGAGCGCGTGGTCCCCGCGACGATGTTCTGGGTCACATCGACAGTGTTCGAACCACCCGTGAATACAAAGTCGGGCGCTCCCAAGGTGAACGAATATTGCGTTACCGCGCAATATCTTCCATGAGGACTATCGAGAGGCGGTCCACAGAACACCTGACTGATCACCATCTGCCCAGTGCCTGACGTCAATTCTGCAAATTGGGATTGGAAGAAGGTATTGATCGCACTTTCCAGAACGTTAAGCACGGCGTCCCAACCGTTGAGCACCTCCTTGTCCTGAGCCATCTGGCCAAGCAGATAAGCGAGTGTCGGGCTATCGGCCATATGCGTATCCCTCATAGCAACTTGGGCGTTTACCCCCGTAGGGCCAGACTTCCCGCAACCAACAATTCACCCGGCAGCGCGACAAGCGCCAAAACCGGCCGATGTCCGGACAAGGCAAGATCGCGAAGGAGAAAATCACTGATCGCCGTCATGCGCACCTGAGTCATGTCGGTCTTGATGTCTTCGGTCAAAAAACGCTCAAGCTGGGGCTGTACGATCGCCTCGTAAAAGCCATCGGCGGTGACCGACTGACTGCCTTGATCCACACCAATGGTCTGATCTGCACCCGAGCCATCTATGCCCAACGGAAAATCTGCGGCGAGCTTGAGCTGCAACTGAATGGTCGAGGCTGGGTCTGTGAACGTGAAGAGTTTCAATTCTCCGCTCTCCGACCCGCCGAAGCCCATGTAAAGACGCGCATGGTCCGTAACATAGACCTCTCCGTTCTGGTTGCCGAAAACCCCTTCAAAAGTCATGGGCTCATGAACAAGTGCCGACCAGTGACCCCGGTCGTCTTCCGGAGGTACGGCCGCCAACTTTATCGCTCCACGCCCGAGATTGTACGCATTGGCAAGCACCGTCATCGCCGCTTGCGAACTGACAAGAAGGCTGAAATCTTGGTCGTCAGGCTGGACCACTCCACGGACAGACGAAGAAGCGACGACACCCGGCAAACTGCTCGTCAGGATTTGCAACACTTCTTTGCCCGTAGTCGACGTAACGATACGAACGGCAACGGTCGCGACGCTCAGCGAGCCTGCCTCGGCTTCACTTCCCGTTGTCCACGATGCGATACGGAATGTCTGCTTGTGCGCAGCCAGCCAGCGAACCAAAGTCTGCGTCGATGCTTGGCTGGAAAATGCCTCGCTTCCGCTGCCTGATAAAGTCAGGGTAGCTGTTGCGAGATTCAGTCCGATCGATATGCTTGCCTGATCTTCTGCCGTCGACACCTCGAACCCGGCAGTCCCCTCAAGCCGAAGTGGATTCTGTGGCGTTACAGGAGTTACGACGGAAGGAATCGCACCACGAACTGCGCCAAGCCCTCCTGCCTCCCTGACGTGCGCGACTTCGTCGGCGGACAGGCTTGCGAACTGAAGAGAACCGCTTTCGATCTTGAACCCAAGATGCATCGTCTGACTGTCCACGTTCAGACCGATAACAGGCGTTGGTAACTCGGTTTGCACTTCCACAACTTCGTACCGCCCCTCTACGTCGGCGGGCGCTATCCAGAACAACGAATGGTCCGCTTGAACATCCCGTGATGTATTCCAATCGCTCAGGATCAGAGCTTCCACGGCGGGCCCGGACAAAGTGAGCGCTGCATCCCAGCCCTCGGGAAGTGCAGGCGCAGCGTGAAGTTGGGCCAGAAGAGCCCTTGTGTCGGAGGAAACTTGCTTGATCATCGCGGTCTCCGAAAAGGTTTGTCATGAGACGGTCGGGCACCGGATCGTCTGCAGGGCGCTGGCCTGACCGCTATCATGCGCATGCCGGCCTCATGACGTTCCGTAACCGGGCAGCAGAAGCGTGACGTTCTGCGGATTGCCGGTCGTATCAGGTTGATAGACTGCCGCGATCAGCGGAGGGGTCACGGTGCCCTTTTCAATGTCGATCGTGTAATCGACCGGATTACCCAATGATGGGTCGATCGGACCATAAGTAAACACGAACTTTGCCGGTCGATTTGTCATGGTGGCACTGTTTACCGCAGTCCCGCTTTTGAAACTCGTCGATCCAAAAGTCCCCATCGCACCGGCAGAAGCGGGAATGGTCACGGTATAACTCGAACTCTTCTGCCTTACCTGCGCGAGGAAACTCCCGACGACGAGCGCCGCGGACGGAACTTTGGCCGTGCTCATCGAAATGAGCTGGTTGGCGGGAAACAGAAGGCTCTCCAGTGCCATGACCGAAAGAGGCTTGAAGCTGATCTGCTGCATGTTCTGCTGCAACTGAGCCGGGACTGCATCCGACAGAGCCGACATCAATGCAATCTTGATATCATTGTCATTACACTCGCAGGCACCGGTGGGTTTGAGATCACTGGACTTGTCGACGTTTACCTGTGGGTTCGTCGTCGAGAAACCGACTTCCTGATTGGTTCCCACATTGGTGACTTCAAGCGGATAGGTTCCCGCCATCGTCACATAGGCGGTAGCGGAAGCGTCCGACCATCCCGTCCAGTAATAATATCCAGGAGAATACCTAGAACCCGGCGCATAGACATATTGCCGATACTGGAAGTTCACTGTCGTTCCACCTGTCGGCGGATTGGAGGTCCCATTCGAATAGGACAAGGCAATGCCGTCTGTTTGCGTACGCGAGAATGTTAGGCCGGAGATATCCCATATGAGATTGTTAGACTGCTCCGAAATCCGGAACTGGGTTTTGGTACCGTTGACCTGATAGCTGTCCTTGAAAGGCACGGGTGCATTGACGGTCCCGGACGACATTGTCGCACTCCATGCCTGGAAGTCTTGACTGGGCGGAACCGCTGCAACGAAGAAGTTCGTGGAACCCCGGTTGAAACTGTCAACGAAGATGTTCTGGAACGTCACTTGCGGACTGATCATGAGCGAGACCATGAGATCGCTTGATCCCGCCACAGGTCCACCGGGATCGTAGGCCACTGGTTCCGTCAATGCGAGTGCCTGAAGGTTCTGAACTTTCCCGGTGGTCGCAATGAGGAGCTGAAGCACATTATTGCCGGCATTGGTGTTCATGGCATGCAGCACGAACTTGCTTGGTGTCAGTGCCGGATCGCTGGCAAGATTGGTCGTGTTGATCGTCTGCACGATGAACTTGATTTCATTCTGCGCGTAATAGTTTGCTATCGCGTCAGAGATCTGTGTCGCATTGGGCGCGGGATCCCAATTCGGCGGATTTACGTGAATGTTGCGCAACACGAAGGACCCGGTGGGAAAATCAAGCGTGACCGTAAGCGTTGCGCTGGCGTCACCCTGTCCGGCAGGCGGCTCGACAATGCCCTGAATCGTGGACAATTGCACGTTCGCAAAGACATAAGGAGATTTGCTGGTATCGACCACCGAAGGCGTGCTCCAAGTGATACCGAGTGTCAGAGTATGCACGCCGTTGCCAGCATCGGTCAGCACGATCGGCGCAGTTCCCGCTGGGTCCGCAGACAGCTTGATACGGGTTTCGCTGGCGGTGGTGGCCCAGCCGACGATGAAGTATTCATTCGTATTCTGCGACGGATCTCCGGTCTGCAAGGGAGCCGGTAAATTGCCTGAACTTTTCAAGTAAATACTGCCGAGACCATTCCCCAATACGTCGGCTGCCGGTATCACCAGCTCGTTGGTCGCCAAATCAACCGTGAAATTCAGTGGCCCTGAGGGGAGATAGGCATTGCCGGGAATGAACGTGCTGGGCACGCTCGCGCTGCCGTTGACATCGACAGACCCTGACGTGACGGAACCACTCTCGATGAATTGCTGCACCGTTGCCTGGTCGGCACTGGCGACGAATTGCAGAAGCGGATTGGTCAGGTCGATATCCAGCTTGGTTACCTGGCTCGTCCAGAACGTCTGTCCATGGAAGGAAACCGGCGTCGGCGTTCCGAAATAGGAAGCCGAAATCGTCATCAGACCACTGTCGCTGCCCGGATGCAGTGTCTTGAGATAGGCCTGGAATTGCTGGTTCAGGAAGGCATTTACAGGTTCGGAGATCATGCTGAAGGCCGCATCCCAGCCGTTCAGTACGTTCTGATTCTGATACATCTGGCCTTCTAGATAGGCCAGACTGGGCGTGGAATCCGGAACGGCCGCCTGTATCGTAGCTTCAAGGTCCGCCGCCATGGGCGAACTGCCGGCAAACAGCGCCATAGGCTCGATCGGGTTCGCCTGCGCGGCGCGCATCAACGCCTGTCGCAACGACACGACCGGATCGTTGTAGATCGCCGTTACATAGAAATCGAGTTCGATATCGACGAAGAGATCGTCGAACTCGATATTGCGATTGGTGCTCTTGGCCGGAAAGCAGATATTCCAGTCCGTGAACGGGGTGAGATGGGTAACACTATCGGCAAACGTTCCCACGCCTGTGCCGAATTCAGCTGCCCCCGTCGCCACATTGTACACGTAGGGACCGAACACCCGTTGCGTCGAGGCGAAAGTGCGTGTTCCCCTGTCCTGGTCGCGATCGAGAAACGGCTGGGCATTGGTGTCAAGTGCGATCTCGTAATTTCCCGAGGCCGTGGACTTGACGCCCGAAACCCTGGGAACGACCCTGTCGATCCGAACCATGACGTAATTCTGAAAACCCGGCTCGGACAGATGTACGGATAGCCGCTTGAATCGACCGTTGATCAGTTCCTTATAAGGGATGGAGCCAATCTTCACCGTAACAGGGCCTGGAACGGATTGTGGCTGCGGATTGAGGTCCTGAATCGCATTGATGATGCTGGCGTCCTGCTGCGAGATGACCGCCAGCAACTGGTTAAGGGAAAAGGACGTAATCGGCACCGGTTCGCCGAAATATGTGAACTGCAACGCGCCGTTCTGCTGTACCAAGACTTTCGCGAGCGTGCTGAGAACCTGCTTGAGCTGAAACTGCAACTGCCCGGTCATGCCGATCAAATCGATCTTGGCCAGATCCGGCGGCACCGAGAGGTTGTTCAGGTGCAGCGCGTTGACGAGACCCGACATCTGCGCCTGCTGCTGGCCATTGATCGTCTTCAAACGCTGGGTATTCGCGATTTCGACCAGAAGTTGACTGGCCTGAGCCTGGGCACTGAGCAATGCCGACCCCACGATGGAGAGGTTTTTGACTGCGGCGATCAGGTTTGCCTTGTCCTGTTGCAGACTTCCGTTCTGAGGAACTCCCGCAAGAGCCGCCTCGACGTTGTTTGGAATCATCTGAATGTCTACGGCACTGGGCATTTCTAGAGTACCGGCATCAGCCGCGGCTTGTATGGAACTGGCCAGTTCATTGATCTTCGCGACATCCTGAACCGTCTGCTCAATCACGCTCAGCTTGCTGATGACTTCCATGACGGACTGAAGCTTGTCGTAGACGTCCTCCAACGCCTCCAAGGCATCGAGCACGCCCTTTTCGGCGGCACCTGGAATGCCCGCAAACGCCACTCCCAGGCTGAACAGACCGGTGACGATCCCCATCACCGCCTGGAAAACCTCATCCTTCTCGTATTCGACATAGTCCTTTTCGAACTGCTGGATGATGCCCGGAGGCGATCCGAGATTGCTGATCAACGCCTGCTGATCGCCAAGTTGCTCCTGCAACCGAACAATATTCTTGAGCGTGGCCTGAAGCTGACCGTCGAGCTGATTGAGAATGCCCTGATAATACTGGTCCATCGCATTGCGGCCATTCGCAAGCGCTTGGAAATATTGCGTCAAAACCCCGCCAATCGCGCGAACGTTATCGTTGACCGCTGCGATGGAGTTCATAACCTTGAAAGTTGAAACCGTCGTGATCAACTGCGCCTGATATTGGCCGATCTGACCGCTCAGCACTGTGGCCTGAGTGACCAGATCCCCCACGTACTTCGCATAGCTGTCATACGTGACATAAGGAACGAATACGGTGGAACTGCCGAAATCAGCGACGGAGTTCGCAAGGTAAAGAGCGCGCACGCGCGCGTTTGCGAGAACCGGATCCGTAGTATCCGCCGGAATGATGCGGGCGAGCCAGTTGAGGTACTCGACCTCCAAACCCCTGACTGTCTCCGCGGAAGGTCCCTGCGCCTGCAAGAGAGACTCGCCCGCGACCACAGAAAATTCCACGCTCTGGGAAAGGCCTTCCAGGACGCTTGCACCCGGTGGGTCGGTAAGAACGCCTGCCAATGCAACCGTGTAGCGGTTCGTAACAGGGTCTGGCTCGCTCGAACTTTCCAGAAGGTATCCATCGAGCGCTGTCTTACGTACACCTTCATCCGCCATATCCTGGAAGATCATGGCACCATACATATCCTGACAGGCCACGGTCATCTGCTGAAGCGCCGTAGCGCTCATCTGCAGCACGGGCGTCTGCGACGACTGCGTCGTATCGATGACCTGAGCGATGAGCGTAATGGAATCTGACGGAAGCGAAATGGCTCCCCCATCGGGAATCGCAGTCGCCTGCAACACTTGTGCGAAGCAGGAAAAGCTTTGCATCTGGTAGGATTCGCCGATGATTTCGGCGCCCGACAGCTTGACCTGGGCAAGGTCGACCCGTTCCTGATAAATGTCGACAACGGGCGTCACGATACCGGACGCCCAGGAATCCGTCGCCTGCGGGAAGATTGCTGCCCAGTCATAGTCCAGGGGACGTCGCAGCGGGATGACCACGGCGTCACCGAACTTCTGCATGAGTCCGCCCGCAACCAACCGGTCCCAAGGCCCCTGGATCAACGAACTGGTCAGAAGCTGCGCCAAAGGAGTCAACTGGCAGCTGTAAGGCACCACTTGATCTAGAGGCGCGAGCAGCGAATAGTTCTTGGAGGCGGCGAAAATGCTCGGCGTGCCATCGGGGACATAACCGTCCGCCCACTTCCCGTCCGCTATTGCCGCGGCAAGAGCCGGATCACGGCCAATCGTCGTCAAGGCCCCATATCCTGCGGCAAAGCCCTGCCCCGCAACTGCCGGCGAAGTATAGATTACCCAGCTGTTGGCCAGAACACCGGACACGGCCATTTTTCCATCGGCCTGCCTGGTTGCGGATAGCGCGAACTGGGATTGCAGATACTTGAATGCATCGTCGTCGTAGATGAACACCTGCAGAATTTTGTCGCCGTTAAAGACCTTGGTGACAAAATGAGTTCCGAATCGCCCGATGGCGGCGAGATATTCACGCGCATCCGCGAGCGTTATCTTGCTGTCGTAAAGCGGTGATCCGGTTTTCGGCGCCGCCGCCTTGGGAAGCGCGGCAAAGGCAGCGGCCGCCGCCGGTGTCAGGATGTCCTGAGTCGCTCTCGAGGCATTCCCGTCGGTATAGTCCCCGGATGTCGTTGACACACAGCGCTCATATGTCACCAGCATGTATTTTTGCGGGTTACTGAAATCGATGCCTAGAAATTCACCGACTTCAGAAAGCGCAGCCAGTGCATCCGCGTCTCCAAGCGAAAGCGGGCCGGATGGGATGTCGATGTTCTGTTGTACGTTGGCGAGCGACAGGACATCGTAATCATAGAGCATCGAGACGAGCGACTGCGCGCTTTCATGAAGCGTAATGACCGGAGTACCCGACCAATACTGCAATTGCGACGGTGTGGTAATGGGATTTTGCGCTTGCAAGGGCTGTTCGACCGGCAGGAAGAAGGGCGATGCAATTGTGCCGGAAGGGTTCCACACAGGCCGATAGCCAAAGAGAAGATTTATCGATGTGCCAATACCGATCGAATTAACCACGATATTTTCTCCACAACGCAGCGCAAGATGAATCCTGAAATGGAAATTTTCGGATCACCGAGACGAGTTGAATTTGAATTGAACTTGATGAATCGAGTAATTCTCGAACTTCAATAATATTGCGCAAACCCGAGGCCGCCCCACCACCCTACAGAACGAGCCATGAAGTTTTTGCAGAATAACTGAAAATTCATTGGCAGCGCTTAAATTAAATTTCTGAAACAGCACATTTCAGTTAACAAATTTTCCGAATTCGTGTTTCACAAACGCTTTCTGAGTCACAAAACGACATATCTAACGCAAATCGTTTAGCATCAATATCGCTTCTTGGACAAGAATCGCCACCAATTAGGATCTTTCTCTTTTTCCCTCAATTTCCATAAACTTTGTTCCGACATCCTTTTGATTTCTGGATGAGTATGCCACTGGAATTTCATAGATATTCTTGCCGATGCCCAGGACTCCGTTACCGATCGAATACCGGCTTCAAGTCGTTGATGGCCTCCATCCAGGCCTAAGGTCGCTCGCGACATACGCTCCACTCACACCCTTAAAAGATGACCGACGAGATGCATTTGGCCTCGGGATAATATCCCTCGAATCAAATCCGAGCTCACGAAGTCATCAGTAAAATTAAAATTCTTAAACTCCACAAAATCATCCTTACCCGATAAAAATCTTGATCCAGACTACCATGCCACATCACTATGTCTTGCTCACAAGGCATCCCTTCGGGACAGGTTCATGATTGAGAGTGTCGATCGATTTCAGCCACGTGGGCTTTATGTTATCGCCGCCACCGAGGCATGGGAAAGATTCAGTTATTACGGGATGAGCGCCCTGGTCATGCTCTACATGGTCCAGTCCTTGTTCCAACCGGGCAGTATCGACTCTGTCTACGGACTGGGAACCTTGCGCGATGCGTTGGAGGCAATTTACGGGCCTCTCTCCAATCAGGCTCTAGCTTCCCAACTCTTCGGTTTTTACGCGGGCCTGGTGTATTTGACTCCACTGATCGGCGGGTTTCTGGCCGATCGCCTGATCGGAATACGCATGGCAGTCGTGGCGGGCCTGGTCCTGCTCGCATGCGGCCATCTCATGATGACTTTCGACGAGACCTTCCTGGTCGCACTGGGATGCCTCGTATGTGGGAGCGGACTGGTAAAGGGCAATCTCTCGGCCCAACTTGGAAAACTCTATCCCGACAGTGATCAAACCCGGCGGACACGCGGTTTTGCCTTGCTGGCAATGATGGTCAATCTTGGCGCGATGGGCGGTCCTCTGATTTGCGGGGCAGTTGCCGAAAGCTATGGCTGGCATGCCGCGTTTGGCATAGCCGCCGCTTTGATGGCGATTGGCCTGGCGACTTACCTCGGCGGAATGAGGACCCTTCCGCGTGATCTCGAACGGAAAAGCGTGCATCAACGCAATTCGCTCAGTCGAACCGACCGTGCTAGCGTCGTAATTCTGATTGCCGTAATGATCGTCGCCTTGTTTCAAGCAATCGTTTACAGTCAACTCTTCAATGTGGGCATCGTGTGGATCGAAGATCACGTGGAACGCCATACCAGCTTGGGTTCCATTCCTACGCCCTGGTTCAATTCCATAGACGCGCTTGCAAGCGTCCTGTCGGCGCCGCTTCTTATACTGCTGTGGCGCATCCAGGCTTCTCGCGCAAAGGAGCCGGACTTCTTGCACAAGATTGCCATCGGAGCCGCGCTGACTCTGCTGCAAGTCCTCTTACTGGCATTGGCATCCAGCCTTGCCGGCCCCGATAAAGTCAATGCGTTCGTCGTTGTTCTGGTACTTGTCGGCGCCGGAATAGCCTTCAATTACCACTGGCCCCCGCTTATCGCATTGCTATCGATAGCAGCGCCGCCGGCAGTGAATGCGATGATGATCAACAGCGCATTCCTGATATTCTTTGTCGGAAATGTCGTGGCCGGCCAGTTGGGAATACTTTACGAACCACTCGGCCCTGCGGCCTTCTGGATGTTGCATGCCGCCGTTGCAGCAACCGGTCTGATCATGACCCTGACATTACGAGAGATCGTTCTGCGAAGGCGATGGCCCGTGCTATGCCCGTCGGGCAACGATCAACCCGTGCATCGGCGTTAACGCGGCCCGCCGTTCGAGAACGAAGCCCGAGCCATCGAGCCAGTCCTCGTAATCCTGCCAGCGCCTTACCATCCCTTCCCCGGAGGCAATGGCATGAAAGTACAGCGACGCCGCCGTGCAGGCGAATGGCGCCTTGCCGCTGTCATCCCGCACCATGTTGATCAAGTAGATCCTACCTTCAGGTCGAAGGGCCTGCGCTGCCGACTTCAGCAAGCCCCGACAGCGCTCCTCGCTCCAGATTTCCAGGAAATGCGCCATCACAAGATGATCACATCCGGGCAGATCGGCACTAAACACATCTCCTGCCGCCAGGGTCACGCGATCGGCCTGGCCTGACGACAAAAGCTTGCCACGGGCCTCTTCGACGACTCTCGGCAAATCCATGACCGTGACGTTCAAATCAGCCCACCGGTCAACAAGCGCGATCGCGAGTTCACATCCCCCACCCGCTACATCAAGCAGGTCTCCGCCCGCCGACAGATCGATCTCTCGCAGCAGGCGCTGCGTGACATGTCGGGTAACCGTGCCCATCATCCCTACGAACGCCGCCGCAGCGGCAGGATTGCTGTCAAGTCGGGCATAGAGCGTATCGCCCTCTCCTTTCAGGAATTCGGCTCCGGCGTTGCGATTTTCAAGCAATGCCTCATATAGTCTGCTCGCACCGGGGTAGGTGACCTCGTCTGCGAACCTCACCAGCGGCAGTTGGTCGAAAGGCGCCCCCGGAACCAAAGCAAGTGCCGCTATCTCGCTTGACCGATAACGTCCCGCTTCCTGAACCAGCAAGCCCAATGCTTCGCATCCCGTCAGGAGCATGGCCAGCGGCTGGGGAGCCATTCCCAACATCTGGGCAATATCGGACGCACTTGCCGGTTTGCGCAGCAGGGTAAAAAGGTCGAGCTTTACGGCCGCATTCAACAACTGGAACCGGTAATGGGAGTCGATGAGATCCTGCAGCCCTTCAAAGTCGAGAGTACCGCGCCAAGCCTGTGTACCTTTCATAACGCAACCTCTTTCGCGC
>PJUE01000777.1_pt1 | contig 14480 bp, 10 predicted proteins | sample 1512171 | NCBI WGS metagenome assembly PJUE01 (sample SAMN08177674, study PRJNA422409) | Feces metagenome, whole genome shotgun sequencing project. | isolation source: Chicken feces (3) enriched on wood chips: alkali lignin treatment | host: Gallus gallus | place: USA: Madison | collected 2015-01-15
TCATGTAGATGTTGGTGCCGTCCAGGTTGAACGAGTAGCCGGTGGGGACCACCAGGCCGACCACCGACTTGCTGCAGCCGGCGCGTTCCATCTTCTCCATCAGCGACGGCAGCGCCGATTCGGAGGACGAGGTACCCAGCACCAGCAGCAGCTCGGCCTTCAGGTAGCGGGCCAGCTTGAACACCGAGAACCCGCACAGGCGGCAGACCAACCCGAGGATGACGGCCACGAACAGGAAGGCGGTCAGGTAGAACGAACCCACCAGCCAGGCCAGGTTGATCAGCGAGCCCACGCCATACTTGCCGATGGTGAAGGCGATGGCACCGAAGGCACCGATCGGGGCGGCCTTCATCAGGATGTGCACCAGCTTGAACACCGGAGCGACCAGCGCTTCCAGGAAGTTCACGATCGGCTTGCCCTTTTCACCCACCGAGGCCAGCGCGATGCCGAACAGCACGGCCACGAACAGCACCTGCAGGATGTTGCCATCGACGAAGGCACTGATCAGGGTCTTCGGGATGACGTCCATCAGGAAGCCGACCAGGGTCAGGTCGTGCGACTTCTCCACGTAGCTGTGGACCGCGGTCTGGTCCAGCTCGGCCGGATTGATGTTCATGCCCGCGCCGGGCTGCACCACGTGCGCCACGATCATGCCCACGATCAGGGCCAGGGTGGAGAAGAACAGGAAATAGGCCATCGCCTTGGCGAAGACCCGGCCCACCGTGCGCAGGTGGGTCATGCCGGAAATGCCGGTGACGATGGTCAGGAAGATGACCGGCGCGATGATCATCTTCACCAGGTTGATGAAGGCATCGCCCAGCGGCTTCATCTTCTCGCCGATCAGCGGCTCGTAGTGGCCGAGGACGGCGCCCAGGATGATCGCCACGATCACCTGGAAATACAGCTGGCGGTAGAGCGGCAACGGCTTGCTGGGTACCGGTGCGGTGGTCGGGATGTGCATGGCGGACTCCGGAAGGGGCGGTTCTTGCGCATACGGCTCCCGTGTTGGCGGGACCGTCTCCGTGGATCTGGGCACGACCGGCGCGGCAGGCGCGGGCGTGTCCAATGGACGCCTTTGTACGCGCCGGGCACGCCGCCGCAGATAACCTATTGGTACTAGCCCCCCGGTTCAGCTGCCCCGGGTGCCTACACTGGCGCCGCACCGCCGCCCCTCGGGGAGGCCGCTGGCCCGATCTGACGCCTCGGCCGCGCCCCTGCGAAAGTTCCGGCCATCGCGGCCGCTGTTGTCCTGTCCACACGCATTCTGAGAGAGAGAGCCGCACCACCATGCGCCCCATTCCGACCCTGCTGGCCCTGTCGCTGGCCGCCCTGCCCGCCTTCGCCTCTGCCGCCGATTTCGACAACTGGCCCACCAAGTACGCCTTCAGCGATGGCACCGAACTGGCCGCCACCGCCAACATCGCCTACGACTCCAACGACTTTTCCTCGGGCAGCGGCATCGAAGACGATGACGCCGTGCGCCGCAAGGAATTCGGCGCGACCCTGAAGAAGAAGGGCGTGTATGACGCAATGGTGTACTACGACTTCCAGTCCGATACCTGGCTGGACGTGTTCGTGCGCTTCGAGAGCAAGGCCTTCTTCGGCAATGACATCGGCCGCTTCCGCTTCGGCTACATGAAGACCCCGGTCGGCCTGGACGGCAACACCTCCTCGCGCGCCGGCAGCTTCATGGAAGTCGCCCTGCCCGTGCAGGCCTTCTACGCCGCCCGCCGCACCGGCGCCGAATGGGTGCTGGAACGCCCGCAGTACCTGCTCCAGGCCGGCGCCTACGGCGGCAAGGATCTGCAGGGTGACAACCCCGGCACCATGCAGGCCGTGCGTGCGGTCTGGACCCCGGTGAAGGCACCGGGCGACGTGGTCCACCTGGGCCTGGCCTATTCGCAGGAAAACCCGCGTGGCTACCGCGACGGCCGCGACGTGCACCACGACGCCAGCGCCCGCCTGCGTGCGCGCCCGGAAGCCGGCCTGACCGACATCCGCCTGGTCGATTCCGGTGCCCTGGTCACCGCCGACCAGATCCGCCGCACCGGCCTGGAAGGCATCTGGATCCGCGGTCCGTTCTCGCTGCAGGGTGAAGCCCTGCAGGCCACGGTGACCCGCAAGGGCCTGCCCGACTACACCGGCAGCGGCCAGTACGCCATGGCCAGCTGGGTGCTGACCGGCGAATCGCGCCCGTACAGCGCCGGCGCGGTGGCCAACATCAAGCCGGCCCACGACTACGGCGCGGTCGAGCTGCTGGCCCGTTACAGCCGCATCGACCTGGACGATGGCAGCATCCTCGGCGGCCGCCAGCACGACCTGACCGTGGGCGCCAACTGGTACCTGACCAGCCACTTCAAGTTCCAGGCGAACTACGTGAAGGTCGATGCCAGCCGCCGCGGCGTGCACAGCACCCCGGAAATCTTCGAACTGCGCGCGCAGATGCACTTCTGATCCCTTCCACGGAGCAGAAACCGGCGGGCGTGCATGCCACGCCCGCCGGCCCTGCGTAGACTGCCGCCATGTACTGGCTCAGCCGCCACCGGATGCTGTTGCTGACCATCGCGGTGATGGTCGGTGGCACCATGCTGTGCGCGATCGCCGCCGGCCACTTCGCCTGGCGGCGCGCCCTGGCCGCCGAGAGCAACCAGGTGCAGCGGCAGCTGCAGTTGTACGGCCAAGGCCTGCAGCAGCGCATCGACCGCTTCGGCACGCTGCCGCAGGTGATGGCGCTGGACCCGGACCTGCAGCAGGCCCTGCGTGCGCCGCTGACCCCGGCCGAACGGCAGCGCCTGAATCTCAAACTGCAGCGGGCCAACCAGGTCACCCGCACGTCCACCCTGACCCTGGTGGGCCGCGATGGCGTGGCCGTGGCGGCCAGCAACTGGAACGAGGCCGCCAGCAACGTGGGCGAGGATTACGCCTACCGCCCCTATTACCAGCAGGCGATGGCCCATGGCCGCGGCCGTTTCTACGGCATCGGCATGACCACCAACGTGCCTGGCTACTTCATGTCCGAAGCGATCGTCGATGGCGCAGGCCAGCGCATCGGCGTGATCGTCATCAAGATCGAACTGTCGGCGCTGGAACAGGAATGGCTGGGCAGCCCCGATGTGGTGCTGGCCAGCGACAACCACGACGTGGTGTTCCTGGCCAACCGCGATGCCTGGCGCTACCGCCTGCTGCGCCCGCTGGGCGCTGACGAGCGCCGCGAGATGCTTGATGCCCGCCAGTACGCCGACCGTTCGCTGCAGCCGCTGCGCGTGCGCACCGAGGACGTGCTGGCCGATGGCGGGCGCATGGTGCGCCTGCTCGACCCAGCGCTGCCGCAGGCGATGCTGTGGCAGACCCTGCCGCTGCCCGACGAAGACTGGAGCCTGCACCTGCTGCACGATGCCGGCGGCGCATCCAGCGCCGGCCGCGCCGCGGCCATGGCCGGTGCCGCCGTGTGGCTGGCATTGGGCTTCCTGGTGCTGTTCGTGCAGCAGCGCCGGCGCCTGTCGCGGCACCGCCAGCGCAGCCGCAGCGAGCTGGAAACCCTGCTCAAGCAGCACGCGCAGGAACTGCGCACCGCCCAGGACGGCCTGCTGCAGGCCGCCACCGATGCCGACAGCGGGCTCAGCCGCAGCCTCGAGCACCTGCCGCAGGGCGTGGTCATCATCGACCGCGAACTGCGCCTGGTGGCGTGGAATTCGCGCTACATCGAACTGTTCCGCTTCCCGCCGGGGCTGGTTCGAGTAGGCCGGCCGATCGAGGAGCTGTTCCGTTTCAACGCCCGCCGCGGCCTGCTCGGTCCCGGCCCCATTGATGAGGCCATCGAGCGCCGCCTGAACCACCTGCGCAGCGGCCGCCCGCACATGCGCGAAAGCGAGAAGGACGACGGCACGGTGCTGGAGATCCGCGGCAATCCCCTGCCCGATGGCGGCTTCGTCACCAGCTACGCGGACATCACCAGCTACAAGAACGCCGCGCGTGAACTGCGCTCGCTGGCCGATGCGCTGGAACACCGCGTGGCCGAACGCACCCATGACCTGGACGAAGCACGCCGCGAAGCCGTACAGGCCAACCGCTACAAGACCCGCTTCGTCGCCTCGGCGGTGCACGACCTGCTGCAGCCGCTCAACGCCGCCCGCATGTTCGTTTCGGTGCTGCGCGCGCGCTTGAGTGGCGAAGCACGCGAACTGAGCGAGCATGTCGATGCCGCGCTGGCCGCGCAGGACGCCATCCTCAACAGCCTGCTGGACATCTCGCGGCTGGAATCGGGCTCCCTGCAGACCCGCGTGCACGCCTTCGCGCTGTCGCCGCTGCTGGAAACCCTGGCCCGCGAGTTCGGCATCGCCGCGCAGAGCCGTGGCCTGCAGCTGGACTGGGTCGACACCCGCGCGGTGGTGGTCAGCGATGAAGCCCTGCTGCGCCGCATCCTGCAGAACTTCCTGTCCAATGCGCTGCGCTACACCCCGCGCGGGCGCGTGCTGATCGGTTGTCGGCGCGTGGGCGACCAGCTGCGCATCGAAGTGCATGACCAGGGCCCGGGCATTCCGGAAAGCCTGCAGGGCGAGATCTTCGAAGAGTTCCGCCGCCTGAACGATGGCGTCGAACAGGAACGCGGCGCCGGCCTCGGCCTGGCCATCGTCGAACGCATCGGCCGCCTGCTGGGCCACCGCATCAGCCTGCGTTCCACCCTGGGCAAGGGCAGCGTGTTCGCGGTGAGCGTAGCGCTGGGGCATGCCGACGATGTGGCTGCGCCGGCACCGCCGCCGGTGCTGGCCGCCGAGCCGTCCGACGACAGCCCGCTGCGGCAGTGCCGGGTGTGGAGCATCGATGACGACCCGCGCGTATGCGCGGCCACCCGCGCGCTGCTGGAGCGCTGGGGCTGCAACGTCGAGCTGGCCGATGGCCCGCAGGGTGCGCTGGAGATCGCCAGTGCACTGAATGTGCCGCAGTTGCTGCTGCTGGACGTGCGCATGGGGCAATGGCACGGCCCGGATCTGTACGAGGCACTGTGCACGTTGTGGCAGGCGCGGCCACCGGTGATCCTGGTGACCGCCGAGCGCGATGACGCGCTGAAGGCGCATGCCGCCGAACAGGGCTGGGGCTTCCTGCCCAAGCCGGTGCGGCCACCGGCGCTGCGCGCGTTGATGACGCAGATGCTGTTGCGGCACCGGGGGTAGAGGAAGCGCAGGTCGCTAAACGTAGAGCCGAGCCCACGCTCGGCTGCATTGCTTACAATCGCCCCCTAGCCGTGCAAGGATCACTGAGCATGCAGAAGTCCCCGAAGGTGAAAATTCCCGCGGATATCTTTGAAGCAGCTTGGAACGCCAACGCAGACGCCACCGCGGCCTTCCTCGCGGCCGATGCGGACGTACACGCGGTGGATGCCTTTGGGTTCACGGCGCTGGAAAGGGCCGCATCCAGCCAGGACTGTGCTCCGATGGAGGACACCCTGGCCACCCTGCGCCTGCTGATCGATGCCGGCAGCCCGCTGGAGCACATCGGTGCGGGCGGACGCACAGCGCTGTACCTGGCGGCAGAGTTTTCGCCGGAAGGGCCCGAGGCGGTGCAGCTGCTGATCGATGCCGGTGCACAGCCCGATGTGTGCGACGCACATGGCAACCACACCGTGGAGAACGCCTGGTCACCGCAGGTGAAGGCCTTGCTTTCCGCGCTGACCGGCCACGCCCTTCCCCAGGTCATCGTGCGCAAGCCGGACCGGAAGATGTCCGCTGCTGCGTGGAAACTGGCAAGGGCCAGGATCGATGCGGCGTTCGCGGCTCTGGAAGCCTCAGACATCGTGACTGCCCACGCCCAGGGCGATACCCAGGACGACGGCCATGACGACACCCATGAGCACTTCGTTGAACGCGGCGGCATCGCTGCCGGCCTGAAGGGTTTCTGCTTCTATTCCGGCGATGACATGAAGCGCGCCAAGCGCACCAGTGATCTGGCCATTGGCTTCTGGGTCCCGCCCGACAGCGCCGCCATGGAGCAGATCGGCCAGGCCATCGTCGACGCCTTCGCCAGCGTGGGCCTGCCCGCCGAGTGGGATGGCACGGAGCGCGTGCGTCCCTGCATCGATCTGCGTTCCCTCAGCGCCTGACAGGCATCAGCCGAGCGTGGGCTCGGCTCTACACGGATCAGTTGAGCCTGGAATCCTGCAACAGCAGGTCCAGCTCGGGCTGGGCCAGCGCCCAGTCGCGGTCATGTTCCATCTGGAACTCCCATTCCCGCAGCTGTACGGGTGCGGCGAGCAGCTGCTGACCGTCACTCGCCGTTTCGGAATCATGCAATAGAGCCTGCAACAAAAGATGCTCCAAGCATCCAGCAGGAAGCTCCACGCGATCTCATCGGCCATGCGCTCATATACACATAAGCGCGCTGAGGAGCTCCAACCAAGTGCACTCTAGAACCTGACATTGAGCTAACTCTGGCCGTAGCCGCATTGCAGCCCGGCCTGCTGGACGACATCAGAAGCTCTGCCTAGCACACGACACATGCAGCAAAAGCTCGGGACGCAAGCGCTCGACCAGCGCCTTTTAGGAATAGTTTCAAATATAGAACTACCGTGACACACCACACGGTATTGCCCCCTAAGACAGAATCAGACTTCACCTACTGATCGAAACTCATAGAAATCAGATAATTCACACGCAGGCACTCCAATAATCAAAAAGGGGCAATAAAATGGAATATCGGACAGCTAGCGGGCTCGTTGTTGCAGCAGCCCTGTCAATCGCAGCAGGCGATGTTAAGGCAGCAAGCGAAACCGTTTTTAATGGGGTCAGATACAGGTGCACAAACACCTGCGTCGTCAATGTAGACACAGCGGGAAACTGGGCAGTCACCGACTGCTGCGGAGGACGAGTCAACACTGTCATCAACCCGACTCGGCCACCGGACTGCAATCAAAATCCGCATGCATGTGGAATGTAAAAGATCAAAATTCCAAACAAAGGAATAGTCATGACTGTGCCACCACTCTTCTTGCAACCGCAAAATTCCATAAAACTTCTTTTAGCAATTTTACTCTCCGCATCGCTAGCGAGCTGCTCGGATGACCACAAGGCCACTTCAGACTCAAAAGCCTTAGAAAAATCAGCGCATCCTGACGTCGATTCGAGTAATACAAAAGAAGAGATCGCGAGAAAAAACAGCGCTTCGCGCACAGCTAACGAGCTCTCTTCAACACAAGCTCATGGCATCCAAACAAAATCAGCGCAACACCTTCCTAGCGAATCCGGCTTCATATTCAACCAAGGAATCTCCAGCCAGGAAGCTCAGGACCTATTGCAATCAAACCGCAGCATGTCGAGCGCAATATCGAAAATCACCCAGGAAGCTGCGTCCAGCCCAGAAGCACAAGATCTGGCGGAGCACTACCGTGCATCGTTGACGCGTGCAATCGGAAAAGACGGAATTCTTGAACAGCTATCGTGCGGCCTTAGTATCTGTATTGGTATGGCGCGCACGCAAAGCGAAGATCAGCATGAGGCTTGGAACAACCGGCTCGCCGCAGACCGATCCTCCCCAATGTACAGCTACGTCGAGTCACTTGAAAACGTCGGAGGAACATATGAAAACAGATTCATATTTTCCACCGACCCATCGATAAACTCAATAAGCGGAAACTGAACGACTAGTTCAAAAAAACAATACCCAGTAGAGCAGCAGAGAAAGTAGAGGCGGAACATGAACCGAGGCAAATCCATATTTGTCCAGATACCTAGCTACAGAGACCCTCAACTTCTACCCACTCTACTGGACATGATAGAGACAGCATCATTTCCCGGCCTGTTGCACATATCAATATGCTGGCAGCACGGGACTGAGGAAGGCACTCCGGGATTAGCATCCGTTGGCCTTGAATACAGAGAGACTGAAGAGGGCGGAATCTACCCAGTCCATATCTATCATAAAAATGGCGCGACCATTGATGTGATCGACGTTCATTACTCTCACTCAAAGGGGTGTGGCTGGGCTAGACATCTGGCTCAGAGCCGATATCGCGGCGAAACCTACAATCTGCAGATCGATTCACACCACCGATTTTCAGATCAGTGGGATGTAAAGATGGGAGACCTCCTTGAGTTACTTCGACCACGCACCCCGAAGCCACTCATAACCGGACACCCTCCTGATTTCAACCCAGCCACCTACCCTCTCGACCGCCAAGAGTACACCAGCGGAATTGTCTTCGACTGCTTTTCTCCGACCGGCGTTGTCAAGCTTAGATCAATCCGCCTCCCACCCCGACCCGAAGGAAGCGCCGCATTCAGAGCTAAATTCATCGCGGGCGGGTTCATCTTCTCCGATGGTACTTTTGTCAGCGATGTAATGAGCGATCCTGATCAATTTTTCTGCACCGAAGAAATATCGCTGTCACTCAGAGCATTCACACACGGCTATGAGTTCTTCCACCCCTACGAAACCATGCTATGGCATCAGTACCATAACCTTGCTCAGAAAGTGTGGGACGACCATAGCGAAGCCCAGGTTTCCGAAGGAGCACTTGAGAAGTCTGCACGGAGCCGATCACTTGCAGCACTGCAGAAGACTCTAACCTTGCTTGAAATTTCCCTAGACCCAACCCCTAACGACCCAGGAAAATTTGGCTTGGGGTCGATCCGCACCCTACCTGAGTACGAGAGATACGTCGGACTGAGCTTCCGCAATCGCGCGGTGCAACCTGACTCCCTGACTCCACACGAGCCGGACTCATCCCTATCACTACTGGACAGAACCGATTGGGAGCTGCGGTTGATCTATTTCCGGACTGTACGTATCAGCGTCCATCTAGCGAGCGACCATCATCGACATCCGACCTCAGTACTCGTCTCATGCCACGCGGCAGACGGATCCGTACACTCCATGCGTGAGCTGTCAATTCAGGAGTTAAAGACGCTCTCAGCGGATGGACATCTACAATACGACCAAGATCTCAGACTATGGAGGCACCAACTTCCCATCAGCTATGCGATACACGCCCGTAGCAGCGAATCCGCGAGTGATCCGCATCTTTCGATATCAGCGGAAGAGATTGCCGCATGAGCGAAGCGATACTTGTCACTGGTGGCGCAGGATACATAGGGTGCCACGTAGTCCATCAGCTGCTAGACCGAAATTTTACGGTTGTCGTCCTGGATGACTTAAGCACTGGCAAAGCGAAACGAGTTGAGAATGCCCACCTCGTCATCGGCAGCATCTCAGATCACACCCTCGTCAAGAGCATCCTCTCTGAATTTGCCATTGGAACAGTTGTGCACATGGCGGCAAGAACTGACGCCACAGGCTCGAAACTAGATCCTCTTCACTACTATTCGGAAAATACAGCGGGGACTCTCAACCTTCTGTCATGCTGCAAGGATTGCGGGGTATCGAAATTCGTTTTCACGTCAACTGCCGCTGTGTATGGCTCTGCTTGTGACCAGACTCCTGTGGGCGAGCTTCATTCGGAGAGACCCGCAAATCCCTATGGGATGTCAAAGCTCATCGCCGAGCAGATCCTACTGGACATTTCATTTGCAACGGGCCTCAGGTACGTATCGCTAAGGTGCTTTAACGTAGCGGGCGCCACCATGTCGGGGCATTTTTTCAGGCCCGCGAAGGATGCTAAGAATCTAGTCATGGCGGCATGCCGGGTCGCAAATGAAAGGCAAGGTTCAGTCACCATATTCGGCACGGATTTCCGAACACCTGACGGCACAGGAATTCGCGACTACGTTCATGTCGATGACATCGCAGCAGCTCACCTGAGAGCAATCGATCACTTGAACCGTGGAGGCAGTTCATTGATCCTCAACTGCGGCTCCGAAAGAGGCTACTCTGTTCGGGAAGTGCTACATGCAGTCGAGCAAATTTCTGGCGCTAGAGTTCCAGTTCTTGAGGCAGAGCAGCGCAGCGGCGATGTGTCTGTCCTAGTATCAGACTCGTCCAGCGCTCGCAGAGAGCTATCTTGGTCGCCGCGCAACGACGGACTAGATTCCATTGTTCGAAGCGCATTGCGCTCGGAGCAAGCTTAGTTTGACCAATCCACCGTTCAGTCGACAGTCCATTTTCAACGTTCCAACCCAGCGCCCGCGTCGCCTTCCGGTTCCAGCGCCTTCACCAGCACCGCCGCCTGAGTGCGGCTGTGGCACTCCAGCTTCTTCAGGATGGCAGTCACGTGCACCTTCACCGTGTTCTCGGCCAGGCCCAGTTCGTAGGCGATCTGCTTGTTGAGCAGGCCATCGGCAAGGCACAGCAGCACGCGGAACTGCTGGGGGGTGAGCTGGGCCAGGCGCGCGGCCAGCAGCGCATCGGATTCGCTGCGCTCGGGCGCCATTGCCGGGAACCACAGGCTGCCGTCGAGCACCGCCTGCACGGCCTGGCCGATGGTTTCAGCCGGGGCGGACTTGGGGATGAAACCGGCCGCGCCAAACTGCTGGGCACGGCGGATCACCCGCGGGTGGTCGTTGGAGGAAAGGATCACCACCGGGATATCCGGATGCGAGCCACGCACGTGCAGCAGCGCGGAAAAACCGTGCGCACCGGGCATGGTCAGGTCCAGCAGCACCAGGTCCACCTCGGGCTGGGCATCGAGGGCTTCGGCCAGGGCATCGGCACTGGCCACCTCGCGCACCTGCGCCAGCGGCAGGCTCTGCCGCAGCGACTGCACCACCGCCGAACGCAGCAGCGGGTGGTCATCGGCGATCAGGATGGTGTATTCGCTCATGGGGCCATTGTACGTGCAGGCCGGCGGGTCAGCGCCCGGCCGGCTCCACGCTGCTGCGCCAGGCATCGAGGAACTGCCGCCGCTTCAGCGCATCCAGGTACACCAGCAGGCCCGGGCCGAGCTGGATCGGGCGGCGACTGCGGCCCGGCGCATCATCGCTGCGCGCGTTGCCGGTGACGATGGGCATCAGCCGTGCCTCGCGCGAAAGCACCTGCTGGCCACGCGGCGACAGCAGGTAATCGAGGAAGCGCCGCGCTTCTTCCGGGTGCGGGCCGGTACGCGGAATGACCGCCGTGCGCAGCACCACCAGGGTGTAGTCCTCCGGCTCGAGGATGGCCAGTGGCGCACCGCCGTCGATGCGCGCCTGCGCATAGGAACCCAGCACGTTGTAGACCAGCGACAGTTCGCCACTGGCGACCTTGTCCAGCAGCACGCCCGTGCGCTCCTCGCGCACAACCGCGTTGTCACCCAACGCACCCAGCAGCGCACCGGCAATACTGCCGCGCTGCGCGTCCTGGGTGGCCAGCAGGTAACCCACACTGCTGCGCTCGATATCGTAAGTGCCCACCTTGCCGCTCAACGGCGTGCCTTCGGCGCGCAGCAGGTCCAGCAGCTGGCGGCGCGTATGCGGGGCCTTGGCGGCTGGCAGGCGACGGGTGTTGTAGACCATCACCACCGGTTCGTAGCTGATGCCGAACGCCTCGCTGCGCCACTGCGCCCACGCGGGCAGCGCGGCAGTCTGCGCCGAACGATGCGGCAGCGCGTGGCCATCGTTCACCAGCTTGGTCTGCAGGTCCATGCCGCTGGAAATCAGCAGGTCCGGCGAATCCGGCCCGGCACGGTCGTGCAGGTAACGCGCGTACAGGTCCTGGGTGATGATGTCCTCGTACACCACCTCCGTACCGGGATGCAGGCGCTGGTAGTCGGCGATGACCACGGCGAACACCTCGATATCGGTGGTGCCGTGGATGCGCAGCTGCGCGGTGACAGGCCCCTGCGCAGCGAAGCGGCGTACATCTCCCGGCGCAGCCAGCACCGGCAGTGCCAGCAGCAGGGCCAGGGCAGCGGCGAACAGGCGGATCATGACGTGCTCCGGGGCAGACGGATGGTGGCAACCAGGCCACCCTGCGGGCGGTTGCTCAGGTCGATGTGGCCGCCGTGGCTGTCGACCACGCGCTTGACGATGGCCAGGCCCAGGCCCGCACCACCGGCTGGCGCGCTCTCACCACGGGCGAAGCGCTCGAACACGCGGCCTGCATCGGCTGCAGCAATACCGGCGCCGTGGTCGGCGATGGTCAGCACCGCCTGCCCGGCGTCGACGGTAAGGGCGATCTGCAGCGGGCCATCGCCACCGTATTTCAGCGCGTTGTCGACCAGGTTCTTGATCGCTTCGCGCAGCAGCAGCGCGTCGCCATGCACCTGCACCGGCTCGGCAGTCATCGCCAACTGCACGCGCGGCGCGGGCCCGGCCTGCGGCAAGGCTTCATGCAGGGCCTGGTGCACGGTTTCGGCCAGGTCCACCGCCGCGAAGCGCTGCAGGTTGGAGCGGTGGATCACACTGGCATCGCTGAGCAGCTGGTTGAGCAGGCGGCTCATGTGCGTGGCATTGCGCTCGATGGCCTGCAGGCTGCGGCGCATGTCCTGCGGGTCGTCGTCATCCAGCGCCAGCTGCGCCTGTGCGCGCAGTGCGGCCAGCGGCGTGCGCATCTGGTGCGCGGCCTCGGCCATGAACGCACGCAGCGTTTCGTTGCTGCTGGACAGGCGCTCCATGAAGCGGTTCAGCGCCGCCACCATCTGGTCCATCTCGCGCGGCACCCGGGCATCCAGCGGCTTCAGATCTGACGGCTCGCGCCGCGACAGTTCGCGCTCCACCCGTACCAGTGGCCGGAAAGCGCGGTGCACGCCGAAGGCCACCAGCGCGAGCAGCAGCAGCGACAGCACGCCGATGGCCAGCAGCGCGCGGTTGACCATGTCCTGCGCCAACGCCTCGCGTGCACGGCGGGTCTGCCCCACCTGCACCTGTACTTCGCCCTGCGCGGACGCGGCGGCGAAGCTGCGGCTGACCACCACGAAGCGCACGGTCTCGCCACTGTAGGCCGCATCGAACAGCTGCGGCTGCGTGCCCGGCCGACGCGGTGGCGTGGGCAGGTCGCCATAGCCGGTGATGAGGTTGCCGCGGCTGTCGGCCACCCGATAGAACACGCGGTCCTCCGCCGCCATCGCCAGCAGGTCCAGCGCGGCATACGGCAGGTCCACCTGCCATTGGCCATCGACCAGCGCCACAGAATCGGCGATGGACAGGGCCGAGGACACCAGCAGGTGGTCGTAGGAACGGTTGGCGGCGCGCTGGCCGTAATCGCGCGCGGCAAACAGCAGGGCCACCGCGAACACCGCCAGCAGCGTTCCCAGGTACAGCAGCAGGGTACGCCGCAACGAACCTGGCGCAGCACTGGTCGTACGCGCCTCAGCCATCGCCATCGCTGCTGCCGTCGCCGGCTTCTTCCAGCAGGTAGCCCACGCCACGCACGGTGGTGATGCGCAGCGGTGCGCCGGCCAGTTTCTTTCTCAAGCGGCCGACGTACAGCTCGATGGCGTTCGGTCCGGCCTCATCATCGAAGCCGAACAGGCCGTTGCCGATCTCATCCTTGCCGACCACCTGGCCGAGGCGGCCGACCAGGATTTCCAGCAGGCGGTATTCGCGGTTGGGCAGCTCGATCGGCTCGCCATCCACGGTCACGCGGTGTGCGGCATTGTCAAACTGGAAGCCACCCACCTGCACCACTTCGCTGGCCTGGCCGCGCGCACGGCGCAGCAGTACGCGGCAGCGTGCCTCGAATTCGCGGAAGTCGAAGGGCTTGCCCAGATAATCATCGGCGCCGACATCCAGCGCCTGCACCCGATCTTCGATGCCATCGCGCGCGGTCAGCATCAGCACCGGCGTGCTGTCGCCGCGTTCGCGCATGCCGGCCAGCACGCGCAGGCCGTCCAGCTTGGGCAGGCCGATATCCAGCACCACCAGGTCGAAATTCTGGTAGCGCAGCACGCTGGCGGCGGCCAGACCGTCGGCCTGCCAGTCCACCGCGTGCCCACTGCGGCGCATGCGGCGGATGATGGCATCGGCCAGATCCGGATTGTCTTCGACCAGCAGCAGGCGCATCGGCAGGGAGCGGGAAGGCGTGGAAAGGGAAGCGAATGCTACCGCGTGCGGCGTAGTGACGTGTGGCGGGCACTCCGCCGGGCGTGACCCGGCGAGCGCAGCGCCGGCATTTACGCTGCACCGCACAAACCGCTGACAGGACGATGACAGCTACCGCAACCCAGACTGCGGCCGCGCACCATCCGGTGCCCACGATTGCCGCGCGCCCGGCGCGCACCTGGGAGGGTTTGTGGAACTGAAGTTTGCCTGGCAGCGTCCCGCCGCCATGATGGCCCTGGCAGCGCTGGCCGCGCCGGCCTTTGCTGAAGACGACAGGCCGGTCACCGCCACCGTCGGCGGCCGACTGCACCTGGATGTCGCCACGTTCGACAACGACGACCGTGGCACCCCGAACAAGGATGACACCGAGATCCGCCGCGCCTGGCTGGACGTGTCGGGCAGGTTCTTCGTGGTCGACTACAAGACCGAAGCGGACTTTTCCGGCGATCGCGTCGAGGCCAAGGACGTCTACCTCAGCCGCAGCTTCGGCAAGGCCGGCAAGCTGACGGTCGGCCAGTTCAAGCAGTATTTCTCGCTGGATGACCGCACCAGCTCCAACTACGGCAGCTTCCTGGA
>PJUE01000780.1_pt1 | contig 14430 bp, 11 predicted proteins | sample 1512171 | NCBI WGS metagenome assembly PJUE01 (sample SAMN08177674, study PRJNA422409) | Feces metagenome, whole genome shotgun sequencing project. | isolation source: Chicken feces (3) enriched on wood chips: alkali lignin treatment | host: Gallus gallus | place: USA: Madison | collected 2015-01-15
AGCGGAGTGTGGTTACACCATGATGGACAGCTTACGCACGGCTGCTAACAGTCTCGTGCTCAAGATTATTTTCGGTATCATTATCGTGTCGTTCATTTTGACCGGCGTGAGCGGATACCTGATTGGCGGTAGTGCAAACTACGCCGCAAAAGTGAACGACCAGGAAATCAGCCGTGGGCAGTTTGAGAATGCATTTGCCGGTGAACGTAACCGCATGCAGCAACAGCTGGGCGATCAGTTCTCTGAGCTGGCGGCGAATGAAGGGTACATGAAAAACCTGCGTCAGCAGACGCTTAACCGTCTTATCGACGAAGCGCTGCTGGATCAGTACGCTCGTGAAATCGGTCTGAGCATCAGCGACGATCAGGTCAAGAAAGCCATTTTCTCTACCCCGGCTTTCCAGAATGACGGCAAATTCGATAATACCCGCTATAACGCGATCGTGAACCAGATGGGGATGACGCCGGATCAATACGCTCAGGCGCTGCGTAACCAGTTGACCACTCAGCAGCTGATCAACGCCGTGGTGGGTACGGATTTCATGCTCAAAGGCGAAGCGGATGAGCTGGCGACGCTGGTTTCTCAGCAGCGCATCGTGCGTGAAGCCACTTTCGACGTTAACGCCCTTGCTGCGAAACAGCAGGCGAGCGACGAAGAGGTGAAAAGCTACTACGAGCAGAACAAAAACAACTTTACCTCCCCGGAGCAGTTCCGCGTGAGCTACATCAAGCTGGATGCGGCTGCGATGCAGGAAAACGCAACCGATGCGGAGATCCAGTCCTACTACGATCAGCATCAGGATCAGTTCACCCAGCCACAGCGTAACCGTTTCAGCATCATTCAGACTAAAACTGAAGCCGAGGCCAAAGAGGCACTGGACGAGCTGAACAAAGGCACCGACTTCGCGACGGTCGCGAAAGAGAAATCTACCGACATCATCTCTGCCAAAAACGGCGGTGATATGGGCTGGCTGGAAGAGGGCACCACACCGGACGAGCTGAAAAATGCCGGCCTGAAAGAGAAAGGTCAACTTTCTGGTGTGATTAAATCCTCCGTCGGTTTCCTGGTGGTGCGTCTGGATGACATCACCCCTGCGACCACCAAACCGCTGGCTGACGTTCGCGATGATATCGCGGCGAAAGTGAAGCAGGAGAAAGCGCTGGATGGTTTCTATGCGTTGCAGCAGAAAGTGAGCGACGCGGCCAGCAATGACAACGAGTCGCTGGTCGGCGCTGAGCAGGCTGCGGGTGCAAAAGCGGTGACTACCGGTTGGTTTGGTCATGACAACCTGCCGGAAGAGCTGAACTTCAAACCGGTTGCGGATGCCATCTTCAATGGTGGTCTGGTAGGCGAAAACGGCACCCCGGGCAGCAACTCTGACATCATCACCGTCGACGGCGACCGCGCCTTTGTACTGCGCGTGAGCGAGCACAAGCCTGAAGCGATCAAGCCGCTGGAAGAAGTGAAAGATCAGATTACAGCGCTGGTTAAGCATAACAAAGCCGTGCAACAGGCGAAGCTGGACGCTGAGAAGCTGCTGGCTGAGCTGAAAGCCGGTAAAGGTGACGAGGCGCTGAAAGCGGCTGGCCTGAGCTTTGGCGAGGCGAAAACGCTGAGCCGTACCGGTCAGGATCCGATCAGCCAGGCGGCATTCGGTCTGAGCCTGCCGGCAAAAGACAAGCCAAGCTTCGGTATCGCCAACGATATGCAGGGCAACGTAGTGGTTCTGGCGCTGGACGAAGTGAAAGCGGGCACCATGCCGGAAGCGCAGAAGAAAGCAATGGTTCAGGGCATCACCCAGAACAACGCGCAAATTGCTTTCGAAGCACTGATGAGCAACCTGCGTAAAGAAGCCAAAATCAAGCTGGGCGATATCATCACCCAGCAGTAATTACGTTGCTGCTCGCAAATTTGAGCAACGTACTGCAACACTAAAAGGCCGCTTTCGCGGCCTTTTCCATTTCTGCAATCTGCTGTTTGTCCCGCAAAAGCGGCCCGTTTATGGTGAGTGGGCTGTCAACAAACAAGGAGAAAACAGCATGAAACCTGGAATCAAAGCCCTTTTTATTACGCTTGCCCTTGCGTCTGCAGGAATGAGCCACTGCGCGCTGGCGGCGACACCAGCCGCCAAAACGCAGGCCGCACAAGGCAAGTCTGATGCGCCCCCCCTCGCCACATCACCCCAGCAGTCGAAAGCGGCGGAAGCGGAGAAGGGGCGGATCAGCATCAATTCTGCCTCGGCGGAGGCGCTGGCGCGGGTGATGAACGGCGTGGGGCTGAAGAAAGCCCAGGCGATCGTCAGCTACCGTGAAGAATACGGCCCGTTTAAAACCCTCGACGATCTCAAGCAGGTGCCCGGCATGGGCGGAGCGCTGGTGGAGCGTAACCTTGCGTATTTGACGCTGTAATCACTTGCACAGTGGCAAAAATTTGCCAGGATAAAGAGGTCATACCAGTTATGACCTCTGAATCTTATAAATAACAACTCTTAAGGCTATTGCGCTATGCAGACCCAAATCAAAGTACGCGGCTACCACCTTGATGTTTATCAACACGTTAATAACGCTCGTTATCTTGAGTTTCTCGAAGAGGCGCGCTGGGAAGGGCTGGAAAACAGCGACAGCTTTCAGTGGATGACCGAGCGGCGTATCGCCTTTGTGGTGGCGAACATTAACATTAACTATCGCCGTCCCGCAGTCCTCAGCGATCTCCTCACCGTCACCAGCCAGCTACAACAGCTGAACGGTAAAAGTGGAGTGTTGAGTCAGGTAGTAACTCTCGAGCCGGAAGGGCAGGTGGTGGCAGATGCGTTAATTACCTTTGTCTGCATTGATCTAAAAACGCAAAAAGCGCTGCCGCTGGAAGGAGAGTTACGTGAGAAGCTGGAGCTGTTAATCAAATAACGCCGCTTCTGATGCCGGGTGAAGCGGAGACTTCCCCCGGCAGACTGGCCCGGATCAGTTAAGACCGGTTTTCTTTTTCAGGGCTGCCATCACTCCGGCTTTATCGGCCAGATAGTGGTTCAGACCGTTGGCACGCAGGTTACAGGCAGCGCACTGGCCACAGCCATCGCCCTGAATGCCGTTGTAGCAGGTCAGCGTTTCGTTACGTACCAGCTCCAGCTTGCCCCAGTAATCGGCCAGCGCCCAGGTCTCGGCTTTATCGAGCCACATCAGCGGCGTTTCGAAGCGGATATCTTTGGCCATCCCCAGATTCACGGCATGGTTAAGGGCTTTCACAAACTCGTCGCGGCAGTCCGGGTAACCGGAAAAGTCGGTTTCGCACACGCCGGTAATGATCGCCTCGGCTTTCACCTGGTAAGCGTAGATGGCAGTCAGGGTCAGGAAGAGAATATTACGTCCCGGCACGAAGGTATTCGGGATCCCTTCGGCATCCGGTTCGTAATCCGGCACCGGAATGCTGTCGCGGGTGAGGCTGCTCACCGCCAGTTCGTTGAGCAGGGTGACATCCAGAACCTTATGCGCCCGTGCACCGAGTTTCACCGCCAGTTTCTGCGCGACCTCAATTTCTTCGCTATGGCGCTGACCATAGTCAAAAGTCACACAGTGGACTTCATCATATTGCTGCAGAGCCTGAACCAGACAGGTCGTGGAGTCCTGACCTCCACTGAACACGACAACGGCACGTTTCATAAATCTTCCCAACTTGGACGGTTAAAAACCTATGGTAACGTCTGCCCGTGGCGGCGACCAGCTTCTTCACGTTTTCGGGGCCGGTAGCCAGGCCTCGGTAAAATCAAACCAGCCGCGCGGATTCAGGCGGATGCCGTTTACCCCCGGCGGGGCGCTGATTTGATACTGATAGTTAAAGAGCGGCGTCAGGACGGCACGCTCCATCAATTGGGAGAACACCTCTTTCAACGCCAGATGGCGCGCTGCGGCGTCGGGCAGAACCTGAACCGCATCCAGGGTTGCCATCAGATGCGCAAACTGCGGGGCGCTGAGCAGGTGCGGCCAGAGAGTATCGCAGCGCAACCACTGCTCCAGGGTATATTCCGGGGCCTCGCCAATCAACCTGTCGCCCATCATGATATCGGCATCCGGCAGGGCAGTGCAGCCATCCCAGGTTTTCGCGTCATGAAAAATCACCGTCAGCTGACAGCCTTCATGGGCCAGATAGCGTTTAAGCTGCTCCGCCATGGTGTGTAACTCCACCGGCAGGTGGTAAATCAGGGTGAGCGCCGTCGGCAGAGCGGTGGTGTGCGCCTGCGGCCACTGTGGGATTGACCAGCCCGGCAGCAACTCCTGGGTTGGGGTAATGAGATTCTCGTCCAGCGGCAGCGTATGCAGCAGCGAGGTGTGATGAATGATGTCGATCAGCCTGCGGGCCTGCGCCTCGCTTAATCTGTCGCTCTGCTTCAGCGTGAGAAAGCAAAAACCAAGGCTGATGCTGTTACTGACCAGCCGCAGACTGGCAAGCTCCTCCGGCTCGCCAATGGCGATCTGCACTGGATGACGGCAGCTGGTGCCTAAATCCTGGGCAAAAAGCTGGGGAGTGATCCAGTATTCAATCGCTTTCAGCAGCGGATGTCCCAGATGATATTGCTCGTGGCTTTCCAGCCGGACCAGATCCGCATCGAAGATCGCCAGCCGAAACGGCCCGCTCCCCGTCAGGGGCTGTTCGGGGTGGGCAAGACGGCTACAGTAGCTTGCCAGGCGATGCGCCAGCCAGTGATCCGGCTGATGTAACACGAAGGTCAGGCACTGGGGGTGGGTCACCTCAATCTGTTTGACGCTGTTAAACAGTTTACGCAGCGCGGGCAGGGTGAGCAGTCGTGCCAGCTGGCTCTGTAGCTGGGCCGCCTCGACTTTGTCACCGTTATGCCAGTGCAGCGTGGAGCGAATGTAGAAGTGCCAGCGTAATCCATCAGCGGCGATCTCCCAGTGATGTGCCAGGTCGCCCCCCGGCTCGCTGCTGGTGTCGTTGAACCGCGTCAGGCCGGAAAAGATCTGCCCGACCAGATGCTGCTCGGCACGTCCGGGTAAAAAGCCCGGATAGAGCGGATCGAGTGGCCGGTAATAGGGAATGCGTAACGTCGGGGTGTTGTTCTCCCACTGCCCACCGAGAAAAGGATGCAGCAGTGCGCGCAGCGCCTGGGGTGCCAGCTGGGCCAGTTCCAGGGCATTGTGCTGCTGGCCGTTTTTCAGCGCCTGTTCCATCATCGTATTGCGCAATGATTCCGGCGTGACGTGAAAGCGCAGCTCGCCGCGCTTACCGCGCCCGGACTGGGCCTGCCAGCTTAGCCAGCCCGCCTCCTGGGCCTGACGCAAGAGCGTACGCACGTGTCGTTCACTGCAAAAACAGCGGCTGGCCAGTTCAGCCACGCTCACCTGCTGTGGCGAACCGGCTGAGGGTTGCCACAGCCGTTGGTACTGATTAAGTCGATTGAGCTGGCGCATAGGAAACCCGGAACAATAATTTTTATCTATTCAGTATTACTTCCGTATATATCACGCAATACTGATGCACAAGTTAACCCCCTCACATTTTTCGGAGTTCCCATGGCGCGGCTGGCTGCATTTGATATGGACGGCACCTTGTTAATGCCGGACCACCGTTTAGGCGACAAGACGCTGAGCGTGCTTAAGCGGCTGCACGAGCGCGACATTACGCTCACTTTTGCCACGGGCCGACATGTGCTGGAGATGCGCCACCTGATGGGCGCGCTCTGCCTTGATGCCTTTTTGATTACCGGCAACGGGACGCGCATTCACTCTCTGGAGGGGGAGGTGCTCTATCGTCAGGATCTCGCCCCGGATGTGGCGGAGCAGGTGCTGCACACCACCTGGGATACCCAGGCCAGCATTCACGTGTTTAACGACACCGGCTGGCTGACCGGAAAGGAAATCCCGGCACTGCTGGAGGCGCACGTCTACAGCGGCTTCCAGTATCAGCTGACCGATCTGCGCCGTATTCCGGCCCATGCGGTGACCAAAATCTGTTTTTGTGGCGATCACGACGATCTGTGCCGCCTGCGCATCCAGCTTAACGAGGCGTTGGGGAGTCGCGCGCATCTCACCTTCTCGGCGATCGATTGTCTGGAAGTGCTGCCGGTCGGGTGCAACAAAGGTTCTGCCCTGGCGGTGCTGAGCGATCATCTTGGCTTAACGTTGCAGGAGTGTATGGCGTTTGGCGATGCGATGAACGATCGCGAGATGCTGGGCAGCGTGGGCCGCGGCCTGATTATGGGCAATGCGATGCCACAACTGATCGCTGAGCTCTCGCATTTACCGGTTATCGGACACTGCCGCAACGAGGCCGTGTCCCATTTCTTAACCCATTGGCTGGATACACCTGATCTTCCTTATTCCCCCGAATAGTGAGACCCTTCCAGCAAGCCAGACGAGAGTCTGGCTTTTTTTATTTTACCAGCCGGGTAATCTCCGCCAGCCACGGCGTCACGTCGCCAATGTTGGTCTGCACCCACTCTGCGTTGTAGTAGGTGTCCAGATAGCGCTCGCCGCTGTCGCATAACAGCGTAACGATGGAGCCGGTTTGTCCTGCCTCCCGCATCCGCGCGGCCAGCTGCAACGCGCCCCACATATTGGTCCCGGTAGAGGCCCCGACCTTCCGGCCAAGCTGGGTTTCCAGCCAGTGGGCGGTAGCGACGCTGGCGGCATCCGGCACGCGGAGCATCTCGTCCACTACGTCAGGGATAAACGACGGCTCGACGCGCGGGCGGCCAATCCCTTCGATTTTGCTGCCCACCGGGCTGCGCAGGGCAGAGTCGCGCTGCTGCCAGTAATCGAGAAACACCGAGTTCTGCGGATCCACCACCATCAGGTGGGTATCGTAGCCCTGGCAACGAATATAGCGGCCAATGGTGGCCGAGGTGCCGCCGGTCCCGGCGCTCATCACGATATGGGCCGGCACCGGATGAGGCTCGTTTTGCATCTGGCGGAAAATACTGTCGGCAATGTTGTTATTGCCGCGCCAGTCCGTTGCCCGCTCCGCATAAGTAAACTGATCCATATAGTGACCGTTCAGCTCCCGGGCCAGCATCTCTGAGGCGGCATAAATTTCGCAGGCGCTTTCAACAAAGTGGCAGCGGCCGCCGTAAAATTCGATCTGTTCGATTTTGCGTTTTGCCGTACAGGAAGGCATAACGGCGATAAACGGCAGGCCGAGCAGGCGGGCAAACCAGGCTTCCGAGACGGCAGTGGACCCCGAAGAGGATTCGATGATTGTCGAGTCTTCTTTGATCCATCCATTACATAGCCCGTAAATGAACAACGAGCGTGCCAGACGGTGCTTCAGGCTGCCGGTCGGGTGGGTGCTTTCGTCTTTCAGATAGAGCTGAATACCGGCAAAACCCGGCAGGGTCAGGCGAATGAGGTGTGTGTCCGCCGATCGCTGATAATCGGCGTTAATTTCACTGATGGCGTTTTTAACCCAGGCGCTATTCATCTCGGTAATCCGTTTGTCATTTTGTGCCCAGCATAGCGAAAAGCACAGAAAAAATTGTTGCTATCTGGCCTTTAAAATAGAATGTAAGGAGAAAAATTTTCTCTGGAGGATGGATATGCTAGATAAAATTGACCGTAAGCTGCTGTCCTTACTGCAAAGCGACTGCACCCTCTCTTTGCAGGCGCTGGCGGATGCCGTTAATCTGACCACCACGCCCTGCTGGAAACGCCTTAAGCGACTTGAAGACGAAGGCATCCTGCTGGGACGCGTGGCGCTGCTCGATCCTGAAAAACTGGGGCTTGGACTGACCGCGTTTGTTCTGATAAAAACGCAGCACCACAGCAGCGACTGGTACTGCGGATTCGTCAGCGTAGTATCGGAGATGCCGGAAGTGCTGGGCTTCTGGCGGATGGCGGGCGAATACGACTACCTGATGCGCGTTCAGGTGGCGGACATGAAACGCTATGATGATTTCTATAAACGGCTGGTCAACAGCGTGCCAGGTCTGTCGAATGTCACCTCCAGCTTTGCGATGGAACAGATAAAATACACCACCGCCTTACCCATTGAATAACTTCCCGGCCCTGCCGGAATACGATCCTCAGGAAAAGACCGCGTGCGATTATTTGCTCAGTTAAGCTGGTACTTCCGCCGGGAGTGGCAACGCTATCTCGGTGCAGTGGCCCTGCTTATTATCATTGCCGTTCTGCAGCTCATCCCGCCGAAAGTGGTGGGCTATGTCGTGGATGGCGTAACGGAACAGCATTACACCACCGCACGGGTGATGATGTGGATCGGCACCCTGGTGCTGACGGCGGTAGTGGTCTATCTGCTGCGCTATGTCTGGCGCGTGCTGCTGTTCGGGGCCTCCTACCAGCTGGCGGTGGAACTGCGGGAGGATTTTTACCGCCAGCTCAGCCGCCAGCATCCGGAATTTTATCTGCGCCACCGCACCGGGGACCTGATCGCCCGCGCCACTAACGATGTGGACCGCGTGGTCTTTGCCGCCGGGGAGGGCGTACTGACCCTGGTGGACTCGCTGGTGATGGGCTGCGCAGTGCTGATTGTGATGTCCACGCAGATCAGCTGGCAGCTGACGCTGCTGGCCCTGTTGCCAATGCCCATTATGGCGCTGGCGATCAAACGCTACGGCGACCAGCTGCATGAACGCTTCAAGCTGGCGCAGGCGGCCTTCTCCTCGCTCAACGACCGTACCCAGGAGAGCCTGACCAGTATCCGGATGATCAAAGCCTTCGGCCTGGAAGATCGCCAGTCGGCGCTGTTTGCCGCCGATGCCGCGGATACCGGGGCTAAAAACCTGCGCGTCGCCCGCATCGACGCCCGCTTTGATCCGACGATCTATATCGCCATTGGCACCGCCAACCTGCTGGCGATTGGCGGTGGCAGCTGGATGGTGATTAACGGTTCGCTGACCCTCGGCCAGCTGACCAGCTTTGCCATGTATCTGGGGCTGATGATCTGGCCGATGCTGGCCCTGGCCTGGATGTTTAATATCGTCGAGCGCGGCAGCGCGGCCTACAGCCGGATCCGCGCTATGCTTGCCGAAGCGCCAGTGGTCAACGATGGCAGCGAACGTGTGCCGGAGGGACGCGGCGAGCTGAAGGTTGCTATCCGCGCCTTTAGCTACCCGCACACGGAGCAGGCGACGCTCGAAAATGTCAGCTTCAGGCTGCTACCCGGACAGATGCTGGGCATCTGTGGCCCAACGGGCGCCGGAAAAAGCACTATCCTGTCGCTGATCCAGCGCCACTTTGATATTGACCAGGGCGAGATCCGTTTCCACGACATCCCGCTGCCGCAGCTGCAGCTGGATAGCTGGCGCAGCCGGCTGGCGGTAGTGAGCCAGACGCCGTTCCTCTTCTCCGACACTGTCGCCAACAATATTGCGCTGGGTTGCCCGCAGGCGACCCGGGAGGCGATCGAGCATGTCGCCCGTCTCGCCAGCGTGCATGAGGATATTCTGCGCCTGCCCCAGGGCTATGAAACCGAAGTGGGCGAGCGCGGCGTGATGCTCTCGGGCGGGCAGAAACAGCGTATCTCCATTGCCCGCGCGCTGCTGCTCAATGCCGAGATTCTGATCCTCGACGATGCCCTTTCCGCCGTCGACGGCCGCACCGAACATCAGATCCTGCATAACCTGCGCCAGTGGGGGGAAGGGCGTACGGTAATTATCAGCGCCCATCGTCTGTCGGCCCTGACCGAGGCGAGTGAGATTCTGGTGATGCAGCACGGGCATATTGCCCAGCGCGGGCAGCATGAACAGCTGGCGGACCAGCCGGGATGGTATCGCGATATGTATCGCTATCAACAACTGGAAGCGGCGCTGGATGACGTGCCGGACATAAACGAGGAGGCCGCCGATGCGTAGTTTTTCCCAGCTGTGGCCGACCCTTAAACGCCTGCTGGCGTATGGCTCGCCGTGGCGTAAACCCCTCTCGCTGGCGGTGGTGTTGCTGTGGATTGCGGCGATCGCCGAAGTGACCGGCCCGCTGCTGATCAGCTATTTCATCGACAATATGGTGGCAAAGAACTATCTCCCGCTCGGCCTGGTGACCGGGCTGGCTGTGGCCTATGTTGGCTTGCAACTGCTTGCGGCCGGATTGCACTATGCCCAGTCGCTGCTGTTTAACCAGGCCGCCGTTGGGGTGGTACAGCAACTGCGTACTGACGTAATGGATGCCGCCCTGCGCCAGCCGCTGAGCGAATTCGATACCCAGCCCGTCGGGCAGATCATCTCCCGCGTCACCAACGATACGGAAGTGATCCGCGATCTCTATGTCACGGTGGTCGCCACGGTGCTGCGCAGCGCCGCCCTTGTCGGCGCCATGCTGGTGGCGATGTTCAGCCTCGAGTGGCGCATGGCGCTGGTGGCGATGGCCATCTTCCCGGCGGTGATGATTGTGATGATTATCTACCAGCGCTACAGCACGCCGATTGTCCGTCGCGTGCGGGCTTATCTGGCGGATATCAACGATGGCTTCAACGAAGTTATCAACGGCATGAGCGTTATCCAGCAGTTCCGCCAGCAGGAGCGCTTTGGCGAGCGGATGGGTGAGGCCAGCCGCTCCCACTATATGGCCCGCATGCAGACCCTGCGGCTGGATGGTTTTCTCCTGCGCCCGCTGCTCAGCCTGTTCTCGGCGCTGGTGCTGTGCGGACTGCTGATGCAGTTTGGTTTTGCCGCTGGCGGCACCATTGAGGTCGGCGTGCTCTATGCCTTTATCAGCTATCTGGGCCGTCTTAACGAGCCGCTGATCGAGCTGACCACCCAGCAGTCGATGCTGCAACAGGCGGTGGTTGCCGGCGAGCGCGTCTTTGAGCTGATGGATCGTCCGCGTCAGGCCTACGGTCATGACAATCGCGACCTGCAAAGCGGCACCATTGAGTTTGATAAGGTCTCTTTCGCCTATCGCGACGATCGGCTGGTGTTGCAGGATATCGATCTGAAGGTCCCCTCCTGGAGCTTTGTGGCGCTGGTAGGCCATACCGGCAGCGGTAAAAGTACCCTCGCCAGCCTGCTGATGGGGTATTACCCGCTCACCGAAGGGGAAATTCGCCTCGACGGGCGTCCGCTCTCGACCCTGAGCCACGCCGCGCTGCGTAAAGGGGTGGCGATGGTGCAGCAGGATCCGGTGGTGCTGGCCGATACCTTCTTCGCCAACGTCACGCTCGGGCGGCCGTTTAACGAGGAGCAGGTTTGGGACGTGCTGGAGAAAGTGCAGCTGGCAGAACTGGCGCGTGGCCTGCATGACGGCATTCACACCCGCCTCGGCGAGCAGGGGAATAACCTCTCCGTGGGGCAAAAACAGCTGCTGGCCCTGGCGCGGGTGCTGATTGATACGCCGCAGGTGCTGATCCTCGATGAAGCCACGGCCAGCATTGACTCCGGCACCGAGCAGGCGATCCAGCAGGCGCTGGCCGCGGTACGTGAACACACTACGCTGGTGGTGATCGCCCACCGCCTGTCGACCATTGTTGAGGCGGATACCATTCTGGTGCTTCATCGCGGCCAGGCGGTTGAGCGCGGTACCCATAAGCAACTGCTTGAGGCGAAAGGGCGTTACTGGCAGATGTATCAGCTGCAACTGGCCGGTGAAGAGCTGGCCGCCAGCACGCGCGAAGAGTCGCTCAGCGCCTGATGCACTAAAATTAAGCAACCTCCCAGCCGCTGAATCGGTTGGTGCAAAAATGAAACGCATCATGCACTGTCATGGTGCGTTTTTTTTCGCCTTCTCTACGCCACGCCTCGTCCCTCCTCTCTTTTCAATTCTGGCACACCGCTTGCAATACCTAATCCGTTCGCGAGCCATTACCGAATTCTGACTGGAGAGATATATGAAGCTGGTTACCGTGGTCATCAAACCATTCAAGCTCGAAGACGTGCGTGAAGCACTCTCTTCAATGGGTATTCAGGGACTGACCGTCACCGAGGTGAAAGGCTTTGGGCGACAGAAAGGTCATGCGGAGCTGTACCGTGGCGCCGAGTACAGCGTCAACTTCCTGCCAAAAGTGAAGATTGACGTGGCGATCGCCGACGATCAGCTGGATGACGTTATCGACGTGATTAGCAAAGCAGCCTACACCGGCAAAATTGGCGACGGCAAAATTTTCGTTGCTGAGCTGCAACGCGTTATTCGCATTCGTACAGGCGAAGCCGACGAAGCGGCACTGTAAAAAATCAGGCACACAGTGATAGGGATCGAGAAAATGAACACAACAACATTCAAAGCAGGTCTGGGGTCTCTGGCACTGCTGCCGGGGCTGGCAATGGCTGCACCAGCGGTGGCAGACAAAGCCGATAACGCCTTTATGATGATTTGCACCGCGCTGGTGCTGTTTATGACTATTCCGGGGATTGCGCTGTTTTACGGCGGCCTGATCCGCGGCAAAAACGTCCTCTCCATGCTCACTCAGGTGACGGTGACCTTCGCCCTGGTGTGCGTCCTGTGGGTGGTTTACGGCTACTCGCTGGCCTTCGGTGAAGGTAATGCCTTCTTCGGCAGCTTCAACTGGGCGATGCTGAAAAATATCGAGCTGACCGCGGTGATGGGCAGCTTCTATCAGTACATCCACGTGGCGTTCCAGGGTTCATTCGCCTGTATCACCGTCGGCCTGATTGTCGGGGCGCTGGCGGAACGTATTCGCTTCTCCGCGGTGCTGATCTTCGTCGTGGTATGGCTGACGCTCTCCTATGTGCCGGTGGCGCATATGGTCTGGGGCGGCGGTCTGCTGGGCTCCCATGGCGCGCTGGACTTTGCGGGCGGTACCGTGGTTCACATCAACGCCGCAGTGGCGGGCCTGGTGGGGGCATACCTGATCGGTAAACGCGTCGGTTTTGGCAAAGAGGCCTTCAAACCGCACAATCTGCCGATGGTCTTTACCGGCACCGCCATCCTCTACTTCGGCTGGTTTGGCTTTAACGCCGGTTCCGCCAGTGCAGCCAACGAAATTGCGGCGCTGGCCTTCGTGAACACCGTTGTGGCCACGGCGGGCGCTATCCTCTCGTGGATCTTTGGCGAGTGGGCGGTACGCGGTAAACCATCCCTGCTGGGTGCCTGTTCCGGTGCTATTGCCGGTCTGGTGGGCATCACCCCGGCCTGTGGTTTTGTCGGTGTCGGCGGTGCGCTGATCATCGGTATCGTCGCGGGTCTGGCCGGTCTGTGGGGCGTCACTGCGCTGAAACGTGTGCTGCGTGTGGACGATCCTTGTGATGTCTTTGGCGTGCACGGCGTGTGTGGCATCATCGGCTGTATCATGACCGGTTTCTTCGCCTCTACCTCGCTGGGCGGCGTCGGCTACGCAGAAGGCGTGACCATGGGACATCAGGTTCTGGTTCAGCTGGAAAGTATCGCCATCACGGTGGTCTGGTCGGGCGTAGTGGCCTTTATCGGCTACAAACTGGCGGACATGACGGTGGGTCTGCGCGTGCCGGAAGAGCAGGAGCGTGAAGGTCTGGACGTCAACAGCCACGGCGAGAATGCGTATAACGCGTAATGTGAGGTATTGCCCGGTGGCGCTACGCTTACCGGGCTTACGGATTATGCTTTTGAAGGCCGGGTAAGGCGAAGCCGCCGCCCGGCTTTTTCACATCATCCTCGATTACGCATCACCCCTTCCTGCACCGTAGAAGCCACCAGGACGCCGTCCTGCGTATAGAACTCACCGCGAACAAACCCACGGGCGCTCGACGCCGACGTGCTCTCCACGCTGTACAGCAGCCAGTCGTTCATATCGAACGGACGGTGGAACCACATCGAGTGGTCGATAGTGGCAACCTGCATCCCTTTTTCAAGGAAACCTACGCCGTGCGGTTGCAGGGCGACCGGCAGGAAGTTGAAATCGGACGCGTAACCCAGCAGATACTGATGGACGCGGAAATCTTCCGGCACCGTCCCGTTGGCGCGGATCCAGACCTGACGCGCCGGCTCGGCGGTATGGCCCTTCATCGGGTTATGGAACTCAACCGGGCGGATCTCCAGCGGTTTGTCGCAGAGAAACTTCTCTTTCACCTGCGGGGGCAGCAGATGCGCCAGCGCGCGGGCAATATCCGTTTCAGACTTTAATTCGTCCGGTGCCGGGGCAGGGGGCATCGTTTTCTGATGCTCATAGCCCGGCTCCGGTGCCTGGAACGACGCCGTCATATAGAAGATCGGCTTACCGTTCTGCACCGCGGCCACGCGGCGGGCGCTGAAGCTGTTGCCGTCACGCAGGACTTCTACGTCATAAACGATTGGTTTCTGGCTGTCGCCAGGGCGCAAAAAGTAGCTGTGAAAGGAGTGCACAAAGCGTTCCGCAGGTACTGTCTCTTTAGCTGCGTAGAGGGCTTGCCCCACAACCTGACCGCCGAATACCTGGCGCAAGCCCAGATCTTCGCTTTGTCCCCGAAAGAGTCCTTCTTCAATTTTTTCCAGGTTTAATAATGTCAGCAGATTGCCTAGTGCCTGACTCATAGTCGTCCTCAATTAAAACGCCGTGGCGAAA
>PJUE01000784.1_pt1 | contig 14365 bp, 9 predicted proteins | sample 1512171 | NCBI WGS metagenome assembly PJUE01 (sample SAMN08177674, study PRJNA422409) | Feces metagenome, whole genome shotgun sequencing project. | isolation source: Chicken feces (3) enriched on wood chips: alkali lignin treatment | host: Gallus gallus | place: USA: Madison | collected 2015-01-15
GGCATCGGCGTAGTAGGTGGTGTCCGGCAGGCCCAGGCCGCCCTGGCTGGCGTAGGCCATGTTCACCGCCGAGTTCTTGAAGTCGGCTTCGGCGCCGAAGCTGAACAGCACGTTCTCACCCTTGGCGGCGCTGCTGCGCAGGTAGTCGGCGATGGCCGCCTTGTCCTGCAGACCGTCGATGGCGGTCAGATCGGCCTTCAGCGGCTCGATGCCCTGGGCGTTGATCTTGGCTTCGTCCATGCCGGTGGCCCACAGGTCACCGACGATCTTCTCGATGTGGTTCGGGTTCTTGACCTGGGCGACCTGCTCGGCGAGCTGGTGCTGCACGTTCACCGAACGTTCGTCGAGGATGGTGAAAGCGCCCCAGCTGGTGCGGTCGCCCGGGATCTCGTTGGCGGCCAGCCACTTGCCGTTGACGTAATCGCCGAAGGCGCCGCAGGCGTCCAGGTTGCTGTCCAGGTCACTGGCCTGGAAGGCGTTGTAGGCCGGCAGCTTGGATTCGTCGAGCTTGTAGCTGGTGGCCTGGTCGGTGGCGGCCGGCGTGGAGGCGGTGGCGTCCTTGGCCGGGGTATCGGTCTTGCCGCAGCCGACCAGCGCGGCCGAAACGGCCAGGGTCAGCAGCACGATCTTGGGAGTACGGGTCACTTGTATGGCCTCCAGGCCGAGTGAGTCAGGGAAGGGCCGCACAGGCGGCCGTGGGCCGAACGATACGCCGCTGGCCCGCCCTGCAAGGGTGTCGAAGGTCATGGCTGATGGCAAGGGCGGGGGCCGTTTCGGCCGGGGCACGCTGCAACTGCCAGATTCGGGCAGGTCACCCCACGCGCTGCGCAAAGAACGCTGCCGGCGCAGGGCCGGCAGCGGCCGCATCACGGTTTGCCGCTGTCCAGACGGGGCTGTTCGTCGGCGGTCTTCGGTTCGGGCGCATCCACCTGCGGTCTGCCTGCATCGATGCGGGTCCTGCGCTCGGTTTCCTCCTTGATCTGTGTCGCTTCACCCACATCCACCCGGGCCACCTTGGGTTTGGCCCAGACCGAATCCTGCCAGGCCTGGTACTGGACAGGATCCCAGTAGCGATCGTCGTAGAACTTGCTGCCATCGATCACCATCGGGCCGGCCGGCCCCGGCACCATGATGCGCAGGTTGCCGGACATGCCGGTACGGCTGCCGGTGGCCTGGCGGCGTTCGCGGCGCAGCGCGGTGTCGATGCGCGGTCGCGCGGCGGCATCGCCAAAGCGTGCGTAGATGGCCGGACCTTCCTGCAGGGCACGCTCGCGTTCTGCAGGCGTCAATGCCGACCAGTAACGCTCACGCAGGTCGAGAAACCCTTCATAGCCCCGCTCTGCGGCCAGGTCCATCCACGCATAGGCAAGTGCCCGGTCCACCGGGGTGCCGGTGCCGTTCCAGAGCATCTCAGCCACCATGGCCTGCGAGGGTTTGTCGGCATAGAAGCCGGCGCGCTGGAAGAAGCCGAACGCCTGTTCCATCTTCCCGGCGTCACGCTTCTCGATGCCCAGCAGGCGGAAGCGCAGGTCGGGGTGGCCGCTGAGGAAGCCGGCGGTGATCATCAGCTGGTCATCGGTAGGATCCGGCGCGCTGGCCGGTGAAGGTTCTGCAGCCAGTGCGAGTGGGGCTTGCAGCGCGAAAGGCAGCAGGGCTGTGAGAATGAGCCTGCAGTACATCGGTATCTCTCCATGATTGAACGATGGCACCTGCGCACCGGTTCGAGTGGTACGCGCTGGCACACCTTCATGGTGCGCCAGGAGGTGCCTGAAGTTCCCGGCCCCCTGATCCAGGGAGGCCGGGTACGGCTCAGTCGGCCGCCTTGGCTCCGGGGGCTGCGGATGAGCCGATGTGGCGCCCGAAGAAGTCCAGCATCGTGGTGTACAGCTTCACCCGCGCCGGCACGCCATAGAAGCCGTGCATTTCGCCGGGCTCGATGATCATGCCTTCGGGCTTGTTGCCGGCGGCGATCAGCGCCTTGTTCATCAGCTCGGTCTGTTCCGGCGGCGTGCGCACGTCACGCGCGCCTGCGGCCAGGTACACCGGGATCTTCACTTCCGATGCGCGGCGCGCGGGCGAGGTGCGCGCCCAATCGGCTGTATCGGTGCCGTGGGTACGGCGCAGGAAGCGCTGGCCCGACTCACGTTCAGGGATGTCGCCCTTCTTGAACATCATGTCGATGTCGTAGACGCCGACGTAACCGAAGGTGCACTTGAACAGGCCCGGTGCACGGATCGGAGCCATCAGCGAGGAATAGCCGCCAAAGCTGCCGCCATAGATGCAGATGCGGTCCTTGTTGGCGTAGCCGTGGTTGATGGTCCACTGGGTGGCATCGATGATGTCGTTCTGGATGCCATCGGCCCATTGCTTGTGGCCGGCATCCTGGAACGCCTTGCCGTAGCCGCCCGAGCCGCGGTAGTTCACCTGCAGCACCGCGTAGCCACGGCTGGCGAACAACTGGGTTTCACCGGAGAAGCGCCAGTTGTCACGGGGGCCGATCGGGCCACCATGCGGGTTGACGATCAGTGGCAGGTTCTTGCCGTCACTCCCATGGGGCAGGGTGAGGAAGGCATGGATGGTCCTGCCGTCACGGGAGGTGAAGCTGAACGGCTTGACCGAGGCCATGCGTGCCTTGTCCAGTTGCGGCGCGCGCTGCATCAGGAAGCGTGCTTTGCCAGTGCTCCGGTCATACAGGTAGAGTTCGCCCGGATTGCTGTCGCTGTAGACCGAGACGATGATCTTGCTGCCGTCGGCGGTGTGGCTGGAAAAGTCCACCAGTTCGCCCGGGAACGATGCCGCCAGCGAGCCATACAGTTCGGCGTCGGGGTGGTTCTCGTCGACCAGGGTCACCTTGGGGGCGCCGGCTTCGGTAACCACCCCCAGCAGACGGTTGTCATCGGTGGACCAGATGTAATCGGAGACTTCGGCAACCGGATCCTGGAACAGCGAGGTGAACGTGCCGGTGGCGGTGTCCAGCGTGCCCACCGCGCCGGGCGCCTTGTCATCGCTCTGGGTTACATACACAGTGCCGTCGGCGGTGGCGCGCTCGACCCACAGGTGCTTGCCATCGGTCTTGGAGGCGTTGACCAGGGTCCAGTCGCGGCCATCGCGACGGTACAGCTCGGTACGTTCGTCATATTCGCCCTCTTCATTGCGGCTGGACGAACAGACGGCGAAACGTGGCGATTTCTCCTTGTCCAGCGCGATCGAGCAGTTCTCCTTGGGCGCCTTGGCCAATACAGTACGGCGCCCGCTGATGGTATCGACCTGGACCACTTCGGTGCCGCTGCCTTCGGACGAACGCGCATGACGCGACTGCATGATCACGTTGCGATCATCGTCCTTCAGCGTGTCGAGCAGACTGAAGCTTTCGGCACCCACCGTCTTGCTGCGCTGGGTGACGTCCCGGGTGCCGTAGAAGATGACCGGCACGGCCTGCGAGCCGTCAGCGTTGACGGCAAACCACTCACCGGTCATGAAGGGCTGCGCGTACCCGCCCATCTTCTTGACCGCGTTGAACAGTACACGCTGCGGCGAGATCCACTCGAAGCTGCCGATGCTCTTCTTCTCGGGCAGCTGGTTGATCTTGAGTACCTTCAGGTCGCTGGTACGCAGGATCGCCAGCACATCCTGGTCACCATGGTCCATGGTGACGGCCAGGTACTGCCCGTCGGGCGAAATCTTCACAGCGCCATAGCTGGGATGCTTGACGAAATCCTCGACCGAGTACGCCGGGGCCGCCTGCGCGCCCAGCGGCGCAGCGGCCAGCGCCGCGATCAGCAGGCCTGCTTTGAACTTTTCCATTTCAGTTACTCCCTTGCTGTGTGCATCGCAAAAAAAGAGAGCCCGGCAGGCCGGGCTCTCCATTTCATCTGCCGGCGCTATCAGAAGCGATAGGACAGGCTCACGTAGTAACGACGACCCAGCGGATCGGCACCGATGTAGTTGTAGAAGTACGGATAGGTGGTGTAGGTGACGTCGCGACGGTACTGGTTGTCGGTCAGGTTGACGACGGTGAACTCAGCCTTCACGTTCGGGCCGAACTTCTTGGCCACGCTCAGGTTGTAGGTGATGTACGGCTTCAGTCGGCCCGTCTCATCCCAGTTCATGTTCTCGCCCAGGCGGCTGCCGAACAGCGCGGCCGACCAGTCGTCACGCTCCCAGGTCAGGGTGCCACGGACGCGGCTGCGCGGCTCGTAGTCCCACTCGTCGCGGTAGTCGATCAGCTCGTCATCGGCGAACTGCTTGGACTTGTCGGTCAGGCGCAGGCTGTAGCCAACGTCCAGGCCGAAGGTGCCCAGGCGGTCGGTGTTGAGCTTGTAGCGGAAGTTGGCGTCGATGCCGCTCACTTCCTGCAGCGAGGCGTTGATGTAGGCGGTGTTCAGGCGCTGGATGGCCTGGTCCTGTGCAGTGCCCGGCGCATCCAGACGCGTGATCAGCGAGAGGATGTTCTGGCAGAAGGACGAGTCCGGTGCGTTGCGGGCCGGCGAGCCATCACGCTGCACGCCCAGGCGGCAGTCGGCTTCGTTCTGCAGCAGGTAGGTCGAGCTCAGCTGGCGTGCCTTGTCTTCCAGGCGGATCTTGTAGTAGTCCACCGACAGCGACATCTGGTCCATGATGTCCCAGACAAAACCTGCGCCCCAGGACTTGCCTTCCTCTTCCTTCAGCAGCGGATTGCCGGCGACCAGCGACTGGGTCGAGTACTGGGTGATGTCGCCACTCAGGCCGCACTGGCTGTAGGTACGGCCCGGCGTACCGGCTGCCTGGCCCAGACCCTGGCCGGAACGGCAGGCGTACTCGTCAAGCACGGTCGAGTAGCTGGCGGCGCCTTCGGCGTACACCATCTGCATGTCCGGGGCACGGAAGCTGGTGGCATAGGAACCGCGCAGCAGCAGGTTGCTGAACGGACGCCATTCCAGGCCGACGTTGACAGTCTTGGCGTCGTCAACAGCGGTGATGTCGTCGTACTTGTCCCAGCGGCCTGCGATGTTGGCCGACAGGCTCTTGAAGATCGGCACGCGGAACTCGGCGCCCACCGCGTAACGGTCACGCGAACCATCGGTACGGCCGGAGCTGGTCAGGTTGTAGATGGTGTTCTCATCCAGCGGACGGGTCTGGTCGGTGCGGTAGTCGCTTTCCAGGTCCGTGGTCTGGCGGGTGGCTTCCAGCACTGCCGCAAAGCCCAGGGGGCCGGCCGGCAGTTCGAACAGGTCACCGGTCAAGGTGAAATTGGCCGTGCCCGAGGTGGATTCGGCGGTGTTCTTCACGCGGGTGGAGAACGAGCGGTACTGTTCCGGGGTGATCGGCGTGTTCCAGCGGTCCTGGTTCAGCGCATAGATCGGGTAGCTGCCGTTGTAGCCCAGCAGTGGGCCCAGGAAGTAGTCATGCACGGCCTTGGCGAGCAGGCGCGGGCGGTCGGCTTCATAGGTGTACTTGCCGTAGGAGACGCTGGCGTCCCAGTCGAAGCGGTCGGCGATCGTGCCGGTTGCACCGAAGGCCACATCGTAGGTCTTCTCGTTGTACAGCGTGCTGGCCGCTTCATTGCCGCCCAGCTCGGAAGGCATGAAGTAGCGCTGCAGCAGGATCAGGTCACGCAGATCCCGGTCGTAGTAGTAGGTGGTGGCGGTGCCGGTGCGCGAGGAGGTGAAGCGGTCGCCGGAGGTGCTCCAGTACTCGGTGCCCGAGGCCGACTTGGCGTCGGTGGTGTAGTAGTTGACGCTGCCGTACAGCTGGGTGGTGTCGCTGACGTCGAACGTACCGGAGACGTAGCCGGCGTAATTGCGGTTCTTGTTCCAGATCGAGCGGCTGGCGTTCTGGGTGTAGGAACCGCAGTACGTGCCACGCGCGGCCGTGGTGACCGTGCTGTAGTCCAGCGCGTCACACATTTCCTGGTCGTAGATGACATTGTGGTTGCGGGTGTGGCCGTTGAGGCCCTGGCCGCTGATGGCCGCAATCGACAGCTGCGGGTTCACCGCCAGGCCGATGATGTTGTTGCGGGTGTCGGCCATGTAGTCGCGCTGGGAGCCGAACACCGGTTCGTTCTCGTTGTACTGGAAGGAGTACAGTGCGCTCCAGCGGTCGCCGGTGGTGCCGCCGGTATATTCGAAGTTGACGCTGTCGCCGCCGCCGGCTTCGGTGGTGCCGGCCGTCACGCGGACCTGGTTGCCGTCGTAGTTCTTGCGGGTGATGATGTTCACCACGCCGGCCACGGCGTCTGAGCCGTAGATGGCCGAGGCACCACCGGTCAGCACTTCCACGCGCTCGACGATGGAGGTCGGGATGGCCTTGACGTTCACGACGTTGTTGTCGCGGTTGTACGGCTGCGGGTACTGCGCCGGGCGGCGACCGTTGATCAGGGTCAGCGTATAGCCCGGGCCCATGCCGCGCAGGTTCACGACCTGAGCGTTGGGGGTGAAGCCGCTGGTGGCCAGGTCACCGGTGAAGTTGGACATGCCCTGCTGGGTCAGGCTCTGCAGCATGTCGCCGACCGACTGGAAGCCTTCGCGGTCGATGTCGGCGCGGGTGATGACGGTAACCGGCGCCGGGCCTTCGACGTCGGCGCGCTTGATGCGCGAGCCCACCACAGAGACGCGATCCAGGTTCACGGCGTCCTTGCCGCCGACCTCATTGCCGGCTTCCTGTGCAAATGCCGGCACGACGCTGGTGGCCAGCAGTGCGGTAGTGAGCGCAAAGCTCAGCGGGTGGCGGCTGAGCGCCTTGCGGATATTCATGTGGTAAGTCCCCTGATGTATCAAACCTCGACAGGCAGTTGCACCTGTCGTCCCTGTAGGGCGGTGGCCCCGTTCTAACGCCGGCTTCACAAGCCGATGGGTCGACGTTAACACGACCTTAACTTGTCGTGTCAACTGTTCATGCTCCCGTCATGAAGCCAGAGTAGGCAAAGTGCTGATTTGGATGGGTTTTTGATCCAAACTGTTGATTTCAAATGAAAGGATTTGCTGCAGAGCGGGTTGGCTCCGGCGCATTCAGATGCGCTTTGTACGCTTTCTGTTAAGCGGGCAGTTCATGTTGTGAGGGCGCGCCGCCCGCTGTCCGGTCTGCACGCCCCAAAAAAAAGGCCCCGCCGAAGCGGGGCCAGAGCCAGTCATTCCCGGAATTGGAGCGGCTTACCGGCTGCCGAAGTCGTACTGCATCTGGGCGTAGATCGCCCGGCCGTACGGGTTGTAGAGGTAGTCGTTGTACGGCGCGTCGATGTTGCCGCCGAAGCTGTGGCGCTGGCTGGACGGGTTCTTGTTGAACACGTTGTTGACCATCAGCGACAGGGTCAGGTTGTCCATCGCGCGGTAGCTCACGCTCAGGTTGTAGGTGGTGTAGGAGCCCCACTTGCCGGCCTTGTAGCCGGACGAGTGCACATAGTCATAGCCCTCGCCGAGGTAGGCCATGTAATTGGGCGTGCGGCCGATGTAGTTGTAGTACAGGGTTGTGGTCCACTGGTTCTTGGCCCAGCCAACCGAACCATCGGCGCGCACCTTGGCAAAGGCCTGGTAGTCCCACATCGCATACGGGTTGCGCAGCAGGTCCAGGTACTCGTCACCCGCCTGCGGCTGCACTTCGCGCTTGAGGATGTTGGTGTAGTTGCTGGCGAACTGCAGCGAGCCGAAGCGGCCGATGTCCTGCACGTACTTGAAGCTTGCCGTCACGGCGTTGAGGTTCTGCCGCGCCACGTTGAGCTTGGGCGTGTAGATCTGTTCCAGGTTGCCCGAGGCATCGCGGGTGACCCAGTCCGCCACGTTCTGGCAGGTGGCGTTGGTGCTGTTGTCCAGGTTGTTGCGGCAGTAGTACTCCGCGCGCAGCAGCTGGTCGGAACTGAGGGTGTCCACCTCGTTCTCGATCTTCCAGCTGTAGTAGTCCACCGAGAAGGACAGGTTGGACATCGGCGCCCAGACAACGCCGGCATTCCACACATCGGCGGTGATCGGTTCAAGTTCCGGATTGCCCGACTGCACGCCGAAGGTGGACTGGCCTGCATACGGGCAGCCCACGGTGTCGGCGGGCTCGAAGCCGAGCTGGGCGCAGCGGTAGTAGTCGGTGGCTGCGGTGTAGAAGCCGCTCTCGCCCTGGAAGGCATCCGGCAGCGACGGTGCACGGAAGGCGGTGCCGTACTTGCCGCGGAACAGCAGGCTTTCAATCGGGCGGAACTCCACGCCGATGCTGTAGGTCGATTTGTCGACCGTGTTGTCGGCGATCTTGAAAGCGTCGTAGCGGCCCGAGCCGGTGACGGTGAGCGAGTCCAGCAGCGGCAGGCGAAGCTCACCGGTCACCGCATAGTTGCTGCGGTGGCCCGAACCGGCCACCGAGGTGGTACCCCAGACATCGCCATCGAGCAGGCGCTGATCCGGACTGTAGTCCCAGCCTTCGCTGCCACCTTCGACCACGATGCCCAGGCCGGCGTCGCCACCTGGCAGGGAGAACAGCCCGCTGTTGGTCAGCTGCACGCGGCCCAGGTTCTGCCAGGTGCGGCTCTGGTTGTAGGTGTAGCCGGTGAAGCTCTGGAATGCACCGGCCGGCAGCTGCGAATAGAACGCACCCCAGTTCGGGCTGTAGATGTTGAAGCCATCATCGGTCTGGCCCAGCACCGGGCCGAACACGTTCTCTTCAAACCAGCTGTCGATCGGCTCGGCCCAGCGGGCGAAGCCGCGTTCGGTCAGCTTGTACTCGCCACGGCTGAAGCTGGCGGTGTAATCCCAGTTGGTGCCGAACGTACCGCGGCCGCCCAGGGTGACCTGGTAGGCCTTGTTGCGGTTGGTTTCCATGATGTCACGGTAGCCCTGGCCGCCGATGTCCTCCGGGGAGAACACGCGCTGCAGGCTCATGTACTGGTCGGTGTCCTGGTCGTAGATGTAGCCGAAGCCCGGGCCGGTACTCCAGAAGGTGTAGCCGGCGCCGGTCACGTAGTTGACCTCTTCCAGGCTGTACAGCGCATCGGCAAACAGTTCGAAGTTCTCGTTCACCTGGAAGCTGAGCGAAGTGTAGAACTGGCTGCTTTCCTTGCCGTTCTTGATGGTGCGGTAGCCGGCGCCATACTTGGAGCCGCACGATTCACCGGCCGCGCGGGTGCCCAGTTCGGTGGTGCCGCCGAACTGGCCGGCCACGCTGGCACAGCGGGTCGGGTCCATCATGGTGAAGGCATTGTTTTCGTCAGGCAGGTAGACCAGGAAGTCGTTGGACGGTACCTGCGGCGAGTAGCCGACGGGATTGTTCACCTTGGTCAGATCGCGCTGGTAGCCCCAGATCGGGCTGGACTTTTCGTACTGCACGTTGACCAGTGCATTGAAACGGTCATCGGCGCTGTTGAAGCCCTTGGCCACGCTCACGCGAAGGTTGTTGCCGCCGCCTTCGGTGTAGGCGCCGCCGCGGATGTTGATCGTGCCGCCATCCATGCGCTCTTTCAGGATGATGTTGACCACGCCGGCAATGGCATCGGAACCATACAGCGACGATTGGCCGCCAGGCAGGATCTCGATGCGCTCGACGATGTCGATCGGGATGCCGCTGATGTTGTTGAACGCGTCGCTGCCGTTGTACAGCGCCGGGTACTGCAGCATCGGGCGGCCGTTGATGAGGTACTTGGTGTAACCGGGGTCGAGGCCGAACATGCCGGCCGCTTCGGCGCCCTGGGTGAAGGCGGCCGAGGACTGGCCGCCCTGCAGGCCGCCGGTGGTCAGCGAGGACTGCTGCAGTACTTCGGCAATGCTGGTGAAGCCGCGGGTCTGGATGTCCTCGGCGGTGACGGTCAGGACCGGAGTGTGGTTCTCCACCTGCGTCTGCGGAATGAGCGAGCCGGTGACGGTCACGCGACCGAGGTCGGTGGTTTCCTTGCTGTCCTGGGCGAAGGCCGGGAGGCTGGTGGCGACCAGGGCGCCGAGCAGTGCGAGGGACAGCGGGTGACGGACGACATTGTGGCGACGACGGATCATTGCGGTATCCCATCCATTAAGTGGAAGCAGGTGGCCCCTTCCCGGGGCGTTCAATCAGCCTTCAGTTTCAGGGCTGCCGGGGCGAACGTAACACAGCATTAACGTTGATGGCGCGTGCCTGTAAAGAATTTGTTGTTGGTGCAGGTTTTAGCCTGAAAAATCAAATGGATGCGTATTTATTTGCCGAATCTGGCGGTTTGATTTCATTTGAGCGTAATGAAATCCAGACCTGAAAATAACAAGTGAAAGAAAATTGGCTTGGGTGTTTCAACTAAATGCGATGGGCAGGCGTCCGCGCGCTCGCTGCTTTCGCAGCTTTCATTTACTTCGTGCAGGCTGCGTTCAGGTTTCGCTCCTCGCCCGGGTGCGGCGATCCAGGGGCCAAACGGGCTGAACTTGTATGATGGGAGGTTGCCCGCCCCACGAACCGCTCCCGGAGTCCGAAGTGAACAGCCCCGCCCGTCGTCCCCACGCCAGCCAGGTACAGAAGGGCCTGTCGCCCCATGCGCGCATCCGCAACGTGATCGCGGTGGGATCGGGCAAGGGAGGCGTAGGCAAGTCCACCACCTCGGTGAACCTGGCCGTCGCGCTGCAGCAGCTCGGTGCGCGCGTGGGTGTGCTGGATGCGGATATCTACGGCCCCAGCGTGCCGGCCATGCTCGGCCTGTCCGGTCGCCCGGAAAGCCCGGACAACAAGAGCATCGAGCCGATGCGCGCGTTCGGCGTGGACACCATGTCCATCGGCTACCTGGTGGAAGACGAGACGCCGCTGATCATGCGTGCGCCGCGGGCGACCGCAGCGCTGACCCAGCTGTTCGAGGACACCCTCTGGGACGATCTGGACTACCTGCTGATCGATCTGCCGCCGGGCACCGGTGACATCCAGCTGACCCTGGTGCAGAAGATTCCGCTGGCCGGGGCGGTCATCGTCACCACCCCGCAGGACATCGCCACGCTGGATGCGAAGAAGGCGCTGAAGATGTTCGAGAAGGTGGAGGTGCCGGTGCTGGGCATCGTCGAGAACATGGCCGTGCACACCTGCAGCAACTGTGGCCACGTCGAGCACCTGTTCGGCGAGGGCGGTGGCGAGCGCATGGCCGCCCAGTACGGCGTGCCGCTGCTGGGCTCGCTGCCGCTGCAGATCGACATCCGCGAACAGGGTGACGCCGGCAGCCCGATCACGGTCGCCCAGCCCGATTCGACCGCCGCCCAGGCCTACCGTCGCGCCGCCGAGCGCCTGGTGGCGGAGGTGGGCAAGCGCCCGCGGGCGTCGATCCAGATCCTGTCCTCGCTGCTGTAAGGCCAGGCCTGCGGGGTGGCGGCGTGCGTGCCCGGCCCCCTGCTAGAATCCACGCGCCCCCTCGTACCCAGGACAAAGCATGAGCATCAAGAGTGACCGTTGGATCCGCCGTATGTCCGAGCAGCACGGCATGATCGAGCCGTTCGAGGCCGGGCAGGTGAAGCACGCCAACGGTGAGCGCATCGTCAGCTACGGCACCTCCAGCTATGGTTACGACGTGCGCTGCTCGCGCGAGTTCAAGGTGTTCACCAACATCAACTCCACGATCGTCGACCCCAAGCACTTCGACCCGGGCAGTTTCGTGGACATCGTCGGTGATGAGTGCATCATCCCGCCCAACAGCTTCGCGCTCGCGCGCACGGTGGAGTACTTCCGCATCCCGCGCGACACCCTGGTGGTGTGCCTGGGCAAGAGCACCTATGCCCGCTGCGGCATCATCGTCAACGTGACCCCACTGGAACCGGAGTGGGAAGGGCACGTGACCCTGGAGTTCAGCAACACCACGCCGCTGCCGGCGCGCATCTACGCCAACGAAGGCGTGGCCCAGATGCTGTTCTTCCAGGCGGCGGCCGACGACGTCTGCGAGACCTCGTACAAGGACCGCGGCGGCAAGTACCAGGGCCAGACCGGCGTGACCCTGCCGCGTACCTGAGTTGTTGTAGAGCCGGGCCATGCTCGGCTTCACATGGACAAAGGCGGCGCTTGCGCCGCCTTTGTTTATTTTCCGCGTCCGAACAGCATCGCGATGCCGACGCCGACCAGACCGACCGGCCACCAGGTCAGGAACAGCTTGGACAGGTTCAGGTGCGTCCAGCCCAGGTTGCTGGCGAGCATGAACAAGCCGATCAGGATCAGCAGGATGGCGGCGACGAGATTGAAGCGCATCGGGTCGTCTAAGGCTCAGGGATGGGCCGGATATCCTAGCCGTTCCTTCCAGTAGGCGACATGCTGGTCGAGTGCCGCTGGCTCGTAGCGGTGCGCCGGCCCACTGCCCCAGACCGGGCCCGGCCAGGCCGGATCGCCGTCGTGGCGGCCGATCACGTGGAAATGCAGCTGGCGCACGATGTTGCCCAACGCGCCGATGTTGATCTTTTCCACCCCGTCCGTGCCGTGCAGGGCCTTGCAGGCGCGGTTGAGTTCGGTGCGCAGCTTGTCCTGCTGCTCGCCGTCCAGTTCGATCCATTCGGTGATCCCGGCCAGGCGCGGCACCAGCACCAGCCACGGGAATCGTTCGTCGTTCATCAACCGCACTTGCGACAACGGGCCTTCTGCTACCAGGACGCTGTCGGTGGCCAGGCGTGAATCCAGTTCGAAATCGCTCATCCAAGATGCTCCGTGAAGAAGTCCAGGGTGCGTTGCAGCGCCAGGGCGGCGCTGTCTGGATCATACGCATGTCCGACCTCCCGGTTGAAGGCGTGGTCGGCCGGATAGACGTAGGTGGCCATCTGCGGCAGCTTCTCGCGGTGGGCCTGCACGGCTTCCGGCGGGATGCTCCTGTCCTGGGCGCCGAAATGGAAGATCACCGGGGCCTTGGGCGTCTCGTCGAGGAACTGCACGTTGCGGCCGCCGTAGTAGCTGGCCGAGGGCAGGCCCAGGCGCATCGCCGCCAGCAGGGCCACGCTGCCGCCCCAGCAGTAGCCGACCGTGCCGACCTTGCCATGGGGGGCCAGGCGCGTCGCCGCGGCGCGGACCACTTCCAGCGCCTTCTCCATGCCCAGCGTGTTGACCCGCTCCAGGCCGTCCTTCACGCCCTCGGGGCTGTAGGGCAGGGCATCAGGGTCGGATTCCGGGCCATCGACCAGGTCGAAGAACGACGGTGCCAGCACGGCGTAGCCTTCGGCGGCGAAGCGCTCGGCCACCCCGCGCATGTGCGCGTTGACCCCGAAGATTTCCTGTATGACCACCAGCGCCGCGCGCGGCTTGCCCTCGGGCAGGACCTGCCAGGCGCGGACCGGGCCATGATGCGTATCCAGGGTGATCCATTCGGACATCGTCGGGTACCTCGTTGCAGGGGACAGGCCTGCATTGTCGACGCTGGCCGGGTTAGCGGCGTGTCAGCGGCTGTGCCCGATCAGGCGGCTGGCCGTTCAGAGCCCGGCCACCAACCCCGCTATACTGGCGCCCTTTCAGGCCCCGGCCCCCAGGACCCCCTGCCATGCCGGCAGGGGCCCAGGCCCCCAGAGTCCCGCGAGTTCCATGTCCCAGCTGAACCCCAAAGTCGGCTTCGTCAGCCTTGGCTGCCCGAAGGCCCTTGTCGATTCCGAGCGCATCCTCACCCAGCTCCGCTCGGAAGGGTATGACATCGTCCCGTCCTACGATTCGGCCGACGTGGTGGTGGTCAACACCTGCGGCTTCATCGATTCGGCGGTGACCGAATCGCTGGACGCCATCGGCGAGGCCATCGCCGAAAACGGCCGGGTCATCGTCACCGGCTGCATGGGCGTTGAAGAATCCGTCATCCGCGACGTGCACCCCGCCGTGCTGGCCGTGACCGGTCCGCAGCAATACGAAGAGGTCGTGCGCGCGGTCCACCTGGCCGCGCCGCCCAGCCTCGAGCACAATCCTTATGTCGACCTGGTGCCGCCGCAGGGCGTCAAGCTTACCCCTCGCCACTACGCCTACCTGAAGATATCCGAGGGCTGCAATCACCGCTGCAGCTTCTGCATTATTCCGTCGATGCGGGGCACCCATGTCAGCCGTCCCGTCGGCGACGTGCTGGGCGAGGCCGAGCGCCTGGTAAACGCGGGCGTGAAAGAACTGCTGGTCATCTCGCAAGACACCAGCGCCTACGGCGTCGACATGAAGTTCCGCACCGGCTTCTGGAACGGCCGGCCCATCAAGACGCACATGACCCAGCTTTGCGAGGCGCTGGCCGGCTTCGGCGTCTGGACGCGGCTGCACTATGTCTACCCCTACCCCCATGTGGACGAGGTGATCCCGATGATGGCCGAAGGCAGGCTGCTGCCCTACCTCGACATCCCCTTCCAGCATGCAAGCCCCCGCATCCTCAAGCTGATGAAGCGCCCGGCATTCGAAGACCGCACCCTGGCCCGCATCAAGCGGTGGCGGCAAGCCTGTCCCGACCTGACCCTGCGTTCGACCTTCATCGTGGGCTTTCCGGGCGAAA
>PJUE01000785.1_pt1 | contig 14347 bp, 12 predicted proteins | sample 1512171 | NCBI WGS metagenome assembly PJUE01 (sample SAMN08177674, study PRJNA422409) | Feces metagenome, whole genome shotgun sequencing project. | isolation source: Chicken feces (3) enriched on wood chips: alkali lignin treatment | host: Gallus gallus | place: USA: Madison | collected 2015-01-15
CCATCGCTCACATCCGCGGCGGTTCGGACAAGGGCTGGAACTGGTTCCTGGACGCCCGGCGCTTCACCAAGAAGAACACCTTCACCGACTTCATCGCCGCCGCCGATCATCTGATCGCAGAGAACTACGCCCGGTCGGGCAATATCGTCGCCGAGGGCCGGTCGGCCGGCGGACTGTTGATGGGCGTGATCACCAATATGCGGCCGGAATTGTGGGCCGGCGTGATCGGCGGCGTCCCCTTTGTCGACCTGATCAACACCATGTCCGACACCACCTTGCCCCTGACCCCGCCCGAGTGGCCTGAGTGGGGCAATCCGATCGAGGACGCCGACGCCTACGACTACATGTATTCCTACAGCCCCTATGATCAGATCGAGGCCAAGCCCTATCCCGCCCTGCTGGCGACCGGGGGCCTGTCCGACCCGCGCGTGACCTATTGGGAGCCTGAGAAGTGGGTGGCCAAGCTGCGACCAGCCTCCACATCGGGCAAGCCTGTGCTGCTGAAGATCAATATGGAGGCAGGCCACTTCGCCTCGTCCGGCCGGTTCGATTATCTGAAGGACATCGCCCACGACTACGCCTTCGCCGTCTGGGCGGTGGAGAAGGGATGGGAAAAGGCGTGATCGTCCGACCGTTTGCGGAAGCCGATCTCGCAGCCGTGACGGCCATCTACGCCGACAGCGTGCTGAACGGCACAGGGACGTTCGAACTGGACGTCCCCTCAGCCGACGAGATGCGGACGCGCCTGGCCGCGCCCGCCGCCTTGGGCCTGCCCGTCCTGGTTGCTGAAATCGACGGCCCCGACGGACTTAGACAGGTCGCCGGCTACGCCTATGCCGCTCCCTATCGCCTGCGCGCCGCCTATCGCTTCATGGTCGAGGACTCGATTTACGTCGCCCGAGCATGCCGGGGACGTGGCGTCGGAAAAGCCCTGCTGGACGCCCTGCTCGAGACCTGCACGACCCTGGGGATGCGTCAGGTTGTGGCGGTGATCGGCGACAGCGCCAACGACGGCTCCATCGCCCTGCACGAGGCTGCAGGCTTCGTCCACGTCGGCGCCTTTCGCGACGCCGGCTGGAAATTCAACGGCTGGCGCGATGTCGTCTTCATGCAGAAGGCGCTGGGTCCCGGAGGGGCGACGCCGCCCGACGCCGCCGGCCTGGATTGCGGCCGCTAGAGCCTGAATTCGCAGATTTTTTGCAGAAGCGCCACAATGCGCTTGACCCCAGGCGCGACGAACCGTATTCGCCCCTCCTCTCCTCCGCGTGGGGAGAGAAACGCGGGTGTAGCTCAGTTGGTTAGAGTGCCGGCCTGTCACGCCGGAGGTCGCGGGTTCGAGCCCCGTCACTCGCGCCATTCCTCTCAAGGCTTTGAGGGAGTGGCGCGCCGCCCTCTCTCACAAAGAAAACTTGAGATTGACCCGAGACGCCATATGCGTCGACCCGACGTCGCCATAGCTTCGTTGTTGATCCGAGCACCGCGATATCTCACTGAGCAGGGCCTAGCTTAGCAAAAAATGGGCGGTGAATCCGAAATCCACCGCCCACTCGGCTAAATCACTTCTCCTTAGAAGCGAGCAGTTAGACCAACGAAGTAACGACGGCCGAGGACGTCATAGGTCGACGGGTCAGTATTCGCCTGAACCCCAGGGTCCCAGGTCCGCGGCTGCTGGTCGCCGACATTATTCACGCCGGCACGCAGCGAGACCGTGTCGTTGATGGCCCAGCTGCCCATCAGGTCGAAGTAGTGAGTCGCATCCAACGTCTCGTCTGAACCGTAGACAGTCATCTCGCCCACTCGACGCCAGCGCGCCGTAGCCGAGAACGGTCCCTGAGCCCAATTCATGGAGACGAGCGACTTCCACTCAGGGAACGTATTGCCGAAGTCATCCGAAATTGTGCCTTTGCGGTCGATGAAAGCGCCGCCAGCAACGACACTATCCTCGCGAGTGGCTAGCCAACCCACGACAGCGTTAACGCTCAACAAACCCCAATCCGGGCCACCCACATCTGCAAGATGCACGCCCCAGTCGACCTGGAGATCGACACCGGACGTTTTCAGCGAGCCCAGGTTATCGAGAGTCTCAATCGCGTTGATGATCGAGCCATCGGTAGCAGAACGCTCGAACTGCTGGCAGTAACTATTGTTCGGATCATAATTCGGGTTCTCACCGGTTCCATTAAAGCAGCCGGTCAGTGCGTCCGAAATGGAAATGCTGCTGATCACATCTTCGATCTCGATATTGTAGTAGTCGATCGAAGCGGAGAATCTAGACAGCCAAGGTGACTGCGACTGCGACTGGTAGACAAGACCGACCGACCACGTATCAGCCGTCTCCTCCTCCAGGTCGGGGTTGCCGCCGTCAAACCCGTTGGTCTGAGTGTTGCCAAATTCATAGGTATCGATGACGGCAGGCGAAAGCCCTTGCGCCAAGCACAGCTGCCTAACTTTGTCCTTGTCGGCGCCATTACGGAAGAAGCCGTTGACGTCGCAGGGGTCGCCACCGGGGGCACTCGCACTGGCCGAGCCGATGGCAGGGAAGTTAACGTTAGAAGGGGAATAAAGCTCGCCGATTGATGGGGCTCTAACCGCCCGGTTGTAGCCGCCACGCAGACGAAGTCCTTCAACAATGCCCCAGTCCAAGTCCGCACGATAGGCTTGGGTACCCCCGATGGAACTGTAGTCCGAATAACGATAGCCTAGTGTCAGATCCAACGACTGAACAAACGGCAAATCGGACAGCAGCGGAATTAGGGCCTCGCCGAACAGATCGATGGTATTGATGCTACCGTTTACCGAAGCGGCTGCATTGAATCCTGCAATCTCGACACCGCCGATTGTGCCGCCATCTGGCGTACCGTCAGCGCCGAGATGGGGCGTCACCGGATTGAATCGCGCCAGTGACGGATCAGAAGCGTACTTGAACGTATTTTCGCGATACTGCACGCCCAGAGCCAGAAGGACGTCCCCAGCTGGTAGCTCGAACGCCTTCCCTTGAAGCGTTCCTTCAATAACGCTCTGCTCAACAGTGGTCACTGTACGCGACGTCCGGCCAATATAATCGAGACATTCAGCCGAAACCGGAGCAAGGCCAAATGGGTTATAGCCGCCTTCGCAGATACTAGCGCCGCCATCAGGCGCATCAAGCAGAGTTTGAACAGCCGATCGAGAGACATTCCCGGTCTGGGTCTCAACGTTGTTGACCCTTCCGTACTGGGCATACAGGTCGTAGGTCCATGAACTTTGTGGCACCTGGCCTCGGATACCGCCCGTGATCTGATAGACGTTATAGTCGTATTCAGCGTGGCGGCCACCAAGATCAGTGAAGCGTTTGTTTAGCTGGAACGACTGTTCGCTAGCCAAAGCGGGATCGCCATTGGCCTTCATTCGTTGCTGATAACCAACAATCTCTCCTTCACTGTTCCGTACCGGATCATAAATGAATGGCGACCTGGTTTGGCCGGTCGGGTCACGAGGGTCTACGGCCAACCGAGAGTTCAGGAATGCGCGCAAATCAGCGGGGATGAAGGGATTAGTCGACGGCGCACGGAAACCGGTGGTGGACGCCGCCGGCGTTGCGGCTAGCTCCTGACTGGCTGAATACTGGTTGAATAGAGCATCGCCATAAAACTCAGCGTTCTCATTAGCCTTATATCGAGCACTTGAATAGACATTCCAGCGCTCCATCGGAAGCTGGAGATAGTTCAGCGCACCCGTATTAAAGGCATAGTTGCTTCCAGGGCTGTAGAAGCCCTCATAGGCAATACCGCCGGGGCTCTTGAAATTGCGAGCACGGGCATGGCTGAAGATCGTCCCATCGGTGTTAAAGCCGAAAGCACCGTTCAGCGGCAGCGTTTCATCACCAAAATAATCGCGGACAAGGTCGGCATCCGGCAGATTGGTGCTGTCAAACACCATTGAGCCCAACGGAGTGGTGCCGGACGCTCCGGAAACGGCTGCGAAATCGCGCGCGGAGTTGAAGATCAAATCACGGGTGGAGCGGTTGATCGAGATAACCGCATTCCCCTTATCGTCGGCGAAATTGCCGCCGACGGTCATGGTGTAGCTCTCCGTTGTGCCGTCGCTACGGTCCGTTTGTCCATACTGGACATCAACCTGAGCGCCTTCGAAGCTGTCGTTCAGAATAAAATTCGCCACACCGGCGATGGCATCCGAGCCGTATGCTGCTGAAGCGCCGCCCGAAATCGTCTCGACACTACGAACAAGCGCAGACGGAATGAGGTTTACGTCAACCGAACCGTCGCCGTTCGAGGGCACCAAGCGGCGGCCGTTCACCAATATCAACGTACGCTTCGGCTGAAGGCTACGCAGGTCGAGATTGGCTTGGCCGCCATTGGATGGGTTGTTCGACGTCGATGAGATCGAAGGCGTGAACTGCGGCAGGTCATTCATCAACGAATCAATCGTGACCGAACCAGTCGCCTGAATATCCTCCGCATCCACCGTCACTATGGGACTACTCGACCGATAGTCCTGGCGCGCGATGCGCGAACCGGTCACGACGATATCGCTGACCTGGCTAACCTGCTCGTCCTGAGCTGCCGCCGGCATAGCAACGCCAATAACAGCGGCACTGACGATCATGGTCGTAGAAAGCAAGTACTTCCGCTTCACTTCAAAACCTCCGATGAGGAAGAGAAAATATGATGAATTCTCCAAAGCACCATACTTACCCCACTAAGCTAGCCGAATTGGTCGACCTCCAGTGCAAACGCTAAACCTTTCCACCACAAAAACCTCACATTTTCGCCTCTCCTAAAGCTAAATCGATCTTGTTGTCGCAAAAAAGCCACGTCAAAACCACATCATCGCCTGGATGGAAATTTCTTCTCATTCACAGAAAATGTAAAAATTCGAATTAATGGCGCTTGCAATGCGCAACTTATCGCCCCCCTCATTGCCATAGCGTGCCCAACAATTTCTCGGAGGATCAACCAATAAGACACGACTTGTATGTTTCGATCAGGAGTCGGCTCGCTTCCGGATCGCTGAACAAAGCGATGGATTGCTCATGCCGCGGCCTCGCATTGAGAAAGCGCGACGCGCTTTTTTCGACTTCGCCATGTCGAATATTCCCGACATGCTGACCCTCGGACATGCCTTGGAAGCTATAGAAACCAGCTTAGTTAGCCCAGACCGAAGGGACGATTGGCCCCTTCATCTCTCCGACGAATCCTTATGGCGGCAAATCGACATGACGGTGCCGGGCTCCCGTCCGCAGCAAGGCATGCCCATACGAATTTGGCGAGCGGCAGTCGGCGGCGGTATGTTCAAGATTGGAAACAGCCCGGCCGTTCGGGCTCTCCCTCAATAGCGCGCTCCATGATCCCCTACCTCCGCCAGTTCGATTTCGCCTATGGACGTCGGGATCAGGTCTCGCCTCTGGTCCAGCGCGTGATCGCAGACAATCCGGGGCCTTTCACATTCACCGGCACGGGCGTCTACATCGTCGGACGCGACCGGCCGGGCGCCGAGGTCGCTGTGATCGATCCTGGGCCGATGGACGAGGCTCATCTTTCGGCCCTGCTTCGCGCGATTGAAGGCCGAACGGTCAGCCATATCCTGGTGACGCATACCCATCGGGACCATGCGCCCCTCGCCCGTCCCCTGGCCGAGGCTGTCGGCGGCGCGCCCATCCTGGCGGCTCGTCCGCCGGGCCGGACCGTGCACGCCTCCGGCGCGCTGGATGAGGACGACGACGCCGACTTTCAGCCGGACGTAATCCTGGTCGGCGGCGAGCGGATCGAAGGGGACGGCTGGACGCTGGAGGCCCTGGCGACGCCGGGCCACGCCTCCAACCATATGGCCTTCGTCCTGCGCGAGGAAAACGCCCTGTTCAGCGGCGACCACATCATGGGCTGGTCAACGACGGTGGTGGCGCCGCCGGACGGAGACATGGCGGACTATATGAAGAGCCTGGACGCCGTTCTCGCCCGTGGGTTCTCGACGATCTGGCCCACGCATGGCCCGGCGATCACCCAGGTCGCGCCCTTCCTGAAGGCCTATCGCGCCCACCGCCTGGAACGGGAGGCTCAGATCATGGCTCGACTGGCCGCGGGGGATCGGAGGGTCGCCGACATGGTTCCCGCCCTCTACGCCGGGGTTGACCAGCGCCTCTGGCCGGCCGCCAGCCTTTCGGTGCTGGCGCACCTGATCAAGCTGGAGAAGGAAGGCCGAGTTCGCGCCTCGCCCAGGGCTGAACTGGCCGCGACCTGGCGGTTGGTCGACCCGGCGCTCTGAAGCTTAAGGCGCCAGGTGCGCGACCACGGCCCTGGCTAGACGACAGGCCCCATCTCCGACCTCCAGGTCGTCGCGTCCCGCGACACGCACGTCCGTGCGCCCAGGGCGAATACGAACGCTGACGTCATACGTCAGGCCGAACCAGGCGCCTTCCTTGCGTCCATCCACACGAAAGGGCGCGGTGCCCAGAACAGTGAACCCGGCCTTCTCGAGAGCCCAGGCCGCCGTCTCCGGCGCAACCTGGGTCGGCGCGTGGGTCAGGCCCTCGCAGCCCTGAGGCTGTCTTTCCGTCACGCCCGCCAGGCGCCTCTCCGCCGCCAGGATGCGGGCGAAGGCGGGCGGATCCGACGGGTCCGTCGCGACGTCGAGCGGGGCGGCGGTGAAACGCCGCTCCTGAACCAGATAGCCGCCAACCGTCACCCCGGCGATCGCCAAAGCCGCGCCGGCGATCCCGACCAAGCGCCGCTCACGGAACGCCAGAAGGCAGGCGACCAGAGCGGCCGACAATCCCGCGAAGGCCAGGATTCGACCAATTTTCAAGGCCAGCACGCCCAGGCTGAATTCCGCGCTCCACACGCCCAGGCGCGCGCCGCAGACCGCGACCAGCAACAAGGCCGGCGCGAGCAGCGCAACCAGAAGCAACAGCACGGCCAGAGACTGGCCCTTGGGGCGGTTTGTCGACACGGCGTCCTCCGTCGAATCAACCGGCTGTGGGCAGCCGGTAGTCCGTCATTCGCTCACGCAGGGTCTTCTTGTCGATCTTGCCCGTGGCGCCCAGAGGGATGTCATCGACGAAGACCACATCGTCCGGCATCCACCATTTGGCGATCTTGCCCTGCAGGAAGTCGAGATGTTCCTGCTTGTCCTCGACCTCGCCCTGCTTGAGCTTGACCAGCAGCACCGGCCGCTCGTCCCATTTGGGGTGCGCCGCGCCGATGACGGCCGCCAGGGCGACCTTGGGGTGGCCGACGGCGATGTTCTCGATGTCGATGGAGCTGATCCACTCTCCGCCCGACTTGATGACATCCTTGGCGCGATCGGTGATCTGCATGAAGCCTTCGGGGTCGACGCTGGCGATGTCGCCCGTGTCGAAGAAGCCTTCGTGATCCAGGATGTCGCCGCCCTCGCCCTTGAAATAGGCGCCGGCGATGGTCGGCCCCTTGACCATCACCCGGCCGAAGGTCTTGCCGTCATGCGGCATCTCCTGACCGCCGTAGTTCTTGATCTTGAGCTCGACCCCCAGCGGCGGCGTGCCCTGTTTCATGCGCCAGGCCATCTGCTGATCATAAGGCAGAGCCTTCAGTTCGGGCGTCAGGTTGGCGATGGTGCCGATCGGAGAGGTTTCCGTCATGCCCCAGGCATGGACCACCTCGACGCCGAACTTCTCCTGGAAGCCGCGGATCAGGGCCTCCGGGCAGGCCGAGCCGCCGATCAGCACTTTTTTCAAGGTGGAGAACTTCAGCCCGTTCTCGATCATATGTCCGAACAGCCCCTGCCACACGGTGGGCACGGCGGCCGAGAAGGTGACCCCTTCAGTCTCGATCAGCTCATAGAGCGCAGCGCCGTCCATCCTGGCGCCCGGCATGACCAGTTTCGAGCCTGCCGCCGGCCCCCCGAATGCGATGCCCCAGGCGTTGGCGTGGAACATGGGAACGACCGGAAGGATCACCTCATTGGGCGTCGCTCCCATCACCGTGGACTGAAGGCCCAGCAAGGTGTGGATGAAGTTCGAGCGGTGCGAATACAGCACGCCCTTCGGATTGCCTGTGGTGCCCGAGGTGTAACAGAGGCCGCAGGCCGTCTGTTCGTCGAACCCGCCCCAGGCCACGTCGCTCGATGCCTGCTCCAGCACCGCCTCATAGGCTTCGCCCTTCGGCAGCTTGGCCGAAGGCATATGAGCGGCGTCCGTCATCACGATGACGCGTTCGACGGTCGGGCAATGCGGGAGGATGGCCTCCAGCAGCGGCACGAAAGTCAGATCGGTAAAGATGATCCGGTCTTCGGCGTGATTGATGATGTAGGCCAGTTGCTCTGGAAACAGCCGCGGATTGAGCGTGTGGCAGACGGCGCCGATGCCCATGATGCCGTACCAGGTCTCGATATGATTGCCGGTGTTCCAGGCCAGGGTGGCGACACGGTCGCCCGGCTTGATCCCCCAGGCCAGCAAGGCGTTCGACACGCGGCGCGCCCGCTCGTGAATGGCGGCGTAGGTGGTGCGGACGATCGGCCCCTCCACCGAACGCGTCACGACCTCGCGCCGTCCGTGCCAGTTCTTCGCGTGATCGAGGATCTTGTCGACCGTCAACGGCCAGTCCTGCATCATACCCAGCATTCGGCGTCTTCCCTCGTCCATGCGCCTTGGTTGAAAGCGGCGCTTGCATCCACGCTAAGACAGGTGAACCGCGACAGGCAACGTGACGCAAGGGAAGGCTGGCCGCGACAGATCGCCGTTCCTGCACGTCATCAAGGCTTGCATCGCGCGCCATCCAGGTGAATGAGCCGCTCATGACCATTCTGATCGCCATCACCGGCGGCTCGGGCTCCGGCAAGAGCACCCTGGCCGAGGCCCTGATTTCCTCGCTGCCCGAGGGCGTCGCCACCCTTTTGCGAGAAGATTCCTATTATCTCGACGCGGCTTCCGTCCCCGGTTTTGATGCGGCGACGCACGATTTCGACGATGTCGCCGCGCGTGATCACGATCTGCTGATTTCCGATCTGAGCGACCTGAAGGCCGGACGTAGCGTGACCGCCCCGCTTTATTCCTTCATTCACCACGGACGCGAGCCGGGCGGCGAGCCGGTGCCGGCCGCTGAGGTGGTGGTGGTCGAAGGCACGCACCTGCTGTGCACCCCGGCCCTGGCGGCCCTGTTCGACATTCGGGTCTTCGTCGACACCCCCTCAGACATCCGCTTCATCCGCCGCCTTCTGCGCGACCAGACCGAGCGCGGCCGTACGGCCGAATCCGTTATCCAGCAATATCTCACCACGGTCCGTCCCGGCCATGAGCGGCTGACGGAACCATCCCGGGTCCATGCCGATTTCATCGTCGCAGACGCCACCGCCGCAGTTCGCCTGGAAGATCCTCAAGCCGTGGTGCGCCTGGCGGCGCCGGTGTTGGCCCATCCGTTGCTTGAACCCTGGTTGAGCTAACCGGCGTCGCTGACGGCGTTAACCGTGATCGTTGCAATCGTGGCAAATTAAAGGCAGGATCGTCGTCCAATGATTGGGTGACAATCCGATGACCGTCTCGGTCCACGCCCTCGAAGACCCCCGACGCGACGCCCTAGTGCGCCAGGCTCGGTTGCACTTCGTCGAAGAAGGTTACGCCGGCACCAAGATGGAGCCGATCGCCAGGGAGGCCGGCGTATCCACGGCGACCCTCTACGCCATGTTCGAGAACAAGGCGGCGCTGTTCGCCGCCGTCATCGACGAAGCCTCCGCCGACTTCGCCGAGCGGATGGCCAAGGTGAAAACCTGCGCCGGCGCGCCCCGGCCGCGATTGAACGGCTTTCTGACCGCCTATGCCGAATTCATCAGCGACCCGTTCGTCAGGGCCATTTTTCGCCTGGTCATGACCGAGCGTCGTCGCTTCGAGAGCCTGGCGACAGCCTTCTATGAACAGGCCAAGCAGGATTTCGGCGCGGTGCTCGTCTCAACCCTCGCCGACATGAACGCAAAGGGCGAGCTGAAGCTTCACAAGCCGTCCTGGGCCGCTAGTCAGCTGATGGGCATGGTCGAACACCCGCTGTTCTTCGTGCCGACGGTGACCGGGGATCGCGTTCTTCCCGCCCGCTCGCCTGCAGCCATCGCCGAAGATGCGGTGGAGACCTTCCTGGCCCGTTACGCGGCCTGACCTGCTTGATCAGGGCCAGAGCCGGCCGCGACGCCACGCCTGATCTTCCGCCGTCCGGTCAAACCGTAGACGATCATGCAGGCGGAAAGGACGATCGCGCCAGAACTCGATCTGGACCGGCCTGACCCGCCAACCGGTCCAGCGATCCGGCCGTGGAACCTCTTGGCCGTCGAAACGCGCGGTCTGTTCGGCCACCCTCGCCACGAGAGCCGCTCGATCCGCCAGGGGACGCGACTGGTCCGACGCCCAGGCGCCGATGCGGCTTTCGCGCGCACGGCTGGCGAAATAGGCGTCGGCCTCCTCAACGCTGGCTGGCTCCACCGGCCCCCGGATCCGCACCTGGCGACGCAGACTCTTCCAGTGGAACAGCAGGGCGGCGCTTGGATTGGCCCACAACTGACCGCCCTTGGCGCTTTCCTGATTGGAGAAGAAGGTGAAGCCTCGCGCATCGACATCTTTCAGCAGGACCATACGCACATCGGGATGGCCCTCGGCGTCGACCGTCGCCAGCGCCATGGCGTTCGGGTCGTTGGGTTCCGATCCCCGCGCAACCTCCAGCCATTCCACGAACAGGGCGATGGGGTCGTCCCGCTCGAAGATGGTCTCATCCGCATTCGCCTCGAGTTGGGCGGCGTAGTCTTCCCGAGACGGGCTGGGCGGGATCACGGACTGGGTCATGCCGACCCTATAGTCCCGCTTCAGGCCCACGTCACATGCACGCCGTTCAAACCTGCGTCAGCCTTTGCAAACAAGGTTAACCCTGTCTTGACCATGTGGTCTGCACAGTGGCCGCTATGCGCGCGGACAGCCCCTCATTCATGGACGCTCGACGCCTGCTCGGCCTCGACGGTTCGGCAGGCCCGCAGGCGTTGGCCGCCGCATTTCGCATAGCCGTAAAGGCCTCTCGTCCGGATCAGGCCGGCGGAGACGCAGATCGGTTTCGTCGCGTCATCGCCGCCTACCGTCTACTGCAGACGGAGACTCGCGCGCTGCCCGCGCCGCGCAAACGGTCCGAAACCTCTCATGCTCAGAGCGCCCGTTCCGCCCCCCTTCCCCCTCCGCTCGTCGTGTTGACGCCGATGCAGGCTCTGACCGGGGGCAGCGTGATCGTCAAAGCATGGGGACGCAGCCTTCTGGTTCACGTCCCGCCGGGCGTGCGGACCGCTGATCGCATCCGGCTGAAGGATGGTCCGTCTCTGTTGCGCGTCTTGATCCGGCCCGCCGACGGATTATCGGTTCTGGGTGCCGACCTGTTCATGGACTGGCCCATAGCGCCGCGCTTGATGCGGGACGGCGGACGTATAGAGATCGACACGCACGCCGGCCTCCAGAGCGCCTGGCTGGTGCCGGACATGGTCGAGCCGGTTCGGCTTCGCCTTCCCGGCCTCGGCCTGCCCGCCCGAGGCAAGCGCGCCGCAGGCGACCTGTTCGTCAAGCTGATCCCGTCGGACGACCTGCCGTCGGCGGCGGAAGACATGCTGCTTCGCTTCACTCGGGTCTGGACGCCGGAGCGTATGGCGGCCTAAGCGAGAGGCCATGTCGCACAACACCTTCGGCCATCTGTTCCGCATCACCACCTGGGGCGAAAGCCACGGCCCGGCCATCGGCTGCGTCGTCGATGGATGCCCGCCGCTGATCCCGCTGACCGAGGCCGACATCCAGCCCTGGCTGGACCTGAGAAAACCCGGCGGAAGCCGCTTCGTCACCCAGCGGCAGGAGGCCGATCAGGTCCGCATCCTGTCCGGCGTCTTCGACGACGGAAACGGCCCGGTCACAACCGGCACGCCGATCAGCCTGATGATCGAGAACACCGACCAACGGTCCAAGGATTACGGCGAAATCGCCCGCGCCTACCGTCCCGGCCACGCCGACTACGTCTACCAGACCAAATACGGCGTGCGCGATCCTCGTGGCGGCGGCCGGTCCTCGGCGCGTGAGACGGCCAGCCGCGTGGCGGCGGGCGCCGTGGCCAGGAAGGTGCTGGGCGACGACGTTCGCATCCGCGCCGGAGTGGTTCAACTCGGACCGCACCGTATTCCTGACGAAGCGATTGATTTCGACGCCGTCTATGACAACGCCCTGTTCGCCGCCTCGGCCGAGATCGTGCCCGCGTGGGAGCAGTATCTGGACGGCGTGCGAAAATCCGGCTCCTCCATCGGCGCCGTGGTGGCGCTGGAGGTCACCGGCGTCCCGGCCGGATGGGGCGCGCCCCTCTACGCCAAGCTGGACGCCGAACTGGCGGCGGGCCTGATGTCCATCAACGCCGTCAAGGGCGTCGAGATCGGCGCGGGTTTCGGCGCGGCCGAGCTGTCGGGCGAAGACAACGCCGACCAGATGCGCCTGGGCGACGACGGCCTGCCTGTCTTCCTGTCGAACAAGGCGGGCGGCGTGCTGGGCGGCATCTCCACCGGACAGCCGCTGACGGCGCGCGTGGCGTTCAAGCCCACCTCCTCCATCCTGACCCTGCGACAGACGATCAACCGCGACGGCGAAGAGGTCGACCTTCGCACCAAGGGCCGCCATGACCCTTGCGTCGCATTGCGCGGCGTCCCGGTGGTCGAAGCCATGGCCGCCATCGTGCTGGCCGACGCCAAGCTGCGGCATCGGGCCCAAGTGGGTTAGTCATTCGATGTGAAACAGGCACGGTTGCCAATTGATTTCGGCGATCCTATTTAGGTCTCAAGCATTCCTCAGATGGGAGACCCAACATGATCGACGTCAGACCCTTCAGGACGCTCGGCGGCGCCAACCACGGCTGGCTGAACGCCAAGCATCACTTCTCGTTCGCCAACTACTATGACCCGAAGCGCATGGGTTGGGGCCGGTTGCGCGTCTGGAACGACGATGAGATCGCCGCTCAGTCGGGTTTCCCGCCTCATCCGCACGCGGACATGGAGATCATCACCTACGTCCGTACCGGAGCCATCACCCATCAGGACTCCATGGGCAACACGGGCCGCACCGCAGCCGGGGACGTTCAGGTGATGAGCGCAGGCACCGGCGTGCGCCACGCCGAGTACAACATGGAGAACGAGCTCACGACCCTGTTCCAGATCTGGATCGAGACGGATCGGCCCGGCGCTCAGCCGTCCTGGGGTCAGCGCGAGTTTCCGAAGAGCGACCGCTCGGGACGGTTCACCATCGTCGCCTCGGGCGATCCGGCGGACGAGGCCCTGACCATCAACGCCGATGCGCGCGTTCTGGCCGCCACGCTGAAGGCGGGCGAAAGCCTGTCCTATGACCTGGCGGCCGGTCGTCGCGCCTATCTGGTGCCCGCCGTCGGCCAGGTGGAGGTCAACGGCACCGCGCTGAACGCCCGCGACGGCGCCGGCATCGTCGACGAACCGACGATCACCATCACGGCCCAGCAGGACGCCGAACTGGTGATGGTCGACAGCCTGTAAGAGGCGACTGATCGAAAGATCACAGGGGGCGCTTGAAAGAGCGCTCCCTTTCTTTTGCGCGCTGACAGGACCGCGGAGCGCGGGCACACTGTCCCCATGATCCAGCGCCTCCCTGCTCTCGCCCTCTTCCTGGCAAGCGCCCTGTTGCTCCAGGGTTGCGTCGCCGGCGCCGTCGTCGGCGCCGGGGCCGCCGTGGTCGGCGGCGCGGCCAAGGTCACAGGCGCTGCGGTCGGCGCAGGCTTCGACGCCGTCACCACCTCCGACGAGGAAACCAAGGCCAAACGCGAGCGCGAACAGCGTGAATACGAGCGCGAACAACGCCGCTGCGAACAGAGGCAGCGTCAGGGCAAGGCCTGCTGATCGCTATCTCACCCCGATGTATTTGTGCGTCTGGACGCTGAGCCGCCATTGCGGATGAGTCAGGCAGTACTCAATGGCGGCGGCGGTGTTGGCGGCCTGATCAGGGCCATCCATGGGCTGGAGCCAGAAACGCTCGAAATCGAGATTCTCGAAGCGATCCGGCATGGCCAGCGGTTGAGGGAAGACCAGCTTCATCTCCTGGCCCGAGGTCTGGACCACAGGCGCGTCGGCCTTGGGGCTGATGCAGATCCAGTCAATGCCGTCCGGCGCTGCCAGGGTGCCGTTGCTTTCGATGGCGACTTCGAAGCCGCGCGCATGCAGGGCCTCGATCAGGGGCGCATCCAGTTGCATCAAGGGCTCGCCGCCCGTGCAGACCACCAGCTTCGGATCGCCCTCGCGTCCGCGCCACATCCCGGCGACATGGTCTGCCATCAAGTCAGCGGTCTTGAACTTACCGCCTCCGTCGCCG
>PJUE01000786.1_pt1 | contig 14346 bp, 10 predicted proteins | sample 1512171 | NCBI WGS metagenome assembly PJUE01 (sample SAMN08177674, study PRJNA422409) | Feces metagenome, whole genome shotgun sequencing project. | isolation source: Chicken feces (3) enriched on wood chips: alkali lignin treatment | host: Gallus gallus | place: USA: Madison | collected 2015-01-15
CTGGGCGATCGCGCCGGGAATGGCGATCGACTTTACCGCCATCAAATCCTTCAGGGAGAAATGCAAACCAACACCGAACATCAGCAGGATCACGCCAAGCTCCGCCAGCTCCGGGGCAAGTTTAGTATCAGCAACAAAACCTGGGGTAAAAGGACCGGCTAACACGCCAGCTAATAAATAGCCCACCAGAGGCGAAATGCGAAGTTTGTTGGCAAGCATGCCGAGTATAAATGCGAGAACAAGTCCACCGACAATGGTGGTGATAAGCGGTGTGGCGTGATGCATTCCGTCTCCTTTCGTTGCTGAGTTAATCCATTTTTGGTCCAGAAACCAAAAAGCCGAGTAATAGTTTATGACAAATTTAATGATTATGTTTATGAATAATTATTGAAATTTGCGTAAAACAGCAATAAGGGTTAAACGAAAGCAGAACAGGGCGATTTTCAAGAGGCTGTGCTAAGAAAGGCTTATGGCAGTAGGGAAGGTTGCGGCCAAACCTGGAGTTTAGCCGCAGATAAATCAGGCTTTATGCCGGTTATCAGGCAGGAATATAGTCAACATCCCGAGAAGTGGCAGGAAAGCACAGATTTTGTAGACCAAAAAGATGCTGGTATGGTCCGCAATCAGGCCTAACACGGCTGCGCCAAGGCCGCCCATCCCAAAGGCAAATCCAAAAAACAGCCCGGAAACCATGCCGATACGCCCCGGAAGCAGCTCCTGGGCATAGACCAGAATGGCCGAAAACGCCGAAGCGAGGATAAAACCAATGATCACGGTTAAAACACCCGTCCACCACAGGGTTGCATAGGGCAAAATAAGCGTGAAAGGCGCTACGCCAAGGATAGAGCCCCAAATCACATATTTACGCCCAATTTTGTCACCCAATGGCCCGCCAATAAACGTCCCTGCGGCCACCGCAAACAGGAAGGCGAAGAGGTGGAACTGGGCGTTTTGTACCGATAATCCGAATTTTTCCATCAGATAAAAGGTGTAATAGCTGCTGATGCTCGCCATATAGAAATATTTTGAGAAAATCAGCATCAGCAGGATGCTGACGGCCAGAATGACCTTGTTACGCGGCAGGGGATTTATCACCGGCGCTTTTGGTTTACCCTTATTGACCTGATGCTGGGCGGCATACCAGCGGCTGATCTGCGCCAGTACCACAATCGCCAGCAGCGCGGCGAGCACAAACCAGGCCACGTTGCCTTTACCGTACGGGGCGATAATCACCGCCGCCAGCAGTGGGCCGAGGGAGCTGCCAAAGTTACCGCCCACCTGGAACAGCGACTGCGCCAGCCCGTGACGGCCACCAGAGGCCATACGCGCCACGCGGGACGATTCGGGGTGGAAGACCGACGAGCCGGTTCCCACCAGCGCAGCCGCCACTAATACGCCCTCGAAGCTGTCCGCCATCGCCAGCAGGATCAGGCCGCTCAGGGTAAAGCACATGCCAATCGGCAGAGACCAAGGCATCGGATATTTATCCGTCCAGTAGCCCACTACCGGTTGCAGCAGCGACGAGGCCAGCTGGAAGGTGAGGGTGATCATGCCGATCTGCACGAAAGTGAGAGAAAACTCGGACTGCAGCAGCGGATAGATCGCCAGAATAAGCGACTGGATCATATCGTTCAGCAGATGCGAAAGACTGATTGCGCCGAGAATACCAAATGAGGTGCGCGCCTTAGCAGCCGACACCGGTGGAGTAGATTCACTGATTGCCATAAATACCACGTCGATTGTTATAGGAAATGCAGGATGTAATTATTATCCGACTAACATACCTTTCCCCGACATTTGAGGAAAGTCGCAATTCTGAAAACAAAGTTGTCTATTCTGCTTACTCGCTGTAATTTTTGCCTTTGTCTATGGATCAGGGAGTGAAGAAATGAAGTTAATGAAGCGAGGCGTCGCGCTGGCAATCATCGCGGCGTGCGGTCTGTTAAGCCTGCCAGCCCAGGCCTGGGAACAGGATAAAACCTATAACATCACCATCCTGCATACCAACGATCATCATGGCCACTTCTGGCGCAGCGAATACGGCGAGTATGGCCTCTCGGCGCAGAAGACGCTGGTGGACGGGATCCGCAAAGAGGTGGCGGCGAAGGGCGGCAGCGTACTGTTGCTCTCCGGCGGCGATATTAATACCGGCGTGCCGGAATCGGATCTACAGGATGCGGAACCCGATTTCCGCGGCATGAATTTGATTGGCTACGATGCGATGGCCGTGGGTAACCACGAGTTTGATAATCCTATTGAAGTATTACGCCAGCAGGAGAAGTGGGCTAAATTCCCGTTCCTCTCCGCCAATATTTACCAGAAAAGTACCGGGGAGCGTTTATTTAAGCCCTGGGCTATTTTCAAACGCCAGGATATTAAAATTGCCGTGGTGGGGCTGACCACCGACGACACGGCGAAAATTGGCAACCCGGAATATTTTACCGATATCGAATTCCGTAAACCGGCCGACGAAGCGAAGCTGGTGATCCAGGAATTACAGCAGAATGAAAAGCCGGACGTGATTATCGCCACCACCCATATGGGGCATTACGATAATGGCGACCACGGCTCGAACGCCCCGGGCGATGTCGAGATGGCGCGCAGTCTGCCGGCGGGCTCGCTGGCGATGATTGTGGGCGGCCACTCTCAGGATCCGGTCTGTATGGCCTCGGAAAATAAAAAGCAGGTGGACTACGTGCCGGGCACGCCGTGCGCACCGGACAAGCAGAACGGGATCTGGATTGTGCAGGCCCATGAGTGGGGTAAATACGTAGGCCGCGCGGATTTCGAGTTCCGCAACGGCGAGATGAAGCTGGTGCATTACCAGCTGATCCCGGTCAACCTGAAGAAGAAGGTGACCTACGATAACGGCCAGAGCGAGCGTGTTCTCTATACGCCGGAAATTGCGGAAAACCCGCAGATGCTCTCCCTGCTGTCGCCGTTCCAGAATAAAGGCAAGGCCCAGCTGGATGTGAAGATCGGCACGCTCTCCGGCAGGCTGGAAGGCGATCGCAGCAAGGTGCGCTTCGTGCAGACCAACATGGGCCATCTGGTGCTGGCGGCGCAGATGGCACGTACCAATGCCGATTTTGCGGTGATGAGCGGCGGCGGGATCCGCGATTCCATCGAAGGCGGTGATATCACCTATAAAGATGTGCTGAAGGTACAGCCGTTCGGCAACGTGCTGGTGTATGTCGATATGAGCGGCAAAGAGGTGACGGACTATCTGACCGCGGTAGCGCAGATGAAGCCTGACTCTGGCGCCTATCCACAGTTCGCCAATGTGAGTTTCGTGGCGAAGGGTGGGGCGCTCAACGACCTGAAGATCAAAGGTGAACCTGTCGATCCGGCTAAAACCTACCGGATGGCGACGTTAAGCTTTAACGCTACCGGTGGCGATGGCTATCCGCATATCGATGATAAACCGGGCTACGTGAATACCGGCTTCATCGACGCCGAGGTGCTGAAGCAGTACATCCAGCAGAACTCTCCGCTGGATGTGAACGCGTATGAACCGAAAGGTGAGGTGAGCTGGGAGTAACCACCATTAATGCCGGGTAGCGGCTACGCCTTACCCGGCTTTTTATACAACACGTACGCCCGCCGCCATCGCCCGCTCCGGCGTTAATAACACGCTTTCGCTGGCATCATCGGTTTCCGCGCAGAGCAACATGCATTCAGAGGTTTCGCCGCGCATCTTCGCTTTCGCCAGATTACACAGCACCACCACCGTTTTCCCCATCAACGCCTCTTCCCGGTAATACGGCACCAGGCTGGTGACGGTTTGCAGCGTCCTGCCGCCCACATCAATCTGCGCAATATAGAGTTTGTCTGCGTTAGCGTGGCGTTTAACGTCCACGATCGTTCCCACACGGATCTCCAGCTTTGCAAAGTCATCGTAAGCTACCGTATCCATTCTCTCTCCTTGGTAAAGTTTTACTAAATACTAGCACGGTATTTGCCGGAAGCAATGGGCAGTATATTTAGTAAAAACTGATGCATGTCCCGACTCATCCTTTACAATGGGTTATTACGTGGGGAATAAGGATAAACATGGCAACGCTCAAAGACATCGCGACGGAGGCTGGCGTCTCGCTGGCGACGGTATCCCGGGTTTTAAACGATGACCCAACGTTGAACGTAAAAGAAGAGACCAAACACCGCATTCTGGAGATTGCTGAAAAGCTGGAATATAAGAGCACAACGTCCCGCAAAATGCAGTCTGCCACTATGGGTCAGCAACACATCCTGGCACTCTATAGCTATCAGCAAGAGCTGGAGATTAACGATCCCTACTACCTTGCCATCCGCCACGGCATTGAGACGCAGTGTGAAAAGCTGGGCGTCGACCTGAGCAACTGTTACGCCAATGCCACCCTGCCTGAGATTAAAAAACTCACCGGCGTACTGATCGTTGGCAAGCCCTCCTCAGCGATTCGCCGTACCGCGATGGCCTTAACGGACAACGTCTGCTTTATCGATTTTCACGAGCCCGGCAGCCAGTACGATTCCGTCGATATTGACCTCTCGCGCATCAGCAAGCAGATCATTGATTTCTTTATTGATCAGAATGTTAAGCGCATTGGTTTTATCGGCGGAGAAGATGAGCCCGGCAAAGCCGATATCCGCGAAGCCGCTTTCGTGGAGTATGGCCGTTTGAAAGGGGTAGTGTCAGAGCAGGATATCTGGCGCGGCGGTTTTTCCAGCTCATCCGGATATGAACTGGCAAAAACCATGCTGACACAGGCAAGCTGGCCCGGCGCGCTGTTTGTCGCCTCTGATTCGATAGCCATCGGCGTATTGCGCGCTATTCATGAAAAAGGGCTGTCGATCCCCGAGGATATTTCACTCATCAGCGTGAACGATATCCCGACCGCCCGCTTCACCTTCCCGCCGCTCTCTACCGTGCGTATCCACTCGGAAATGATGGGCAGCCAGGGGGTTAACCTGCTGCTGGAAAAATCCCGCGATGGGCGGGCACTGCCGCTTCAGGTCTTCGTGCCGAGCGTGCTCAAACTGCGCGGTACTACCCGTTAATCCCCACGTTCAACACGCTGCCGGGCATGCCCGGCATTTTTTTTATTTGTGATCGAGTTAAAGCAAATCATCTTTACTGATTTTATTTAGTAAAATTTTTACTAAAATCCCCAGCAATGATGTTTACCCCTACAGGGAGATCGCATGAATCGCTGGGAAAATATTCAACTCACGCATGAGAATCGGCTCCCGCCGCGTGCGTATTTCTTCTCATATGACACCGTCGCGCAGGCTCGGACCTTTGCCCGCGAAGCCAGTAGCCACTTTTTATCACTCAGCGGCCAGTGGAATTTTCGTTTCTTCACGCATCCGCTGTATGTACCGGAAAGCTTCACTTCTGAGTATATGGCCGGCTGGGACGATATTACCGTGCCGGCCATGTGGCAGATGGAAGGCCACGGCCAGCTGCAGTACACCGACGAAGGCTTCCCCTTCCCGGTAGACGTTCCCTGGGTGCCTGCGGACAACCCCACCGGGGCGTATCAGCGCTACTTCACCCTGTCCGACACCTGGCAAAATAAGCAGACCCTCATCAAGTTTGACGGCGTCGAAACCTATTTCGAAGTTTATGTGAATGGTCAGTACATTGGCTTTAGCAAGGGCAGCAGGCTGACCGCCGAGTTTGATATCAGCCATGCGGTGCACAGCGGACAAAACCTGCTGTGCGTGCGGGTGATGCAGTGGGCGGATTCCACCTACATTGAAGATCAGGACATGTGGTGGACGGCCGGCATTTTCCGCGATGTTTATCTGGTCGGAAAAAATCCCGCTCACGTGCGCGATTTCACCCTCAAAACCACCTTCGACGAGGCGTATCAGGACGCCACCCTCTTCTGTCAGCTGGAGCTGGAAAACCTGGCCCCGCACGCATCAGCCGTGTCGCTGGAGTATGCGCTGTACGATGGCGAGGCGGTGCTCCACCAGGGCACGACCGACAGCCTGACCGTGACCCGCAGCGCGGAAACCGCCTTCAGCATTGAGGTCAAACGGCCTCAGCAGTGGTCTGCCGAATCGCCCTATCTCTACCATCTGGTGATGACGTTAAAAGACGCGGACGGGCAGACGCTGGAAGTTATCCCGCAGCGCATCGGTTTCCGGGACATCAAGGTGCGCGACGGTCTGTTCTACGTCAACAACCGCTACCTGAAGCTGCACGGCGTAAACCGTCACGATAACGATCATCAGAAAGGCCGCGCTGTGGGGATGGATCGCGTCGAGCGCGATCTGATCCTGATGAAGCAGCACAACATCAACTCGGTACGCACCGCCCACTACCCCAACGATCCGCGCTTCTATGAACTGTGCGACCTCTACGGCCTGTTCGTGATGGCGGAAACGGATGTGGAATCTCACGGCTTTGCCAACGTCGGCGATCTGAGCCGCATCACGGACGATCCGGTATGGGAGCCCGTTTACGTTGAACGCATCGAGCGACATATCCACGCCCAGAAAAACCATCCTTCAATCATCATCTGGTCGCTTGGCAACGAGTCCGGCTACGGCTGTAATATCCGCGCCATGGCCCGGGCGGCAAAGGCGCTGGATGACACGCGCCTGCTGCACTACGAAGAAGATCGCGACGCCGAGGTGGTGGATATCATCTCGACCATGTACACCCGCGTGCCGCTGATGAATCTGTTCGGTGAGTATCCCCACGCTAAGCCACGCATCATCTGCGAATACGCCCATGCGATGGGCAACGGCCCTGGCGGCCTGACCGAGTATCAGAACGTCTTCGATCGCCACGACTGTATTCAGGGTCACTACGTCTGGGAGTGGTGCGACCACGGTATTCAGACCACGGACGCCAGCGGCAATACGTACTACGCCTACGGCGGCGACTTTGGTGATTACCCGAATAACTATAACTTCTGCCTCGACGGGCTGATCTACTCGGATCAAACCCCGGGACCCGGGCTGCGCGAGTACAAACAGGTGATTGCCCCGATCAAACTATGCTGGCAGGGGGGCGAGCTGCACGTTGAAAACCGCCTCTGGTTTACCAGCCTGGATGATTACACCCTTCTCGTCGAGGTGCGTGCGGAAGGTGAAACGCGCTACAGCCAGCCGCTTCATATCACTGGTCTCGCACCCAACAGTGCGCGCAGCATGCCTCTGGACCTGCCCGAACCCGATGAACGCGAAACGTTCCTGACCGTGCGCATCAGCAAAAACAGCCGCACGCGCTACAGCGAAGCCGGGCACGAGATCGCGGTGTATCAGTTCCCGTTAAACGCGCGTACGGCTCACGCCACGCCGTTTATTAACGCCAACGCGACGCCGCTGTTGCTGGAAGAGGATCGCCTGAGCTGCAGCGTGACCGGGCATAACTTCCGCGCCAGTTTCTCAAAAGTGACGGGAAAACTCTGCTCCTGGCAGGTTAACGGTGAGGAAAACATCACCCGCGAACCGAAGATTAACTTTTTCAAACCGATGATTGATAACCACAAGCAGGAGTATGAGGGACTGTGGCAACCCAACCACCTGCAGATCATGCAGGAGCATCTGCGCGGTTTCGAGGTTGAGCATCAGGACGATGCGGTCATCATCACGACCCGCAGCCTGATTGCCCCGCCGGTGTTTGATTTTGGTATGCGCTGCACCTATCGCTGGCGCATTGCCGCCGACGGGCAAATTAACGTGGAGCTGAGCGGTGAACGCTACGGCGATTACCCGCACATTATTCCGTGCATCGGCTTTACCCTCGGCATCAACGGCGAATTTGACCAGGTGAGCTATTACGGACGCGGGCCAGGAGAGAACTACCCGGACAGCCAGCAGGCCAGCACCATAGACCTGTGGCATACCACGGTGGATGAGATGTTTGAAAACTACCCGTTCCCGCAGAACAACGGTAACCGCCAGCAGGTGCGCTGGGCAACGCTTGCCAACCGCCACGGCAGCGGCCTGCTGGTGGTGCCTCAGCAACCCATTCACTTCAGCGCCTGGCACTACACGGCAGAGAACCTTCACGCCGCACAGCACTGCAACGAACTGCGGCGGTGCGAGGACATCACCCTCAATCTCGACCATCAGATCCTGGGCTTAGGCTCCAATTCCTGGGGAAGCGAAGTGCTGGACAGCTGGCGCGTCTGGTTCACACCGTTCCGCTACGGTTTCACCCTGCTCCCGCTGGAAGGCGGACAAACCGCCGCGCAGACGCTGGCGCGCCATCGGTTCGGCACCGGTTTCTTCTCCATGAATTCACACAGCGAGGCAGAAAAATGATCGTTCTGGATAGCCTGGAACAGTTCCAGCAGCTTTACCGTGCGGGCCGTAAATGGCAGCGCTGCGTAGAGGCCATCAACAATATCGACCACATCCAGCCCGGTGTTGCCCACTCGATTGGCGATTCGCTGGCCTACCGCGTGACCCGTGATGCCAGCACCGACGCGCTGTTCGTCGGTCACCGCCGCTATTTCGAGGTGCATTACTACCTGCAGGGGATGCAAAAAATTGAGTATGCCGCAAAAGAAGCCCTTCAGCTTGTGGAGTGCTACCGCGATGAAACCGACCGCGAATACCTGAAAGGTGTGGGTCATACCGAACAGGTGCGCGAGGGGCATGTCGTGATTTGTGAGAATCATGAGGCGTATCGCTTTATCAGTGATACGCCGGCAAAAAAAGTCGTCCTCTATGTGACCGTCGAAGACGGTTATTTCCATAACAAATAATAATCCAGCGGTGCCAGTGAAGCACCGCTCTCCTCCTCGTACCCGGAGAAATATTATGTCTGGAACCACTAAGCGTAATACCATCGGCAAATTCGGCCTACTGTCGCTGACCTTTGCCGCCGTATTCAGTTTTAACAACGTGATTAATAACAATATCGAGCTGGGGCTTGCCTCTGCGCCGATGTTCTTTTTAGCCACCTTGTTCTACTTCATTCCTTTCTGCTTAATTATCGCGGAGTTTGTTTCCCTGAATAAAAACTCCGAAGCAGGCGTGTACGCCTGGGTGAAAAGTTCGCTGGGTGGGCGCTGGGCGTTTATTACTGCCTACACCTACTGGTTCGTGAACCTGTTCTTCTTCACCTCGTTATTACCGCGTGTCATTGCCTACGCCTCTTACGCCTTTTTGGGATATGAGTACATTCTTACGCCGTTTGCCACTACGGTACTGAGTATGGTGCTGTTTGCCTTCTCGACCTGGGTGTCTACCAACGGGGCGAAGATGCTGGGGCCGATCACGTCTGTGACCTCTACGCTCATGCTGTTGTTGACCCTCTCCTATATTCTGCTGGCAGGTGCCGCGCTCATGGGCGGCGTACAGCCAGCCGACCCGATTACCGTTGACGCGATGATCCCTGACTTCAACTGGGCCTTCCTCGGTATTACCACCTGGATATTCATGGCTGCGGGGGGCGCAGAGTCCGTTGCGGTATACGTTAACGACGTTAAGGGCGGCTCAAAATCCTTCGTTAAGGTGATCATTCTGGCGGGGATTTTCATCGGCGTACTTTACTCCATCTCCTCGGTGCTGATTAACGTCTTCATCAGCAGTAAGGAGCTGAAGTTTACCGGCGGCTCGGTGCAGGTGTTCCACGGTCTGGCGGTATGGTTTGGCCTGCCGGAAGTGCTGATGAACCGCTTTGTCGGCCTGGTCTCCTTTACCGCGATGTTCGGCTCCCTGCTGATGTGGACGGCCACCCCGGTCAAAATCTTCTTCTCTGAAATCCCGAGCGGCATTTTTGGGCCAAAAACCGTGGCGCTGAACGAGAACGGCGTCCCGGCGCGGGCGGCGTGGATCCAGTATTTGATCGTCATTCCGTTAATGATTATCCCAACCATGGGATCGAATACCGCGCAGGACCTGATGAACACCGTCATCAACATGACCGCCGCTGCCTCAATGCTGCCGCCGCTGTTCATCATGCTGGCTTACCTGAATCTGCGCCGCAAGCTCGATCATCTTCCGCGCGATTTCAAAATGGGCTCACGCACCACGGGTATTGTGGTGGTGTCGATGCTGATTGTGATTTTTGCCATCGGCTTTGTGGCTTCAACTTTCCCTACCGGTGCCAATATTATGACGATTATTTTCTATAACGTCGGTGGCATTGTTTTATTCCTCGGCTTTGCCTGGTGGAAATACAGCAAATACGTCAGGGGATTATCAAAAGAACAACAACAAATAGAAGCGTCACCTGCCTCAAATATTCATTAACACTGAAGATGTGAATATTTTCTCATTGGGATGAGTGCATGAAAATTAAAAAGAAAACAATTGGGACACTGGCTGCCCTCTCTTTCTGCTGCCCTGCATTTGCCGCAGAAGACGCCCGACCCGCTGAACATGATGATACCCGAACCCCGGAAATCACCTCTCCGTCATTTCGTTTTTATGGCGAACTGGGGGTTGGCGGATATATGGATTTAGAAGGTCAGGATAAACATAAATACAGTGACGGGACCTATATTGAGAGCGGTCTGGAAATGAAGCACGGGCACTGGTTCGGCCTGATTTATGGCGAAGGCTGGACCGTACAGGCTGACCATCAGGGAAACGCCTGGGTACCCGACCACAGCTGGGGCGGATTCGAAGGAGGGCTTAACCGCTTTTACGGCGGCTACAAAACCGATAACAGCACCGAGATCATGCTCAGCCTGCGTCAGGACTCCTCCCTCGATGACCTGCAGTGGTGGGGGGATTTCACGCCCGATCTGGGCTATGTGATCCCCAACACCCGCGACATTATGTATGCGCTGAAAGTACAGAACCTCTCCGGGAACCTGCGCTATAGCGTCACCGCCACGCCTGCGGGGCACCATGACGAGAGCAAAGCCTGGCTGCACTTTGGCAAATACGATCGCTATGACGATAAGTATACCTATCCGGCGATGGCCAACGGCTATATCCAGTATGACATCGTCAAAGACGTCACCTGGATGAACGGCCTTGAAGTCACGGATGGCACCGGTCAGCTCTTTTTAACCGGCATTCTGTCGCCCAATCTGGCGGCGCGCGCCTGGCATCACACCGGCCGGGCCAGCGGCAAGGACGTCTCCGGCACAGAGACCGGGTATATGGTCAGCGCCATGGTTGAAGCGTTAAAAGGCGTCTATCTCTCCACCGCTTACAGCTATGCAAAGCACCACCCGGACCACGCCGCCGATGAAACGACCTCGTTTATGCAGTTCGGTATCTGGTACGAGTACGGCGATGGGCGTTTTGCTACCGCTGCCGACAGCCGCTTCTATATGAAAAATGCCTCCGGCGACCCGAGCGATCGGATCTTCCTGATGCAATACGTCTACTGGTAAAAGGATCTTCCACCATGAAACTCAGCCTTACACCACTGGCCTGCGCGCTGGCGCTCAGTTTTTCGGCTCACGCCGCCAGCACAGCTGATTTTAAAAACGTCATCAACCGTACCGGTGCCCCGGCGTACATGCACGATTTCGACTATGACGACCACCAGCGTTTTAATCCCTTTTTCGATTTGGGCGCCTGGCATGGGCACTTACTGCCGAACGGGCCGCAGACCCAGGGAGGATTTCCCGGCGTAGCGCTGCTCACCGAAGAGTACATCAACTTTATGGCGACGAATTTCGATCGCCTGAGTGTGTATCAGAACGGCAAAAAAGTGGATTTTACCCTTGAGGCCTACAGTATTCCCGGCGCGCTGGTGCAGACGCTAAATGCCAAAGATGTCCAGATCGCGATGACGCTGCGCTTTGCCACCGCGCGCACCTCGCTGCTGGAAACCCGTATCACCAGCAAGACACCGCTCGACCTGGTGTGGGATGGCGAACTGCTGGAAAAGCTGGAGGCGAAAGAGGGCAAACCGCTGTCGGATAAAACTATCGACGGCGCGTATCCGGATTACCAGCGCAGGCTGGTCCCCACCCGTGACGGCCTGAGAGTGACCTTTGGCAAAGTGCGTTCCACCTGGGATCTGCTGACCTCCGGCAGTTCCGAATATCAGGTGCATAAATCCATCCCCGTCGACACCACCGTCGACGGGCATCGCTTTACCAGCCGGGCGCACATTACCGGCAGCACCACGCTGTATACCACCTATTCCCATCTGCTCAACGCGGATGAGGTGACGCGGGAGCAGATGCCGATCCGCGATATTCTGGCGCGCCCGGCCGCCTATATGACGGCCTCGCAGCAGCGTTGGGAAGGCTATTTGCAGAAAGGGTTAACCAACCCAAACGCGACGCCAGAGCAAACCCGCGTGGCGGTGAAAGCCATCGAAACGCTGAACGGCAACTGGCGCTCACCGGGCGGCGCGGTGCGTTATAACACGGTGACGCCATCCGTCACCGGACGTTGGTTCTCCGGCAACCAGACCTGGCCGTGGGATACCTGGAAACAGGCCTTTGCCATGTCGCATTTCAACCCGGAGATCGCCAAAGAGAACATTCGCGCGGTCTTCGCCTGGCAAATCAAACCCGACGATCCGGTCCGCCCGCAGGATGCCGGCTTTGTGCCGGATCTCATCGCCTGGAACCTGAGCCCGGAACGCGGCGGGGACGGCGGCAACTGGAACGAGCGCAATACCAAACCGAGCCTTGCCGCGTGGTCAGTGATGGAGGTGTACAACACCACTCAGGACAAGGCCTGGCTGGCAGAGATATACCCTAAACTGGTGGCCTATCACGACTGGTGGCTACGCAACCGCGACCATAACGGCAACGGCGTGCCGGAGTACGGCGCGACGCGTGATAAAGCCCATAATACCGCCAGCGGTGAGATGCTCTTCACGGTGAAAAAAGGCGATAAAGAGGAATCGCTTTCCGGTCTGAACAACTATGCCCGTGTGGTCGACAAGGGCCATTACGACGGTCTGGAGATCCCGGCGCAGGTTGCAGCCTCGTGGGAATCGGGACGTGATGACGCCGCCGTCTTCGGTTTTATCGATCAATCCCAGCTGGATAAATACGTCGAAAACGGCGGTAAACGCAGCGACTGGACGGTGAAGTTTGCCGAAAACCGCGACAAAGAGGGCAGGCTATTGGGCTATTCGCTGCTGCAGGAGTCCGTCGACCAGGCGAGCTATATGTACAGCGACAATCACTATCTGGCACAGATGGCGAGCCTGCTGGGGAAAGAGCAGGAGGCCAGCCACTACCGCCAGCTGGCGGATAAGCTCGCGACCTACATCAATACCTGCATGTTCGACGCGAAAAGCGGTTTTTACTATGACATTCGCATCGAGGATAAACCGCTTCAGAATGGCTGTGCGGGTAAACCGATCGTCGAGCGCGGCAAAGGCCCGGAAGGCTGGTCGCCGCTGTTTAACGGTGCGGCAACGCAGGAGCATGCGGATGCCGTGGTGAAGGTGATGCTGGATCCGAAAGAATTCAACACTTATGTGCCGCTCGGGACGGCCGCGCTTACCAACCCGGCATTTGGCCCGGATATCTACTGGCGCGGCCGGGTCTGGGTCGACCAGTTCTGGTTTGGTCTGAAAGGGATGCAACGCTATGGCTATCGGGAGCAGGCACAAACGCTGGCTGAAAACTTCTTTAAGCACGCAAAGGGGTTAACCTCTGACGGCCCGATCCAGGAAAACTACAATCCGCTGACCGGCGCGCAGCAAGGCGCCCCCAACTTCTCCTGGAGCGCAGCGCATCTGTACATGTTGTATAACGACTTTTTCCGTAAACATTAACGGAGGAGCGGTATGCTGTGCCGGGTAAGGCGTAGCCGCCACCCGGCATTTTTTACTCCCGGCGCGCAATATCCGCAAACTGCGCATCCAGCATTTTTGCCAGATCGCTGGCCGCCAGCTCAATATCCAGCCCGCGCTTGCCACCCGAAATATAGATCGTTTCAAAGGCCTGAGAAGGTGCATCAATCAGCGTCGGCAGGCGCTTTTTCTGCCCCAGCGGGCTGATGCCGCCCACCAGATACCCCGTCGTGCGTTGCGCCACCATCGGGTCGGCCATATCCACTTTTTTAGCGCCCAGCGCCTTCGCCACCTTCTTGAGATCCAGTTGCCCGGCAACCGGCGTCACCGCCACGGCGAGATGCTTCATATCGCCGTTGACCGCGACCAGCAACGTTTTATAAACCTGATCGGCATTCAGCCCCAGCTTACGCACCACTTCATCGCCAAAATTGGTTTCACTCGGATCGTGGTCGTAGGTATGGATCCGGAACGTAATCTTGTTTTTTTCGAGTAATTTAACGGCGGGAGTCATAGCAATCCTTCTTAGCCCGGACAATAAACGCCCTAAGCATACGCCTCAGAAGAGGCTAAAAAATAGCACCATCTTGCGCATATAGTGTTGGCAGTGATGGTCACTTTGAGCGACAATCGGCTCAACCGGGGGTCTCCTCCGGCATAATAACAAC
>PJUE01000792.1_pt1 | contig 14265 bp, 17 predicted proteins | sample 1512171 | NCBI WGS metagenome assembly PJUE01 (sample SAMN08177674, study PRJNA422409) | Feces metagenome, whole genome shotgun sequencing project. | isolation source: Chicken feces (3) enriched on wood chips: alkali lignin treatment | host: Gallus gallus | place: USA: Madison | collected 2015-01-15
AACGCAGGCAAGAACATCACCGGCCTTGCTGCTGCTATCTCCAGCTCGCCCACTTCTGGCGTGTACGGCGGCATTGATCGCGGCACATGGAACTTCTGGCGCAATCAGGTCATTTCCTGCACGAATGATGTCGGCGCGGCTATGTCTGCTTCGACGATTCTTTCCGGCATGAACAAACTTGCTCTTGCAACCGCTCGCGGCAATGACCGGGTTGATTTGATCGTTGCTGATAATGACGCCTTCGAGTACTACCAGTCGGCATTGCAGGCGATCCAACGCGTGACCAACGACTCCGGGCAAGGCCTGGCTGGGGCTGGCTTTACCACGCTCAAGTACTACGGTGCCGGAGCTTCGGCTGATGTGGTGTTTGATGGTGGGATCGGCGGCAACATGCCATCCAAGACCATGTACTTCATCAACACCAACTACCTGAAGCTTCGCCCGCACGCGCGGCGCAACTTCGTGGCCCTGGGTGGTGATCGCCAGTCGGTCAACCAAGACGCTGTCGTTCGCCTCATCGGCTGGGCCGGCAACCTCACATGCTCTGGCGCTCAGTTCCAGGGCATTCTTGTAAATTAAGGGGAAATCATCATGGCAACTATCTTTACCGATACCCCCAAGCTGGGGGTTGCTCTGCTGAACAAGATCGACACCGCCGACACAAAGCAGCGCTCCGGCCATCGTCTGGGCTCTCAAGTGTGGGGCAGCGACGGCAAGCGCTATGTGTATGCGCAGGCCGATGCGACGATCTCCGCCAGTACGGCGGTATGCGACGTGGATGCCAGCACGTTCCTGGTTGCAGCTTCGGGTGGCACGTACGCATCGCCCCCCGTTGCGATGGCCAAGGGCGATCAAGGCTGGTTCGCAGCCGCGTCTGTGTAGGAGGGGATATGGCTACCGACCCTAACCGCTTCATCTCGCTTGGCATGGCGCCAGCTCTGGCCAGCGCTGTTGCCCAAGCGATTGACGCAGGATCGACGCCGCCATCGCCCACGGAAATTACAGTCACCCTTACGGGCGACGTCACAGGCACCGGCAGCGGCACTGACACAATCGAAATTGCAACCACGGTAGCCGGATAACTTCGGTTTACCACCACCAACAGGGGCGGCCTTCGGGTCGCCCTTTTTCTTTATAGCGGCAATCCCGCAAAGGAATACCCATGATTTCAGAAGATAACGCGCTAGTTGAGTTCGTCCGCGATGCGGTACAGAACAACTTCAAATCTGCTCAGGAAGGCCGTCCCATCTACGACGAGAAAGACTTCGTTCGAATCATGACGCCGGGCGATACAAAAACCACCGTCTATCGCGAAGCCACAGACAAGGACAAGCAGCGCTTCCCCAAAGCCTGGGCTAACTACGAACGCGGGTTAGAAGAAGTGACCGAAGGCACGCCGTTAGATCAATGGAATCAGATCAGCAAGTCTCAAACGATGGAACTTGCACATGTGAACGTTCGAACCGTCGAGCAGCTTGTCTCAGTGTCGGACGCCAATATTCAGCGCATGGGGCCGGGCTACATGCAGCTACGCGACCGCGCAAAGCAGTTCCTCAAATCCTCGGGGGATGACGCGGCTCAAGCCAAGGCAGAGCGTGAAAACGCCGAGCTACGAGAAAAAATTGCGCTCATGCAAGAGCAGATTGATGCGCTTTTGGCTACGAAAGCTAGTGACGATGATCAGCCTGCAAAACGTGGCCGTCCCGCAAAAACAGAAGGATAAACCATCATGACGCTGCTAGAACTCGTTCGCCAGGTGATGGCCGAGCTTGGGCTGCAAACAGTCTCGGGTGTTGTCGGCAATCAAGAGCCATCCGTGCGCCAGATATTTGCACTCATGAATCGCCTGGGTGTTGATTTGACTCGGGAGAACGACTGGCAGCGTCTGATGCGTGAGTTTATCCTGACGACCCGCGCCGAGCAGAAAACCGTCACCGTTACGCAAGGTAGCGCAGTTGCCACAATGGCTAGCACTTCGGGCCTTTCGGCTCGCTGGGGCGTCACTGGCGAGGGGGTGCGGCCATTCTCGCAGATCGTGAGCGTTGATAATGCCACGCAAGTCACGCTGAATATGCCAGCAGACCGTAGTGGTACGTTCGACATGACGTTTTCACAGATCGAATACCCCCTACCATCAGACTGGAAGAAGCAGATCCCACAGACCGAGTGGGACCGCACAAACCGGTGGCCACTGATGGGGCCGCAAACACCTCAAGCGTGGCAGTCGTTCAAATCCGGCATTGTCTACGCTGGCCCGCGTGAGCGCTTTCGCATCATGGGCAACAGTATTGTCCTGAACCCGCCTCCCCCTGATGGCCTGATCTTCGCCTACGAGTACATATCGAAGGATTGGGTTATTGGCGTAGACGGCGGAACAAAGCCGGGATTCACGCTCGACACCGATACCTGCATTTTTGACGATTCGCTGATCATTCTTGGCACAAAGGTACTGTTCCTGCAAGCCAAGGGGCTGGATTTCAGCCTGGAAGGTGCGCAATTTAACAACCTGATGAACCAATGCAAGGCGCAAGATAAATCAGCGGCAGCGCTGTCTATTTCCCCGCGTCCCGCTGGCCGTCTCCTGGGCCTGGATAACGTGCCTGATGGCTCATGGGGCAGACCACAATGGTAGGCAGGCGCTCACGAGGCCGCGAGCCTGATACCACCTCGACGACGCTACCCGCGCCGGTTGGGGGGTTGAATGACCGCGATTCGGTGGCGGATATGCCCGCTACCGATGCTGTGCTGATGGATAACTGGTGGCCTGAGCCAGGTAGGGTATCGGTTCGCAAGGGCTCGATCACGCACGCATCAGGCCTGCCTGGTGATGTCGAGACGCTATTTGAGTATTGCCCGCCGTCTGGCGCTATCGAGCTATTCGCTGCCTCGGGCGATGGAATCTATGACGTTACGGCTGTTGGCGCAGTGGGCGCACCTGTCGTCTCAGGCAAATCAAGCGCCCGATGGCAGACGATGGCAGCAACTACGGCAGGCGGATCGTTCCTGTACGCCTTTAATGGCCTGGATGACCCGCTGCTTTACAACGGCACGACATGGACGCCGATCAACGGGACGAGTACCCCGGCCATTACGGGCGTGCCAGATACCTATACGCTCATTGATGGGCTGGTATTTAAGGGCCGCGCTTATCTGGTTGAAAAAAACTCCATGAATCTATGGTACTTGCCACCAGCATCCATCGGTGGCGAGGCCAAGGCCATTCTCATGGGCCAGATATTCCAGCGCGGCGGCTATATCGTGACCGCCAAGTCATGGACGATTGACTCAGGAGCGGGGCAGGATGATCACCTTGTTGTCATTTCCAGCAACGGCGAAGTAGCGGTTTTCTCGGGGTTTGATCCGGAAACGCTTGGGTCATGGTCGCTAGTCGGCGTCTTTTATCTTGGGCGCCCGATTGGCCAGCGTTGCGCCATTAAATACGGCGGCGACCTGCTGATTATCTGTGAAGACGGTGTATTTCCGCTGGGCGCTGGGCTGCTGTCCGCGTCCGTGGATCGTCGCGTAGCTTTGACCGACAAAATCCAGAACAGCATCAGACGGGCCGCCAATACGTACAAATCAACACCAGGATGGGAGCTAACCCTTGCGCAGGATCATTCCGCACTGGTTCTGAACATCCCCGCGCAAAACGGTTCATATCAATACTTGCAAAACACCTTGACCGGCGCATGGACCAAGTTCAAGGGCTGGAACGCTAAAAGCTGGGTCTATTCCGAGCTTGGCCTGTTTTTCGGTGATGGCGGAACCGTCAAACGCGCCTGGTTCGCCAATAACGATGATGGCGAGGCGATCAGAGCTGATTGCTTGCAGTCGTTCAACCACTTTGGGTCAATGTCGCGCAACAAGTCGTTCACGATGATTCGCCCATATATCGCAACAGGCGGTAATCCATCAATCCTGTACGCGCTCAATGGCGATTATCGGGGTACGCAGCCATCCGGGGCACTCGTAACACGACCTCCTTCTGGGATGGTGTGGGGCACGATGGTATGGGGCACCATGATCTGGGGCGGCTCGTTGCAGCAAGTCCAAGACTGGCTAACCGTTGGCGGGATTTTCAAGTCTGCTGGTCTTCGCCTGCAAGTGCTGAATAACCAAGCAGAAGTGGAGTGGGTCGCAACAGACTTCATCTATACGCGGGGTGGCCTGCTGTGATGACGTTTGACGTTGATCTTATTGGTCCGTGGGTGGCAAGCCGTATCGAGGGCATGACCTATTACCCCGGCACGGCTTCGGCCATTGCCCGCGTCAAGAACGGGAAGATCGTGGCCGGCGTCTTGTACCAAGACCACAACGGCCCGAACGTGTTCTGCCACATCCGCATTGATCGGGGCGGCATGAGCAAACGCTTTGTATCGATCATTTTTGATTACCCATTCAAACAGTTGAACGCCAAACGCATCACGGCGTTGGTGGCTGAGTCCAATGCCGCCTCGCGCCGACTTGTCGAGCATCTGGGTTTCGAGCTTGAAGCAATCCTTCAGGACGCACATCCCGATGGAGATTTGAGAGTCTACAAGATGACAGCGGACAAGTGCCGCTGGTTAAAGGAATTGCCTTATGAGCATGCATAACCTCGGAATCCCTGACCTTCCGATCAGAGCCTTTGCTCCCGATGCGAGGGGCCGGATACGGCCCCAGGGTGGCGGAAAGGGCAGCGCGCCGGAAACACCGGACTACGCCGGCGCGGCCAAAGAAACCGCAGCGGGTAATCTGGAGGCTGCGAAATATGCCACGCAAGCGAATCGCGCAAACCAGTACACGCCTTGGGGCAATATTGAGTGGACGAGTGATCGCCAGTTCAACCAAGAGGCCTATGATCGCGATCTAGCGGCATACAACCAGGCGCGGTCTGATTATCAGTCCAATCAGGGCGGGGGGCGAACCGGAAACACTGTCTGGTACAACGGTGCGTGGGTGGATTCTGGGCTACTCCCGGGTGCATCAGGGCGCCAATCTGGCTCGGCTCCGGTAGCGCCCAATGCAGCCGATTACTACACCGGCGGGGATAACTGGACCCAGAACGTTACGCTCAGCCCCGAGATGCAATCACTGCTCAACCAGCAGATGAAGCTGCAGCAGGGTCTATTCGGCGCACAAGATGCGGCTTTAGGCCGGGTCAACCAGACGATGGGCCAGGGCTTTGATATGTCCGGCATCCCCCAGGGGGGTACAGCGTTGAACATGGGTTCGCTGCCTGGGATGGCGTCGGCGCTGAACATGAATTCCTTGCCCGGTTTCGGGGATGTTTACGATCCGACCAAAGTGACGAACAACGCGACCGAACTGCTCATGCAGCGCATCAACCCCGAGCTGGATCGGCAGAACGAAGCCTTGCGGGCTCAATTGGCAAATCAGGGGATCACCCAAGGTTCGTCTGCCTACGCCAACGCTATGAACCAATTCGGCCAACAGCGCAATGACGCGGCCACGCAAGCAGCCCTGCAGGGGATCGGCCTTGGTATGCAGCAGCAGGGCCTGCAGTTCGGCCAGCAGACCACAAACCAACAGCTTGCCGCTGCGCTCCAAGCTCAGCAGTACCAACAGCAGCAGGGCCTGAGGATGGGCGAGGCAGGGCTGCAGAACCAGCAGTTCGCCCAAGCCGAACAGGCGCGTCAACGTGCGATGGCCGAGCAAGCATACTTGCGCAACCTACCTCTGAACGAGCTAAACGCACTACGAACCGGCAATCAGGTTTCCATGCCGCAATTCCCCGGCTACGCACAGCAGGCTACGACCGGGGGAGCGGACATGCTCGGGGCCGCGAATGCAGGCTATCAGGCTCAGTTGGGAGCGTATAACGCCCAACAGGCGGGGCAGGCCGGAATGATGGGCGGTTTGTTTGGGATTGGCGGGAGCCTCTTGGGCGCTGCGGGCGATGCGGGCGGTTTTGGAAAGCTATTCACCTGGTGAGATGAATTATGGCAAATAATCAGTTCTCTAATCCTTTCCTTGCCCCGGATTTGCTGCAAAAGCAATACAAAATGCAGCAGAATCAGCGCATGGCGCAGATTCTCATGGAGCAAGGGCAAGAAACGCCCGAAGGTCAGATGGTATCAGGCCATTACGTAGCGCCATCGATTACGCAATACCTTGCCCAAGCGCTTAAATCCCACCGAGGAAGAAAATTACAAGACTCCGTGCCAGAGCAAATGGCGGACATACAGCGCGGTCAGCAGGCGCAGTTGAAGAGCAGGTTCGGCCTTGGCAACCAGCCCAGTCCGCAAGCACTTGGTCAAGCGCTGTCTGGCGACTCTGGCTCTGCCCAGCCTTTCCCCGTTGGCGCAGAAGGGGCTCAACCACAAAACGCACAGCCTCAAATTCCGCTCCTGCCTGGTCGCAGTGCCCAAGAGTCATATCTGACGGCGGCATCAATCGGCATGCCGGAATATATGAAGCTGGTGGCGCAACAAAGCACGCCCACGGATATTCAGAAGAACCTAATGGCTCAAGGCATCCAGCCCGGCAGCCCAGAGTGGAATCAAGCCCTTGGTGGCGTTACCGAAAAAGCCGGGTATATTGCGCCAATTTCAGCCGCACCCGGGTCCACCATTATCGATCCGCGTACAGGCCGTCCCACGTTCAACGCGCCGCAAGATGGTCGCCAGGTCGTGTTCGATCAGCAGGGCTCGCCATCCGTTCAGCAGGTGCCTGGCTGGAACGAAGCCGAAGCTGCACAAGCCCAGGCTCAGGCTGCTGGAGCCGCAGCGGGGAAAGTCACAGGTGAATACGCGGGCAAGCAGCTGACGGGCGAGAAGCGCCGTGAGGCTGTGCGGGCCGCCTCTGGGATCGATGCCAGCACAGCCCAACTTGGGCGCCTGAAAGAAACTGTTGATCTGATCAAAAACCATCCAGGCTTTGAAGGCATCAGCGGGCTGAGTTTGGAACGCCTATCTTCCCTTGTGCCCGGCACGGATGCCGCCGACGCCGCAGCGCAGTTCAAAACCCTGAAATCTCAAATTGCCCAAAACGTTTTGCAAATGTACCGTCAAATGTCGGACACGGGCGGCGCTGTCGGACAAGTATCAAACGCTGAGCAAGAGCTTTTCCAGAACAATATCGCCGCGCTGGATACGGCACAATCGCCCGAACAACTGCGTAAGTCTCTTGACCGGATTGGCACATTTGTAGACGAGTCGATGGGGCGTTTGCGGTCTGCGTATGATCGCGAATACGGTACGGGGGTCTTCGATTCCATCATGGGCGCTCCAGAACAAGCTGATGCTGGCGGCATCCCCCGCATTACTGACCAAGCACAACTGCAATCGCTACCATCTGGATCGCTCTTTATCGCGCCGGACGGAACGACCCGGAGGGTTCCATAATGGCTAACTGGTGGGATTCATTGCCTCAGGCCACGCCCCTGGATATAGCATTGACGCAAGAGCGCATCGATCCGCAACTGGCTCAGCTTGCGCAGTCCGTCTATCAGCAGGAATCCAGCGGCGGGCGCAATACAACTACATCCACTGCGGGCGCAGTGGGTGGGATGCAGATCATTCCGTCCACGTTCAAAAGTGTTGCCGATGAAGGTTGGGATATCAACGACCCTGTACAGAATGCCCGTGCCGGTATTCGCTACCTTAATCAGATGTATGAGCGTGGCGGGAATGATCCGCGCATGGCTGCGATTGGGTATTATGGTGGCCCTGGCGCTATTGATGCAGCCCGGCGCGGTCAGGCCCGCTCAGACCCGCGTAATCCGAATGCGCCAGATACGTTCCAGTATGCGGATCAAGTGACAGGGCGGCTTAACACGTCAGTCGCGCCCAACGGTGATTCAGTGAGCTGGTGGGAATCGATGCCGCTTGCCGAGGAGGCGCCGCAACAAGCCCCGCAACTACAATCATCGCCAGAAGGGGGCGGCGTTCTAGCTGGTATCGGAATGGGCCTGCGCGACCCTATAGACGCCGGAGCCCAGATGCTGCGCCGAGCGGTGCCGGAAAGCGTTGGGCAGGCCATAGACGCCTTCGGTAACCGGCTTGCCGACATGGGTCTGCCTGTGGCCCGCAGTGAAGGGGCAGAGGGCATAGACCAGGCAATCAACGAGCGTGAGGCTGAATATCAGGCGGCTCGCCAAGCGGCCGGCCGAGGCGGCTTTGATTGGGCTCGTCTGGGAGGAAATATTGCAGGAACAGCGCCGTTAATGGCCGCCGCTCCCGCGGCGCTTGCCGGGGCGTCATTGCCGGTTCGCATGGCGGCAGGCGGCATTCAAGGAACAGCGCTTGGGGCAATGAGCCCGGTCATCGGCGATGAGGCACAACAAGACTTCGTCGGTTCCAAAACTGATCAGGCTGCGCTTGGCGCAGCATTTGGTGCGGCCACGCCAGCGGTCACTGGCGCGATTGGCAGGTTGGTCAGCCCGCAAGCATCGAGAGCGAATAGCCCGGCCAAAGCATTGATGAATGAGGGCGTGGAACTCACGCCGGGGCAGGCGCTCGGTGGCGCGTTGATGCGATGGGAGGATCGCGCCATGAGCATGCCTATTTTGGGAGATGCGATACGCGGAGCTCGCGGCCGTGGCAATGAATCACTCAATCGCGCGGTTTATAACCGGGTTCTGGAGCCTATCGGCAAGGCCACCACCAAGACAGGAAGGGAGGCCGTTGACGATGCGGCGCGCCTAGTCAGCCAGGCATACGACGATGTATTGAGTAAGGTGCAATTTACCCCTGACAACGCGTTCTCGCAAAGCATAGCGACCCTTAGGATGATGGCATCCAGTCTCCCGGCAAAAGAAGCCAGGTCATTCAATAACGTTTTGCAGCGCGATGTTATTGGGCCCTTAACGAAAGGCCGATCTGTTGACGGGCTGACATTTAAGCGTGTCGAGGCACAACTTGGCGAACGGGCGCAGCAATTCCTGAAAGCGACAGACGCCTATCAGAATGATGTTGGCCGCGCTCTTTTGGAGGCACAAAAAGCGCTACGGGAAAACCTTGCGCGAATGAATCCCGCGCATGCTCAAGAGCTGCAGAATGTCAATCGTTCATTCGCGCAGTTGGTCAGGCTTGACAACGCCGCAGGTAAGATCGGTGCGCAAGACGGAGTTTTCACGCCTCAACAACTCGCCCAAGCGATTCGACAGTCCGATAGAAGTGCAAGGAAACGCGCTTATTCTGGTGGCCGCGCACTCATGCAGGACTTGTCGGATGCGGCGCAGTCCCGCATGTCGGCAAAGGTTCCGGACTCCGGTACGACAGAAAGAATGCTCGCGAACGCGCTGGCCGGATCAGCACTAGCGGGATCAGTTGGGTTGGGGGCCTTGACCCCGGGCGCCGCAATTGGAGCAGCAGGCGCACTGGGGGCGGCGTCACTGCCTTACCTGCCCGGAATCGGTCGAGCCGCGACGAAGAGCATTACCAGTCGACCCGCTAATGCGCAAATGCTAGCCGAGCAGCTTCGTAAATTGCCGCCCGGTTTTCTTGGTGTATTGGCAGGCCAATGAGAAATAGTAGCCCGCTTTTTCGCAGACCCATATCCAATTTATTGCGCGCACGACGCCCCAGAAGATAACGACCAGAGCAATTCTTATAGATTGTTCTTCCATCCCACCATTCTAGCCGCTTTCTAACCGAAGCGGCATTTTTATTTGCAGGAGTACAAGATGCCCAGAAACGGTAGTGGCGGCTATCTGCCCCCACAAAATAGCTGGAACCCTGCCATTAACGGGCAGCAAGCCTTGCCCAATGATTGGCAAGCGATCCTAGACGATATCGCCGCAACGCTTCAAGCTTCTCTTGCGGCAGATGGTCAGACGCCGGTTAATGGGGTGATGAACTTCCAGAACAACCGGATATCGAACGTTGGAGCTCCAACAGGCTCCGGTGACGCGCTGCGCTGGGAGCAATTGACCAAGGGGCCTGACATTCCCTCGGCCAGTACGATTGCGATCCCGGTCGAGGGCATGCTGTTCGACGTGACAGGCACAACGACCATCACGTCGATTCAGGATCGATTCCCCGGTCGAACGGCGTACCTGCGATTCGCTGACGCGGTGCAGATTGTCAATTCGGCCAATCTCAAAGTGCCCACTGGGAGCGACAGAACAACCTCAGCGGGCGATGTGATCTGCGTCGTCAATACAGAGCCAGGTGTCTGGGAAATTGTGTCGGGCCTGTTGGGTAGCGCGGCATATGTTGATGCAATCGGCACAGCGCCCCTATATGGCCGTGACAGTGTCGTTGGGACGGTATCCCAATCGGGCGGGGTTCCGACCGGGGCCGCGTGGCAGGTTATCTCGAACGCCAATGGAATAGCGCTTCGAAATGCTGCAGGAATCCAGATTTGCTTCGCATCCGAATCCCGGTCGTTAACGGTGTCATCCGCTGTGTCCGGTGGCTATTACACGTTCACCGAATGGACGCTCCCGGCGCCCTTCGCAAATGGGGTATTTGCGTCCGCCGAATTCCAGACCAGCGGTCAAGTGACCTCGGGCATGCCAGCCGATGCTGCCGCCCTATTTACCGATTCGGTTGGTTTCCATGCTTTCGCCAATAACAGTCGTTCATCCCTTACATACCGATGCCGTTTCTTAGCGGTTGGGTATTGGATCTAACAGTGTCGTTGGGATGGTGTCTCAACGACACTGCGACCCCATTAACCACTAGGAAAATATATGCAAATTAAGCTGATACCTCAATACCGGAATGATGAGCTACACGTCTCTCGCACTGGCGACGTTCTGACGATCAGCGATGAGCCTTTCGACTTTGGCCCGCTGCAAGCAGGCGCTACATTGCCCGCCGAGGCCATCGGTTGCCAATGGATCGTCGGGCCGGTCGAGCGCGACGACGCGGGCGTGTTGCATCTGTCGTTGTTGCTGCCGATTCAGAAGTCGGTGTTTCATGATGCGCTGCCAGACATCATCGATCCGCCCGATGGACCGATTGATCTGCCCGTAATTAAAGAGCCGGAGGTGGCGCAATGATCGACTACAGCAAAATCATCACTGCCGAAGACAAGTTCGAACTGGCCCGCCAGGCGAAGCTGGGCGAGATCAACTCCGCGTTTGATCAGGCCGCTTCGGCGCTGACAGCCGGTTACCCGGAAGCCGAGCGCATGACCTGGGCGACCCAACAGCAAGAGGCGCTGGCCTGGGCGGATGACGAGAACACGCCAACGCCATATCTGGATGGCTTGGCCGCAGCCCGTGGTATCCCTACCGAAGAAATGCGCCAGAAGACGTTGCAGCAGACGCAACTCTTTATGCAGGCGAGTCAACAGCTTGTAGGTAAGCGTCAGAAGCTTCGAGACTTGGTGTACGAGGCCACGACAAAGGCCGAGCTCGACGCCATCCAGTGGGATGAACCAGCCGCCTAGCGCGGCTTATTTTTCGCCCGACGCCCTCTGCGGAGGGCTTTTTTTCGTCCAAGAGAGGCTGCCATGCCCCACAGGATATTACGAATGAATGCCGATATTGCGTCCGAAGCCGCCAAAGCTGCCCCGCCTGTAACCGTGATCGCTACGTCCACATTAGCAGGGTGGAGCTTAAACAATTTCATCGGCGCGGCCACGCTGATCTACATCATTCTGCAAGCGGGGTATCTGCTTTGGAAGTGGCGACGGGACTGGAAAAAGGAGAAAGCCAAATGCAATTAATACCAGAATGGCGTAAAGCCCTACGCATGTTCAGCGTGCAAGCCATGCTCGTAGCCGGAGCGATCCAGGGCGCGTACATCGCCCTACCTGCCGACATGCAAGCGTTCGTACCCGATAGCTGGATGCGCGTTATTACGTTCGCCGTGCTGGGCCTGGGCGCTGTGGGCCGATTGATCGAACAGCCAAAGGTGCGCGAATGACCCGGCTTGCCTCGATATTCCAATGGCTCCTGAGCCTCTTAACTCCGAAATCGGAGGAAAAATCGGACGAAATTGGAGTTAAACGCACGCTTGCTTGGGGCAGCAAGGTATCAGCCGAGTTCCGCGAGAAGGTCTTCGAGGTGGCAGACGCCTTGCAAGTAGAGCCCGACGAACTCATGGCGATCATGGCGTTCGAGACCGCTGAGACATTCCGGCCAGACATAAAGAACATGGCCGGGTCGGGCGCTACTGGCCTGATCCAGTTCATGCCCGCTACGGCGCGGGGATTGGGAACCACGGTCGAAGCACTGGCGCAAATGTCAGCCGTCGAGCAGTTGGAATGGGTACGGACGTACTTCAAGCCCTACGCTGGCCGCCTAACATCCCTGTCCGATATGTACATGGCGGTGCTATGGCCCCGAGCTATTGGTAAGCCTGACAACTATGTGCTTTGGAGTAAAGCCGCCAAGCCGACAACCTATGCACAGAATGCAGGGCTGGACGCCAATAAAGACGGTTTCATCACCAAAGAAGAGGCCGCCGCAGCGGTATACAAGAAATTGTATAAGGGCCGCACCGCTAAATACCTATGGGTGGAGTCATGATCTGGCAACGAATCTGGCCCTACCTTGCCCTAATCGCCGCAGCTTTTGCGGCTTTTTTTGGCATACGCCAATCAGGGAAGGCAGCAGGGAAGGATGCAGCTCGGCGCGAAGTCGAGCAAATCAATCGCAAGGCGAGGGAGGCAGCACGCAATGTTGAGCATGAAACGGCTTCTATGTCTGACGACGCTATCACTGACGAGCTTATGCGTGACTGGGTGCGCAACAGTCAAAAGCGGTAACTACTGCGACGTTGCCAGCCCGATTTACTTCGACTCTGAGCAGCAAGTACGCGAGACGCCGCCGTCCATCCAAAGGCAGGTGCGTGACCATAACCGCAAGTGGAGCGAACTGTGCAAGTAATCGACCCAAGAATCAAAGAGTGGGCCACCGAGCGGCAGAAAGAATTCATCGACGCCGTTAACGTACACGGCAGCAATCAAAAAGCAGCGGCGGCTCTTGGCATTGGTCGTCGGACTATCGACCAAGCCATTAAGCGTGCGAAAGCGGCAGCAGCCCGAGCCGGTTATTCGCCCGATCACGACATGGTCCGCACCGTGCCGGATGGATTCAAGGTTAAAGGTGTCTCGACCTTCTACAACAAGGACGGCAAACCTACGGCGCAATGGGTGAAATCGTCAGCCGACGAAGAGCGCCAGCGGCAGATGATGCAGGCCGCATTTGAGGCGATGGCCGAGGAATTGCCGAAGCTTCCCCCGGCACCGGGGCCAGGCGAAACATTGGACAGCCTGCTTGCCGTGTATCCGCTTGGCGACCCTCACGTTGGGATGCTTAGTTGGGGCGAAGAAACCGGGGCAGACTTTGACCTACGGATAGCAGAGCGTGATCTGTGCGCGGCGATGGCGTACCTTGTAGAGCAGGCGCCAGCGGCAAAACGTGCCGTGATCATCAATCTTGGCGACTACTTCCATGCAGACAATATGGCCGGGATGACAAGTCGCTCCGGTAACGTCATGGACATGGACTCGCGCCTGCCTAAAATGTTCCGGGTGGGCGTGAAGATCATGCGCCAGCTAGTTGACTCGGCACTTAAAAAGCATGAGACGGTCGAAGTCATCAACGCTATCGGCAACCACGACGATGTTCTGGCTATGGTTATGTCCGTCATGCTGGCTCAGATATATGAAAACGAGCCGCGCATTGTCATACACGATCAGCCGACGTCACGACACTACATCCAGCACGGCAAGGTGCTAATCGGCGTGACACACGGCCACCAGACGAAAGACACTGATCTGCCGGGCATCATGGCAACAGAGCGCCCTAAGCTATGGGGCGACACGCAATACCGATATTTCTACCGGGGCCATCATCACCACGATTCGCTCAAAGAGTACAACGGCTGCATCGTAGAGCAGTTCCGCACACTAGCGGCTGGTGATGCTTACGCAGTCAGTGGCGGCTATCTGAGCGGGCGCGACATGAAGTGCATCGTTCACCACGCTGAGTACGGCGAAGTGGCGAGGAATACTTGTGCGCTGGAGATGTTGGCGTAGAACGCAAAAAAACCCCATCAGCGCAAGGCCGTGGGGCTACATGGTATTTACTGTGGTATTGTTAGCTCAAGATACTGATACATAGGGATTTATCGGTCCCACCCTCTCCGCCAGTATTTGAAGGCCCTTGTAATTCAGCGAATTACAAGGGCCTTTCCTTTTTATGCCATGCCCTGAATTTCGGCGAAGGAGGCGAGGGTATTGATTGAGAGTGGTTCACGCGGTTCGCTGCCGAGCCGCTGGTGCCGTCATGCCTCTGTCTGGAAGTCACCAGGCTGGGGCGGCGCAATGGGTGTGAACAGGGTGCGATCGGGCTTCAGGTCG
>PJUE01000795.1_pt1 | contig 14225 bp, 10 predicted proteins | sample 1512171 | NCBI WGS metagenome assembly PJUE01 (sample SAMN08177674, study PRJNA422409) | Feces metagenome, whole genome shotgun sequencing project. | isolation source: Chicken feces (3) enriched on wood chips: alkali lignin treatment | host: Gallus gallus | place: USA: Madison | collected 2015-01-15
GGGGCGATCCCCGTCTTGATGAAGCACGCCGAGCCGGTGCGCGAGGCGGTCATAATCGATGAAACACCGGCCGGGTCCGGCCTGGCCGCCGCCGTGCGCCAGGCGCTGGAGACCGAGCGCGGGCGCGCCGATATCGCCGCCCTGCGCATGGCCGCCGTGCCCGAGGCCGGGACGGCGGGCGGCGACCGCGTGCGCGAGGCCGCGGAAAAGGGCGGTTTCGACGCCGGACTGGAGGCGCTGCAGAAGGAGGCGCCGCGCGCCGGGGCAAGCTTCAAGACGCCCAAGCGCGCGTTCGAACTGGTCGAGGCGCCCGCCGACCTGACGGCCGCGGCGCCGGGCGAGGCGCGCGACGCCCTGGCCCGCCGCTACGTCGACAAGGACGCGCCCGAGGGCGAGAAGCTGAACGCCGTGGTCTTCCTGACCGAGACCGAGGGCAAGCCCGGCGCCCGCGTCTGGACCGGCCGCGCTACCGACGACGTGGTCGAGGACGCCATCCGCGACGCCCTGAAGTCCGCCAACCGCAGCCGCGTCTTCGTCGCCAGCGGCATCGACCCGGCGGTGGTGTCTGAGACCGAGACGTTCCGGCCTGAGGTCTTGGTCTTCTCGCCGCGCGCCGCGTCGGGCGGCGAGGTGTCGTTCCGCGACAAGCTGCCGGTGATCGTCGGCCTGGCGGTCGGCTTCATCCTGTGGTCGCTGATCATCACCGGCGCCTCCATCCTGCTGAACAGCGTGATGGAGGAGAAGTCGAACAAGATCCTGGAGGTGCTGCTGTCCTCGGCCTCGGCGACCGAGATCCTGGCGGGCAAGGTGCTGGGCGTGGCCCTGCTGACCTTGGCCGTGCTGGGCGCCTGGGGCGGCATCGGCGCCATCGGCCTGATCGCGACGGCGCCGGACGTGGCGCGGGACATCGGCTCGGTGCTGCTGACCGACGGCCTGTTCGTCTACTTCCTGCTGTTCCTGGTCGGCGGCTATCTGATGTACGCGGTGTTGTTCGCGGCCATTGGGGCCTTCTGCGACACGCCGCGCGACGCCCAGACCCTGATGGGGCCGATCATGATGGTGCTGGTCGTGCCGATCCTGGTCATGCAGATGGCCATCCGCACCCCGGACGCCATGGTGGTGAAGGTCATCAGCCTGATCCCGCCCTTCACCCCCTTCGTCATGGCCGCCCGCGCGCCCAGCGGGCCGCCTCTGATCGAGATCATCGGCGGCCTGGTCGGGATGTTCCTGTTCGCGGCATTGATGATCTGGGCGGCGGGCCGCGCCTTCCGCGCCGGCGCCCTGTCGGACGTGAAGCTGAGCTGGAAGAGCTTCATGGGCGCCGTGACTGGACGGTGAGGTCCAGGGGAGGGAGGTCTTGCCTCTCTCCCGCTCATCCCGGCGGTTGCGGGGAGAGTGGAGGCAAACAGACAAAGAAAAAGGCCGCCCCGGCGATCCGGGGCGGCCTTTGATCTTTCAGGCGTCAGCGGGTCTTAGCGACCGCGACCCTTCGGAGCCGGCAGCAGGCCTTCGCGCTGGGCGCGCTTGCGGGCCAGCTTGCGGGCGCGACGGACGGCTTCAGCCTTCTGGCGAGCGCGCTTTTCCGACGGCTTTTCAAAGTGCACGTGACGCTTCATTTCGCGGAAGCTGCCTTCGCGCTGCATCTTCTTCTTCAGGGCTTTCAGCGCCTGATCGACATTGTTGTCGCGGACAAAAATCTGAACCAGGGGTCTCTCTCCTTTGGCCGCCCGCCGCGTCCTTTCCAAGGGAGACGGGCAGACAAAACAAAACCACGCTCGAGAGGAGGGCCTCTCAAGTGAAGGCGCGCTGATACATGATCGGGGGGGGCATGTCCAGATCGTCGCGCCCAATCGTGATGGCTCGAAACGCCCGCCGGATGGGCGTATCGTGCCGCCCATGACCGAGACAGCCGAGACCGCTCCCAAAGGCGATTGGGCCCACCGCACAGAACAGGCCGTTCTGGACGCGGCCATTGAACGCGCGCCCGCGCTGGGCTGGAACGCGCGCCTGACGCGCGCCGCGTGCGAGGCCTGCGGCCTGTCGTTGGGCGACCAGGAGCTGCTGCTGCCCAACGGCCCGCGCGATCTGGCGGTCCTGCTGTCGCGTCGCCACGACGCGCGCGCCCTGAAGGCGCTGGAGGCGACGCCCGCCGCCACGATGAAGATTCGCGAACGAATCGCCGCCGCCGTCTCGGCGCGGATGGAGGCGGGGGCGCAGGACATCGAGGCGGCCAAGCGCTGCGCGGGCTTCCTCAGTCTGCCGACCAACGTCGACCTTGGCTTCAAGCTGGCGTGGGAGACGGCGGACCATCTGTGGCGCTGGGCGGGCGACACGGCGACGGACCAGAATCATTACTCCAAGCGGGCGATTCTCGGCGGCATCCTGATTCCCGCCCTGACCATGCGCTGGTTCGACGGGCGCGAGGCGGCGGAAGCCTTCGTCGCCCGCCGCATCGAAAACATCATGGCCTTTGAGAAGTGGAAGGCGGGCAAGGATTTCGACGCGCCGATCAATGCGATCACCGACGTGTTGGGGCGGCTGCGCTACGGCGCTAAGGCATAGGCGACCCTCTCCCGATGGGAGAGGGCTTGAGCCTCCAAGAGCGAAGCGATTGGCAAGGCGAAAGGGTGAGGGTTCCCGGCTTGCCGTTCTCTCTCGCCGTCCGCACAGTCCTTTCATGACGTCCTCGCGAACCGACCGTGCGCGCGGGTTGCGCCAGTCTTCCGGGCGCGCGGAGGAACGTGTCTGGGCGCTTCTGCGCGGCGGAAAGATCGACGGTCATAAGTTCCGCCGCCAGCATCCTGTCGGCCCCTATTATGCGGACTTCGCCTGTGACCGGTTGCGTTTGATTATCGAGATCGACGGCGGGGTGCATCGTCTGGATGATGTGGCGGTGCGCGATCTCGAACGGCAACAGGCGCTGGAGGCGCTGGGCTGGACCGTGATCCGTGTGACCAATGATCAGGTCTACGAAGCGCCGGAGTTACTGATCGAAGCGGTGAGGTTGCATCGGCGGCGTCTGAACGGCTGACCGCCGACCCTCACCCTTTCGCCTTAGCCAATCGCCTCCGGCTCTTGGAGACTCAAGCCCTCTCCCATCGGGAGAGGGTTATAGAATACGATTCACGTGCGCCATCTTGCGGCCCGGCCGGGCGTCGTGCTTGCCGTAGAGGTGCAGGCGGGCGTCGGATTCGGCGGCCAGCGTGCGCCACTGCTCGACCTCATCGCCCAGCAGATTGGTCATCTCGATGCGGGCGTGGGCGTTGCTCGGGCCCAGAGGCCAGCCGACGACAGCGCGGATGTGCTGCTCGAACTGGTCGCAGACGCAGCCGTCCTGGGTCCAGTGGCCGGTGTTGTGGACGCGCGGGGCGACCTCGTTCACCAGCAGTTCGCCGTCGCCCATGTCGAACAGTTCGATGCCCATGACGCCGATGTAGTCGAGGCCGTCCAGAACGGCGGCGGCGATTGCTTCGGCGCGCGTCTGGGTGGCCGGGTCGACGGCGGCGGGGGCGGTGGTGGTCTTCAGCACCCCGTTCTGGTGGACGTTCTCGCCCAGAGGATAGACGGCGACGGCGCCGTCGCGGCCGCGCGCGGCGATGACCGACAACTCGCGCTGGAACACGGCGGCGGCTTCCAGCACGGCGGGGCGGCGGCCGATGGCGTCGAAGGCGGCCTCGGCGTCGGCGGCGTCGCGGATCCAGACCTGGCCCTTGCCGTCATAGCCCTCGCGCCGGGTCTTCAGCAGGGCGGGCAGGCCTAAGCGCTCGATGGCGGCGGTCAGGTCGTCCAGCGTGGTCACGGCGGCGAAGGCCACGGTCGGGGCGCCGACGGCGTTGAGATAGGTCTTCTCGTCCACCCGGTCCTGGGCCACGGCCAGAGCCGTCGGTCCCGGCGCGACCAGGGCGCCCGCTTCGGCCAGGGTCTCGACCGAGGCGGCGGGGACGTTCTCGAACTCGAAGGTGACGACGTCGCACAGACGGCCCAGCGCCTGCAGCGCGTCGGGGTCGTCATAGGGGGCGGTGATCTGGGCGCGCGAGACGCGGGCGGCCGGGCTGTCGGGCTGGGGATCGAGAATCACCACGTCGAAGCCGAGACGCGAGGCGGCCTGACTCAGCATCCGTCCCAACTGGCCCCCGCCGAGAATGCCGAGGGTCGAACCGGGAGGCAGGGGAAGATCGGGCATCAGTCCTCGACGCTTTCGGCGACGGATTCGGTCTGGGCGGCGCGGAAGGCCGACAGGCGCTCGGCCAGGGCGGGATCGGACAGAGCCAGGATTTGCGCCGCCAGAATTCCGGCGTTGGCGGCGCCCGCCTCGCCGATGGCCAGTGTGGCGACGGGCACGCCGCCGGGCATCTGGACGATGGACAGCAGGGAATCGAGGCCCTTCAGCGCCTTGGACTGGACCGGCACGCCCAGCACCGGCAGATCGGTCATGGAGGCGGCCATGCCGGGCAGGTGGGCCGCGCCGCCGGCGCCGGCGATAATGACCTTGAAGCCGTTCGCCTTGGCCGTGGTGGCGAAGTCATAGAGGCGCTGGGGCGTGCGATGCGCGCTGACGACCTTGGCCTCCCAGGCGACGCCCAACTGGTCCAGGCGGTCGGCGGCCAGCTTCATCGTGGGCCAGTCCGAGCGGCTGCCCATGATGATGGCGACCGGAGTCGTTGAAACGGGCGGCGTGGAGGCGGTCATGCGCAAAGGCTCCCCAAGCGGAAAGCGGCCCGTTACAGCACCCGCGTTGCGCCCGCAACCGAGGACGCTAGACTCAGCTGCGTCGCGGGGGCTTGAGTCGGCCGGAAATGCGACGCCGGAGCCCGCCTTGAACCACCTGGCCGAACAGACGACCGCTGCGGGCGCCGATGCGGAATCGCAGGCCGAGATCGCGCGCCTGCGCGCCGAGGTGGCGGCCCTGACCGAACGGGCGGAGCGGGCCGAGGCCTTGGCCGACCACGACGTGCTGACGCCGGCGCTGAACCGGCGGGGCTTCATGGCGGTTCTGGCGCGCAACCTGGCCTATTGCCGACGCCACGGAGTCGAGGCGGCGTTGCTGTATCTCGACCTGGACGGGTTCAAGGGGGTCAACGACGACTTGGGCCATGCGGCGGGGGACGCCGCCCTGATCGCTGTGGCCGAGCTGCTGCTGGCGAACGTACGCGAATCCGACGCCGTGGGCCGGATGGGCGGCGACGAGTTCACCGTGGTGCTGATGAACGCAGGGGCCGAGGAAGGTCGCGAGAAGGCGCGGCGGTTGAGCGAGGCGCTGAACAGCGACGGCTTTGTCTGGGAAGGCGAGCGTCTGCCCCTGGGCGGCTCGTTCGGCGTGCGCGCATTCGCCGGACAGGCGGACGCCGAGGTCTGGCTGTCCGAGGCGGACGCGGCCATGTGGCTGCGCAAGAAGGCGCGGCCGGAAGCGACCCGATGACGAATTGAAAAGGGCGCCGAGGTCAGCTCGGCACCCTTTTTTCCTTAGACCATTTTGGGTTCAGTCGGGATCGACTGAACCCAGAACAATGGTCCAGAATTATCTGGAGCGAATATCTGAGTTGAGTTGGACATGGGTCCAACTCAACCGATTTCGCTCTAGCCGTTCAGCAGGCTGTTGCGTCGGCTGTAGAGCAGATAGACGACCACCCCGATCACATTCCAGATGACGAAGTTGATCTGGGTCGAAGCGGGCAGGCTGAAGAACAGATAGACGCAACCGGCGATGGCCACCGGCCCGACCAGCCACCAGACCGGCGCGCGGAAGACGCGCGGACGACCAGGTTCGCGACGGCGCAGCACGATCAGGCACAGACCCACTGAGGCGAAGGCGACCAGGGTCCCCGCATTGGCCAGGGCGGCCAGATCGCCCAGGGGGATGAAGCCGGCGATGATCGCCATCAGCACGGCGGTGCCGGCGGTGACGCGGACCGGCCCGCCCGAGCGCTTGGAGACATGGGCCAGGCTGCGGGGCAGCAGGCCGTCGCGGGCCATGACGAAGAAGATGCGGCTCTGGCCGAACATGAAGGCCAGGATGACGGTGGGCAGGGCGACGACCGCCGCGCCTGCGATCAGGGTGGCCCAAAGATCCGATCCGACCGTGCGGGCGATGTGCGACAGGGGCTCGGGCGACTTCATGAACTCGGTGAAGGGCATGGCGCCCAGGGCGGCGATGGCCACGGCCATGTAGATGGCGACGCAGGCCACCATCGAACCGATGATGCCGATGGTCAGGTCGCGGGCGGGATTGCGGGTTTCTTCCGCCGCCGTGGCCACGGCGTCGAAGCCGTAGAAGGCGAAGAAGATGATGGCCGCCGCCGCCATGACGCCCATCTGGCCCCCGACCCCGTGCGAGAAGCCGTAGGGCATGAAGGGCTTGAGGTTGTCCGGGTTGAAGTGGGGCAGGGCGATCGCCACGAAGGCGATCAGGGCTGCGATCTTGACCACCACCAGCACGGCGTTGATCGAGGCGCTCTCACGCGTGCCGGCGACCAGCAGGCCCGCCACGGCGGCGACGATGATCACGGCGGGCAGGTTGACGATGCCGCCCTGCGACGGCGCCGAGGTCAGCACGGCGGGCAGGCCCATGCCGATCCCCTCCATCATGCCGGAGAAGTAGCCCGCCCAGCCCACGGCCACTGCGGAGCAGACCACGGTGTATTCCAGGATCAGGCTCCACCCGACCATCCAGGCCGCCCCCTCGCCCAGGGTGGTGTAGGAATAGGTGTAGGCCGAACCCGATTCCGGGATCATGGTCGCCAGTTCGGCGTAGGCCAGGGCGGCGCAGACGCAGACGACGCCCGCGATGACGAAGGCCAGCATGACCGCCGGCCCCGCCCGTTCGGCCCCGACGCCGATCAGGGTGTAGATGCCGGTCCCCACGATGGCGCCGACGCCCAGCGCCACCAGGTGGGGCCAGGACAGGGTCGGCTTGAGCCCGTGGGCTTTGGGCGCTGCGCCCCCCAACGCAGGCAGAGCCTTGCGGCGTGTCATGAAACTCATGCGTCTCCCCCGGACGATCCTTGGCGGCGATTGTAAAAATATTCGGAATAACGGCGTTTTTCCGTAGCATTATTGGCGATAACCTGGGAGCGCCAAGCTATGCCGCAACAGAAAAAACGACCCTGAAAGGCCGCTTTATATCCTGATCATTGGATCATAAATTCAGATTTACCGCAGAAACAACGCCTCTATCCCGCATTGCGCCTGAAATTGCGCATTTCGAAGATGGCTCAGTTTTTCGAAGTTCTTGTGAATTTTATTTCGTCATAACTGCAATATCCGAAGCTCATGCTTCCCTCGGAATGGTAGCGATTCAAGGAGCCGGCCAAGCGCCGGACAGACGCTTGCAGGGGCTGCGGCCCCCGATCTTGGGAGGGATTGCGGCTTGCGGACCACGACAGGGGCGAAGGCTGTCTTCAAGAGGGCGGGGGCTGTCTGCGCGGCTGCGCTGCTGCTGGCGGGTGCGCCGGGCGCGGTGCTGGCCCAGGCCCAAACCCAGGCGGCGCCGGCGCGCGCTACGCTCAATCCGGCCCCGCCGCGGCGCGCCGACGAGGGCTTCGGTCCCTATCCGCTGATGGTGGTGCGCGGCGCCATGCTGATCGACGGCACGGGCGCGCCGCCGATGGGGCCGGTCGATATCGTCATCGAGAACGACAAGATCACCGACATCATCCAGGCGGGCTGGCCGGGCTTGCCGGAGCGCGAGGGGCGACCGCCGCTGAACGCGGCGCACGAGATCGACGCGCGCGGCATGTATGTCATGCCGGGCTTCGTCGACGCCCACGCCCATGGCGGCAGCCCGCAGAAGGCGCCGGACCTGGAGTATGTCTACAAGCTGTGGCTGGCCCACGGGGTGACCACGGTGCGCGGCGTCAGCCTGGCGCCGCAGGACATCGCCGTATCGGAAAAGACCCGCTCGGCGCGCGGCGAGATCGTCGCGCCGCGCATCTTCAACTATCAGACCCTGGGTTCGGGCTGGTCGCGCGGCCGCATCCGCAATGAGCAGATGGCGCGCGAATGGGTGCGCTGGGGCGCGGCCAACGGCATCGACGGGATCAAATTCTTCCTGCGCGGCGATGAAACGCCCGAGGTGGTCCTGGCCGCCATCGACGAGGCCAAGAAGAACGGCATGGGCACGGTGGCCCACATCGCCCAGCCGGGCGTGGCTCAGTTGAACGCGCGCGATCTGGCCGAGGCGGGCCTCGGCACGGTGACCCACTTCTACGGTCACTTCGAAGCCCTGCTGGGCGGCCGCAGCATCCAGAACTATCCGACCGACTATAATTTCTATGACGAGCAGATGCGCTTCGGCGAGGCGGCTGAAATCTGGAAGGATGTCGAACCGGGCACGCCTGAGTGGTTCGCCTATCTGGAAGAGCAGAAGAAGACGGGCGTCGTCTTCGATCCGACCATGACCATCTATGCGGCCTCGCGCGACCTGATGCGCGCCCGCAATGCGCCCTGGCACCAGATCTACACCCTGCCGACGCTGGCGGACTATTTCCAGTCCACGCGCGACAACCACGGCAGCTACTTCTTCGACTGGACGACCTCGAACGAGGTGGCGTGGCGCCGCTTCTATGAGCGGTTCATGCGTCTGGTGAACGACTACAAGAAGATCGGCGGCCGGGTGACGGTGGGGTCGGATTCCGGCTTCATCTGGAAGCTCTACGGCTTCGGCTACATCGAAGAGCTGGAGCTGTTGCAGGAGGCGGGTTTCAACCCGCTGGAGATCGTGCGCGCCGCGACGATGGACGGGGCGACGACCCTGACCGAGCCGACGGGCAAGGCGCCGACCTTCGGCGTCGTGCGGCCCGGCATGAGCGCGGATCTGGTCATCACGACCGAGAATCCGCTGGCCAACTTCAAGACCCTTTACGGCACCGGACATGAGCGCCTGAGCCCCGAAAACCGCATCGAGACGGTGGGCGGGGTGCGTTGGACGGTGGCGCGCGGGGTCGCTTACGACGCTCCGGCCCTGCTGGCCGACGTCCGGGCCATGGTCGATCGGCAAAAAGCCGAACGGGGAGAGGCGTCCGCCGGGCGCTGATCCAAAAAAGAGCGACGCAGGCGACGCCGAAATGGGGACGGCGCGCCTGGGTTCAGATCAAAAAACGAGGGGTGATCCAATGAGACTGTCTGCGTATCTGAAGACCGGGACGATAATCGCCGGTCTGGCCGTCACGGCCGCCGCCGCCGCCCAGCCTGCCTGGGCTCAATCCGAAGCGCCGGCCGCCGAGCCGGAAGCCAGCGCCGTCGCCGATATCGTGGTGACCGGCTCGCGTATCCGGCGTCCGAACGTCGAGGCCGCGACCCCGGTCAACGTCGTCGACGCCCAGGAAATCGAGAACACCGGCGTCACCAACCTGATCGACGCCATGACGCGCCAGCCGCAGGTCGGCCTGGGCTCCTCGGCCTCCAGCACGACCAACTCGGTGTCGGGCCAGGGCCTGGCCACCCTGAACCTGCGTAACCTGGGGTCGAGCCGCACCCTTGTGCTGGTCAACGGCCGCCGCCACGTCGCCGGATCGGCGGGCACCAGCGCGGTGGACGTCAACTCCATCTCGAAGACCACGATCGCACGCATCGACACGGTGACGGGCGGCTCCTCGGCCGTCTATGGCGCCGACGCCGTGGCCGGGGTGGTCAACTTCATCACCAAGCAGGACTTCGACGGCGTCGCCTTCCAGTCGCAGTATGGTTCGGCCGACGGCCCGAACACCTACTACGGCTCGGTCGCGGTGGGGCGGAACTTCAACGACGACCGGACCAACATCATGGGCGCCCTGACCTATGACAAGTCCGAGGGCCTGTTCCGCCACGAGCGCGACTACGCCATGAGCGCCCTGGCCGAAATCCCGAACCCGAACAAGAAGAGCCCGGACGACGGCCTGCCGTCCTTCATCCAGGCGCGGGACGTCTACACCAACACTCAGAACGACTTCTTCACCCCGGTGATCGTCACGCCGATCGGCTCCAACAAGGCCTTCGCCCTGACCTTCACGCCGGACGGCAAGCTGGTTCCGTTCGACCGCGGCCAGATCCTGTACGACGGCGCCGGCCGCGAGCAGAAACTGTCGATCGGCGGCGACGGCTTCAAGCTGCGCGACGACATGCTGCGCACGCCGGTCGAGCGTTTCGGCGGCGAACTGCAGCTGCGCCACCAGTTCCAGCCCTCGGTTGACTTCATCAGCGAACTGAACCTGTTCGCCGAAGCCAAGTATTTCCACATGGAGGCCAGCAGCCAGGCGCGGAACGGCACCTTCGCCGACAGCTCGCCGGGCATGTCGACAGGCAACGCCTATCGCATCCAGGCGGACAACGCCTTCCTGCCTGATGAACTGAAAACGATGCTGGCGCAGGCCAATATGACGTTCTTCGACATCAGCCGCATCGACACCGACTTCGGCATCCGCACCACGGAAAGCGTCTACGACACCACGCGGTTCGTGACCGGCGTGGACGGCGCCTTCAGCAACGGCTGGCGGTTCGAGGCCTACGTCAACTACGGTCAGACGGAGTCGGAGTTCACGAACTTCGACCGCCTGCAGAAGGAGTTCTACGAGTCGATCGACGCCGTCAGCGAGAACGGGCAGATCGTTTGCCGCAGCGTGGATGCGAGGGCGCGGGGCTGTCAGCCGCTGAACCTGTTCGGAGCCTATGTCGGCTCTCAGGAAGCGATCGACTATTCCTACATCTACACCGTCCGCAATGACCGCATCCGCCAGTGGAACGCGGTGGCCAGCGTCAACGGCGAGCTGTTCTCCTATCCCTCGCTGTTCAGCGGAACCAGCCTGCCGGTCGCCTTCGCGGCGGGCGTGGAGTGGCGCAAGGAAGCCAGCAGCGCGATCCCGGACATCCGCTCGCAGCAGGGGCTGATCTTCCAGAACAAACAGGCCCGGACCGAGGGCGCCTATGAGTCCAAGGAAGTATTCGGCGAAATCAATGTGCCGCTGCTGGCCGATGTGCCGTTCGTGCAATACCTGGATCTGACGGCGGCCTATCGCTACCAAGACTACACCACCACGGGCGGCGACAGCAGCTACGGCCTGGGCATGGAGTGGACGGTCGACCGCAACATCCGGTTCCGCGCCAACTACGCCAAGGCGGTGCGGGCGCCGAACATCAGCGAATTGTTCGACGGCGGCGGCGAAGGCTATAATCTGTTCGATGACCCTTGCGACGCGACGCGTCTGAACATCGGGAACTTCCCTGACAATCGCAAGGCGAACTGCGCCGCCCTGGGCCTCGATCCGGGCTTCACCCAATCGATCGCGACCAAGCCCGCCATCAGCAAGGGCAACCCCGACCTGCGTCCGGAAGAGGGGGAAACCCTGACCCTGGGCGTCGTCCTGACGCCGTCCTTCCTGCCGGGTCTGGCGGTCACCGTCGATCACTACGACATCAAGATCAGCGACGTGATCGCCTCGCTGGGCGCGCGCACCATCATCAACAACTGCGTCGACAGCCCGACCCTGGACAACCCGTTCTGTCCCAACGTCACGCGCGGCCCCGACGGCAACATCGCCAGCGTGCTGAACCAGGTCATGAACGTCGCCGAGTACACCAACTCGGGCTGGGACGTGACCGCGTCCTACCGCACGGATCTGGCGAAGCTGGGTCTGCCGGACTACGGTTCGCTGTCGCTCAGCGCGGCCGCCGGCTTCCTGGACGAGCTGACCTATGACCCGGTTCCGGGCGACGCCAGCGTGCGCGACGAGCAAGCGGGCGAGGCGCCCAATCCCAAGCGCCGGATCAACTTCCGCGTATCCTGGGATTATGACCGTCTGTCGCTCTCCTACGCCAATCAGTATCTGAGCAGCGTGCTGCGGAGCAATCAGGACAAGGTGGGAGCGTATGAAGTGTGGAAGGCCCCGTCGTGGCTGACGCACGACATCCGGGCTGAATACCGCTTCGACCGCTACTCGGTCTTCGCCGGTGTGAACAACTTCACCAATGAAGCGCCGCCGCAGACGGCGTTCACCTGGACCGGGACGGGTCTGTACAATGGCTTCAACGCCAGCATTTACAACAACCTGGGTCGTTACGTTTACGTTGGCGTGAACGCCCGATTCTGATCCAGAGTAGTGAAGCCGCCCGGTGACGGGCGGCTTCTTGCCTTATCGGACGCCGCCCGGCGTCCCTGTGTTTTTCGGGGGGAAAGACGATGAAGTCTCTCACTGCTTTCGGGGCCCTGGCGGTCGCTGTCGGGATTCTGGCCGTAGGGGGCGTAGCCGCTCCGCAACAGGCCCGGGCCGCTTCGGCTTCGGCCGCCGCCGCCGCGCCCTCGGCCCTGGACGCCCAGTTCGAGGCCATCGCCGCCGAGGAGTGGGCCTGGCGTCAGAAAGAGATTCCGTCGAGGGCGTCCAAACCCAGCACCCTGCCGGACGTCAGCGCCGCCACCCAGCAGCGTCGTCTGGAATACTGGACGGCCGTGCAGCGCCGTCTCGAGGCCATCTCGCCCGAGCAGTTGTCGCCGAACCAGCGCACCAACTACGCCGTCTACAAGCATCAGATCGACAACTTCGTCGATGACGGCCGCCACCGGCTGTATGAGATGCCGTTCAACTCGGACAGCTCGTTCTGGTCGTCGCTGACGGGGATGGGCAATGCGACCTTCACCTCGGTCGAGGACTATGAGCGTTATCTGTCCCAGATGCGGGACACGCCGCGCTATTTCGATCAACAGATCACCAATATGCGCGCCGGCCTGGCGCGCGGCTTCACCCAGCCGAAGGCCTCTCTGGTGGGCCGCGACGTGTCGATCCTGGCGGTCACGGAACCGACGGACGTCACGCAGAATCCTTTCTACAAGCCCTTCCTGACCATGCCCGCGACCATGGCCGAGGCGGACAAGGCGCGTCTGCGCGCCGCTGCCGTCCAGGTGATCCAGCAGCAGGTCGTGCCGGCGCACCGCACCCTGCTGAGCTTCATTCGAGACGAATATGTGCCGGGCGCGCGCGACACCCTGGGCGCCAACCGCCTGCCGGATGGGGACGACTTCTATCAGACGCAGATTCGCCAATACACCAGCGTCAACCTGACGCCGGATCAGATCCATCAGATCGGCCTGGCCGAGGTTGCTCGTATCCGGGCCGAGATGGAGACGGTGATGCGCAGCACCGGCTGGACCGGCAGCTTCGCCGACTTCATCACCTTCCTGAAGACCGATCCCCAGTTCCACTATGACAAGCCGGAACACCTGCTGTGGCACGGCGCCTGGGTCATCAAGAAGGTGGACGGCAAGATCGGCCAGTATTTCAACCTGAAGCCGCGCGACACCTTCAGCCTGATCCCCGTGCCGGACGCCATCGCGCCCTATTACACGGCCGGTCGGGGCGGCAACGGCGTCTGCCTGCTGAACACCTACGACCTGCCGTCGCGCCCGCGCTACAACATTCCGGCGCTGACGGTGCACGAGTGTAATCCCGGCCACGCCTGGCAGGGCAATCTGCGCCGCGAGCATGAGCCCATGCCCGACTATCGCGCCCAGACCTACATCTCGGCCTTCGGCGAGGGCTGGGCCCTCTATACCGAGAAACTGGCGGTGGAGATGGGCATCTATGAAGACGCCTATGAGGACTTCGGCCGCCTGACCTATGAGATGTGGCGCGCGGCGCGTCTGGTCATCGACACCGGCGTCCATTCCAAGGGCTGGACCCGCGAACAGGCGGTGGCCTTCCTGAGCGAGAACACCGCTCTGTCCGACCATGAGGTCGGCACCGAGATCGACCGCTACATCACCTGGCCGGGTCAGGCCCTGTCCTACAAGCTGGGCGAGATCGAGATCGTGCGCCTGCGCCGTCTGGCTGAGGCGGAACTGGGCGCCGACTTCGACATCCGCGCCTTCCACGACCATCTGCTGGCCATCGGCGTCGCCACCATCCCGGCCATGACCGCCGAGATGGAGGCCTTCATCGCCCAGAGCAAGCAGGCTGCGGCGGCGACCCGTTCGGGGCAATAATCGAGACCGGGCCGACGTCGACAGACGTCGGCCTTCCGGCAATGACAGACGCGTTGCGGATCGCGCGCGGCTTTGTCAGTGTCGGGAATCTGTAAAGCGTAGAGGGGGAGAGCGCATGAGCGCTGGGGAATACAAGCTGGACGACGCCGACCGCCGCATCCTGCGGGTGCTGCAGCAGGATGGACGGATCACCAATCAGGATTTGGCCGCCGCCTGCAACATGTCGGCGTCATCCTGTTTCGAGCGGGTGCGCCGCCTGCGCGAGCGCGGCGTCATCACC
>PJUE01000796.1_pt1 | contig 14221 bp, 9 predicted proteins | sample 1512171 | NCBI WGS metagenome assembly PJUE01 (sample SAMN08177674, study PRJNA422409) | Feces metagenome, whole genome shotgun sequencing project. | isolation source: Chicken feces (3) enriched on wood chips: alkali lignin treatment | host: Gallus gallus | place: USA: Madison | collected 2015-01-15
GATCGATAGCGCGATGCCAGCGGATCAAATGGAACTGGGCGGTGGCCTCGAAGACGTGGGAGGTCATTGCCGCATAACGCTCGAGGCCGGCCCGCCCGCATATCTCCCTCCAGAATGCAGCCCAATGCTCGCGCCAGGAGTCGATTGCCGCGACATAAGCCTCGTCACGATGAGCCAGGAGATGGCACTGGCTCCATGCGAAAGCCAGATCGCGGCACTCTGCCGTCCAATCGTCGATGAGAATCGCCAAAGCCCTGGCGAGCGAATCGGCGCCTCCATTTTCCGGCCAGCCTTTCATCTCCCGCAGTTTCCGGCTGCACCAGGTGCGGGCCTCGTCATGGGCATAAGCCTGCGCCGACTGGAACAACTGTTCCATAGAGCCAAAGTGATGATAGATACTGGAGGTGGGGAGTTCCGTCGCGCGCGACAAAGCTCGAGCCGACATCGCCGAGTGCCCATGATTCGCCCAAACCTGAAGCACCGCACGGATCAGCTTTTCTTTTGACGAAAATTCAGCGTTTTCAGAGTCTTTCACGTATCACCGATCATCTTTGTCAAACGGGAAAGCGGAGCCTTAGGATCACCATCGACACATTGCCATAAGCCGCAATACCGCAACAAGCGATCCGTTACAGCCACATCACGCGAGCGGTACAAGCGTAACACAGATGACATACAGACGTTCTAGCGGACGCCTCGCAATCACTATGAGGGTCGTTTCATGTCTGTCCACAACGCGCCATCGTTTCGTTCCATCGCCCTGGCGGGAAGCGCGCTCGGCGCGCTTCTTTCGGGCGGTATCGCCCATGCCGCCGAAACTTCGGTCGAAGCTGCGGTAACCGCCGCCGACAGCGCTGCCGTTGAAGCCGGACCCGGCCTTACCGACATCGTCGTGAGCGCCCAGAAACGGGAAACCAGTCTCCAGACGACCCCGATCTCGATCGCGGTAGTGAACGCCCAGGATCTCCGGAACCGCCACGTCGTCTCGCTGGAATCGCTGGCGGACGGCTCGATCCCCTCGCTGCGCATCGCCCCGATGTTCTCGCGCAGTTCGGCGCTCACCGTGGGCATGCGCGGCATCGGCACCCTGGGAGACGCCAACCAGCCAGCCCGCGACCAGGGCGTCGGCGTCTATATCGACGGCGTGTTCATGGGGCGCGCGCAGGGCCTGGGTTCGGCGCTCTACGATGTCGAACGGATCGAAGTGCTCAAGGGACCGCAGGGCACGCTGTTCGGCCGCAATACCGAGGGCGGCGCGATCAGCATCGTCACCAAGAAGCCCAGCGGCGAGTTCGGCGCACGCGCCACGGTCGGCGTCGGCAACTACGATTCCCGCGAGGCCGGTATCCATCTCGACCTGCCGAGCTTCGCCAACATCTCGGTCAAGCTGGACGGCCTCATCACCACCCGCGGCGGCACGGTGGACAATCCGTTGGGCGGAGAGCACGACTTCAATGCCTATAACAAGAAGGGCGCTCATGCCGCGGTGCTCTGGGAGCCGAGCAGCAACTTCAATGCCCTCTACTCGTTCGACATCTCGCGCGACCAGACCACGCCCTATTACGTCCAGCTCCTGAGCAAGACCACCGGACCGCTGCTCCAGATGCAGCCCGACCGCGCCAAGACCGCCAACATCGGCGTTCCCCAGCCCTGGGCGCTCGGCAAGACGCACGGCCACCTGCTGACGCTGGACTGGACGGTCTCGCCGGAACTCGAAGTCAAGTCGATCACTTCGTATCGCGAACTGACCCAGACCCAGAACGACAACGGCGCCGCCAACATGGGCGTCTTCATCAAGGGTGTCAGCGACAACACGAACTTCAGCCGTTTCAGCCTCGCCGATGTCTGGCAGAAGCAGTACAGCCAGGAAATACAGCTGATCGGCACGATGAAGCACCTCACCTTCGTGGCGGGCGGCTTCTACTATCACGAAAAGGTCAACGACAACGCCTGGACGCCCTACACCAACAAGTGGAACGCGGACGGCACCGACTACACCATCCTCGAAACCCCCACGTCGTCGATCCCGTTCCCGGATCGCGCCAGCCGCGCCAAGACCGAAAGCATCGGCGTGTTCGGCCAGGCGACCTGGACGCCGGAAATGCTGAACGAGATCGTCCACCTCACCGGCGGCGGCCGCTTCACGCACGACGTCAAGACCGGGGCGCTCGAAAAGGTGAACGGCGTCGATACCGGCTATACTCTCGACGCTTCGTGGAACCGGTTCGACCCGATGGTGAACCTTGCGGTGGACGTGAGCCAGGACGTTCACGTCTACGGAAAGTGGAGCACCGGCTACAAGGCAGGCGGCGCCAACAGCCGGTCCAAGGAGTACCACAGCTTCAACCCGGAATCGGTCTCGACCTTCGAAATCGGCGCCAAGACCGAGTTCTTCGACCGCCATGCCCGCTTTAACATCGCGGCCTATACCTCGGCCTACAAAGACATGCAGATCGACTTCAACGCGCCGGTGCTCAACTCCACGCGCACGACGACCGAAACCCGCAATGCCGAGGGCCGTGGCCGTATCAAGGGCATCGAGGCCGACCTCACCGTCACGCCGTTCCAGGGCCTGACGCTTTCGGGTTCCTACGCCTATACCGACGTTCACCTGCCGCCCGCGGCGAACCCCTTCGACGGGGACAAGCTGGTCCAGGTCTATACCATCTTCACCCCCAAGCATGCCGCCAGCGGCGCCATCGATTACGAACTGCCGGTGGCCGACGCGACGCTGCGCTTCCACCTCGACGGCAACTATGGCTCGGGCCAGTACTCGATGGCGAACGATCCGACGAAGACCGGTTCCTCGTTCATCGTCAACGGCCGCGTTGCCCTGGCCGACATCCGCATGGCGAGCGGGCCTGACCTCGAACTCTCGGTCTGGGGCCGCAACCTGTTCAACGAGGCCTACACGTTCGTGAAAGCCAATGGCGGCTCGTCGCTCGGTTACTACGGCATTTTCAACGATCCGCGCACCTTCGGCATCTCGGCGACCGTCAAGTACTGATCTCCCGACAAGGAAAAGACCATGAACTGGCGTATTTCCTCCGCTGCCGTCGCCGTCGTCGCGCTCGGCCTTCTCGTACAGCCCGCGGTCCAATCGGGGGCGCAAGTCGCTGCTCCCGCTCCTTCCCGGCAGGCAGCGCATCAGCGCCTGCTGCCGCTGGAAGGCGGGCGCAATTTCCGGGACCTCGGCGGCTATCGCACCGCCGACGGTCACACGGTGAAGTGGGGCATGCTGTTCCGTTCCGGTTCGATGGTGGACCTGACGGCGCAGGATCTCGGCACCTTGAACAAACTGGGCATCCGCACGATCTGCGACTACCGCGACCGCAACGAGCGCAAGGCCGAGCCTATGCCCTGGGCTTCGGAAGCCGGCCCGACGATCTTCGCCGACGACTACGACAACATGGCGATCGGCCTTGTGCCGGGAGACATGGGCAAGATCACCCGGGAAGCCGCCTCGGCGATGATGGCCAAGAGCTATCCGATGATGCTCAGGACCTTCGCGCCGCAGTTCAAGCGCATGTTCGGCGAGCTTCTGGCCGGCCATGCTCCGCTGGCGTTCAACTGCTCGGCAGGCAAGGACCGGACCGGCGTGTCGTCCGCCCTCCTGCTCACCGCGCTGGGCGTGCCGCGCGAGACGGTGATCCAGGACTACCTGCTCACCAACCGATATCTTCCCGAGGCGCTTGCCAAAGCGAAGACCGGCCCGAGCGATGCCACCGGCAAAGCGTTCCTATCCCTGCCGCCTGCGGTGCAGGCCGCTTTCATGAAGGCTGACCGTGCCTACATCGAAGCAGCCTTCAAGGCGCTCGACGCCCATCCCGGCGGCGCCATGGGTTACCTTAGAGACGAGATGGGCCTCGGCAAGCCGCAGATCGCGAAGCTGCGAACGCTCTATCTCGATTGAGCATCATGGTCGGCGCGTTTACGCGATCGCGCCGACCATTCCTTCCGGTATCGAAGCGACGTCGTGCCGGGCCTCCACCGCTTCGCCGATCAGCAGCAGGGTTGGATCGTCGTCACTGATCGTGGCGACTAGAAAAGACAGCGCCGACAGCTTGCCCCGGATCAGCCGCTCATCGGGCAGCGAGACATTGACGGCGATCATGACCGGCGTATCCGGATCGCGTCCGGCGGCGATCAGCGAGCGGGCTATCTCGCCCGCCGCGGCTCGGCCCATGTAGACGCCGAGGGTTCCGCCGGGCCGTGCCAGTGTTTCCCAATCGAGGTTCAGCGGTTCGCCTGCCTTGAGATGTGCGGTCACGAACGTCACGCCGCGCGCGCGCCCGCGCAACGTGAGCGAGGCCAGTCCGCTCGCCGCTGCCGCGCTGGCGGTCGTGATGCCCGGACAGATCCGCACCGGAACGCCTGCTGCCGCGAGATGGTCCATCTCTTCCGCCGAGCGCCCGAAGATCGAAGGGTCCCCGCCTTTCAGACGCACCACCCGCTTGCCCGCTTTCGCCGCCTCCAGCAGCAGGTCGTTGATCGAGCCCTGCGCCTTGCTGTGACGGCCCGAGCGCTTGCCGACGCCGACCGCTTCGGTCGCGGCCGGGATGAGGCCGAGCACGCCGGGGCCGACCAGTGCATCGTAAAACACCACGTCTGCCGCCGCGATCAGCCGCTCGGCCTTGCGGGTGAGCAGGTCCGGATCACCCGGTCCCGCCCCGACCAGCCAGACCTCACCTGCCTGAATGGGACCGGGCGCGACGAGATCGCGCGCCGTCAAGCGGCCACCTGCAAGGTCTGCGGATGGGCGATCAGGATGCGATATCCTTCCATTCTGACGGGAATCGTCGGAGTGCAGCCCCTGTCTTCGCCCTGCGCCTCGCCGCTCGAGAGTGCGATGTTCCAGTTATGCAGCGGGCAGGCGACCGAATGGCCGTGGACGATGCCCTGGCTGAGCGGCCCCTTCTTGTGCGGGCATTCGTTGACGAGAGCGAAAACGCGGTCGTCGCCGGTGCGGAAGACGGCGATTTCCTTCTCGCCCTCCAGTTGCACGGTGCGGGCGCCGCGCAGGGGAATGTCGGAGAGGGTGCCGATGTCGATCCAGTCGTTCATGTCTTTCACTCCGCTGCAAGTGCAAGGGGTTCGAGGTGCTGGTGCAGTTCGGCCTGCCGACCGGCCGCGCGCTCGGCCCAGGGGTCTTCCTGGCTGAAGCTCTGCGAATGGAGGAAGCGGCTGCGCAAGGCCTCGCGGCCGGTCTCGTCCTCGACGATGCGCTGCTTCACGTATTCGACGCCGACACGCTCGATCCACGGCGCGGTGCGTTCGAGATAGCGCGCTTCCTCGCGGTAGAGTTGGGTGAAGGCGGCGCAGTAATCGAGCGCTTCCTGCTCGGTCGCGACCTTGCAGAGGAAGTCGGTGGCGCGGACGTGAATACCGCCGTTGCCGCCGACGTGGAGTTCGTAGCCCGAATCCACGCAGACGATCCCGAAGTCCTTGATCGTCGCCTCGGCGCAATTGCGCGGGCAACCGGAGACCGCGATCTTGAACTTGTGCGGCATCCACGAACCCCAGGTCATCCGCTCGGTCTTCACGCCGAGACCGGTGGAATCCTGCGTGCCGAAGCGGCACCATTCGCTGCCGACGCACGTCTTCACCGTGCGCAGCGACTTGCCGTAGGCATGGCCCGAGACCATTCCGGCGGCATTGAGATCGGCCCAGACAGCGGGCAGGTCTTCCTTCTTGATCCCGAAGATGTCGAGCCGCTGTCCACCCGTTACTTTGACCATCGGCGCATCGTACTTCTCGACGACATCGGCGATCGCCCGCAGTTCGCGCGGGTTGGTGAGGCCGCCCCACATGCGTGGGACCACCGAATAGGTGCCGTCCTTCTGGATATTGGCATGCATGCGCTCGTTGACGAAGCGGCTCTGCTGGTCGTCCTCGTACTCGCCGGGGAGCGCGCAAAGCAGGTAGTAGTTGAGCGCGGGACGGCAGGAAGAACAACCGTCGGGCGTGGACCAGTGCAGGTTCTGCATCACTTCGGGGATCGACTTCATGTGCTGCGACACGATCTCGCGCCGCACGTCGTCGTGGGTGAAGCTGGTGCACTTGCATAGGGTCTTCGGGCCGGACTTGACCTCCTCGCCGAGCGTCAGCGCCAGCAGGCTTTCGACGAGGCCGGTGCAGGAACCGCAGCTGGCCGAAGCCTTGCAAGTGGCGCGCACCGCGTCGAGGCTGCATGCGCCGCCCGAGATCGAGGCGACCACCTGTTCCTTGGTCACCCCGTTGCAGCCGCAGACTTCGGCATCGTCGGGCAATGCCGCAACAGCCGCCAGCGGATCGCTGGTGCCGCCCGAGGCGAAAGCCTGTCCGAGGATCAGAAAGTCCCGGATTTCCGAGACATCCTCGCCCTTCTTCAGCAAGTCGAAGTACCAGTTGCCGTCCGCCGTGTCGCCATAGAGCACCGCGCCGACGACCTTGTTCTCCTTCACCACGACGCGCTTGTAGACGCCGCGCGAAGCATCGCGCAGGACGATATCCTCGCAGCCCTCCCCGCCCGAGAAGTCGCCCGCCGAAAACACGTCGAGACCCGCGACCTTCAGCTTGGTGGACGTGACCGAGCCGCGATAGCCGCTGTGCCGGTCGGTCAGGCCGTCGGCCAGGCTGCGGCACATGTCCCAGAGCGGCGCGACGAGGCCGTAGACGTTGCCGTCATGCTCTACGCATTCGCCTACCGCCAGTACGGCGGGGTCGCTCGTCACCATGTGATCGTCGACCTTGATGCCGCGTCCCACGTCCAGCCCGGCTTCGCGTGCCAATGTCGTGGAAGGCCGGATGCCGACCGCCATGACGACGAGGCTGGCCGCGATCTCGCGCCCATCCTTCAGGCGTACGCCCTCGACTTTGCCGTCGCCATAGATTTCGGCGGTGTCGGCGCCGGTCAGGATCGTCTGGCCGCGTGCTTCGAGGGCGGTCTTGAGCAGCCAGCCCGCTGCTTCGTCGAGCTGCCGCTCCATCAGCGTGGGCATCAGGTGGATCACCGTGACCTTCATGCCGCGCAGGCTGAGACCATGCGCCGCTTCGAGGCCAAGCAGCCCCCCGCCGATCACCACCGCATCGCCGCCCTTCCCGGCGGCTTCCAGCATCAGGTCCACGTCCTTCATGTCGCGGAACGAGATGACGCCGGGCAGATCCTTGCCGGGCACGGGGATGATGAAAGGGTCCGAGCCGGTGGCGATCAGCAGGCGGTCGTAGCCGACCTTGCGGCCCGATTGCGACGTCACGGTCCGGCCCGCGCGGTCGATGGCAATCACCGGGTCTGACGTGACCAGTTCGATCCCGTTGGCGTCATACCATTCGCGGCTGTTGATGACGATCTGCTCGAACGCCTTCTCACCCGCCAGCACCGGTGAGAGCATAATCCGGTTGTAGTTCACATGCGGCTCAGCGCCGAAGATGGTGACGCGGTAGCGACCGGCATCGCGCGCCAGCAGTTCCTCCACCGCCCGGCATCCCGCCATGCCGTTGCCGACGACCACCAGATGCTCGCGCACGTCCTGCGAAGGCACGATCAGCGTGTCCTCGTAATCCGCAGAGGGTTCGATCCCGTCCTGAAATTCCATCCCCGTGACTCCAGAAAAACGAAGGGAGAAAAAGAAAAAGGCCGCCATCCGGACCCTCGGTTCGAAACCGAAAGTCTGGATGGCGGCCTTGCCATCATTCGCGCTTCTGCGGCCCGTCAGTGGATCGCATCGGCTATGGTTTGGAAGGACAGCGTCGTCCTTTGCACTGCACCATAAGCGGAATCGCCCGAGGGCTCAAGCGATTCCGTGATGGCTCTTGCTCAATAGGTCCAGTCGAACTGAATCCAGTACTTATCGGTATCCGTCGCGAAGCTGCGCGCATCGTAATGGGCATAGCGCAGCGAAACGAGCGTCTTGCGCAGCTTCGCAGATGCGAGAAGATCGACTTCGTTGCCATAGTGCTGGTCGAGCCGGTCGCTGTCGAGACGATGCCAGACCGCCTGAAGCGAAACGCCCGTGAGCGGCCCCACCTGCTTCAGGCCATAGCCACCGCCGAAATAGAGGTCGCGGATGCCGTTTGCAGGCGTGGTCAGGAACTTGTCGGTCCAGCCCTGGAACTTGAAATTGCTGCCCAGCGGTGTCTGGAAACTGGTGAATGGCGTGCCGTCACTCGCACCCAGCACCTCGTATCCCGCGTTGAGCTTCCAGCCCCTGACATCCAGCGTGGCGTCGGTCAGCCAGTAGTCGGCATGATAGTCGTTCGGGTTGCGATGATGATCCCATTGCCGTGCGTAGCTCGCCACATAGTCGAGTTTCACGGAAGGAGAGAAGGCGCGGCTGCCGTTCAGCCGCGCGCCGTAAGTGCGGCTCGACAACTGGTAGCCCTGCACGGTGGCTTCGTCCTGGTCGACCAGATAGGCGAACCCGGTCAGCGTTCCGATCGGCGTGGCGTAGGAAAGGTTGGCGAAGAGGTTGTCTCCGCCGATCGCCTGCTGGCGGGCGCCGCGACCATCGATGCCCCAGATCGTGCGGACGCTCCAGGCATAGGAGACATCCAGCTTCAGCCCCCGGACCGGCGAAAGCTGCGCACGCACGGCATCGTAAGTCTGGGCATTGTCGCGGATCGGCGCATTGCCAACGAAGCGCTCGTCATCCAGCGTGATCTTCTGGCGCCCTGCCGTCAGCACTGCGCCTTTCGCCCGGTACTGAAGCTGGGCCACGTAAAGACCGATGTTCTGCGGATCGGAAATCTGCGGGCGATCGGCGGGGCCGTGAAGGCCGTCGTCGTAATGGTCTACCAATGCCAGCGTGCCCTGCCCCTGGACCGTTGCGCTCCACCGGCCGGAAGCGATCTCCACCCCCGTCCGGACGCGCGCGGTGACGGCATCGGCTTCGCGCGGCAGACCGTCCTGATCGACATGCTCGTTACGCAGGCGCACTTCCGCCAGCGGCCTGATGTCGAAATCCTGGGCGCAGGCGGGGCCCGCGACGGCCAACGCAGCCGCCGTGCCAAGCAAGTATCGCATTTTTCTTGAATTCTCCTGGGGGGCATAACAAGAGCGGCGGCCGATCCGATGGGACCGACCGCCGCACTCTCCCATTATATGCGGGCTGCCGTCTTCCAGGTCGCACGCCAGCGAGTCTTGACCATCGCCAGCGAGGCGAGCGCCATGACCGCAAGGCCCGCGAAGATCAGGAAACCGGGCGCGAAGCTGCCGGTGAACTGCCTGGCAAGGCCCAGCGAACTGGCGAGATAGAACCCGCCGATGCCGCCCGCCATGCCGACTAGCCCGGTCATCACCCCGATCTCGGCCTGGAAGCGCTGGGGCACGAGCTGGAACACCGCGCCGTTGCCGGTGCCCAGCGCCAGCATCGCCAGCACGAACAGGCCGAGCGCGCCCGGCAGGCCGGTGGCATTGGCGACCCCTGCCAAGGCCAGTGCGGCGACAAGATAGACGACCATCAGCGCCTTCACGCCGCCGATCCGGTCTGCCAGGGCACCGCCCATCGGCCGCACCAGCGATCCGGCAAAGACGCAGCCTGCCGTGCAATATCCCGCGACGATCGGGGTCAGGCCGAACTGGTCGGTGAAATAGATCGGCAGCGAAGCGGCAAGGCCCACGAAACCGCCGAACGTCACGGCATAGAAGGCCATCAGCCACCAGGCATCGGCCTGCCTGAGCGGCTCGAAATAGTCGACCAGCTTGCGCGGCGCCGGCTGGTCCGGGGCGTCCTTCGCCATCAGCAGATAGACCACGAAGACCAGCGAAAGCGGAATGCAGGCCAGCCCGAGGACGGTGTTCCAGCCGAACATCTTGGCCAGCAGCGGCGCGAAGAGCGAAGCGAGCACGGTGCCCGAATTGCCCATTCCGGCCAGACCCATGGCCTTGCCTTGGTGCTCGGGCGGATACCAGCGGCTGGCGAGCGGCAAGGCGATCGCAAAGCTCGCGCCCGCAAAGCCAAGCACCACGCCAAGCGCCAGCGTACCCGCAAAGCTGTTCACGCCCATGACCCAGGCCAGGAACAGTCCGGCGATGACGACAATCTGGCTGATCGCGCCTGAGCGCTTGGGACCGATGCGGTCCACCAGCAGACCGTTGACGACCCGCAGCAAGGCGCCTGCAAGCGTGGGCGTCGCGACCATCAGCCCCTTTTCGGCCGAAGTCAGCCCGAGCGTCTTCGCAATTTCCGGCGCCAGCGGGCCGAGCAGGACCCAGACCATGAAGGCGAGGTCGAAATAGAGAAAGGCGGCGATCAGGGTCGGCGCATGACCAGCCTTCCAGAAGTTGGTCGTTTCCGTTTCAGCGGTGGCCGTTTCAGCCTCTCCGTCACGTTCCCAGTAAGCGGTTGCCATCGTAGGTCCCTCATATAACGGACACGAAAAAAGCCGCAGGCCGGACGTCACCCTCTGGTGAGCCCGGTCAGCGGCTTTGCTGCGAATTTCGGTGAGGATGGCGCCCCGCCCTTGGAGCAGCACATCCGAATATGGTCACGCGTCTTCGCGTGAGGCGCCTATCATCAATCGATTCGCGTCATGTTGCAAGGCACAAAATTCACGCCGATCTCAACGCACTTGCACAAACCCAGCCAGATAGTCGTCGATCCGCTCGGGATCGAAGACCCGTCCGTCGAAGAACCGGTCAGGGCCGAGCGTCAGGTCGCCCTTGCGCGATCCCACCGCGAGCGGCGAGGCGACGGCGCCTTCGAGCTTCATGCTCGCCCCCGGCATCGGCATGTCGCTGCCGGCCAGAGCGCGGCGGAATACGTCGGGCCTGAAGACCCTGCCTGCCTTGGCCGCATGTTCCGGCGAATGCTCGGCCATGCCCCAGCGCACGAGCTGCGAGTAGATCCACAGCGCCTGACTGCGCCAGGGGAACGGCGTCGCCTCGCGCGAGAACAGCATGAAATCGGGATTGGAAAGCGGCGCTTCACCCGCACGCGCGACGATCTGCCCGGTCAGTCCGCGCCGGATAAGATCGGCGGGTTGGTCGAGATAGCGCGGATCCGAGAGCAAGTGCGCCAGCGCCTCATGGTTCTCCGGATCGTCGCACCAGCTCGCCGCCCGCGCCAGAGCGCGCAGCAGCCGGTCGACCGTCTCGGTGTTCTCCTCCAGCCAGTTCTCGCGGAAGGCCAGCACTTTCTCGACGCCGCGCTGCCAGATGCGCTCGCCCACGGCGACGGTTTCGGCAAGCCCCGCCTCGACAGCAGCGCTGCCCCAGGGTTCTCCGGCGATGAACCCGTCGATCTCTCCTGCGTGGAGCGCCTCCACCGTCAGCGACGGCGGCAGCACCCGCAGCACCACGTCACGGTCGGGATCGACACCCGCACTGGCCAGCCAATAGCGCAGCATCAGCGCATGGCTGGAGAAGCGGTGCACCACGCCGATCACCGGCTTGCGCCGCCACAGTCCGATGGCAGCGGCAAAGTCGTGCGCGGCGGCCAAGGGATCGGCGATGCGGCTGGCCGGATCGGGATCGAGCGCGGCGGCAAAGTCCTTCGCCATGACCAGCATATTGCCGTTAACGCCCAGCTTGTAAGGCGCGGCCAGGGCGGCAGGCTGCTGGCTGAGGCCCAGCGTCACCGCAACCGCGAGCGGAGCCAGCATATGCGCGGCCTGCGCTTGCCCATAGACGAGCCGGTCGCGCAGAGTGGCCCAGCTTGTGGTGCGCAGCAGGTCGAGCGCCAGTCCTTCCTCTTCGGCAAATCCGCGCTCGCGGGCAGCGGCAAGGACCGCCACGTCGTTGAGCGGCAGGAAGGCGATGCGCAAGTTCGTCGTCATAATCCCCCTCCCAGCAGATCGCTGGCGGTGATGAGTGCCTGCGCCACATCCACGATCTTCTTGCCCTGGTTCATCGCGCCCGATCGCAGCAGGGCATAGGCCTCCTGCTCCGAGAGACTGCGCTGCGCCATCAGGATAGACTTGGCGCGGTCGATCACCTTGCGGTCCGAGAGAGCATTGCGCGCCTCGTCCAGTTCCGCCTGTATCCGCGCAAAAGCATTGAAACGCCGCACCGCCAGTTCGAGCACCGGCTTCACCCGCTCCTTGCGCAAACCATCGACTACATATGCCGAAACCCCTGCGTCGATGGCCGCGCCGATCATCGCCTCGTCGGACTGGTCCACGAACATCGCGATCGGCCGCGCCAGCGCGCGGCTGACGGTGAGCATTTCCTCCAGCGTGTCGCGGCTGGGACTGCCGAGGTCCATCAGCACGACATCCGGCGCCATGCGTTCGAGCCGCGCGACGAAAGCCCCGCGCGGCGGCACGATGTGAATGTCGTCATAACCCGCCTCGCGCAGGCCCTCTTCGAGAACCGTCGCGCGTAATCCGCTGTCGTCGATGATGACGATTCTCATGGATGATCCGATTCCACTGAACCCGTGCCCGTATTTCGCCGCACATCGCCGACCTGCTTGCCCACGTCAACGACGCCTTGGAAGAAAGCTGCGCGGCAATATCTAAAAACATTTGTCTTTTTTCCGGAAGCCGTGTTTCTTCGCAGCATAAGGCCCGTGAGGCAATGGAGGGACGGGGATGACGAGAGGGATGAGGATTTCTGCGCGTAGTGCTCTGGGAACGGTTCTGGCTGTATCCCTGCTGGCCCCTACTTCGGGGATGGCGCAAGTTTCCGGGCCTTTCGATCTCCGGGTCGTTCCGGCTGCACCGACATGGTCGAGCGATATTGCCCTTCCTGCCGGAAACTGGACGCTGTCGTTCTGGGCTGCGTTCGCGCAAGGCAGCGAGGGGCCGATCGTGACCCTTGCAGACAGTGCGCAAGGGCCGGTGCTTTCGCTGACCCTCGCCCAAGGCAAGCCGGGCATCGCGGCGGGCCAGCGGCAGGCTGTCGGCCCTGCCCTTTCCCGACCGAGCGACTGGCACCATTACGCCATCGTTGCAGAGGCCGGCGGCCAGCGGCTCTATGTCGATGGGCGTCCGGTCGCCAACCTGTCGCAGCCGCTCGCTGGAGCGCCGAGCAAGCTGTTGGTCGCCCCGTCCAACCGTCCTTCCGGCGACGTTTCGGCCCGCCTGATCGGCCTGCGCATCGATAGCGGCACGAAATCACCTGTAGAACTGCGCAAGATCGCCGCCGCAGCCCCCGACCCCATGCTCGTCCAGTTCACCGAGACCAGCGCCCGCTGGCCGCTTCAGGTGCGGCAGATGCAGGGACAACTGACGCCTCAGCCACCCGCCACACTGCCCCGCAGCGCCACCGCGCCGGACAAGCCGGTCGCGAAGCCCGTCCCACAAGTAGCGCCGCTCGCCGCACAGGGCGATGCCCGCTGGACCTTGCAGAAATGGACTCTGGCCGAAGCCCCGGAAGTTTCCGGCGACGGTAGCGCGATCTCCCGCACCGGTTACACGGGCGGCAAGTGGTACGCCGCGACCGTCCCCGGCACCGTGCTCACCACGCTGGTTGATCGCGGCGTCTACCCCGACCCGGCGCATGGCTTGAACAATCTCGTCATCCCCGAGAAGCTCGCGCGGCAGGACTACTGGTATCGCACCGAGTTCGATCTTCCCGCAGGAACGTCCGGCAAACGACTGGAATTGCTGCTTAACGGGGTGAATTTCAGTTCTCAGGTCTGGGTCAACGGCACGCAGGCCGGGACCACGAAAGGCGCCTTCGTGCGCGGCCGCTTCGACGTTTCGCCCTACCTGAAACCCGGCCGCAATGCGGTTGCCATTCGCGTCTCGCCGCCGCCGCATCCCGGCCTCGCCCATGAGGAATCGCTGACCGCCGGGGTCGGTGAGAACGGCGGCGCAATGATGCTCGACGGCCCCACTTTCGGCGCCTCGGAAGGCTGGGACTGGATTCCCACGATCCGCGACCGCCAGACCGGCCTTTGGCAGGACGTGCAGCTTCTCGCCTCGGGCGATGTGCAGATCGGGGACCCGCAAGTCGTCACCACCCTGCCCAATCCCGACAACTCCGTGGCCCATGTCGAGATCACGGTTCCGGTCAGCAACCGCTCCGACCAGCCCCGCACCGCAACCGTCCGCGCCGCCTTCGATGACGTGACGGTCGAGCGTTCGATCACCGTTCCCGCAGGCCAATCGACCGTCGTGCGCTTCTCGCCCGAGACAGATGCCGCGCTGGCGGTGCGCAATCCGAAACTCTGGTGGCCCAACGGCTACGGCGATCCGGCGCTGCACACGCTCCACCTCACCACCTCGGTCGAAGGCGCGAAGTCCGACGCGAAGGACTTGCGCTTTGGCATGCGGCAGGTGACATACGAAATGTCGC
>PJUE01000801.1_pt1 | contig 14105 bp, 9 predicted proteins | sample 1512171 | NCBI WGS metagenome assembly PJUE01 (sample SAMN08177674, study PRJNA422409) | Feces metagenome, whole genome shotgun sequencing project. | isolation source: Chicken feces (3) enriched on wood chips: alkali lignin treatment | host: Gallus gallus | place: USA: Madison | collected 2015-01-15
CCGACCAAGGTCGGCACCTACCAGAAGCGGGGTTCACCCCCTGCGTGGCCAGCGCCTGGCCAACCCGGAAGGCATTGCCCCGGCCTGGGATTGATCCCGACTGCGGTTAGGGACTGGAGTCGGCACCTACCAGAAGCGGGGTTCACGCCCTGCGTGGCCAGCGCCTGGCCAATCCGGAAGGCATTGCCCCGGCCTGGGATTGATCCCGACTGCGGTTAGGGACTGGAGTCGGCAGGTGCCGACCTTGGTCGGCACTGGCCTCTGATCGATCGTTGAAACACCGTGCCGACCAAGGTCGGCACCTACCAGAAGCGGGGTTCACCCCCTGCTGTGCAACAGCCAGCCGCGCATCGCCGCGCTCACTTCATCCGGCTTTTCCATCGGTGCCAAGTGCCCGCAATCGGGCACCACCACCAGATGCGAGTGCGGCACCAGCGCGTGCATTTCCTCGCTCACTGCCAGCGGCGTGATGCGGTCGTTGGCACCGCACACGATCAGCAGCGGATCGCGGTAGGACGCCAGTACGTCGTGGCCATCAGCGCGCTCCAGCCCGCTCTGGCGCAGGAATACTTCCGCCCCCAACCGTGCGGTCATGTCACGCACGCGCTGCACCAGCACGTAGTCGTCCAGCCGCGAGGCATCGATGTAGCTGCGCATCAGTGCATCGCCAAAGCCATGGAATTTGCCGGGCAGGCGCACGCTGGCGCGCTGGCTGCGGCGCTGTTCGGCACGCTCTGGCGAGTCGGCATGGATGGACGTATCGATCAGCGCCAGCTGCAGCACACGCTCGGGCGCGGTGCGCAGGATCTGCTGGGCGACGAAGCCGCCCAACGAGAATCCTGCGAGGGCAAAGCGCTCCGGCGCCTGCGCCAGCACGTCGTCGGCCACCGCCTGCAGGGTCTCGCCGCGGGTCTGGTCGCCTACGGTGCAGTTGGCGATGTCGGCCAGGTCGGCCAGCTGCGCGCGCCACAGCTCGGCATCGTTGAGCAGGCCGGGGAGCAGCAGCAGGGGGATGCGTTCGGTCATGGGGGCATTGTCGCGCGGCGGGGTGGGTCAGGCCATGCCGCAACGGGCGATTGCGCTGTAGAGTCGAGCCTGCTCGACCGCCACACAGCCAGTCGAGCATGGCTCGACTCTACAAAGACCAGTCGAGCAAGCTCGACTCTACAGAAGGCAAGGACACGGACGCGATCATGGCAGACCCCTACAACAGCGGTATCCCCTCCCCTCCGGCGCTGCGCTTCGAGGATTCGCTGGTCACCACTGCCTTCGAGCTGCCCGGCTACCGGGTGGCGCGCAATCTGGGCGTGGTGCGGGGCATCACCGTGCGCTCGCGCTCGATCGTCGGCAACTTCCTCGGCGGCATCCAGACGATCTTCGGCGGCAACATCACCATCTACACCGAGCTGTGCGAGCAGGCCCGCGAGGAAACCTACCGCGACATGGTCAAGCACGCGCGGCAGCTGGGGGCCAATGCCATCATCGGCATGCGCTATGACGCCACCGATGTGATGACCGGGCTGACCGAAGTGCTGTGCTATGGCACGGCGGTGGTGGTGGAACCGCTGCGGTAATCTGGCCGTAGAGTCGAGCTTGCTCGACTGCTTTGCGATGGAGACAGTCGAGCAAGCTCGACTCTACGCAGACGGGGCAGGCACTTCGACCTGCTGCACCGGCAGGGTCACCATCATCACGGTCGGGTCGTCCGGGTCCAGCCGGGTCTTGAAGCCCAGGCTCTGGCACATCGCCAGCATGGTGCTGTTCTCGCGCAGCACCTGGCCCTCCACCACATCCAGCCCCAGCCACTTGGCGTACTCGATCATGATCGCCATCAGGCGCCAGCCGATGCCGTGGCCCTTCAGGTCGGAGCGGATCAGGATGCCGTACTCGCCGCGATGGTAGTCGGCGTCGGCATGCAGGCGCACCGCACCGAGCATGTCGCCGTTGCGCGGGTCGATCGCCACCAGCGCGATCGAGCGCGCGTAGTCGAGCTGGGTCAGCCGCGCGATGAACTCGTGGCTGAAGTGCTTCACCGACTGGAAAAAGCGCAGGCGCAGGTCTTCATCGCTGACGCGGGCAAAGAACGCGCGGAACAGCGCATCGTCCTCCGGCCGCACCGGGCGCACGAAGGCGCGACCACCATCGGACAGCTCGAGGGTGCGCTCCCACTCCTTCGGGTACGGGAACACCGAGAAGCGCGGATGGCCGCGGCCCTTGTGCAGGATGCGCGAGGGCGCGATGGCCACGCGTGCGTCGAGGGCGAGGATGCCCTTGCCGTCCACCAGCAGCGGGTTGATGTCCAGCGTGCGCACTTCGGGAATGTCGGCCGCCAGCTGCGCCAGCTTCACCAGGGCCAGCGCCAGCGCGCGCTCGTCGGCGGCCGGCACATCGCCATAGGCCTTGAGGATGCGCGAAGCGCGGGTCTGGCCGATCAGTTCGTGGGCCAGGCGAAGATCCAGCGGTGGCAGCGCCAGCGCCTTGTCATTGATCACTTCCACTGCGGTGCCGCCGCGGCCGACCACGATGACCGGGCCGAACGTGGCGTCATCGGCGATGCCGACGATGATCTCGCGCGCCTTCGGGCGGATGATGGTCGGCTGCACCAGCAGGCCGTCGATGCGCGCATCCGGGCGTAGCTGGCGGGCGCGTTCGAGGATGGCGTTGGCCGCGCTCTGCACCGCCGGCAGCGTCGCCAGGTTCAGGCGCACGCCGTCCACTTCGGACTTGTGCGGAATGTCCGGCGACAGGATCTTCAACGCGACCGTGGCACCGCGCTCCAGCAGCGGCTGCGCCAGGTCCATCGCCTCGTGCGCGTCGCGCGCATGCATCACCGGCGCCGACGGAATGCCGTAGGCCTTGAGCAGATCGTGGGTGGCCAACGGATCGAGCCACTGCTGGCCATTGGCCAGTGCGGCGTCGACCAGCGCGCGCGCACGCGCGGTATCCACGCTGAAATCCTGCGGCAGGCTGGGCGGCGTTTCCATCAGCGCGTTCTGCGCCTCGCGGTAGCGCACCAGATGCTGGAAGCCGCGCACGGCTTCAGCCTCGGTCGGATAGGTCGGCACGCGCGCGGCGTTGAGCGTGGCGGTGGCCTGGTCATCGTTGCCCAGCCAGACCGCGAACACGGGCTTGTCGCGGTGGTGGCGCGGGCGCAGGCCCAGGGTGCGGGTCAGTGCCTGCGCGGCATCGGCCGAAGAGGTGAATGCGGTGGGCACGTTGACCACCATCACCGCATCATTCTCGTTGTCGGCCAGCAGCGCCTCGATGGCAGCTGCGTAGCGATCACCATCGGCGTCGACCACGATGTCGACCGGGTTGCTGCGCGACCAGCCCTGCGGCAGCACCTTGTCCAGCGTCTCCACCGTGCTGTCGGACAGTTGCGCGAGGGTGCCACGCAACGCGACCAGCTGGTCCACCGCCAGGCGGCCGACGCCACCGCCGTTGCTGAGCACGGCCAGGCGGCGGCCGGGGAAAGTACCGAGGCGGCCGAGGGTCTCCGCTGCGGTGAACAGTTCGTCCAGTGCATTCACGCGCAGCAGGCCGGCGCGGTTGAAAGCGGCGCCGTAGACATCATCGGCGCGGGCCAGCGCCTGCACGTGGGTGTCGGCGCTGCCGGGCTGCACGCGCTCGGCGCGGCCGGATTTGACCACCACCACGGGCTTGGCGCGCGCGGCGGCACGGGCGGCCGACATGAACTTGCGCGCGTCCTTGATGTGTTCGACGTAGAGCAGGATGGCGCGGGTGCGGTAGTCGGTGGCGAAGTAATCGAGCAGGTCGCCGAAGTCGACGTCCATGGTGTCGCCCAGCGAAACCACGGCGGAAAAACCCACCGAACGTGCCACGCCCCACTCCACCAGCGCGGCGGCAATGGCCGAGGATTCGGAGATCAGCGCGAGGTCACCGGCCTGCGGGAAGTGTGCGGCGATGCTGGCGTTGAGCCTCGCATGCGGCGCGATGACGCCCAGGCAGTGCGGGCCGAGGATGCGCAGGCCGTGCTTGCGCGCCACCGTTTCCACCTGTTCGGACAGCGAGCCCGGGCCTTCGCCGAGATGCGCGGTGAGGATGATCGCCGCCTGCACGCCGCGCTCGGCAGCGGTACGCACCACCTGCGGCACGATCGCCGCGGGCGCGGTGATGACCACCAGGTCCGGCACCCAGTCGAGGTCCTTCAGCCGCTTGACCGTGCGGATGCCATCGATCTCGGCGTGGCGCGGGTTGATCCACGCCACCTTGCCGGGGAAACCGGTGCCGCGCAGGTTGCGCATCACCGCGCGGCCGGCCGAGCGCTCGCGCGGGCTGCCGCCGATCACCGCGACCGACTGCGGACGGAACACGGACTGCAGGTGGTAGGTGCTCATGCGCCTACGGTACCCAAATTCCGTGGCGATGGGGTTGGGGCCGGGGTCGGATCCCTTTCCGCAGGAAAGGGCTCTGACCCCGGCATGACCCTTGTGTGCCCACCAAGGTGGGCACCTACCAGAGCACGGGGATCCGACCCCGGCCCACACATTTTTGTTACAGCAGCGTGCCGTGCAGGATGAGGGCGGCGATGCTGAAATAGATCACCAGGCCGGTCACGTCCACGAGCGTGGCCACGAATGGTGCCGAGGCGCTGGCCGGGTCGAAGCCCAGGCGCTTGAGGATGAAGGGCAGCATCGAGCCGGACAACGAGCCGAAGGTGACGATGCCCACCAGGGCCGCGCCGATGGTGATGGCCAGCAGGATCCAGTGCTCGCCGTAGTCGTGCAGGCCGCCCAGCTGCCAGATGACGATGCGCACGATGGCCAGGCAGCCGAGGATGGCGCCCAGCACCATGCCGGTGGGCACCTCGCGCAGGGCCACGCGCCACCAGTCACGCAGGCGCAGCTCGCGCAGGGCCAGGCTGCGGATCAGCAGCGAGGTCGCCTGCGAGCCGGAGTTGCCGCCCGAACTCATGATGAGCGGAATGAACAGGGTCAGCACCACTGCGCGTGCCAGCTCGTCCTCGTAGTGCTGCATCGCGCTGGCGGTGAGCATTTCGCCGAGGAACAGCACGCTCAGCCAGCCGGCGCGCTTGCGCAGCATCTCGAAGAAGCCGATCTGCATGTACGGCTTGTCCAGTGCTTCCATGCCGCCGAACTTGTGCGCGTCCTCGGTCGATTCCTCGATGAGTGCATCGAGTACGTCGTCGACGGTGACGATGCCCAGCAGGTGCTGCTGCGCGTCCACCACCGGAATGGCCAGCAGGTCGTGACGGCGGATCAGCCGCGCCACTTCTTCCTGGTCCAGCAGGGCATCCACCGTTACCGGAGGATTGACCTGGGCCACGTCGAGGATGGATTCCTCCGGCAGGCCGGTGATCAGCCGGCGCATGGTCACCACCTGCTGCAGCTGCTGGCTGGCCGGGTCCAGCACATAGATCGCGTACACGGTCTCGCGGGTGCGTTCGACCTGGCGGATGTGCTGCAGGGTCTGGGCCACGGTCCAGGTGGCGGGCACGGCGACGAACTCGGTGGTCATCAGCGCGCCGGCGGTGTTGGGCGGGTAGCTCAGCAGCGTCTGGATGGCCTGGCGGGCATCGCTGCCCAGCAGCGGGATCAGCCGCGCGCGTTCCTCCTCGTCCAGCTCGTGGACGATGTCGGTGGCGCGGTCGTCGGCCATCAGCCCCAGCAGCGCGGCGGCGCGGGCCGGCGGCAAGGCGGCCACCAGCTCGCCACTGCGATGCAGTTCGGGTGCTTCGAGCATCTTCACCGCGCGCGGCAGCGACAGCGCGGCCAGCGTTTCAGCGGCGCGCTCCAGGTCGAGCGTGTTGAGGAATTCCACCGCGTCGGCGGTGTTGTAGTTGGCCAAGGGTGCGGCCAACGCTGCGGCGTCTGCCACCGGGCGCAGCAATTGCTTCTGGTTCATGGGCTTGCCTTGTGGGGGTGCGACCTCGCGCAACGCCAACGCAGGCAAACCGTCCCGATGTCAGGCGGTGGCCATCGCTGGCGTCGAACGAGGTCGACTTCTACTGTCGCTGGACATGGGTTGGGGACTCCGGATGGGTGTACTGCCAGACGCGCCGGCAGCGGCGGGCAGTCTGGACCTGCCGGCACGCCGGGTCAACCCTGGCGTGGGCTCGCAGTCAGGCGCCCGTGGGGTCAGTTCCCCTTGCGCCGCAAGGGGAACTGACCCCGGGGGGCGCATAATGCAGGGGCGGCCTGCACGGCCGCGCTTCCCCCCGCCGAACGAACGCACCACGGGCTTCGCGATGATCAGGTATTCCAATGCATAGCGGTGGTCTGGAACTGGCGCTGGTGCTGCTGCTGGCCGCGGTGATCGCGGTGCCGGTGTTCAAGAAGTTCGGCTTCGGCGCCGTGCTGGGGTACCTGGCGGCGGGCGTGGTGCTGGGCCCGGATGGGCTGGGCTTCGTACAGGACGCCGACCGCATCCTGGGTGCGGCCGAGATCGGCGTGGTGATGCTGCTGTTCGTGATCGGGCTGGAACTGTCCCCCGCGCGCCTGAAGGTGATGCGGCGATCGGTGTTCGGGGCCGGTGCAGCGCAGGTGGCCGTGTCCGGTCTGGTCCTGGGCGGTCTGTTGCTGCTGGACCATTTCCAGTGGAAGAGCGCACTGGTGGTGGGTATCGCGCTGGCGCTGTCCTCCACCGCGGTGGGGCTGCAGCTGCTGTCCGAGCACAAGGCGATCAACAGCGATCACGGGCGGCTGGGCTTCGCCATTCTGCTGTTCCAGGACCTGATCGCGATCCCGCTGCTGGCCGCCATTCCGCTGCTGGGCGGTGCGCGCAACCAGACCCTGCGCTGGGAAGACGCGGCGGTGGCGCTGGGTGCGCTGGCGGTGGTGATCCTGTGCGGGCGCCCGGTCCTGCGCCGGTTGTTTGGCGTGATCGCGCGCACCCGCAGCCCCGAAGTGTTCACCGCCACCGCACTGCTGGTGGTGCTGGGCACCGCGTGGTTCATGCAGGAAGCCGGGCTCAGCCCCAGCCTGGGCGCGTTCCTGGCGGGCGTGCTGCTGTCCGATTCGGAATTCCGCCATGAACTGGAAGCGCAGATCGAGCCGTTCAAGGGCCTGCTGCTGGGCCTGTTCTTCATTGCCGTGGGCATGGGCATCGATCTGGACCGCATCGCGGCCGAGCCATGGCTGATCGCGACCGGCGTGGCGGTCCTGCTGCTGGTGAAGTTCAGCGTGTTGTACGCCATCGGCCGCATCGCCAGGCTCGGTTCGCGGCAGTCGCTGCTGCTGGGCAGCGTGCTGTGGCTGGGCGGCGAGTTTGCCTTCGTGGTGTTCAACGAAGCGCAGCGCGCGCGCCTGCTGGGCGATGCCAACCATGACCGGCTGGTGGCCATCGTCGGCCTGTCGATGGCGATCACGCCACTGCTGATGATCGCGCTGCTGAAGCTGCTGGGCCGTGAGCGGCCAGCGCCGCGCGATGCTGCGCCGGCCGACAAGGTGGCGCCGGACAACAAGCCCAAGGTGCTGATTGCCGGCATGGGCCGCTTCGGCCAGGTGATCGCGCGCCTGCTGACCGCGCAGAAGGTGCCGTTCGTGGCGCTGGAAGCCAACCCGGATACCGTGGCCGACCTGCGCCGCTTCGGCAACCAGCTGTACTACGGCGACCCTACCCGGCCGGAGATGCTGCGCGCGGCGGGGGGCGAGCACATCGATGTGTTCGTGATCACCGTGGACGACCCGGAAACCAACCTGCGCGCGGTACGCATGGTGCGCCGCCTTTACCCGGACGCGAAGGTGCTGGCGCGCGCGCGCAACCGCCAGCATGCGTGGCGGTTGATGGACATGTCGGCCGAGCCGTTCCGCGAAGTGTTCGGTACCAGCCTGGAAATGAGCGGCCGCGTGCTGACCGCGCTGGGCGTGGCAGCAGACGTCGCGCAGCGCCATGTGCAGCGCTTCCGCGAGCATGACGAACAGCTGCTGCGCGACCAGTACCTGGTGTATGACGACGAAGCGGCGGTGATCCAGACCTCGCGCGATGCACGCAATGACCTGATGCATCTGTTCGAGGCCGACGCGGAAAGCGACAAGTAGATCCACGCCATGCGTGGATGATCCTGCACCGAACCACAAAGCATCCACGCATGGCGTGGTTCTACTGGGGTCAGCCGAACCCGGTTCTCAGCCGTTGTCGCGCAGGAAGCGGGCCATCGAGGAGACGCCCGGCACGCGCGGTTCGAATTCGCCGGCCACGTCGATGAAGCCGCGCATGACCGCGATCTCGCGCGGGCTGCGGTTGAGGCTGTCGCGCGCTTCCGGATCGGCACCGGCGCGCAGCAGGCGCTGCACCAGCAGCGGCAGCCCGTGCAGGGCCGCCAGGTGCAGCGGGCCGAAGCCGCGCGGGTCACGCACGTCCAGGCTCACATCTTCATCCAGCAGGCGCTCCACTGCGGCCATCACCACCTGTTCGTCGCAGGCGGTGCCCGGCTCGGCGCGTGCGCCCAGCAGCAGCAGCAGCGGGGTGACTGCACCGGCCGCCGCCAGGTCGGGCTCGGCGCCGGCCAGCAGCAGGGTATCCAGCAGAGCCAGCAGGCGCGAACGGTCGCGGGCGCTGAAGCCATACAGTGCCGCGCAGTGCAGCGGCCCCAACTGCTGCGCATCACCGGCATGCACGTCGGCACCGGCAGTGAGCAGGCGCGCGACGATGTCCGGCAGGCCCAGCGCCGAGGCCAGCATCAGCACGGTGACCCCGCCCGGCAGGCGGTGTTCCAGCTGGGCGCCGGCATCGAGCAGGGCCGAGACAATATCCACCTGGCGCATGCTGACCGCCGCCGACAGCGGGGTCGCGCCACTGGCCGCAGCGTGCTGCGGATCGGCACCCCGCGCCAGCAGCAGGTCGACCACCGCCAGGTGGCCACCGCCCGCGGCGCGCAGCAGGGCGGTGCAGCCCTGCGCATCGACGGCGTCGATGGCAAAGCCGAGATCATTCAAGCGGCGCACGGCATCGACGTCACCGGCCATGGCGGCGGCCGGCAGATCGCTTTCGCGCAGCGTGCGGCGCGGCAACGGCCACACGCGCCAGTCCAGCCAGTCGGCCAGATCGCGGCGGCCGATCGACAACGCCACGCCCAGCGGGGTCTGGCCATCGGCAGCACGCGCTTCCGGCGATGCACCGTGCTGCACCAGCAGCTTCAGCGCGCCTTCGCGGGCCAGCGCGGTGGCCAGGTGCAGGGCGGTCATGCCGTGGCTGTCGCGGGCTTCGCGATCGACACCGGCATTGAGCAGGGCCTGCTGCAGGCGCAGCCAGCCCAGGCGCACCGCCAGCGACAACGGCGGATCGCCGGCCGGCGAGGCCGCGAACGGATCGGCGCCGCGCTCGAGCAGTTCCAGCGCGAGCTGTTCCAGCCCGCGTGCGGCCTGGTCGTGCTGCGCGCAGGCGGCGAGGAAGCGGGCCAGGCCACCACGGCCGGCCGGCGACAGGCCGCGCTGCAGCATCACCTGCAGGGCCGGGACCGCATCGATGCCACGCGACAGCAGGGCAAACATCGGCGTATCGGCGCAGGCATCACGCACGTAGGGATCCGCGCCATGGCCCAGCAGCCAGTCGACCGCGCGCGGCTCCAGCGCCAGTTCCGGGTCCAGCAGCAGGCCACCCAGCTCTTCCGGCTGGCACAGCCTGGCCAGCGCGGCCATGCCTTCGGTATTGCCGAAGCCCAGCGCTTCGCGCAGCAGGGTCAGCGGCGGGCGGTCGGGCAGCAGGCCGCTGGCACTGGCAGCTTCACCGCGTTCGGCCAGGCCATCGCTGACTGCCGCCGGCAGCGGATAGGACGGATCGAGCAGGGCCACGATCGCCCAGCGGCCGGCTTCGGCGGCGTAATCCACCGCGCGGCGGCCGAGCGGATCGCGGGTATCGGCGGCGATGCCCAGGTCCACCAGGCGCTTGACCAGCAGCGGCGAGACGTCCTCGGCCGTGGCGGCCAGCAGCACGGCGTTGCGGCCTTCACCATCGACCGCCACCAGGTCGGGCTTGTGCGGCAGCAGGTGTTCGATGACGGCGGCGCGACCGGCACGGGCCGCTTCCAGCCACGGCGTGCGACCCAGCGCATCGCGCGCTTCCAGGTTGGCACCGGCCCCGAGCAGCACGCCGATGATCTCGACATGGCCGGCCAGGGCGGCTTCGTGCAACGCACTGCGACGCTGGCGGTCGCGCGCATCGGCGCGCGCCTTGTGCTTGAGCAGCAGCTGCACGCCGGCCGGATCATCATCCTCGGTGGCAGCGGCGGCCAGCAGCACCGGGGTGCCTTCGCTGGGTTCGCTGCGCGCACCGCGTTCAAGCAGGAAGCGGGCCAGGCGCCAGTTGCCGACCTGGCAGGCCACCGCCAGCGGCGACCAGCCTTCGGTGTTGAGCGCATCCACCTCGGCGGCGGCGTCGCGCAGCAGCGCGGCCACGCCCGGGTCGGAACTGCGCGCGGCATGGTGCAGCGGGGTGTTGCCATCGCTGTCCATCGCGCGCGAATCGGCGCCGTTGGCCAACAGGGTCATCACCGCTTCGGGGCGGCCATGCCAGCTGTCGCGCGTGGCGGCCAGCAGCGGGGTCATGCCACGGTGCGGGGCATTCACATCAACGCCGCGCCCGATCAGCTCGCGCAGCAGGCGCAGGTCGGGCAGCACGGCGGCGAGCACGGCCAGGCTGCGCTGGTCACGCCAGTTCGGGTCCGGCAGCGCATGCGGATCGGCACCGGCCTGCAGCAGCTGCAGCGCGCGGTCGATGCGGCCGTGGCGCGCGGCTTCGTACAGCGCCGGGGTCAGTTCCTGCGGTGCCATCGCTTCCAGCGGCGTGCTTTCGGCGGCGGCGTTGAACAGGGCTTCGGCATCGCCGCTGGGCAGGTCCTGGGCGCTACTGCGCAGGCTGACCATGGGTGCCGGTGCCACCCGCTGCAGCAGCAGGTGCAGGGCCGGCGACAGCACCAGCGTGGCCAATGCGGCAGGCCAACCGGCGCCTTCCGGCAACAGGCCCGGCCACGCCGGCAGCACGATCAGCGCGGCCAGAGCGACCACGACCCCCGCCACCAGCAGGCCACGCCACGCCGTCAGGTCACGCCCGGCCAGCGCCTGCCAGTGCTGGGCGAGGCTGCCGTCCAGGCGTTCGACATCATTCCAGAGCGGCCAGGTGCGCCAGGCCGCCAGCAGGCCGGCACTGACCAGCACACTCAGGCCCAGCACAGCGGCCAGGCTGCCACTGTCACGCAGCGCCGCCAGTGGCCACGCCAGCAGCAGGGCCAGCCCTGCGGGGGCTGCGGCCCACAGCACCAGCAACGCGGGCAGGTCCTGGCGCGCGATCAGCTTCGGTGGCTGCAGCGTGCGGCTGCGCCGCCACCACGACACGCCCAGCGCGAAGGCCGGCTGCGCCAGCGCAGCAAGCACGGCACCCGGCAGCCCACCCAGCACCGAACCGAGCGCCAGCACGGCACCGAGGGCGAAGGCGATCGACAGCGCGCGCGGGCGCGACAGCTCAGTCATAGTGGCGCCGCATCATGCTGGTCACCGACGGCGGCACCTGCAGGTAGAAGCCGCGTTCGGCCAGCTCGCTGCGGACCTTGTCCGGATCGGCCTGGGCCAGCCGGCGCTGCGCATCCAGAGTGACTTCCAGGACGAACGACAGCGCACCCAGCGAGGTGACCAGCGGCGCGGGCAGCGTGCTGAAATCATCGCGACGGGCGAGATAGACGTAGGTATCCGGCTTGAGTTGGCTTTTATAGACGTAGGCGTGCATGTCCGCGGGACGATAACCCGGGAAGAGCCATGATTGTGTCGGAAAGCCGACACCGGGGAAAGCCGTCATGCAACGATCGCGGCGTGATCGACGGCGTTTCCTGCATGGGGTTCAGCAATGTGGCGGTCGCGTTCAGGCAACCGCCACCGGGCTCAGTTGGCCGCGACCTCTTCGGTCAGCTGCGGATCGAAGGTGGGTTCCTGCAACCAGCGCACCACATCGCCGCCCAGCGCATCGGCGATTTTCTCCAGCGTGGTGCAGGCGCGGAAGGTGAACGGCCGGTTGGTCGAACGCTTCAGGCTGAAGTTGCCGACTACCTTCCCGTCCTCCTTCAGTTCACCGTAGATGCGGCCCCACTTCGGCCCGGAAATGGCGCCACCGCCGGCGGCATGCGCCTTGGTCACCACCAGGTACAGTTCGCGGCCGGCGCCGTCCTGGGTATCCCCAACGACCACGGCACCGTCGGCATGGCGCACGATGCTCTGGCTCAGGTACTGGCCGAACTGGCACTCCTGGCGGATCAGCTCGCCACCCACGCCCTCACGGTAGGGCACGTCGGAGGTGATGTGGATGGGCGCGCCTGCGGCCTGCGCGTGCAGCGCGGGCACGCACAGAAAAGCCGCTGCCAGGGCAGCGGCGTGGATCGACTTCATGGTGTTCCCCCTGTAGACCGCGTCCCCGGCAAGCCGCCGGGGACTGCGGTGATGCTTACTTTACCTTGGCGTAGGTGCCCTTGAGCGCCACGCCCGCCAGGATCGCACCGGCGTAGCATTCGTAGTTGGTCGCGCTCTTGAACTCGTTCTTCTTGTAGTAGCTGACGATGTCGACCACGGCATTGGCGCCGCGCGACTTGGCGCCATCCTGCAGCGCGCGCAGCGCCGACAGGGCCACCCAGCGGCAGGCTTCCTCATCGCTCTTGTTGGCGGCGTTGGTCTTCTTGTTGGTCACGTCCTCGCCCAGGCGCTGCTGCACGCTGACCGGCTGGCCGGCCAGGTAGAAACGGACGCTGCCGTCGATGCCGGCATCCTTGGCGGCCTGCGAGCTGACCAGCTCACGCAGGGACTGCTCGACGCGGGTCTCGCGGGCCGAGGCGGTGGAGGTGAGGGCCAGCAGGGCGGTGGCCGTGGCGATCATCAGGGTACGACGCATCGAAACTTCTCCTTGTTCGGGGTGCGGGGTGGAACGTGGTGTGGGGCGGTGGATCATTCGCTCCAGCGGCGGAACACCAGCGAGGTGTTGATGCCACCGAAGGCGAAATTGTTGCTCATCACATACTCGGCCTGCAGTTCGCGGCCCTGTCCGGTGATGAAGTCGAGCTGGCCGCAGCGTGGGTCGATCTCGCCCAGGTTGAGGGTCGGGGCGAACCAGCCGGCGCGCATCATCTCGATGCTCATCCAGGCTTCGAACGCGCCGCAGGCACCGAGCATGTGGCCGACGTAGCTCTTCAGCGAACTGATCGGCATGCGGTTGCCGAAGACCTGGGCGGTGGCCTGGGTTTCGGCGATGTCACCGTGGTCGGTGGCGGTGCCGTGGGCGTTCACGTAATCGATCTGCGAGGGCTGCAGGCCGGCATCCTCCAGCGCCAGGCGCATGGCCTGGGCCATGGTGTCGGCGCTGGGCTGGGTGACGTGCTGGCCGTCGCTGTTGGTGCCGTAGCCGACGATCTCGGCGAGGATGGTCGCGCCGCGTGCCTGCGCGTGCTCCAGGTCTTCCAGGATCAGCGTGCAGGCGCCCTCGCCCAGCACCAGGCCATCGCGGCCGGCATCGAACGGGCGCGGCGTGGTCTGCGGCGCGTCGTTGCGCGTGCTGGTGGCGAACAGGGTGTCGAACACCGCCGCGGCGGTGGCGTCGAGCTGTTCGGCACCGCCGGCCACCATCACCGTCTGCTTGCCACTGCGGATGGCTTCATAGCCGGCGCCCACGCCCTGGCTGCCCGAGGTGCAGGCGCTGGACGTGGTGTAGACGCGCCCGGACAGACCGAAGAACACGCCGATGTTGACCGGCGCGGTGTGGCTCATCATCTTCAGGTAGGTGGTGGCGCTGATGCCGTCGGTGGTGAATTCGTGCAGCATGCGGCCGAATTCGCCGGTGGCTTCATGGCTGCCCGAGGACGAGCCATAGGCCACGCCGGCGCGGCCGCTGCGCAGCACCGGGTGTTCGAACAGGCCCGCTTCGCGCAGCGCCACTTCGGTGGCGCGCACCGACATGATGGCGACCTTGCCCATCGAACGGGTGGTCTTGCGGTTGTAGTTCGGTGGCAGGTCGTAGTCCTGCGCGGGTGCGGCCAGCTTGGTGTTCAGGCCAGCATAGACATCCCATTCGGGCATCGCGCGCACGGCATTGCGGCAGCTGCGCAGGTGCGCTTCGATGGTCGGCCAGTCGTGGCCGAGCGGACTGATGGCGGC
>PJUE01000802.1_pt1 | contig 14098 bp, 10 predicted proteins | sample 1512171 | NCBI WGS metagenome assembly PJUE01 (sample SAMN08177674, study PRJNA422409) | Feces metagenome, whole genome shotgun sequencing project. | isolation source: Chicken feces (3) enriched on wood chips: alkali lignin treatment | host: Gallus gallus | place: USA: Madison | collected 2015-01-15
ATTGACGTCGAACTCGACCTTGATATCCGGATAGTCGCGCAGCAAGGGCGCGAGCCTGGGCAGCAGCGTGGTTCGCAGGATGTGCTCGCCGCAGGTGATGCGTACCGTTCCGGCAGGCTTGTCGCGCATTTCCGTCAGTTCATCCAGTTCGGCGCCGATCTCGTCGAAGCGGTAGCCAATCGCATTCAGCAGACGTTCACCGGCCGCGGTGGGCGACACGCTGCGCGTGGTGCGCGTGAGCAGCCGGATGTCCAGCCGCGCTTCGAGGCCGCTAATGGCCTGGCTGAGCGCCGACTGCGTGACGCCCAGCAGCGAGGCGGCACGCGTGAAGCTGCCTTCGCGCGCCACCGTCACGAAGTAGAGGAGATCGTTGAGATTGCGTTTGACCATGCCGCAGTTTCCCACGAAAGATTGATTAGTGAAACTAATATGCCTTGTAAGTATTGATTAGCTAGTCAAGGGCATGTGCGCGCGCGAGAATCTGCCCATTCCGATGGAAGGCAGGTCGTTCAAATGCCGGCGCCGATGCAGGCAATCGCCTTCCTTCCATGTTCCCGATCGGGGAACCGGATCCAGACATGAAAGGAAAATCGACATGGGCAATCACAATGAAACCGCCGACATGCTGGCCGACGCGGGCGTCGCCGATGGAAGTCGTCGCGCCTTGCTCAAGATGACGGGCACGGGCCTCGCCGCGCTGAGCGTCGGTGCGGTCGCGGCGGCTCCGGCGTCTGACCGGCCGGGCGTGAAACTTGGCGACAAGTGGGACAAGACCTTCCCCAGGAGCGCCAGGGTAGAGCACAGGAAAGTTGTCTTCAGCAACCGCTACGGCATCACGCTGGCGGGCGACTTGTATCAGCCCAAGAATGCCGGCGGCAGATTGTCGGCGATTGCGGTCGGCGGACCGTTCGGCGCGGTGAAGGAACAGTCGTCCGGCCTCTACGCGCAGACCATGGCCGAGCGCGGCTTCGTCACGCTGGCCTTCGACCCGTCCTACACGGGCGAGAGCGGCGGCGCGCCGCGCAATGTCGCCTCGCCGGACATCAATACCGAGGACTTCAGCGCGGCGGTCGATTTTCTCGGCCTGCAATCCGTAGTCGATCGCGAGCGCATCGGCATCATCGGCATCTGCGGCTGGGGCGGGATGGCGTTGAGTGCCGCAGCCGTGGACAAGCGCATCAAGGCGGTCGTGACCAGCACCATGTACGACATGACGCGTGTCATGTCGAAGGGCTACAACGACAGCATGACGCTCGCACAACGCACGCAGATGCTGACGCAGCTGAGCCGGCAGCGCTGGGCGGATGCGGAAAACGGAACGCCGGCCTATCAGCCGCCCTACAACGAACTGAAGGGCGGCGAGGCGCAGTTCCTGATCGACTATCACGACTATTACATGACGCCGCGCGGCTACCATGCGCGCGCCGTCAACTCGGGCAACGCCTGGACGCAGACCACGCCGCTGTCGTTCATGAACATGCCGATCCTGAGCTACATCGCGGAAATTTCTCCGCGCCCGGTGCTGTTCATCCATGGCGAGAACGCGCACTCGCGCTACTTCAGCGAAACCGCCTATGCGGCCGCGGCGCAGCCGAAAGAACTGGTGATCGTCGCCGGCGCCAATCACGTCGACCTTTACGACCGGCCGGACAAGATTCCGTTTGACAGGATGACGCCATTTTTCCGCACGCATCTGGCATGACCAAGACAAGCGCCAATTGGAGCGGCGTGTTTGCCATGTCGCTGTGCGTGTTCGCGCTGATCGCCTCCGAATTCATGCCGGTCAGCCTGCTGACGCCGATTGCGGCGGAGTTGCGCGTCACCGAAGGCATGGCCGGGCAGGGCATCGCGATCTCCGGCGCATTTGCAGTGCTGACCAGTTTGTCGGTCTCGTGGCTGGCCGGCGGCATGGATCGCAGGACGCTGCTGCTGGCATTGACCGCACTGATGGCCGTGTCCGGCGCGGTGGTTGCGCTTGCGCCGAATTATCTCGTGTACATGATTGGTCGCGCACTGATCGGTGTGGTCATCGGCGGCTTCTGGTCGATGTCGGCGGCGACGGCCATGCGGCTGGTGCCATCGCAGCAGGTGCCGCGTGCGCTGGCGATCTTCAACGGCGGCAACGCGTTGGCCACGGTGATCGCCGCGCCGCTGGGTAGTTATCTCGGTTCGCTCATGGGCTGGCGCGGCGCTTTCTTTTGCCTGGTGCCGGTGGCGGCGATCGCGCTGGTCTGGCAGTGGCGCAGCCTGCCGGCGATGCAGGCGCAGGCGCGTGCGCCGGGTTCGGGCAATGTCTTCAAGGTGCTGGGCAGCCGACCCGTTGCGCTGGGCATGGCTGCCTGCGGTGCCTTCTTCATGGGGCAGTTCGCGCTGTTTACCTACGTGCGGCCGTTTCTGGAAACGGTGACGCAGGTGAACGTATCCACGCTGTCGCTGATCCTGCTGGTGATCGGCGTGGCGGGCTTCATCGGCACCGCACTGATCGGCGGCGCCGTGCTCAAGCGCAGCCTGTACGGCACGCTGATCGTCATTCCGGTGCTGATGGCGATCATCGCCGCGATGCTGATTCCACTTGGCGCATGGGTGGTCGGTGTCGTGCTGCTGCTGGGCCTGTGGGGTTTGTTGGCGACTTCGGCGCCGGTCGGCTGGTGGAGCTGGATTGCCGAGGCGATGCCGCACGATGCCGAAGCGGGCGGCGGCCTGATGGTGGCGGTGATCCAGTTGGCCATTGCCCTGGGTTCGACGCTGGGCGGGCTGCTGTTCGATGCGGCGGGCTACCGCAGTACCTTCGTGGCGAGTGCGGCCATGTTGCTGCTTGCGGCCTGCCTCGCCTTTCTGACTGCGCGTTCGCAGGCGCGGCAGGCGAACTAACCGCGCCTCGTTGCCGGGAGAATCGATGATCGTGCATATTTTCAAGCGGACATGCCGGCGTGGTTTGTATACGGCGGCATTGCTGTGCGGCCTGCTCGCGACCGTGGCGGTCGCCAGCGCTGCGGTGCCGTCTGTCCAATCGGAGGAGTTGCGCATGTGGATGACCGTCGGCGAACGCCGTTTCGCCATCACCCTGGCCGACACGGAAGCCGCGCGCACGTTTGCCGCGATGCTGCCGCTGTCGATCGACATGGTTGACCTTCACGGCAACGAAAAATACGCGGACCTGCCGAGATCGCTGCCGACCAGCGCCAGCCGTCCCGGAACGATCCGCAACGGCGACCTCATGCTGTATGGATCCAGAACGCTGGTCGTGTTCTATCTGACCTTCGATTCTGCCTATTCGTACACCCGCCTCGGCCGCGTGGACGATCCCGCCGGCCTGGCGCAGGCGCTGGGCAGAGGCGACGTGCGGATCGTCTTTTCTTGGAACTGACCGGGCTGTTGCATGACAGGAAAGCGTTGCGCATTGCTGATAAATGCCGCTTATCAATCAATAGAAACGCCTGCCTTTTCAAGGCCGCCACGCGGTTCTACACTGCGCCCTTCTTGTTCATCAGGCCGTGCTTGCGGCCGCATCAGCAGAGGAGTCAGGCAGTGTCCGCGCCCATCGAATACAACGGATTCAAGGTTGTCGTCACCGTGGTCAGGGAAACCAGGGAGCACGCTCGCGGCTGGCGCGGCCGCTTCGGTTTCTGGAAGGACGACGGCTCGGAACCGTTCATGGGCACCATCAGCCGGCCCGAACCGCACCCGGACGACGCGCGCCGCAAGACGCTGCGCATCGCCAAGTCCATCATCGATGCCGAAAGCCGCCGCCTGCGGCCTGCCACGCCGTCTGCGCTGGAGTTGCTGGCGCGTCACTGAAAAATCCGCCAAGCCATTGATATTTCACGTGATATTGGCGTCCGGCGTATAATGTCGGCTGTTCTGTCGAGTGTGCAGTTTTGTGTGACAGCGCGGCCGAGAAATCCCCCTCCCATGCGGCGGCCGTCCGCGCATCCGCCTCGTCGCATCCGTCCGATTTTCCAGCTCATTCACCATTGTCGAAAGAGTCAGGTTTTGCAGGATTCGTCATGAAGCCGACATATGCGCGTGCTTCCATGGCCGTATCCTGACCTGCCAGCAAACATGTCCGATATCCAGACTGCCACTCCCTCCACCGCGTCCGAGGTTGCGCCTGCCGCCATCCGCTTCGAGGATTTCGGCCTGGCGCCGCAAATCCTGCGGGCGCTAGGCGACCAGGGTTATGTGCATCCGACGCCGATCCAGGCCGAGGCGATTCCCGTCGTCCTCAAGGGACGCGACGTGATGGGCGCGGCGCAGACCGGCACCGGCAAGACGGCCGGTTTCTCGCTGCCGATCATCCAGCTGCTGCTGGCGCATGCGAACACCAGCGCGTCGCCAGCGCGTCATCCGGTGCGCGCGCTGATCCTGACGCCGACGCGCGAGCTGGCCGACCAGGTGGCCGACAACGTGAAGGCCTACGCCCAGCACACGCCGCTGCGTTCGACGGTGGTGTTCGGCGGCATGGACATGAAGCCGCAGACCGTGATCCTGAAAGGTGGCGTTGAAATCGTCATCGCCACGCCAGGCCGCCTGCTGGCCCACGTGGAACAGAAAAACATCAACCTCGGCCAAGTGCAGATGCTGGTCATGGACGAAGCCGACCGCATGCTCGACATGGGCTTCCTGCCGGACCTGCAGCGCATCATCAACCTGCTGCCCAAGCAGCGCCAGAACCTGATGTTCTCGGCCACCTTCTCGCCGGAAATCAAGAAGCTGGCCGGCAGCTTCCTCAAGAACCCGGTCACCATCGAAGTGGCGCGCAGCAACGCCACCAACGAGAACGTCACGCAGATCATCTACAAGGTCGAGGAGAATGCCAAGAGCGATGCGGTCTCGCACATCATCCGCGAGCGCGGCCTCAAGCAGGTCATCGTGTTCTCCAACACCAAGATCGGCGCCTCGCGCGTGGCGCGCCAGCTGATCAGCGAAGGCGTCAAGGCATCCGCGATCCACGGCGACAAGTCGCAGGGCGAGCGCATGCAGGCGCTCGAACAGTTCAAGAACGGCGAGGTGGAAGTGCTGGTCGCGACCGATGTCGCCGCGCGCGGCCTCGACATCGCCGAACTGCCGTGCGTCATCAACTACGACCTGCCGTACAACGCCGAGGACTACGTGCACCGCATCGGCCGTACCGGCCGCGCCGGCGCCAAGGGCGATGCGATCTCGTTCTACGCGGAAAAGGATGCGCGCCTGCTGCAGGACATCGAAAAGCTGACCAAGCAGAAGTTCGTGCCGGCCGAGCTGCAGGGCATGGTGGTGCGCGGTTCGCGCGAGCGTTTCTCATCGGATCGCGGTCGCCGCGACGAAGGCCGTGGCCGCAGCGAACGCAACGGCAGTGCGCGCGATGCACACACCGGCCACACCTATACGCCGGGCGCGCGCAGCCCGTATGCGGCGCCGCGCAAGCAGGCGGTTGACCCTTTCTTCACCCAGCCTTACGAACCGTCGCAATCGCCTGCTGCGCAGGAAGCGCCTGCTGACAGCAAGTCGTCCATCAAGCCGCAGAAGACCAAGGTCGCGGCCCTGCTTGGCGGCACGCCGAAGCGCTGAGCCTAGCTCCGCATGCATGAAAAGGGCGCCGTCGGCGCCCTTTTCATTTTTCGTCAGTCCGGTAGCCAGGCCTTGCGCCAGGCGATCAGGTGTTCGCCTTCCAGCATCCAGTCCTGTCTGACCACGCGCCGTAGTTCGTCCCCCATGCGCGCCGTCGCATCGAGATCGGCAAGATGCATGCGGATCGCCTCCACCCAGTCGTGGAAGCGATTCTTCACGCGCGTCGCCGGCAGGCTGGCGTCCTCATAGCAGCGCACCTCGCTGCAAACGACGGGGAAGCCGCAGGCCCCGTACTCGAGCAGGCGCAGATTGCTCTTGCACTGGTTGAAGAGATTGTCCTCCACCGGCGCCAGCGCGAGATCGAGATCGAGGCTGGCAAGTTTCTGCGGATACTGAGCGATCGGCACGCCCGCATGGTATTCGTGCACATAGGGCCGCAGCTTGTCGGGGCACATGCCGAAGAACACCCAGTCGACCTCGTTTGCCAGTTCGCGCACCACGTCGGCGATCATTTCCAGATCGCCGCCATGGCTGGCGCTGCCGGCCCAGCCGACGCGCGGCTTGTCCGAGATCCGGCGGCGGCTTTGCAAATCGCCCCACCAGCTTACAGGCAGGTGATTCTTGATCACGCGGATGTCCGGATGCAGGCCGGCGAAGGCTTCCTTCAGCGCCTCGGTCGAGACCACGAAGCGATCGACCGTTCCCAGGCCCTGGCGCAGCAGCTTGAGAATGTCGCGCGACATGTCGTGCCGGTATTTGTTCTTCATCGGCAGGTTGGGCAGGTAATCGTCGAGTTCATAGACCTTGAACGCGCGCGAGAATGCCTTGATGCGGCGCATGGCCTCGATTCGTTCCGGCGTGGTCTGGCGTTGCAGCACGATGGCATCGGGCGCGTGACGTTCGAGCGCGGCCGGCAGCAGCAGGTTGGTGGTGATGGCGACGTCGATCAGGCCGGCTTCGCCCATCGCCAGCGCCGGTTGGATGACGCGATAGTGGCCGCAGCCATATACATCGGCATGATGCGCGAGCACGCTCGGGAGCGGACGCCAGCCCTGCAGCGGCCGCCACGCCAGTTGCGGTTCGGCGAGCCGGAACGCCTGTTCCTCCTGCAGCGAAAAGCCCGGGTTGTAAGCCGGATCGCGCGCCAGCACCGGCAGCCAGCGCGCGTACATCGCGTCTTCCTCTGCCGTGCCGGCGGCAGTATCGAGCGGCATGTCCATCAGCAGCGTGGCGCGCGGCGTCCACACGTTCAGGTAACCGGCCTGCTGCAGCTTCAGGCACAGGTCGGCGTCGGTCCAGCGCGCCAGCAGCGGTTCCTCATCAAAGCCTCCGGCCTGCAGGAACAGTTCGCGTCGCAGCATCAGGCATTCGCCGCTGAGCGCCGCGTAGTTCTGATCCAGCTGCAGGCGACGCATGTAGCCGTTGTCGTCGTGCGCCAATCCCTCGAAGGCGCGGCCGACGGGGCCGTGCAGGCCGAGCAGCAGTCCGGCGTGGCGGATCTTGCCGTCGGCCGACAGCAGCTTGGCGCCGACCGCGCCGACCTCGGGACGCAGCGCATGATTGAGAAGTTGCTGCAGCCAGTCCTTGTGCAGCACGCCGGCACCGTCTTCCAGCCACAGCAGGAAATCGCCGCGCGCCTGCTGCGCCGCTTCGTTGCGGATACCGGCGCGCGAGCGGGCCGCATCGAAGCGCAGCACGCGCAGCTGTTCGCTGTTCAGCGCCGCGATGCCATCGAGCCAGTTGCGGATGGAAGACTCGTGATTGCCGTGATCGAGCAGCAGCACTTCGTAATTGGCGTGACCGGTGTTTTCCAGCAGGGTTTCGAGGCAGCGCTGGATTTGCGGCAGCCGGTCGCGCACCGCGATCAGGATGCTGACCGCGGGCTCCATGCCATGGCCGTAGTCGATCTGGTGGCAGCCGGGCAGGTGACTGCCGACGACCGCATGTTCGTAGCCGCGCCGTTGCAGGTGACGTTGGATGACGGCCTGTCGGTGTTCGGCATGTTGCGGTTCGCCGGCTGCATCTGCCGGACTCGCCGTCAACAGCGGTTCGGCGATGTGGCCGACGCTGCCCAGCCCGAACTGTTCGATCAGGCGCAACTGCCAGTCGAGTTCGAAGGCCTGTCCGCAATCGGCCGCGAAGCCGCCCTGTTCGCGCAGCGTCGCGCAGCGGAACAGCCAGTGCGCCGACATCCCGACCGGGGAACTCAACAGCAGGTCGAGATTCATGTCCGGCCGCAGCAGCACGCCGAGTTCATCGTCGCGATGGCGGGCCAGTTCGTCCGCATAGGCGGCGTGACAGGTAGCGGGCAGGGTGGACAGATCGAGCGCCGCCATCAGCAGTCCGCTCGGCATGAACTCGCTGCCGGCCTGCGCCAGCAATATCCAGTCTGCTTCCAAGTCGGCAACGATGCGGTTGATAACGTCTGCGTATTCACGGTCTGCATCGAAACGAACGATCTTTGCGCGGCCTTCGAGCGTGGGAAGCGAGAGCGGTGAGCATACCCACGTCTCCACGTTGCGATACAGATTGACCTGTTCCAGATTGTCCAGCGTACGGTTGATCGCCTCCGCTGCGCCGCTGCGGTCGAACACCACCACGGCAATGCGCGGGCCACCATTGAGCGTGGCAAGCCGCTGGTCGATCAACTGCTGCTGCGCCGGAATCGGATAGCGCGCGCCGAGCCAGCTGAACAGCGACACGCTGCCGAGGCCGGAGGCGCGGTGCAGTGCGGCCAGCAGGTCAACCGGCTTGAACAGGCGCGCCTTGAGCCGCGTGATTGGTGCGACATTGACGAGGCGGTTGTCGCCGCTGGTGCGGTACCAGCCAAGATCACGGATGGCCTGACAGAAATCGGCATGTCCTTTTTCACCAATGCCCGGCTTGTCGCGGCCGGCTTGGCTGAATTGTTCGCGTGATACCCGAAAACGGGTAAGGCGATCGGAAAGAAAAGCCAAGTCCCCGAGTTGCAGCAACTTCACATATATCGCCAAGTCGCCAACCCATGAAATCGGCTTCCCGTTGAGGAGCATCAATTGCTCGCCGATAGCGAGCAGGTCATCTCGCCGACACAGCACGCAACTGGGCTCACCAATGAAGTTGAGCGTGTAGTCGGCGAGTAGCGACACCAGTTCGGGGCCGTTGACGAGTACATCCCCGCTGAACGGGGAACAGGTTGCCAGGATATCCGGCAATGCCTGCCCATCTTCATCAATCCGTTGCCGCCGGGCCGAGGCCAGGCGCACGTTGGTATTGCTTTCCATCGCAGCGACCAAGGCTGCAACGCAACTTGGTTCCAGCACGTCATCATCATGTAGAAATTTGACGTATTTACCTTGAGCCAGGCTGATGGCACGAATCGTATTCCGGCGTTCACGCAACGGGTGCTCGTTTCTGGAATAGCGGATCGGAATGGAGGTGGCTACCTGCTTGCTCTCCACCAGAGTGGCTATCCGATCATCCGGGCTGTCATCGCTGATGACCAGTTCCAGATTCGGATAAGTCTGGGCGAGCGCGCTATCCAACGCTTGTTCCAGATAGCGGAACTTGTACGCCGGAATGACAATGCTTACCAACGGCATACAGGTCATGAACTCAAGCCTCTTACTGCAACACGATATTTATGATGCTCGCTTGGCTTTATTCGTTTCTGCTCATCTCCGACGATTCGCTCGGCAAGGCGAATATCCTTGACGAAATTGGCGAAATCATTATTAACCAAGTCCATAGCTACTTCGTCAAAGTGCGCCCATGATACCGTCCCATATTTGACATGCTTTTCAATCATTTGTGCGCCTGCAGCCACGGCCATTTGCGAACATAAGCTGCCTATATCATGACTGGAAAATCCTGGAATTATGCGGGAATCGCGCCGGCTAGCATTGTAATAGTGGCGAACCACACCGATTTGGGTGTCTTCTCTGCGCGATGGATAAGTTGACGTGCACTGCAGAAGATAGATGCGTCGGGCCTTTGAAAACTGGCTCAGGATGTACTGCTCATAGGACTCATCTGTATATCCGGTTGAAATCACAAGATCACCGGAGAATTCGCGACTAACCGCGTCCAAAAAATGACGATGCTCGGATATGGTTGACGGCAGCTTGATCATGTCGGCCCCCAAATCCAGCATGTACCGGAATGATTGATAATCCAGAACGGACGCGAACCAACGTATTCCTATGCGCTTGCAGAAGGAATCTACCCATTGAAATTGCTCTTTAGTAAGCTCCAGTCCCAGTCTGTAATCGCGAAAAGTCTTTCCGAAAGGTGAGGCGTATGGCTTTGCCAGCTCCTCCGCTGAATAGAATGTTTCAACATCGCGCTTTTGCAACTTGATCCAATTTGCGCCGGCATGTTTAGCCGTAAGGATCATTGACTCAAGTCGTTTCATGTCGCCAAAGTGATTAGTGGTCAATTCGGCGACGATCTGCACTTTATATGTTGGATCCTCGTCTGCCTGCAAAATCGACTGTTCGCCTCCCGCTACCTTTTCACGCAGCAGATGGTTGAAAGCCTCAACAGAATAAAAGCTGTAAGACTTCTCGCCAACATGGATTACATCCACTGCTAGTCGCTCTCGTTCCTGGAGAATGTGCTCAAGAAGCTCTTCCTGGGCGCTGACAGCATGTTCTAGCAGTTCTGGCTCTTCACACCGTGAAATATTGTTGATGTGTTGAGACCAACCGTGACGGGTAGTGAAGTCGAAACCAACCAAAAACACTTTTTTGCGTCGGCCAGCCTGCCGACCAATCTGATCAGCAAGTTTGAGTGCACTAATGACAATTGCATGCTCTATATGGAAATCTTCGGAAAAGAAGCGATCCAACAGAAAGTCGGCAGTGTGCGGCGTATATGGCACATACTCAGCATGGATGCTGGCCCGAGCCTTGGCAACAGGACGATCAGTCACGTATAGCCGGCACTGTGGTCCATACTGCTCAAGCGAATCCAGCACCCAGCCATGGTGGAAAACCGCTACGTCACCCGCATGGATGATCTCCGAATCGTTGACATTAATGACGATGAAATCATCCAGTACTGACAGGTCCACCAAGTCGGCACTGGGTCCCTTGCCGAGGATAACGATGTCCTGCTCTTGCTTGTCATGCAAAGAGTCGGCCAGAGCTTGTTTCCAGTTCATCAAGAGATTTGCCCGTAACGTGAGAGGCAGACATGGTATTTACGCACAGGTAAAAGCAACTGGCCGTGGTAGGGCTGTCCGTCCACTTGTGCAGAGCATCCGTGTTCCAGTGCCAGATTCAGGCCTGGCAAAACATCCCAGGCGTTGGCACCCCGAATGTTCTCGAAACGAGAGAAACTACCGCGCACGGCAGCCAGCATGTTGTACATGGAGCAGCCTATTACCCGATATTCATAACCATCCGGCTGGCGTGCCAGATCATCCTTGCTCAAGGAAGACGACAACCCCATGATGCATGACCGAAAGGTCCGCAATGAATCACCGGTTACAAGCCTGTCATTCAATTCAGGCAGATAGATGCCGGAGGCCAAATGCTGCCCTTTTTGGAAAATGGATACTCCTACTCCCCATTCCTTCAACCCGGAAACGAAGTTCTCGGTTCCGTCGATCGGATCAAGAATGACGTAACTACCCAACGGATCAAGCATATCCGCATTGAACGGGGCCAATTCTTCGGAGAGTAATAAGAATCCCGGCAAATTCTGCTGAAGATAATCAAGAACAAGTTCCTGCACCAGCAAGTCGCCTTTACTGACCGGGCTGTCGTCTTTTTTTCGTTCGAACTGGTCACGTGATGCCAATATTGAAGCCAGCATGTTCTCGATCTTGGCAAACATGGTGAGAATATGAGTTCTCATTTCAATCTTTTTCAATCAGATCATCAGGAAAAGTCAGGGTGCGAGGCTGCCATACGTCAATTTCATGGTTGGCAATGGCAGCCTCCAACTGGCCCAAAAATTGGATTGGGGCCTGCATGTTCATCGCTTGCAAATCAGCGAATGAATATTCCCACCAATGACTCCGCAACAAGCGCTGTATCACCTTTTCACTGAAGCGCATACGCCTTACCTTGGCAGGCACTCCTGCGACGACTGTGTATGGTGGTACATCGTGAGTAACCACTGCATTGGAAGCAAGCACTGCCCCGGTTCCCACTGAAATGCCCATACTTAACACAACATTTTCACCGATCCACACGTCATGACCTATTGTTGGATAGATTTTTCCCAAACGGGGATCGAACACGCGGCGAGATGGTGCCGCGTTGGCCGCAAGCTCCCTCTCGATGAGTGAATGAATGCTTGTGGTGGCCTTGACACCACTTGGCTGGAAGAAGGCAACTGAGGTAGAGACCCAATCAGTCGGGTGAGCAAAGTCGAGGAAGCGCAGGCCTTTGCCGATAGAACAATAACGCCCAACGCTTAACCCATCCGGTAACGGCGAATGTGAATAGGATGCAGCGCCCATCGCGCAGAAGCCCCCCTCCGCAGTCCATGGGTTGGGACCATACAGCCCCCCATGGAATGCACAGGGCCCCTCGACTACGATTCGGCGACCAAAGGTATATTCACTAAGCTTGGAAAGCCAACCACCATTTGCATCATGGTTCTCTATCGAGCTATCGGTGGAGATGGCGGCCTCTCGCAGCTTTTCAAGCCACGTCTGAGTAACCGCAATAGTCAGCGGAAATGGCAATTTCGAAGATGCGATTACTGCGGGCTTCATATGCCTGTTTTCGCAACGGAGGAGTTGCGTGCGGTATACAGCAACTGTGCCAACTCGAACTCCTCCATGGTATCGATATCGGTACCTTCGATCATCGAAGTTTCCATGAAATACGGGTTATCACCTGTTTGAAACCGATTGGTCAGCATTGACTTCTTGCTGGCCAACCACAATGCACAATTCATCTGGTACAGCGGTCGCAGCTTCTGCGAAAAGCTTGCCCATACCCCAAATTGAAAATTCAATGGCAGCATATCGGGCCCGAGAAAATAGTGCTGGAACCGGGTTACGGTCATCAGCGAATCATGTTCACTCTGATCGGAAAGTTTCTGCACTGCCTCATCATAACGACTGAACAACGGAGAGGTAGGCGGGCACCATGCCACCAGCGTCTCATCATCTTCGGGAAGTTGCTGCAAGATGCCGGTTAGAACCTCACTCCATGGCGTCTCATCCAAGCATAGGCGGGTTGGGCGATGCAGAAAGTTGACGCCGAATTTTTCCGCGATAAGGCAGCCTTTTTCAGCGTCGCTTGAAACGTAGACTGCATCAAACACGTTCGATGCAAGACACTGTCGCACCTTGATTTCCAGCAAAGACATTCCGCCCTCAAAGAGACGAAAGTTCTTTTCCGGAATACGTCGGGAGCTGCCTTTTGCAGGGATGATGGCAATGACTCTCATGAGACTTTTATTCTTTTTGAAATGTAATCCAAGCCTGTCACCCAACCTTGCGATGCCAAAAATCATCAATGCTCATATCCATACTGCTAATTTCGGAAGCTCGCGATAATGCATCCTCGCCATCAGAAAATAGCCTGTTCCAGTTTTGCGATGACCATCCATAGCTTGTGTCACGCTGAACATTGAATAACGGAACATCGCGCAAAGAGTACCACCCCATATGTGGCTCCAATGCAAGCAAGCGCGACTGGGCAAATCGATAGGAATCTTGCAACGTATGAGTGGGGAATCCGAGCTGATGAGCATAGTGCGACCATAGGTAGCACTCACCTGCATGATGGCGGAGTTCCTGGAAATGGTTTTTACCCGACTGGGTCAGACGTGGAGCATCCACTTCGATATGGTGCCGAGGGTCCTCAGGGACAGACCACAGATCCAGCATATCCTTGGTTCTGGCGACCATGGCCTTTTCGCTAAAATGAAAAGGAATGTATTGCCAAGCCCCTCTCAGAGAGAGCGCTATTTTCCCCTTATTTCTTCCTTTCACAAAAAACTTGTCGACGACGGACTGAATGGAACCCGTTAAAATGTTGTCACTCCGACAGCGGATGGCAAACTCTATATTTTTCTCGGCAAGATGTTCCAGACTGATGCGTGCCGAGCGAAATACATAGTTGCGATGATCCATCGGCCCTCGATGTTCGGGTTGTGGAACTAGAATCAACTCATCCAACCAGGGGCGGCAGCGATTAAGTAATTCGTCAGGCAAATGATCCCAGGTCGTCATGCATTGATAGGCATCAGGGAAACGCAACCGGTTCCAGGCCAGAACGGCAGGAGTACATGGAAATGCCAATCCCTGAACAAAAATTCCGAATTGGGGAGTGTGGCCGAGTTTCCGTTGAAATGACATTCGAGGGACTATCTCCGCCACAGATTGGTATTCACGGATAACAGTGGCGTTGTCGTAATTGAAGTCCATTGCCACTACGGCGCGAAAATCGCTGTATTTGTCAACGATTTGATGAATGACCTCAGAGTGGTGATTGGAGAATATGACTATCAGTACATTCTCTGGGGATTCCTTCAGTAAAGAATCCGGGGACTTTACCGCTACTCCATGCAGATGTTTTCCCTGGTTTTCTGGGTTGGGACA